>PJEL010000423.1_pt1 | contig 49473 bp, 40 predicted proteins | sample 1853271 | NCBI WGS metagenome assembly PJEL01 (sample SAMN08108733, study PRJNA415343) | Invertebrate metagenome, whole genome shotgun sequencing project. | host: Globobulimina | place: Sweden: Gullmar Fjord | collected 2015-08
TGCATCATGAAAACCTCTTTTAATAACTCTGTTAACATGGTACAATATGAATTAATTTATTCCATTGTTTTCGATACTTTTTATAAATCCTAAGGAGAGAATATGACAAAAAAAGTAAAGAAAGCGGTATTTCCGGCTGCTGGTTTGGGGACGAGATTTTTACCTGCAACCAAGGCATCTCCAAAAGAAATGCTGCCTATTGTGGACAAACCGATGATACAGTATGCTGTTGAGGAAGCCGAGGCTTGTAAGATCGAAGAATTTATCATGATTACCGGAAAGTCTAAAAGAGCGATTGAAGACCACTTTGATCATGCATTTCAACTCGAAGAGAACCTTAAAAATAAAGGTAAAGATGCTCTTCTGAAAGAGATTCAGCGCTTGTCCCATCACCAGTTTGCATATATACGTCAGGGTATTCCACTTGGACTTGGTCATGCGATACATTGCTCAAAGCCTTTTGTGAAGGACGAGCCTTTTGCTGTTATATTGAGTGACGACATTATAGATCCTGATGATAATCTCCTTGCTGAAATGATAAAGATTTATAATAAGTATAATGCGACTGTACTTGCGCTTCAGAGAGTACCCAAAAAGGATATACACAGATACGGTGTAATAGCAGGCAAGGAAGTGAAAAAAAATGTATATAAAGTATCCGATATGGTTGAAAAGCCAAAAGCCGCTGCTGCACCTTCTGACCTCGCAATAATAGGGAGATACATACTTACCCCTGATATATTTAAAATCATTGAAAAGACACCCCCGGGAAAGGGTGGTGAAATACAATTGACCGATGCCTTGAAGACCTTGTTGAAAAGAAAACCCGTATATGGTTACCTTTTTGAAGGGAAACGGTATGATGGAGGTGACAAGCTCGGTTATCTTAAGGCTACGGTGGAACTTGCCTTGAAAAACGATTCGTTAAAGGATCAGTTTTCCGAGTATCTTTCATCGATAATTGTCGGAAATAATAAGGAGAAATAATGACTGAATTTGATATAAAAGAAGACCGTGAGATTGATATCCCGTCATCTTTGCCGATACTTCCTGTAAGAGATGTTGTCATTTTTCCATATATGATATTACCTCTATTTGTTGGAAGAGACATGTCTATACAGGCGATCGAGCACGCGGCAGGTGAAAACAAATTAATTCTTCTGGCCTCTCAAAAAGATGTAAATGTTGAGAATCCTACAGAGGATGACATTTATACAGTTGGTACTGTTGGGACTATATTAAGAATGCTGAAACTGCCGGACGGACGTCTTAAGGTCCTTGTTCAGGGACTGACAAAGGCGAGAATTACCGAAATTGTGCAGACAGATCCATTTTATGTAGGAGAAATAGAAAAGATTGTTGATGCTGAAGAAGTGAAAATGTCTATTGAAGTAGAAGCGCTTATGCGTAATGTCAAGGAGCTTGTGGACAAATCTCTGGCACTTGGCAAATCTTTTCTGCCGGACATTATTGTTCTCATAGAAAATATTGAAGAACCGGGAAGGCTGGCTGACCTGGTGGCGTCAAATCTTGGATTAAAGGCGGAGCAGGCACAGGAATTACTCGAAGAGAGCGATGCCATAGAAAGGCTGAATAAGATCAGTGAAATTCTTACCCGGGAAGTAGACCTTTTGCTTGTACAGCAAAAAATTCAGTCTGATGTTAAAGGTGAAATAGACAAGACCCAGAGAGAGTATTTTCTTAGGGAGCAGCTAAAGGCGATCCAGAAAGAACTCGGTGAAATTGACGAAAAGACCGAAGAAATTATGGATTTGCGTGCCAAAATTAAAAAAGCAAGAATGCCTGAAAAGGTTGAAAAGGAAGCGATAAAGCAGATCGGACGTCTTGAGAAAATGCATCAGGACAGCGCGGAAGCCGGTACTATCAGGACTTACATTGACTGGCTTATAGAGCTACCCTGGTCATTTAGTACAAAGGACAAACTTGATATCAAGAAGGCAAAAAAGATCCTTGATGAAGACCATTATGACCTTGAGAAGGTAAAAGAAAGAATACTCGAGTATCTCGGGGTTAGAAAACTCAAGAAAAAAATGAAGGGCCCTATCCTCTGTTTTGCAGGTCCTCCGGGAGTTGGTAAGACATCTCTGGGTAAGTCGATCGCCAGGGCGCTTGGAAGAGAATTCTACAGGATGTCTCTCGGCGGTATGAGGGACGAAGCAGAAATCAGAGGACATAGAAGGACATATGTTGGCTCAATGCCCGGCAGGATTATTCAGGGCATAAAAACATCAGGATCAAATAACCCGGTTTTTATGCTTGATGAGGTCGATAAAATAGGTATGGACTTCAGGGGCGATCCAGCGTCAGCTCTTTTAGAAGTATTGGATCCGGAACAGAATTTTGCATTTGCCGACCATTACCTTGGTGTCCCATTTGACTTGAGTAATGTAATGTTTATTACAACGGCCAATATGATTGATACTATTCCTACACCATTGTTAGACAGGATGGAGGTCTTAACCCTGTCCGGATATACAGCTGAAGAGAAAGTAGGGATAGCAAAGAATTATCTTATTCCAAAACAGCTGGAAGAGCACGGAGTAACAGACAAAAATATCAAGATTGACGACACGGCCCTTTTTCAGGTTATTACTAGCTACACCAGGGAAGCGGGAGTGAGAAACCTTGAGCGCGAGATCGCAAATCTTTGCCGGAAGGTTGCACGAAAGATCGCTGAAGGAGAGAAAAAGAAAAGTACAATCTCAACGAAAAGTCTTTCGAAATACCTCGGGGTACCGAAGTTTCTCCCTGAAGAAGAGATAAAAAAGGACGAAGTAGGGGTATCAACAGGACTTGCCTGGACAGCGACTGGTGGGGACATTATCTATATTGAAGCAACGATAATGAAAGGCAAGGGAGGCTTGACCCTGACAGGGCAGCTCGGTGATGTAATGAAAGAGTCAGCGCATGCGGCATTAAGTTATATACGTTCAAATGCCAAGAGTCTTGGTATAAAGAATGCTGTGTTTTCAAGTAATGACATCCATATTCATGTACCTGCCGGTGCGATCCCGAAAGACGGACCTTCGGCTGGAATTACCATGGCTACGGCAATAGCTTCTGCATTTACCGGCAGGGCGGTATACAAGAATATTGCTATGACCGGTGAGATAACCCTGCGGGGCAGTGTGCTGCCGATAGGAGGATTAAAAGAAAAAGCTCTTGCTGCAAAGAGAATGGGAATTAATAAGATAATCATTCCCAAAAGGAATGAAAAGGACCTTGAAGATATTCCTAAATATATTAAAAAAGATATGACATTTGTACCCGTTGATAATGTGGGTGTAGTCCTGAAAAACGCCCTCAAGAGAACTGTTAAAAGGAGAAAGAGCAAATAGATTTTAATGACTTAATATCATTAAAGAAAAAGTTTGTTATTCCCGTATTTTTTTAAGCGGGAATTTTTCTTCCCTATCCTTGCTCTGCCAGGATCCATAATTAAGAGATAGATGCAACTTTCAAAAATTGGTGAGTTCGGTCTTATCAAAAAGATCCAGAAAAAATGCGGTAATGTTTTGCCTGAGGTCCTTGCCGGTATAGGTGATGATGCTGCTGTTGTTGATATAAAAAAAGGGAAAACACTCCTCACGACTGATATGTTAATTGAGGGGACACATTTTGATCTCTCAATAACTACATATTATCAACTCGGTTACAAGTTTCTGGCGGTCAATATTAGTGATATTTTTGCCATGGGCGGAGAGCCGCGGTACTTTCTGGTCAGCCTTGGGATTCCAGGGTCATTCAAACAGAGTGATATCGAGGAGCTATATGATGGACTTTCAAAAATCGCAAGAAAATACGGAGTCTCAATTATAGGTGGAGATACATGCTCGTCAGAACATGGACTTGTTTTGAGCGGAACACTTATTGGCAGTGCGGGGAAAGCAGTAATTCGTTCAGGTGCAAAGACCGGCGACAGTATTTATGTAACTGATACGCTGGGAGACTCGGCAATGGGTCTGAAGCTTTTGAAAAAAAGAGGCAGGAAGGTCCGTACATTCTCTTCCGCAGTTTCCCGTTTAAAGCTTATGAAGCGCCATTTGATGCCGGAACCTGTTCCTCTGGATAGACCGGACAAAGCAACTGCAATGATTGACATCAGTGACGGGCTTTTAATTGATTTAAGCCATATATGTGATAATAGCAGTGTTGGTGCAATGATTTACAAAGACCGTATTCCATTATCAAGGCAGTTAAGGAAAGCTGCTGAGGTTTTAGGTTTGGATCCACTTGATTTTGCATTAAAGGGCGGTGAAGATTATTGTTTGCTCTTTACGGCCCGACCGAATTACAGGACAGCCGCGCACAAGATTGGAGAAATAATTGAAAAAGGCCGATATATAGTAGATAGCAGCGGCAAAAAATCCCGCTTTAAACCAGAGGGATATGAACATTTTAAATAATAAGGAAAATACCAAATCTCAAAATTCAAATAACAAATAAATCACAAATTACAATGACCAGAACCGATATGCCTGTAGTTTGGTACTTGGATTTTGGTTATTATTTATTATTTGGTGCTTGATATTTGAAATTTAATCAATATGGCTTTTTTTAGAGATAAATTCAGGGCGATCTTTCAGATAAAGGAAACACCCCACAAAATTTCACTGGCATTTGCCTTTGGTGTGTTTATGGGTATCTCTCCTTTTCTTGGTCTGCATTATATTGGCGGTATAGGGCTTGCATGGCTTTTTCGATTGAACAAGTTGGTAGCATTTGTCGGTATAAGCGTAAATAATCCCTGGACTATGGTTCCCATATGTTCCGCTGCTGCCTTGATTGGAGCAAAGGTGCTGGGGCTGAAGCAGATATTGCCTGAAGTAGACTGGAAAAATATATCTCTGATGGCTATTGTGAGTCAGTTTTCCGACCTGGACAACTGTATTATTATGGTTAAGCAGATGATGCCGTTGATAACAGCGTTTTTTGTCGGCTCATTTATCCTCTGTATTCCTTCTGCGATAATAAGTTATTTTGTTATGAAGGTAGTAATAAAGAGATATAGAAAAGAACATGATACCGCATAAATTGACCCGCCTTCATGTACTGCTTTTTATCTTGACGTTTTTGACAACATTGATAGCGGGCTCTTTACTTAATGGGGTCATTCCCTGGGTAGAACCCGAAAAAATATACCTTGGGCTGCCCTTTTCACTGACACTACTTCTTATACTTCTTACCCATGAATTATCACACTATTTTGCGTCTCGTATGCATCATGTGCCGGCCACGCTACCGTATTTTATTCCGGCTCCTTCAATAATCGGGACATTTGGTGCGATTATAAAAATGAAACCCCCTATACCGCACAGACGTTCACTTATAGATATAGGGGCATCAGGACCGATAGGCGGTTTTATAGTCGCACTTATTGCTTCTATTGTCGGTCTTGCACTATCCGATGTTAAACCTATGGGGGAGATTCAGGGGGGGATTTCTTTTGGCAGCTCGCTGTTGTTTGCTTTTCTCTCTAAAATAGTACTTAATATTGATCCTGAAAAATATGACATTATTCTTCATCCGGTAGCATTTGCGGGTTGGATCGGGTTTCTGGTTACCTCTCTTAATTTACTGCCTATAGGTCAGCTGGACGGCGGGCACATCGTTTATGCTTTGTTAGGTGAGAGGCATAAACTGATTTCTATGAGCATGCTGCCTGTTCTTATTGTCCTGGGAATATATTACTGGCCGGGATGGATAATATGGGCTGTGTTAATGATTATCATCGGATTCAAGCATCCGCCTGTTGTTTATCCTGATATCGAGCTGGATAGGAACAGGAAGATAATCGGTTTGATTTCTTTTGTTATTTTTATACTTACATTTACTCCTATGCCTGTTCAGGGTTATTAAAGGAAACGTCTTTGGATTGTGCGTCGGGCAAAGGGGGGCTGCTTTTAAAAGGTTTTAAGACGGCACGATTATCTTAATGCTTGTTTTAATCAATATTAGGATAATATATATTTAGAAATATAAGAGCTTTACAGCCTTCTGCAAAATCTTTTAAAAGCAGTCCCCCTTTGCCCTAATTATTTTTGGTTTTTTCTTTTTCCAGGATCCAATCGACTGCTTCGCTTAGATCTTTTGCTATATATGCTGCGGATGAATTTTCAAAGAGTGGGGTTGAGGATAATAGTATTCCTTTGAAACCTGCTTTCTTTGCAGTCAATACATCTGATTCCTTGTCGCCTATCATGTAGGATGACTTTATGTTTAAGCGGTGTTCAAGCCTTGCACTTAATATCATCATGGGTTCCGGTTTTCTGCAGTGGCAGTGATCATCAGGGTGGTGGGGGCAGTAGTAAAATCCGTCCATCGCGAGTTTTTTCTGGAGATGTTCGTTTGATTCGATTACGAATTGTTCATCTACAATACCCCTGCCAATTCCGGACTGGTTTGTAATGCCGATGAGCCTGAAACCCGCATCTCTTAATTTTTGCAGGTTCTTCTTTGCTCCGGGTAATATTTTGAGTCCATCAAAACTGTTTAAATAGTTTTTGTCTTCGATAAGGGTACCGTCTTTGTCAAAGAAAACAGCTTTACCGCTTGAGAGTGTTTCTTTGGCAGCATTGAATACCTCATCCGGAGTGATATCAGTCATGCATCTGAGATGGTCTTCAGGGCATTCTCTTTTCATGCAGGGCGAACACGAAAGCCCTTTGGTAATAATGCTATGTCCTGGTCCGAACGGCCCTGTTGTCGTGCTGTTTGTCGAACCGAATATGGCAACAATCGGCACAAACAGGGCGGAGGCCATATGCATCGGGCCGGAATCATTAGTGATGAATAGATCACACTCGGATATTAAGGCTGCAAGTTCCCTCAGGTCTGTTTTCCCGGACATGACCATAATGCGGGACCCGAATGTTTCTATCGTCAGTTTTATCTTGAGTTTGTTGATCTCATTAATGATTTCATTAGCGATTTCAACTTCAGATTGACTGCCGAAAATAATGATTCTTCCATTTAATTCGTTGATTATTTTCATTATCAACTCTGCGAAATATTCAGGCGACCATCTTTTTGCGGAACCATATGTTGCTCCGGGGTTAATGCCGATAATCGGGAAGTCTCGTCCGGAAAATGATGAACTAGTAAGTTTTTTAGCATGCTCTTTTTCGGAGTCCGTAACATGTAAATAAGGAGGTGTATCATCAGGTTCAATATCCATGGCTTTGAGGATGTTCGTGTAATAATTGACCTGGTGCTGCTGAAGGATGCTTTTGTCGGGTTTAATTGAAGTAGTCAGAAGGAGGCCTCTACAGTCCCTGCTATAGCCGGTCCTTTCTGGTATCCCTGCTAGCCATGTGATAAGGGCCGCGTCAAAGGCGTTTTGAAGGAGTATGGCAGAGTCGAAGTGTTTTGACCGTAGTATTTTTGCCAGCTTGAACTTCCCGCTAATTCCTTTATAGCGGTTGTCATAAAGAATGATCTCGTTTATATCTGAATTTTCTTTGAAAACATCTGAGACCCAGGGTTTTACGAGCAATGCAATATGCGCATCAGGAAACGCGCTGCGTATATTTTTTATAGCGGGGAGGGTCAGCACCGCGTCGCCGATCCAATTAACTCCCCGAATAAGTATCTTCTTTGGTTGTTTGCTCAACGTATCACTTTTGGGACCCGTTGTCCTTATTGTTATTATCCTTTTCTCTTTCCCCTTTTAATGCGTCGGATAATTCCTTTAGTTTTTGAACGACAAGAGAATTAAAGGTCCCTTTAGGATAGGTGCCGTCTGCTTTTAATTTGCCCGGGTTCAATCCTGTAAGCACCTTAATTCCGTCTTCTATATCCTCGATGGCATAGACGCTGAACTTGCCTTTTTCAACAGCAGTTCTTACCTCGCTTTTCAACATCAGACTTGAAAGGTTCTTCTTTGGGATAATAACACCATGTTTTCCGTCTAGACCGCTTAGTTTACAGACTTCAAAAAAACCTTCAATTTTCTCATTAGCCCCTCCGATTGGCTGGACTTCTCCGTGCTGGTTCATAGAACCTGTTATCGCAAAAGACTGTTTCAGAGGTACTCCTGATATGCTGCTTAAAAGGGCATAGACCTCTGCGCATGTTGCGCTATCTCCTTCTATTCCCCCGTAGAGTTGTTCAAAACCGAGGAAGGCTGTTAAACTGAGTGACTGTTTGGTAGCGTATTTCCCGCCCAGGTAACCGGTCAGAATGAGTATCGCCTTTTCGTGGATTTTCCCGCTTGTTTTTGTCTCTCTCTCAATGTTTACGATCCCTGCCCGTCCAGCATATGTCCTGGCGGTAATCCTTGAGGGCATACCGAACCGGTAGTCGCCCAGATCAAGAACAGCCAGACCGTTAACCTGTCCTGTAACCGAGTTCTCTGTATCAATAAGGAGCGTTCCTTCCTTTGTTGCTTCAAGTATTTTTTTGTCCACCTTGTTTGAGCGGTATTCTTTTTCTTCAAGTGCCTTATCTATGTCTTCAGCTGCTACCACTTTTTTGCCACGATGTTTTGCCCAGTAATCAGCTTCTCTTAGAAGGTCGGCAATCTCGCTGAATTTAGCGGAAAGTTTTTTCTGGTGCTCGGCAAGTCTTGCGCCATGTTCTATGACTTTTGCGACAGCGTCTTTTTTGAATGGATTAAGTCCCTGTTCTTTACATTTGCTATGAACGAAACCAGCATATTTAAGGGTGTTCTCCTCGTTTCTGTCCATGCGGTTTTCATAATCGGCCTTTATCTTGAAAAGTTCCCTGTATTCCTCATCAAGGTTGTAGAGCATATAATAAAGGCGGGGGTTTCCTATTAATATAATTTTGACATTGAATGGAATGGACGCTGGTTTCAGAGTGGCTGATGAGACCAGACGGTACTGCTCCCAAACATCATCAATCTTTATTTCTTTGTCTTTTATAGTCCGTTTAAGGGAATCGTAGGAGAATATATTTTTGAGGAGTTCAAGTGCGTCGATAACAAGGTAGCCGCCGTTTGCCAGTTGAAGAGAACCTGGTTTAATCATTGTGATGTCTGTTACGGCTACTCCGTACTGGAGCTTATGCTCAATTCTCCCAAAGAGATTGTAATATGTTGGATTGTTTTCTATGACAACAGGGGCACCTCTTGTATCACGGTTATTGACAAAGACATTCACGAAGTATTTGCTGAATGAAGGTTCTGACTTGGGTTGTTTCATAAATGGGAGTGCAGGCGCCTGCTCTTCCTGGGTCTTGAAATCATCCAGGTGCTCAAGGATGTCTTCCTTGACCTCCTTTAGGTATTCCAGAACTTCGGGGTTATCTTTGTAATTGCTTTTTATTTCATCAATTCTGTGTCCTATTGAAGAGAGCGTTGCCTGTCTTTCAAGGTCTTTCATAACATCCTTGATTTTTTTCTCTTCTGATCTTACTTTCCTTATTACATCATCAAGTTTATTCTGGAGTTTTTTGCCGATGGCATCAATATTCTTTTTTACTTCGGAGTCGAGGTTGTCATATTCATCTTCAGTTAATGATTCGCCGGTTTTCTTTACCGGGACAAGGACTAGCCCGCTTACGGTTTTTCTCAGTGTAAAGTCTTTTTCTTTTGCTTCTCTTTCTATAGCTTCAAAATGTTTTGATTGTTTTTCCTGGAACTTTTCAAGGATTACAGCCCTCTGTTTTTCATACTCTTTTGAATCGAACATCTTGGGAATTTCCAGCCGTAGGGCGGCAATAAGTTCGTCCATCTCCTTTTTGAATGATATGCCTGTTCCTGGATGCAGGCTGATTGCCCGTGGGGCATCGTTGTTCTTGAAATTATAAACATAGCACCAGTCGTCAGGTACAGATTCCGTGCTCGATTTTTCATTGAGTATTTTTTTGATGGTGGTCATTTTGCCTGTGCCGCTTTCACCCAGGATATATATGTTGAATCCATGACTGTCAATCCCAAGACCGAACTCCAGGGCGCTCAGTGCCCTCTTTTGCCCTATGGTCTCTTTAAGCGAAGTAATGTCGTCTGTTGTATTAAAAGGCAGTTCGGATGGTTTGCAGCGCAGGTAAAGTTCTTCTTTTTTAACTTTTTTTAGCATTTAGCCCTCCTGGAATAAAAGTGCACAGTTAATAATTAAAAATATAATTTAACATAAATACGGAATTGTATATTTTTATAAATATGTTGACATTATAGCCCCGATAAACACTGATGACAAGTTTTTTATGAAGGTGAGCAGGTAGAAGTACGTGCTCCAACATCTGTTTTGAATCTTGAATTTTGAATCTTGAATGCTCTTAACCCCTCGGATGATGTAGTTTGTGGACTTTTTTCAATCTTTCAGGAGTGACTTTGGTATATATCTGGGTGGTTGAGATGTCTGAGTGGCCGAGCATTTTTTGAAGTGCCCTTAGGTCTGCCCCCCCGTCCAGAAGGTGGCTCGCAAAACAGTGCCGGAGGGTATGAGGTGATAGAATTGTCGACAAATTTTTTGAATACGTTTTGATTATCTGCCATAAACGCTGTCTAGTCATTGGTTTTCCTCCTTTGGCCAGAAAGAGGAATTCACTCTGCCTTTTTCTTAGAATATCAGGTCTTGACTCCTCAATATACTGTACAACTGTTTCAAGAGCAGCTTTATTTATCGGCACAATCCGTTCTTTTGAGCCTTTGCCCATTACTGTCAAATACCCTGCCTCAAAATTAATGTCGATCAGCTTTATATTAATAGCTTCGCTTGCCCTTAAGCCAGAGGAATAAATGATTTCAAGAATCGCCCTGTCTCGTAGAGAGAGTTTTTTGCCCTCAGGTTTTTTTAGCAGAGTTGTGACTTCTTCAACCCCTATAATCCTGGGTATTCGTTTCCAGCCTTTAGGCGTTCTGATGTTTTCGATCGGGTCTTCGCTGAATAGCCCTTCTATAAGCATGAATTTACAGAACCCGCGCAGGGTGGAGATGTTCCTGGCGAGGGTAGCGGTCTGGTTTCCTGAATCCTGTAACTTATTGATAAAAGAGGAGATGTCGCTTCTTTTAAAGCCGGTTATTGTCTTGCCTGTTTCTTCAAGATGCAAGGTGAATTTTTGAATGTCTCTTCGGTATGCTTCCAGGGTATTTGCCGAAAGACCTTTTTCGACAGTGAGATAATTGAGGAACCTTTCTACAGGGTCTATCATTCTTATGAGAATACATGATAAAGCGGTTAAGACGCAAGTAGGGGCAGGTTTAAAACCTGCCCCTATTTCCCCCTTGCCCTTATAGCTAGAAGGATATTCTTACTTATCTGACTAGTGGTTTTACGTCCTGTACGGTATCTTCGCTACTAAGATCATTCTCTGTCTTTACATTGTCTCTACCTGATCTTTTTGCAAGATAAAGGGCCTGGTCCGCCCTGTCAAATACAGTATTGCTATTGTCGTCTTTCCTGAATGTGCTGATGCCTATACTTATAGTGAGAGGCACATCTTCTTTTTTGTGGGAAAACTTGAGGTCGCTGATATATGACCTTATGTTTTCACCGGCTGTTAAGGCCCCGTTCAGATCAGTATGGGGAAGTATAATTGTAAACTCTTCCCCTCCGTATCGTGATATGAAATTGTTTGCCCTTAACCTTTGGGTGAGATATGCGGCAATTTTTTTAAGGGCAAGGTCTCCGACATTATGTCCGAAATTATCATTTATTTTTTTAAAGAAATCAATGTCACATACCAGCAGGGCGGCAGGTACATTGTAACGGTTTTGGTATGCTATTGTTTCAATGACTTTCTCGTCATATGCCTTTCGATTATAGAGTCCTGTTAACTTATCACGGAAAGATTCAGCTTCGATCTCCTGAGCTCTTCTTCTGAGATCATCGGCTTCCTGTTTGATTGCTTTCATTTGGGAGTACATCTCTTCAAGAGATTTTTCTGATTGCTCGAGTTTTAAGGTGTCCTGCTCTCTTTTGCTTTTAATAACATTATTAATGGTATCTATCTTTTGGCTGACAGCTGCTTTAATAGTACTGATATCATTGAATGTTTCATAACACTCTTCTATCGATTGTATGTTTGAAGAAATCGTGTCTTCAAACTCCTTATTCTCCTGGAAATTCAATTTTCTTATGGAGGATTCATTTGAAAGATATCCCTCGGTACTTCCTAGGTGTTTAAATGTTTGTTTGATGAACTCTTCAAGTTCACTGTTTCGATACGCAATAGAGTTGAAATGGTTTTTGATAATCTCCACCGGCTGGTCAAGCCATTCTGGATTATTATCAGTGGCTTGTTGTGGCAGATTTTCTTTTGCTTCAATGAGACGCTCTGAAATGGAAACAGGCAGGTCCTCGATGAGTTTGTCCATGAACACATGTGGTAATCCTATTGTTTTAGTGTTGCTCATGCAGCTTTTTGTTGGTACGTTGATATCGCAGGTCAGTAAATCTTTGACCTCTTCTTTCCATAGCATCTTTTCTGCAATTGATTTGCTGTTTATTTTTTCTTTATTTTCCCCGGATAGTTCCTTCAGAATGCTAAAGACTTCTTCAGCTATAAGATGGATTTTTTTCTCAATAGATATTTCTGCTTCTAAAATATTTAATGATTGATTCAATATGCATCTCCCCAAGTCTAAAATTGATATTTAAATGGTTCTTATGGCGCAGAGACGTGCCATGAAAAGACATTTAGATAATAAATATAGTCTCCCTCCAAGACTATAGATATACTTTTCGGTCATTTGAGCTATTTTCTTTAGCTCTTTTGTGGTAAGTGTTTTGGCTATATCGATTGATAAAACTGTTGCAGGGTATAGAGCAAATGTGGGCTGTTTTTAAAAGGTTTTGCAGAAGGCTATAAAACTATCATTTTCCCAAATTCATATTATCATAGATATCTATCAAAAAAAGCTTAACAATATCGTGCCGTCTTAAAACCTTTTAAAAACAGCCCCCATTTGCTCAAATAATATATGCATAATGCTAATAGGCTTAATCTGCTGGATTGCGTTTGCGCATGAGACATGCCCAGCCCCGTGGAGGTGTTGGGAGGTTTGTATCCATTTGAATGGTCTTAATTTGAATAACTTTAAATAGTGGTTCGACCAGTGTTGCGATATCGAGTAGGGACATTCTTGGTGGTCCGTGGTCTCGCTTTGGTCCGTCCGTGCTTCCGATTATGCTGAACCAGTAGCCGTCAGGTTCGAGGTGGTCATGGATGATCCCGACCAACCGTGATTTGTCTTCAGGCATCTCAAGGCTGTGAAAACATCCGCGGTCGAATATAAGTCTGAAAGGGCCATTAGGAATTTTGTCCTTCAGTACATCGGCAAGTATGATATCGATATTGACACCTGCATCAGAGACTTTTTTCTTTGCTATCTCAACGGCTGTAGGTGAGACATCCATGGCTGTTACGTTAAATCCCTGCTTAACAAGCCAGATCGCGTCACTGCAGGTGCCGGCTCCGAGTTCAAGTGCCGGACATGGAGGGATAGTGTAGGTTTCTATAACCTCTTCCAGGTTTTTATCGTGCCCATCTGTGTCCCAGGGCAGATTAATCAGGTAATACACAATCTTATTCTCAATGCCAATCAGGCTATGCCGGAAGGGGGGACTATACGGATCAGCACAGAAAACATTAATCTCGGTTCAGATACCGGATTGTCGCTTAAAGAAGGTAGATATCTGAAAATAGTAGTAAAGGATCAGGGGACCGGTATTTCGGAAGAACATTTAAAGAACATATTTGATCCATACTTTTCAACAAAAGAAGCTGGACGAGGTTTGGGACTTTCAATAACATATTCAATTATTAAACAACATGATGGACTTTTAAGAGCAGAATCGAAGTTAGGAGTCGGAACAACCTTTACAATATATCTGTCGGCATCTGAAAAACAGATAAAAGAAAAAGAGAGTGTAGAAGATGCATCTGCTGCTTGTGAAGGGAGAATATTGATAATGGATGATGAAGAAATAATAAGAGAATAACCGTGATTTTTATATGCTAGGGTTTAGTATTTAGAGTTCTCTCCTAAAACGGCCAGACCTTACTGATCTTCCTTGTCTCCACTCCCCTGTACGCTCCTCCCTTTAAGAGATCAATGAAATTATCATGCGTAACTTCGTTGTCAAACTCTGTATAGCAGGCCCCAACTTCATGCGATACATGTGCGTCTGATCCTCCTGTGTATGGCAAGCCTAATTCCCCGGCTGTTTTAACAGCCTTTTTATTCTGGGAATAGTGGGAGTATCCATTATGCCCCTCGATAGCACAAATCCCATTCAGACCCTTTACTCTGTCGCCTATACTGTTGTTACCCCTGAACGGGTGTGATGGGATAGCCACTCCGCCTTTTTCATTTACTACCCGCACAACTTCTTCAATTGAAGCATTCTTAATTGATAACCGGTCTGTATTAACTCCAAAGACAAGACAATGTCCCTCTGCGGCAGAGAACTCTACACCCCTGATTATCAGGATCTTATCTCGAAAGCGTTCTGTAAGCTCTTCAGCAAAAGCAGAAGCATCATATGAGTAATGTTCGGTAAAGGCTATTCCGTGAAGGCCGGCCTTTATTGCATGTATTACGGTCTCTTCAGGTTCAGAATCTGTGTCACCGCTGAATTTTGTGTGTGTATGGAGGTCGATCTTGAATTTCATATATGTATATTACACATCAAGGCGTTTTTTGCGTAAAGTGGAGGGATTGTCTTTTGTGGGTGGTTCACAAATTGTCCTAACAGGGTGTTTTGGAAATTATTTTAAAACACTACAGATAGGGTCTAAAGCCATAATGACCCACAAAATACAGTATGTATAAGAAATACTTATTTTTTCTCTTGACAAGAGCTCATAACCTGCCTAAAATGGTTGTTAGTGGTAGATAGTGGAGGATAGTGGTTTATGTCAGCTTTTTCAGGTAAATATTATTATACAGTCGATCCAAAGGGTCGAATAATTGTCCCGTCTCCTTTCAGAAAAGTAATTTCTGCTCATTATAGCACAAAGCTTTATGTAACAAATGCGCTTTTTGACCCCTGCCTTCATATCTATCCACAAGAGGAATGGAAAAGCCTCGAAGATAAGGTAAGGTCTCTACCACAAATGAACAAAGAGATTAAGCTCTACAAAAGAAGGGTCATAGCGTCCGCAACAGAATGTGAAATTGACAAGCAGGGAAGGATCCTGATACCGGCGTCTCTCAGAGAGGATGCAGGAATCAATGGTGATATAGCGATAGTTGGACAGATAGAAAAAATAGAGTTATGGAACAGGAAAGAGTGGGATGCTGTAGTAGACCTAAGCAATATAGACCAGGAATCTGTGGAAGAAAAGCTGGCAGGTTACGGTCTTTAGATGAGTATTGTACATATTCCCGTAATGATGGGAGAGGTATTGGAAATGCTTAATCCAAAAAACAGCGAAATATATGTTGACGCAACGCTGGGGATGGGTGGGCATTCAGAGGGCATTCTCCAGTCTGCCCCCGAATGTACGGTTATCGGTATCGACAGGGACGAGAGTGCGCTTGATGCAGCTAAACACCGTCTGAAAGATTACAGAAACGTTCATTTAGCCAGGGGGAGTTTTTCCGGGATGAAGGACATTGTGTATAGTTTGGGTTATGAAAGAGTGAACGGAATTTTAATAGACGCAGGCGTATCTACTTTGCATCTGAAAGAAGAGGGCCGTGGGTTTAGTTTTATGATGGACGATCCCCTGGATATGAGAATGGACCGTAGGCAGGATCTTGATGCGGAGAAAGTTGTAAACAAATATGCAGAAAAGGACCTTGCCGATCTGATCTTTAACTACGGAGAAGAGAGATTCAGCAGGCGGATTGCAAGGGGCATAGTATATGCGCGGAAAAAAAGCCCGATAAAATCCTGCAAAGAATTAGCGGGAATAGTCGAAAGGTCGGTCAGGAGAAGGGGGAGAATACATCCTGCGACACGTACATTCCAGGCCATCAGGATAGAGGTGAACAGGGAACTTGAAGAGCTGACAGAGGCTGTTGATACAGGGGTTGATATGCTCGAACAAGAAGGCAGATATTGTGTGATTTCATATCATTCACTTGAAGACAGGATTATTAAAAATTCCTTTAAAAGGCTGGCAAAGGACGGAGTCTTCAAAATCATTACAAAAAAACCATTAGTGCCAAGCAGGCAGGAACAAATTTCAAACCCTTCGTCAAGAAGTGCGAAACTGAGAGGTGCTGAGAAGATATGACAGGGAAAAGAATAAAAAACAGTAAGAAAAAAGGAACATTGCTGAAACTCGGATTTTTTGTGTATTTGGGTTTTTGTTTATTCGCGACTGTATGGTTGAGGGCCGCAGTAGTCAATTTCGAATATGAGATTGGAGCGCTCAATGAATTAAGGTCGGACCTGACACGCGAGAAAAAGATGGTGCTGGCACACAGGGCAAGTACGTATTCTCTTGAGAAGATTGAAAATGTTGCTATGCATCGTCTCGGCATGACTCTTCCCGAAAGAGAAAACGTATATTTTGTTAAAAGAACAAATGTCGCAGCTCCTTACAGGGCGTCTATAAAATAGTCACGTAAGTGTTGCATCTTGATATTGCGTTTTAAAATGGGTATTGGAGAGATGAAAAAAATAATATTGTGGGATGATGATGAAAGTAACAAAAAGGGCGGATAAAACAGCACCGCGTTAGTTGCTTATAAAATAATGGCAAAAAGAAAAAGACAGATAATTGAAAGCAGAAAGCTCTGGGATGAGGACCCTGTAAGGATACCTCTTCAAAAGAGCAGGAAAAGAGCGGTAATTCTGATTACCATTATCTCTTTCTGCTTTGCTGTAATAGCAGTGCGCTTAATAGATATTATGGTTGTTGACCATGAAAAAATTACGAAGAGGGCGTCACAACAATATAATCGAAAAAAGACCCTAAATTCACAGCGTGGTGTTATATGGGACAGAAGAATGAAAGAAATGGCCTCAAATATAGAAACGGATTCACTTTATGCTGTGCCGTCGAAGATAAAAGAGACCAGGCAACTCTCACGAGGTCTTGCTCCGCTTATAAATAGTACATCGAAAAAATTAAATATGCTTCTTCTGAAGAAAAAGAAAAAAGAATTTTTATGGCTTGCCAGGAAGATGGACATAAATACAGTCCGGAAGGTTAAGGAATTCAGGAGTAAATCGGGATATAAGGAACTTGGCCTGTTAAGTGAGGCGAAACGCTATTATCCGAAAGGACAAACAGCGGCACATATCCTCGGTTTTACGAATATTGATAATAAAGGCATTTCAGGACTTGAGCTTAAATATAATGACCTGCTAAAGGGCAAGATGAAACGTGTTTCAATAGGTATGGATGCGCGTGGTAATATGCTTTCAGAGGGAATCAAGGAGACTGTATCAGGAAACAATATTCTGCTTACTATAGATGAAGGAATTCAGTATATAGTTGAGAAAGAACTTGCAAAAGCAATTGCAAAGACGGAGGCCAAGGCCGCTGTTGCGATAATGATGGACCCCTCGACAGGTGAAATACTTGCAATGGCAAATAAACCTACCTATGATCCGAATTATGCCGGGAAATCCATGGTCCACGCGAGACGAAACCGTGCGATAACAGATCTTTTTGAGCCTGGCTCAACCATGAAGGCTGTACTTGCCGCCTCTGCAATTCAGAATGGGACGGTAAAACTTGATGACGATTTTGATGTGTCCAAGGGATATATAGTTGTAGGTGGAAAAGCGATACATGATACACATAAGAATGAAATTATTACTTTTAGAGAAGTCATTCAAATGTCTTCGAATGTGGGATCGGTGCAGGTGGGGCTTGAACTGGGTGCCGATAGATATTATGACTCTATAAGGAAATTTGGATTTGGAGAAAAGTCCGGTATAGATTTGCCAGGGGAAGTGAGAGGAATTCTCAGAAAGACGAAGGACTGGTCCGGTACATCGCTTGCGGCCCTGTCTATAGGCCAGGAAATCGGTGTGACCCCATTACAAATTTTAAGGGCGTATGCAACTATCGCAAACAATGGCCTGCTAATGAAGCCATATGTCGTGTCTGACGTAATTTCTCCTTCTGGCGAAATTGTAAAAAGGGTGAGACCTGAAATTGTGAGACGTGTAGTCTCCGCCAAAACAGCCGGAAAGGTTACTGAAATGTTAAAGACGGTTGTTGAAGAAGGCGGTACGGCGACAAAGGCATATATTAAAGGGAACCTTGTTGCAGGTAAAACAGGGACTGCTCAGGTATTCGATAATAAAGCCGGACGGTATTCAAGGAGTAAATTTATCAGCTCTTTTGTCGGTTTTGTGCCAGCCGATGATCCCAAAATAGCCCTTATAGTTGTTGTATATGAACCGAAGGGATCATCATACGGAGGGATAGTTGCGGCCCCTGTATTTAAGAATATTATTGAATATACATTTGCGTATCTTGATGTTCCCATGGAAAGAGATGAGAACAGGATAGTCCTTGTAAGCAAGTCCCGCTAGGAACGCGGTGCCGGTTTGATTTGAGTCCACGTTCGTAAGTAGCAGACGGATTAATAATGAAATTGATATTGAAATTTATCACGGATTTAATTGACGAATCAAATGATTATATCAGAGCTTTTAGAAGGCCTCAGCATAAAAAAAATGTTCGGGCCTATGAATTCTCTCATAAAAGGGATCGCATATGATTCAAGGTTAGTTAAGAAGGATTTTCTTTTTGTGGCAGTTAAAGGTTTTTCCGTTGACGGTCACGATTATATAACGGATGCATTAAGCAGGGGGGCTGCGGCATTAATTGTAGAAAATGCTGCAGCAAGAGCAAATGCAAAACGGTTTGATACTGACAAGAACACCGCTTTTGTTGAGGTTTCTGACAGCAGGAAAGCTCTTGCCCTCATTTCAGCTGCTTTTTACGGACATCCTTCAGGGAGTTTGTCGTTGATAGGTATTACAGGGACAAACGGAAAGACAACGACCAGTTTTATAGTAAAAAATATCATCGAGGCAGGGGGTAAAAAGACCGGACTTTTAGGGACAAATTGTTATATGACCGGTGGTAAAACCAGGACAGCTCCGAATACAACACCTGAGTCCCTGGACCTGCAAAGATACTTGAGTGAAATGGTTGATAATAAAATGGAATATGCTGCTATTGAAGTTTCATCACACGGCCTTGCACTTAAAAGGGTAGAGGGAAGCTCTTTTAAGGTCGCTGCGTTTACTAATTTTACGCAGGACCATCTCGATTTTCATGGTTCAATGGATGAGTATTTTAAGGCCAAGGGCATGCTTTTCAGCTACATGGATGGGGAAGGGACCGCTGTGCTGAACTGGGACGACCCTAAAGTTAAAACGCTTGCTAATGATCTGAAATGCAAAGTGGTAACATGCGGCACTGAAGACGGGGCAATGATACGGGCAGAGAACATTAAAGGGCAAAGTGGCGGGGCCCCTGGACTCTATTTTGATATTCAGACACCTCATGGCAGATTCAACATTGAGTCGCAGCTGATGGGACGGTTTAATGTAAGCAATATTCTTATGGCTGCAGGTATAACTCATGCACTGGGGTTCAGTGCGGATGTGATTCAGAAAGGAATACGGAATGCACGGCCTGTTGAAGGACGTTTTGAAAATATTAATGCCGGTCAGAGTTTTACGTGTATTGTTGATTATGCTCATACGGATGATGCATTAAAAAAACTTCTGGAAGAAGCAAGGCGCATTGCTGAAGGGAAAATGATAACCGTTTTTGGGTGCGGTGGTGACAGGGACAAAACAAAAAGGCCTTTAATGGGTGTGGCTGCATCTGAACTGAGCGACTTTGTTTTTGTTACTTCGGACAATCCCCGATCAGAGGACCCTTCCGGGATTATAGAGGAGATAATCATGGGAATGAAGAAAAAGAATTATAAGGTGCAAACTGACAGGAGAGACGCAATTAAAGAAGCGGTAGCAATGGCCCACAGTGGGGATATATTGATTGTAGCTGGCAAGGGACATGAAGAATATCAGGAAATAGATGGAGTGAGGAACCACTTCAGCGATAAAGAGGAATTGAGAAAGGCAATAAAGAAACAGCTCGGCAGTTGATAGTCGGGCGGCTAAAAAATAATGTCAATATCTGTTGAAGAAATTATAGAGGCAACGGGCGGACAATTGCTCATGGATGATCATAAGACATTTAGCGGGGTCTCGATCGATTCACGGACAATTACAGAAGGTGAAATGTTTTTTGCGATAAAGGGAGACAATTTTGATGGGCATAAGTTTGTCGAAAGCGCGCTTATAAAAGGAAGCGGCGCTGTAGTGGATATGAAACCGGAAAAACTGCCTGAAGGCAAGGTGATTATATATGTAAATGATACTCTGAAATCATTGCAGGACCTAGCCCATTTTTTAAGAGAAAGAAGGGACATCCCTGTGGTAGCAATTACAGGCAGCAATGGTAAAACAACGACAAAAGAGATGCTCTATACAGTCCTTTCGGGAAAATTCAGGACATTGAAAAATGAAGGAAATCTTAACAACCATATAGGATTGCCATTGACCCTGACAAGGCTGGTCCCTGAAGATGAGGCAGTTATCCTGGAGATGGGAATGAACGCTTCTGGCGAGATCAGGAGATTATGTGAAATAGCGGTCCCCGACTATGGCGTAATTACAAATGTAGGTTCCGCTCATGTTGGGAGACTCGGTAGTTATGATGAGGTCCGAAAAGCAAAACTTGAGATCCTCGGCGGGCTTGGAACAGCAATTGTTAATGCTGATGATACGAACCTGATGCAGGGTCTTCGGAATATGAATGATTTCAGAGGGCAAATACTCACTTTTGGCATAAAGAGTGATGCGGATGTTACAGCCGGAGATGTCATTGCAACAGAAAATGGTATCGGTTTTTCACTGAAAAGCAATGATAAGAAAAGTGTGTCTGTAAGATTGAATGTGCACGGCTTTTTCAATGTGTACAATGCACTCGCAGCAGCAGCGGTTGCTATAAGGCTGGGAATGACACTAGAAGAGATAAAGACGGCCATGGAAACGTTCAGGGCTTATACAATGAGGTTTGAGGTCATAAAGAAGTCTGGAATTACCGTAATTAATGATGCTTACAATGCGAATCCATCTTCAATGGAGGAGTCAATAATAGAGTTGAAGAGAATGGCACCCGAAGGAAGATCTGTAGCTGTGTTCGGTGATATGGGAGAACTGGGCGGATATTCAACTGAAGCCCACATGGAAATAGGGAGAGTGCTGAGCGATGCGGGGGTTGATGTTTTTGTGGCGGTCGGTGAAAAAATGCGTTTGGCATCAGACGAGATCATGAAAATAGGAACCGGAATACCATTACCGGAGGTGCACAATTTTAAGGATGCGGAAACAGCTGGACACTCTATTATGAAGATATTGAAACATGGTGACACAGTTTTACTTAAAGGATCACGTGTTATGGGTATTGAAACGATTGCAGGGAGAATAGCGGATGCTATATAAACTTTTTTATTCATTTCATGAATTATATTCTCCGTTTAATGTATTCAGATACATTACTTTCAGGACAGCCCTTGCTACTATTACCGCGCTTGCCATTACGTTTATCATGGCACCATGGATAATCGGCAAGCTTAAAAACCTGAGTTTGACACAATACGTAAGAAGTGACGGGCCGAGGACCCATCTTGAGAAGACAGGCACTCCGACAATGGGAGGGGTTTTGATTATAATGTCCGTAATTGTCAGCGTTTTTCTTTGGGGAGAATTAAATAACAAATATATTTTAATTATGATGGGGGCGATATTCGGTTTTGGATTTATAGGACTGGTTGATGACTACCTTAAAATCGCGAGACAAAACTCAAAGGGGCTCGGGGGGTGGTATAAATTCAGCGCCCAGATTTTTCTTGCGCTTGTTCTGGGTTTTATTTTGTACCATGATCCGCAGGACGATTATATCTCGATATTAAGCATACCATTCTTTAAACATTGGTTAATTGACCTGGGCTGGTTTTATATACCGTTTTCAATACTGGTAATTGTCGGTTCTTCCAATGCGGTTAATCTGACAGACGGGATAGATGGTCTTGCCATAGGTTTGGTAGGTATTGCTTGTCTGGCAAACAGCGCGTTTGTGTATATATCAGGGCATTCGGGATTTTCTCAATATCTGCATGTTCTTTATTTGCCGGGAATCGGAGAATTGACAGTTTTTTGCGGCGCCATGTTCGGGGCCTCGCTTGGGTTCCTCTGGTATAACAGTTATCCCGCGGATATTTTTATGGGAGATGTGGGCTCTCTCGGACTCGGGGGCGCACTCGGAACTCTTGCGGTCATAACAAAACAGGAAATCGTACTTACTATTGTCGGCGGTATTTTTGTGATAGAGACAGTTTCAGTAATAATTCAGGTCTCATCGTTTAAGCTCACTGGCAAAAGAGTTTTTAAAATGGCGCCAATTCATCATCATTTTGAGGAAAAAGGATGGGCGGAACCAAAGGTGATAGTGCGATTCTGGATTGTTGGAATTATACTGGCGCTTGTCAGCCTTATGACGTTAAAAGTGAGATGATAAGGATAAAAATATTTAAAAATCAATATTCAATATTCAAGAAAAAATATGATGCTTGTAAAAGAAGAGAACATGACATTTAAAGATAAAGATATTCTGGTTGTAGGACTTGCGCGAAGCGGTGTGGGTGCTGCCAATTTGTTGTCTGAATTGGGCGCCCGTGTGGTTGTAACGGATAAACAATCCCGGAGTTCTTTAAATGACTATATAAATCAACTCTCATCATCAATCAAGATAATAACGGACGGGAACCCGGAAGAGGTTTTTGATTCTGCTGACATAATTGTAATCAGTCCGGGAGTACCGCATAATATTCCTCAATTAATACATGCAAAGACAAAGGACGTTCCTGTAATTGGGGAACTTGAACTGGCCTATCAGATTATCCTTTCACATAGTAGGGGCATGTCGCAACGTGCCCCTACACCCTCCTTCATCGGTGTGACAGGGACCAACGGTAAATCGACAACTACTGTTCTTATTGACCTTATGCTTAAAGAATATGGCATGCAGACTATATTGGGAGGAAATATCGGCAATGCGCTGACAAAAGAAATTTCCTCATATGTGGCCGGCAATAATCAGCAGTCAATGAATATCGATTATATAGTTGCTGAAATATCGAGTTTTCAACTTGAAACGATTAAAGAATTCAGACCTGGGGTGGCGGTCATACTTAATGTTACACCTGATCATCTTGATAGATATGAGAGGATGCAGGATTACATTAATGCAAAAACAAGGATTTTCGAAAACCAGAATAATGAGGATTTTCTGGTTTTAAATGCTGATGATACGGTGATACAAAAAATATTAAATTCAAAATTCAAAATTCAAAATTCAAATCTGCCGGAGGTTGTATTCTTTAGTCGGGAGAAAGAAGTTCATGGTGTTTATTGCAGGGAAGGTGTTATTTATTGCAATCTGCCAGGCGTTTCTACCATTACCGCTCATACCCCTATTATTTCAGTTAATGAAATAAAGATTGCCGGTGTCCATAATCTTGAAAACGCTATGGCAGCATCACTTGCCGCTCTGCTTTCTGGCTGTTCCATTGAGGCGGTAAGTAATGTGCTTAAAGGTTTTGCAGGACTTGAACACAGACTCGAATTTGTGGGAGAAAATAATGGGGTCCAATTTATTAATGATTCTAAAGGAACAAATACGGGTGCGGTTGCCAAGTCACTGGAGAGTTTTAATGATCTTATTCTGATAATGGGGGGTACGGACAAAAACAGCGATTTCACCGTATTGAAGGACTTGATAGAAAGTAAGGTAAAGCTTCTAATATTGTTGGGTGAGGCTAAAGATAAAATTGCCGGATCAATTGGAGCAGTTGTAGAAACACAAAAAGTAAATGACCTGGAAGACGCGGTTGAGCTTGCGGTCTCAAGAGGAATATCCGGTGATGTTGTACTGCTCTCACCCGGGTGTGCGAGTTTTGATATGTTTGCTGACTTTGAAGACAGGGGCAGGAAATTCAAGGAAGCGGTATCAGAAAGAATAAAATGAAAATAATCTCTGAAACAGAAGGAGAATGCTTCACGTGTATTTAAATGATAAAGATACCCGCGGTATTATGGTCTCGGTTTTAATGCTTGTAGGTATTGGGATTTTAATGGTCTACAGCTCAACGGCATTTATGTCCATGCAAAAGTACGGGAGTGGTTTTCATTATTTGTGGAACCATCTCTTTACCGTTTTTATCGGAGTCGGGGCGATGCTGGTTCTTTCAAAAATCGATTATAAGAAATCAAGGCCGCTGATTTATGTCTTGCTAGGGACCTCTTTGGTATTATTACTGCTTGTATTTATGCCGGGCATTGGAATTTCTGCGAATGGGGCGAGAAGATGGCTCAGGTTATGGCCTACTACTTTTCAACCGTCAGAAATGGTAAAGGTGGTAATGGTCATTTTTCTCGCGGATTATATGGACAAAAACATACACAGGATGAAGGAATTTAAACACGGTATCCTGATACCTATGGGGATTATGCTTGTTTTTCAGGGAATAATAATTTTTCAGCCAGATTTTGGGGCGGTAATGAGTCTTGGTATTTTGACTGTCAGTCTGCTTATCATTGGAGGTGCGAATCTGAAACACATAGGCGGAATGGTCATTTTTTCAATGCCTGTTATTTACCTTTTAGTTACATCGTCCCCTTACAGGATGAAGCGAGTGATGTGTTTTACCGATCCATGGAAAGACCAGTTTGACTGCGGATTTCAGCTTGTGCAGTCTTTTATTGCCTTTGGAAATGGAAGGTTCTTTGGGGTCGGTCTGGGCGGGAGTAAACAAAAATTGTATTTTTTGCCGGAAGGACATACTGATTTTATATTTTCATTGATTGGGGAAGAACTGGGGCTGCTGGGAGTTCTGGTTGTTGCCGGCTTTTTTCTCTGGTTTTTTATTAAAGGCATTCAGATTTCTACAAAGACAAAAGACCCATTCAGTTATTTTCTGACGCTGGGGTTAACAATGATGATAGTGGTGCAGGCAATTATTAATTTTGCGGTATCGACCGGATTAATGCCGACAAAGGGACTCCCACTGCCATTCATAAGCTATGGCGGATCAGCGCTTCTTATTAATATGGCTGCCGTTGGAATACTGATAAATATATCGATGAATAATGAAAAGAGGACAATGGATAATACTTCTTATGCAGGCAGTATGATGCCGAATGCTCCTTATTCGAGAAGGATGAAATGAATATAGTCATTGCAGGAGGAGGGACGGGAGGACATCTTTTTCCGGCCCTTGCAGTCGCAAGAGAACTTGCAAAGAGATATGCCGGGGCAAGAATTAGTTTTGTCGGGACAGTGAAAGGTATTGAGGCAAAGATAATTCCCAAGGAAGGATTTGATTTGAGATTTATAAGGTCGGAGGGACTTGTTGGAAAGAGTGCCTACCGTACTGTCAGATCTATGATGAAAGTAATATTATCATTGATGGATTCGTACAGGATACTGAAAGATATTAAGCCTGAACTGGTTTTAGGCGTGGGTGGATACAGTTCAGGGCCGGTGCTTTTATGCTCAAAAATTATGGGTATCCCTACAATTATTCATGAGCAGAATACACTTCCGGGCTTTGCAAACAAGATTCTCGGAAAATTCGTGGATACGATTACGGTGACATACCATGAGAGTATAAAGTATTTTCCCCAGGAGAGTACTTTTATAACAGGAAATCCGGTTAGGGAAGAGATATTCAGCGGTGACAGGGAAAGGGCGTGTAAGACGTTTAGTCTTAAGAGTGACCTCTTTACAGTTTTTGTATTCGGAGGCAGTTCCGGTGCAAGCCGCATTAACGAGGCGGTAGGTGGGGCCCTGGAATATCTTGGAGCGTTTAAGGACAGGATACAGTTTCTGCATCAGACAGGTGACAGTGACTTTGCTTCTGTTAAAGAAGCATATCTCTCAAAAGGGTTTAAGGGAACCGTTATGCCTTTTGCGCATGAAATGGCGGACGCTTATGCAGTGGCAGACCTTATAATTTCAAGGGCAGGTGCAACAACACTTGCTGAACTGATGTCATGTGGAAAGGCTGCTGTCCTGGTGCCTTATCCTCATGCTGCTGCGAACCATCAAGAGGTAAATGCAAAGAAACTCTGGGACATTGGCGCAGCCCAGATAATACTTGACAGGGACCTGAACGGTAAAACGCTTTCAGAAATGATTGAATATTTGATTGAGAATCCATCTGTCATCAAAGAGATGGAACAGATAAGCCGGTCCCTTGGGAGCCGTGAGGCGACCAATAAAGTTATAGAACATATAGAGGGGCTTTTAAAAAAAAAGATAAATAAAAGGTGTTTTCAGTATGTATAAAAGATTTGAGAGGGTGCATTTTGTAGGGATCGGCGGTGTTGGAATGAGCGGCATTGCCGAGGTGCTCAGAAATCTTGGTTATGAGGTTGACGGTTCTGATTTAAGGGAATCAGAGACAGTAAAAAGATTAAGAGGTATGGGTATCAATATAAACATAGGACATAAAGCAGAGAATATTAAGAATACGGATGTTGTTGTTATATCATCAGCGGTCTCTCCTGACAACCCGGAAGTCAGGATTGCGAAAAAGATGTCCATTCCTGTTATCCCCAGAGCTGAAATGCTTGCGGAGCTTGCGAGGATGAAATACGGAATACTGGTTGCAGGGGCGCATGGAAAGACAACTACGACATCTCTGGTAGCGAGTGTTCTTGGAGAAGGGAATGTTGATCCGACTGTTGTAATAGGCGGTAAGTTAAAAGGTATCGGTAGTAATGCGCGCCTTGGCCAGGGTGAGTTTCTGGTGGCTGAAGCGGATGAAAGCGATGGTTCGTTCCTGAAACTTTCTCCAACAATTGCTGTAGTGACAAATATAGATAAAGAGCATATGGATTTCTTTAAGGATGTTGATGTCATCAAAGATGCCTTTTTATCTTTTATCAACAAGGTTCCTTTTTACGGGCTCTCTATATTGTGCGGAGATAATGAATATGTAAAGGAGCTTTTGCCGAAAGTCCAGAGAAGATATATCACGTACGGAATAGGTGACGACCTGGACCTTACGGCAATAAATCTCAAATCGGACGGTTTCAAGTCGGAGTTTGAAGCGGTGTTGAACAATAAGTCCCTTGGATGTTTTGAAGTGCCTCTGATAGGTGACCACAATGTATCCAATTGCCTGGCAGCCATTGCAGTTGCTAATGAAATCAAAATGGAAATGGAAGATATAAAGAGGGCGCTTAAAAAATTCAGCGGTGTTCAGAGGAGATTCGAATATAAAGGAGAAGCTGCTGGAATTAAAGTCATTGATGATTACGGGCATCATCCTTCAGAGATAACCGCGACATTGAAAGCAGTAAAAGAATCTATACATCGGTCCACTCGTCTTGTCGTCCTTTTCCAGCCGCACAGATATACAAGGACAAGGGACCTCCTCAGTGAATTTATTGACTCATTTATTGACGCGGACAAAATAGTCTTAATGGACATATACCCTGCAGGCGAAAAGCCCCTTCCTGGAGTGAATTCCGAACTTTTGTTCAGGGGAATAAATGAGATCGGTAAAGATATTGAATATATTCAGGACAGGAGTGATGTGATTCCTTACCTTCTCTCAGAATTAAATGAAGGAGATACCTTGTTAACGCTTGGTGCAGGTGATTTATGGAAAATAGGCGAAGAGTTTTTAGTGGAAAAGGCAAAATGACAAAAGACAAAGAGATTAAAGATATTCTTGAAAAGGGACTTTTTAAGGGAGATATTATGTTTAATGAGCGTATGTCAGCCCATACGTCCCTTAAAATAGGCGGGCCTGTTGATATTATGGTTGTCCCCGAAGACCCGATTTCTCTGAAAATTGTTTTAACAGCGGCATCCAGGGGAAAGGTGCCGGTTTTTGTAATAGGAGGAGGCACGAACCTTCTTGTTGGAGACGGAGAAATTGAAGGGATTGCTATTTCTCTTAAGGCATTCAATCAGATTGAGAAAACCCGGGAGACTGATGAGAGTCATATAGGTTTATACATCGGAGCAGGTGTTCCACTGGCATCGGTTGTTGGACTTGCCAGGAAAAACGGATACTCCGGGATTGAGACCCTTGTTGGAATCCCCGGACATTTCGGAGGTGCGGTCAGTATGAATGCCGGGTCTTTCGGTACTGAAATAAAGGACGTGATTATGTCTGTTGCCGTTATGAATATGCATGGTGAAATCCTGGTGCTGAATAAAGATGAAATTAATTTTTCATACAGAAGCTCTAATTTGCCCGAAGGCGCGGTAATTTTAAGCGCCAATATTCTCCTGAAAAAAGATCTGCCCGAAGAAATCGAAAAACGTGCATTGGAGTTTCTCGACAGGAAACGGGCTGCACAACCTCTTGGCGAAGCATCAGCAGGTTGTATTTTCAAAAATCCCACGGGAGATTCTGCTGGAAGGCTTATAGATGCAGCTGGATGTAAAGGAGATAGGGCCGGAAATGTGGAGGTCAATGAAAAACACGCAAACTTCTTTATCAATAAAGGAAATGCTGAATGCAGGGACTTTTACAAGCTTATGGAGAAGGTTAAAAGTAAAGTGAAGAAACAAAGCAGTATTGAACTTGAGCCCGAAATAAAAATTATTGACTCAGCCTAATAAAGAGGCTGGAAAAAAGGTATGTTTGATTTATGACTAAAGGTCCGGTTACAAAAAAACGAATAGGTGTTCTCATGGGCGGGCTTTCTGCCGAGAGGGATGTTTCTATGAGAAGCGGACTTGCTATTTATCAGGACTTGCAGATGCTCGGTTATGACGTTGTGCTTATCGATGTCGGAAAAGACATAGTAAGTGTGCTGAAAAAAGAAAAAGTGAAGATAGCTTTTCTTGCGTTGCATGGAGGGACTGGAGAAAATGGTGCAATTCAGGGACTTCTTGAAGTTATAGGAATTCAATATACCGGCTCCGGAATTCTGGCATCTGCCTTTGCGATGGATAAGGAAGTATCAAAGAAAATGTTTTTGCATCAAGGGGTATCTGCTGCACCGTATCTTATCGTGAAAAAGGCAAAAAGCTCTAAAAAACAAAAAGATGGCAGTAATCATGCAACAGAAGGGGAGGAGCTGGACGGTGCATATCAATATCCGAATTTTCCGAGACCGTCGTTTGAACCACCCTGGGTAGTGAAGCCTGTGGCCGAAGGCTCAAGCGTAGGGGTAAGCATAATAAAAAATGAGGCAGAATTGGCCTCCTGTCTGGAAGAAACATTTTCATTTGGGAAAAGAGTAATGATTGAAAAGTATATTAAAGGAAAAGAACTCCATATAGGAATACTTGGTGACAGAGTTTTAGGCGGTGTTGAAGTAAGGCCTACGCAGGAATTCTATAACTATGAAGCCAAATACACTGCGGGGCTGACAGAATATATTATACCGCCTGAGATTGATAATGCTGTATATGATAACGTGAAAAAAATGGCGCTTAAGGCCCATTATTCCCTTGGGTGTTCCGGGGCGAGCAGGGTAGATTTTATGATAGATGAGAATAATATGCCTTTTATTCTGGAAGTAAATACACTGCCCGGTATGACGGCTACAAGCTTGCTGCCGAAAATTGCCGGGTCTGCCGGCCTTAATTTTAAGGACTTGATAGAGGAGATAATAAAACTTGCGATCAAAGAGTAAGAAAAAGAAATCAGCATATAGGCGTGGAGAGAAACTTGTCGTTCTATTCAGGAGGGGCACTATAGTCCTGCTTGTTATAGCCTTTATTGCTGCGCTCGTGCTGGCTGTAAAAATGGTATCTAATAAATTTTATGTAAGAGAAGTGCTTGTTTCCGGAAACTATCATATCGATGCAAAAGACATTATAAAGAGTTCGAAAATAAAAAAAGGTGATCTGCTGGTCGATATGCATCTTAAGGGTATAGGGGGAAGGCTAAGAGAAAACGCATGGATAAAAGAAGTTTTATTGAAAAAACAATTTCCGGGAAGACTTTTGATACATATTAAAGAGGCTTCTCCCATCGCACTTTTGAGTATTAAAAAACGGCTTTATATTATTGATGAGGACGGGGAAAAGCTGGAGAGGATCAAGGGAGAAAGCACGCCGTTTCTTCCTGTAATAAAAAACATTAATTCAAAGGACAGAAAGGGCCTTTCTGAAGCATTGAAACTGGTAAGTGTATTATCTGAAAAAAAAGCATTTGCCGGCAGGGAATCCATTGAAATAGGTCTGGAACCATATGGGCTTACGATGCATGTAGATGGTGAGTTGATAAAAGTGGGCTATGGCGAATACTCGGAAAAATTCGAGCGTTGGATAGAACTTGAACCAGAGATTAGAAAAAAAGGTCTGGAGATCAAATATGTTGATCTCAGGTTTAAGGATTCAGTTATTGTAAAGCCGCTCAGGCCGGAAAAGAAAGAGAAGACTTCCTGAATATGATGAAACTTTTCAAAGATATTAAAGCAATAAATGAAAAACTTGTTGTGGGACTTGATATCGGGACAACAAAGACATGTGTTGTTGTAGGAGAAGTCCATGAAAGCGGAAAAATAAACGGGGACTATTCTGATATAAGAAAGCCGACCACTATCAAGATTATAGGCGTTGGCACGGCCCCTTCTAAAGGAATGAAGAAAGGCGTTGTGACCAATATTGAGAATACTGTGGAATCGATTAAGGAGGCAGTTCAGGAAGCTGAAACAATGGCTGGTGTAGATATAAAGGCAGTCCAGATAGGGATTACAGGAGAGCATTTAGAGTGTCTTTCCAGTAATGGTGTTATTGCAGTAAAAGAAAAAGAGATAGGACAGAAAGAAGTTGACAGCGTAATAGAAGCAGCAAAGGCAGTGGCAATTCCTTTTGACAGGGAGATGATTCATGTGATTCCAGCGGGATATTCCATAAATGGCCAAAATGGTATTAGTGACCCGCGTGGAATGGGAGGGGTAAGGCTTGAAACCAATGTCAGGATAATTACAGGCGCTTCAACTTCTGTGCAGAATTTAATTAGCAGCTGTCAAAAGGCGGAACTTGAAGTTCTTGATGTTATATTTCAACCGCTGGCTTCAGCTGATGCTGTCCTTGCACAGGATGAAAAAGACCTTGGGACGGCTGTTATTGATATAGGCGGAGGTACGACCGATATCGCCCTGTTTCATGAAGGGAGCATTTGTCATTCAGCTGTTTTGGCAATTGGAGGCAATAATTTTACAAATGATATAGCGATTGGTTTGAGGACCCAAACCCAGACTGCCGAGAACATAAAAAAGGTACATGGCTGCTCAATGATATCTCTGCTTAAGAAAGATGAAGAGATTGAGATAGGATACACCGACGGGAAAATAAGTAAAAAGATACCGAGAAGATATCTTGTAGAAATCCTACAGCCAAGGGCTGAAGAACTATTCTCGCTAATAAAGGAAGAGATTACCGGTAAGGGTTTTCATAAAATTATGAATTCGGGTATTGTGCTGACAGGCGGGGCGTCACTTATGGAGGGTCTTGATGTAATGGCTGAGAACATACTTGAGCTCCCTGTAAGAATCGGAACTCCTTTGAATATAGATAGTATTTCAGATATGACGAACAGTCCGGCATTTGCGACTGCGGCAGGATTGATGACGTATGGAGTGCAAAAGAATCTGGATGCGCAGGGGCATGATACTTCTTTCTTCAGCGGTATGACAGACAGTATGAAAAAGTGGTTTGATTTTATGACTAAGTGAAAAGGGAATCTCAATGTTGAATTATGATTTATGAATTAAATTCTAATTGAACATTGAATATAGATAACAGATAATTATTAATTATATGAGGAGGACTGTATGCAAATATTTGAGATGGAAGAGGTTGTACACAAGGCCGCTAAAATCAAGATTGTCGGTGTCGGTGGAGGAGGCAGTAATGCTGTGAACAGTATGATAGCTTCAAGCCTGCAGGGGGTTGAGTTTATTGCTGTAAATACTGATGCCCAGGCCCTTGAATCATCTCTTGCCAATCAGCGTATACAGATAGGCAATGCATTAACAAAAGGGCTTGGCGCAGGGGCAAATCCTGAAATAGGCAGACAGGCCGCAATTGATGATAAAGACATAATCGAAGATGCGCTTAGCGGGGCCGATATGGTATTTATAACAGCAGGAATGGGTGGTGGAACAGGGACCGGTGCGTCAGCGATTGTAGCGGAGGCTGCGAGAGAGCAGGGCATTCTTACAACAGCGGTTGTTACCCGTCCGTTTATGTTTGAAGGGAATAAAAGAGGCCGGAACGCTGAGCAGGGGATAAAAGAGTTAAAGAAACAGGTCGATTCAATAATAATTGTTCACAATAACAGGCTGCTGGAGATCACGGAAAAAAACACACCATGGTTGCAAGCACTAAATCTGGCGAATGATGTTCTTAGGCAGGCCGTAAAAGGAATTTCCGATCTGATACTGGTTCCGGGTCTGATCAACCAGGATTTCGCGGACATAAAAACAATATTGTCTGACAGCGGAAGGGCACTTATGGGTATAGGCAATGCTGAAGGTGAAAATAGAGCGATTACCGCTGCCAAAATGGCAATTAAAAGCCCCCTGTTGGAGGAGACTTCTATTGATGGCGCTAAAGGCGTACTAATAAACATCACTGGAGGTTCCTCCTTGTCTTTTCATGAAATTCATGAGGCGGCAAGTCTTGTTCAGGATTCAGTACATGACGATGCGGAAATAATTTTCGGATCAGTAATTGATCCTGACCTTGAGGACAAAATAGTAGTTACTGTGATAGCAACTGGTTTTGAGGAAAAACCACGTAATGTTATGCCTGCTTATGATAAATGGAAACCCTCAAGGGAGCCGAGTATTATGAAAGGTTCGAGTAGGATCCTCACAAAAGATTCCATGAAAGATTCCATGAAAGAAATTAATAGTGAAGAAAGTTATCTTGATGTACCGACGTTTATGCGGAAGAGTAGTTTTAGTGAAAAAGAGGATTTGAAGACAGTATAAAGTAGCTATTTATTATTACATACCAACGGAAGTCTCTACCTGTCTTCAGTTGAAGAGGTAGGGACTTCCCCCTCCATTAATGCCAAATTACAAATCTCTTTTGTTTTCGGTTTTTTCCGCTGCGAGTATTTTGTCCATTTTTGCTATTGTGGATTTTAATTCTTTCATTTTCAATTCCCTGCCTATTGCCATCTCATAAAAATGCTCAAGGTCATCAACTCTCTGTTTAAGTTCTTCTTCTATTGCTTTGCGTTCAGAGACGTTATGGAAAATAACGATTATCCCCATGACTTGTTCATTGTGATCTATGATCGGAGTTCCGGTGGCTTCAATGGATATTTTTGTTTCACTTTTAGAAATTAAGACGATATGATCAGATGGTGGGGCCAGCATATCCTTTCTGAGAATTTTTTGCACAGGATTAGTTATTCTTCTTGATGTTCGTTCGGTCTGAATATTGAAGATTTTTTCGAGATGTTTCCCAATGGCTTCTTCCTCTTGCCAGCCCGTCAAGCTGGATGAAACAGAATTCATGAATATAATATGACCTTCAGTATCAGTTGCGATGACTGCGTCACCGATACTGTTTAGTATGGTAGAAAGCCACTTCTCTTTTTCCTTCATTTTTCTTTCCATTTTATGATTGTAGAGTGCCATCTGGATTGCGCTGTGCAGCTCCCTGTCTTCAAATGGCTTTATCAGGTATCCGAAAGGCGCTGTTATTTTTGCGCGTTCAAGGATGGATTCATCCGCATAGGCTGTGAGATATATAACAGGGATGTCGTATTCTGCGCGTATTTGAGTTGCTGCTGTGATGCCGTCCATTTCACCCAGTAGTACAATATCCATCAACACAAGGTCAATATTATCTTCACCGGCCTTTTCGACAGCTTCTTCCCCTGTTGCAAGTACATTGGGTACAATATACCCCTTCTTTTCCAGTTGGGTTTGGAGGTTCTTTGCGATTATGGCTTCATCTTCAACAATCAGTATTTTAATCTTTTCCATAGTATGTATGTAATTCCAAAATTAGGTTCATAAATTGTTAAATAGAATGATGTTCAATTATCTAGTTATATGAAATAAAAGTCAAACTAAATCCTGCGTTTGATAGGTCATTTCCTTAAATCTGATTTTAAATTCCGTGCCGTCAGACCTGTTCAAATTGAATTCGCTTGATAGCTGATGCTGTATCAGATTAGTGACGAGCTGTAACCCCAGTGATGTGCTTTCCATAATATCAAAATTTACAGGTATTCCTGCCCCGTTGTCCTTGATTATCATTTCATATTCTATATTGCTATTCTTATCAGGTATCTTATGGAGCGTTATTGTTATTTTACCTTTCTCGTTAGCCTTAAATGCATGCTTAAGGGCGTTAGAGAGCAGTTCATTAATGATCAGTCCACAAGGAATGGCTGTATTGATATCAAGAGCTATATCTTTTGCTTCTATTTGCAGCGCTATTCTGCTGGTGCTTGTATCGTAGAAATGATACAAGTTAATTGCAAGACTGTTGATATAATCATAAATATTGATTTTTGCAAGGTCTTCTGAACGATATAACTTTTCATGGACCAGGGCCATTGATCTTATTCTGTTCCTGCTTTCTTTGAACATTGCTTTGTATTTACTGTCCTCTATATAACCTGATTGCAGGTTAAGGAGACTCGATATTACCTGCATATTGTTTTTGACCCTGTGATGGACCTCTTTGAGAAGTACTTCTTTTTCATGGAGGGATGATTTTATTTTGTTTTCTGCGTTCCTGCGCTCTGATATGTCACGAATGATAGCAATAAAAAAAATGTTATTTCCTTGTTTTGCCGGGGAGACAGCAAGTTCAACAGGGAATTCATGGCCGTCACGATGCAATGCCGTCATTTGAATTTGCCTGTTTAGTATATCGTTTTCCCCTGTTTCTAAAAATCCCGCAAGCCCATTTTTATGTGTTTCCCGCAATTGATAGGGAATAATAGTGTTGACAACCTTACGCCCGGCAATTTCTTTGTGTTTCCAGCCAAAGGTGACTTCGGCTTGGGGGTTCCATGTCATGATTTTACCATCTGAGTCCATTGTTATGATTGCATCGAATACGTTTTTTATAATCAATTGAGTTTTTTCTTCGGCCTGTTTTGTCAGCATTTCACGAGCTTCTATTACTTCTTCTGTCAGACGCTCAAACCGCTTTTCAAGAATGTACAGCTGGTCTCCTTTTTGTAATTCCTGTTTTTGAATGCCCAAAGTTTGTTCTGAAAAGTCTGACATTCTATTATTCAGCCGATTGATTCTTCGTGTAATAAGAAACATGATAATTGTAAAAGTTATGACAAACGCAGGGGCTATAATATTACGTTGATATCGTCCTGTTTTTATTACGGATTCAGTTAATTTATCAACCTCTGATATGGAAACTAAAGATATCAATTTGAGTATGTATTCCGCTGCGCCGTAGTCATATGCATGATGTCCTGTAACGAGAAAACGGTCTTCCAGTTCATTGATTGTCGTACCAGGAGGCAATTCCTTATGATTACTGCTTACTATAATCCGGGATTCATCTTCTATACTTACTAGTGCTAAAAGTCTTGAAGGAATAAAAGGGCCTTTGGCTGAGTTAATAAATTCTTCATCAATAGGGGAGGCAAGCATGAGTGTGGCCAATGATTCCCCTTCTTTTCCTAAAAGACGCTCTGATGTAATAATATAAGGTACATTTTCTATGTTGATCACAAAGCTTTGTTCGAGGCCCTTTGAGAGCAGAAGGGGGGACGGTTCAAGTAACATACTGTTCGGAGGAGGATAATGCCTGCTAAAATAGACCTCTCTGACCCTTTGCATTGGATCGAGCAGTATAGCATAGCGCGGCCGGGCCAATATACGTAAAGCTGAAGATTTCAGATACCATTTGGGTACTTGTGAAAGATAATCTATATGTACAGGATGTTTTGCTGACCACTGCCGTGATAAAATATAATCGCTAAAACTTTTTTGTGCAACAATAATTTTAGCTGACTGATTGTGGGACCTAATGTACCTGTCAATATGAAGCCTGTCTTCCATGGATTGTTTAGTAAGCTTCTCAAATAATTGGACATAGAATATTTTTTTCAGCTCATTGCTCTGAATAAAGTCAAGTAAGGCCCATAAAGATACCCCGAGAATGATGGTTACCATCACCATTTTAACTGTCAATGAAGTTTTCTGGCGTAAATTCAAGATATCAGAGCCTCTTTTTATAGTTTATTTCCCTGAAATTTATAATGAACTTTGTTCCGCCTGTCCTTATCAAATTCAGTCTGCCCTGCAATTGATGCTCTACCAGGGTCATAATGAGCTGCAGGCCCAATGATTCAGTATTTTTAATATCAATACTTTCCGCTATCCCGACTCCATTATCACTAATTATCAGTTCGTAACTGGTTTTCCCTTCAATTTTATCCTTTTTGAAGGATATGGTAATACTGCCATCTTTCCCGTTTGAAAAGGCATGTTTCAGGCAATTGGAGAGAAGTTCATTAATGATCAGTCCACATGGAATGGCTGTATCGACTCCCAGGACTATATCTTCAACATCTATTTCAAGCGAAATTGTCCTTGATAGTATTTCATAAAAAGAGAAAAGGCTGTTTGCGAGAGTTTTAACATAATCATTGAAATCGATATTTGCCATATCTTTTGACTGATACAGCTTTTCATGGACAAGCGCCATTGATCTAATCCGGTTTCTGCTGTCATTGAATTTATCGGCATATTCTCTATCCTTAATTTGCCCTGACTGGAGACTGAGCAGGCTCGAAATTACCTGCATATTATTTTTAACCCTGTGGTGGACTTCTCTCAGCAGGACTTCCTTTTCAGAGAGAGACGCCTTTATCTGCTGCTCGGCAAGTTTATGTTTTATGCCGAGTGCTATTGAGTCTGCAACAGAGTCAATTGTATTAAAGACATCTTCAGTGATGGTGTTTTCAGTGAACATCTCTAATACACCTACCAGTTGGTTTTCGACAATCAAAGGATAAATGGCAAAGGATTTGATGCCACCAGGTTTTGCCCACTCAATGTCAAGAGCATGAAGGTTTTCAATATCGTTACTATAATATGACATATGGTTAATGGCAGCGCTGCCAACTTCAAATTCGCCGACTGGTACGGACTTTTGCGGATTGTCAGCCAGGCTGTACAAACCGGCGCATGCCAGAAGTTCAAGTGTCTTGAACTCTTTTTTGTAAATCCAGATACGGGCCAGAGAAGCATTAAAATGCCGGGACATGATGTCAGTACAGTATTTTAGGAGTACCTTCAATTCTTCGCTCTGAGTAAGGATTATACTGATCTGAGCGACGAAAGCTGAGAGGTGTGCCTTACTGACGAGCATTTCTTCCCTTTCTTTAATTGTTGAACTCATCCTTTTAAATTCTGCAGTGAGTGTACCGATCTCGTCTGTTGAGTTAGGAATATCAATTTCAGTGTATATCCCTTTTCGGAGACTTTTTGCTGCATTTGATAGTACAGTAAGGGGTCTTGTAGCGGTCGTGGTCAGTTTAAAGAGGACTATGCTGCTTCCTATAATAATTACAATGGCGATTATCAAACCTCTATAAATTATTGAATTTTTAGCCTGTTTCATATAAGTCTTCGAAAAACCGATTCTTATCCATCCCACGCTCTCTTTAACATTTATTGATTGATATGATTCCTGATAAAAATCTATATCTTCACTTTCTCTGGTTGTGAGTACAGGAGAATAAAGGTCAAAATAATCATTCCTTTCAAAAAGAGACATTTTGAAATGCCCAGGGTCTATTTCGGGCGGTGGGACGATATTAGTTTTCTTGAAGAGAAGATTCATCGCAGAGTCATAGAAGACGACAAAGGATACTTCGGGAACTTTTTCTAATGATGAGACAGTTTTTTTCATCTGTTCTGTGTTTCCGGAAATTAGAGGAAGTTCCCCTATTTGCGCGGCGAGCTCCGCTACGACTTTAGCTTTTTTTCTTAACTCTTCATGCATTATTGCCTGTTCAGTTCGTACAGCCTCAAAAGTATACACCATAGAGGTAATGACTAACATCAGGACGGCAATTAAGAATATTTTCTGCCTGAATGAAGTGATATGTCTAGCTGTAAAATTTGAGAATATTTCCCTTAGACCTGAAAATGCCATTATGGATAAACCTTTTTAGCTGTTTTGAGTAGTTCAGGAGGGATATCAACCCTCATGCTTTTAGATGTTTTCCTGTTAATATACAAATTTAGTTTGTCAGGGGAGGACTCAGAAATACCGGCTGTGCTTCCGTTTGCAATAACTCTGTTTGCCAAATCGCCTATTTGCATGCCCATGGCTGTTGTTTCAAAACCGAGAGAAAAAAGAGAGCCGATTTTTACATATTTTTCGGAAATGCCTATTACAGGCTTTTTTTTCTGAAATGAAAAGAGATAAAGTTTTTCAAGGACCTTAGATGTTATTAACTTCCTTTCGGGAAGCAGTAGAATTGCGTCGACTTCATTGCCGATTGAATTAAGCCCTTCAATAAATTCAAAAGGGGTTTTCGCAGTACATACTTTCACCTCCGGTGTTTTTACCTGCGGGAATAGAGGTTTTTGTGAGCTTTGTGTACACACTAGCCCTATTTTTTTGATTTTTGGAAAGTGTTTTTGTAAGAACAATATATATTCATTTACCGGGGTTGTCATGTATATACCCGTTATATTATCTCTCATTGTCTCCGGGGGCTTAATGATGAGACCATAAATAATTGGAATGGAATCAGGAAGTTTTTGGGCGGTGTTAAGGGCTTCTTTGCCGAGAGCTATAACTAACCTTGTGTCCTCATTGTTCACGATGCGCTCAAGATCTGTTTTTACTTCTTTGGGTGATTTTATGATTATTTCATGATGCAGGGTTTTGTTGATTCCATTAACTACATCTGCAATTGGCTTGAGTTTGGTATCGCCCAGAATGATCACTTCCGCTGAATGGGAGATTGAGGGGAAAGCCAGCGCAATAAAAAGCACTGCCCATAACAACGCTAACCTGTTTAAATTAAAAAGTATTAATCTGTTCATAGTTTGCGGCATACACTGTATTTTAACAGAAATAAATGGTAGATTCAGTATATTGTTTCTGGCTGAAGGATTTAGCTTTTCAGTTAAAACTTGTACCTGGCCTCTATCATCACCATCCTCTCATTTGTCGGAAAATCATTGGGGACCTTGAGGGAGGGACTCGGGTCGCGGTAGTCTTCATCAAAGAGGTTATAAACAGACCCCCTGATTTCAAGTGTCCTGTAAAAGTTCTTTGCGATCAGCGTTAAGTCAACTAATATATCTGAAGATACATCATCTCTTGTGTCTCCATCAGTCCTCGGTCTTTCGCCAATCCATGAGAAAGAGACGTTGGTATTAAGATATTGCCAGGGAGCGAGATTGATCACCGCGTTTGCCTTGTGGGATGGCACGTCTGCCAGTCTTTCATCTGTGACTCCGTCTCTCGGGTCCTGAAAACTGTAATTGATGAAACCGTAATTATCGTTTCCGAAATCTGCCAACAATTCAAATTCAATCCCGTCTATTTCAGCACTGTCTCTGTTTTCATAGACTGCGGGACCTGGTGCCGGTTGGACACCGCTGACAATGAGGTCTGTGATGTCGTTATAGAAATAATTCAGCCGTGCCATATATTTTCCGAGAAAACGGTGCTCCAGTCCCATCTCATATGTCTTGATCTTTTCCGGCTTAAGGTCTTCATTCCCAACGAGAGAAGGATTGTTTGCGTGATAGAGTTCGGCAAAACTGGGAGCCCTGAATGCGCTGCCGTATAGCAGTTTAAAAGAGGTGTTCTTTATGAAGTTCCATACAAGTCCGGCCCGGGGATTGGTAGTCCCACCGAAATCAGAATAATTATCATATCTTACACCGGTTGTTAAGGAAATATCGTCAGTAATATCCCAAACATCCTGCACATACAATGCCCAGATGTCCCGTTTTACTTCCCTGTTAAAAGAAGCTATTTCCTGATTTGATCCTAGAGGGGCGTATGTGATCGGATTGAAGTTACCAATAGATTTAATATAATACTGGTCCGTGTTTTCGTACAAAATCCCTGTTGTTAACAAATGATCGGAAATGGAGTAGTTGGTTGTAATCTCTCCGCCAATTCTCCTGTGTTTTGATGCAGGATTTCCGAGAAGTCCGTCCGGGTATGTATAAGGCCCAATCTGATGGCCTTCTGAAAACAACTCCCAGTATGGGTCTAATATGACCTGGTCAAAATAAAGTCTTGTGACGATATCAAGGCTGCCTGTAAGGTCTTTTTCTAAAATAAGATCAGCATAGTACTGGCCCCAATCCTGGGCTGACTCATCATTCAGTGCATTGGCGGCGCCTATATAGGGACCCATTTTATTCTTTAGATATCCGCCTCTGAGAGTGAAATCGCCATATGAAATGCTAAGCCCGATGTCCGGTCTTTCCTGCCACATGATAGTATCGCCCGAATTGAGAACAGCGTCCTGTTCAATAAAAGAAGACGGCCCATCAGTATCGAGATAATCAAAGTGCCCGGCTATCTTTAGCTTCTCTCCTTTATATCCAAAGAGGAGGTTGTAGTGCTTTGTATTAAAGCTTCCTCCTCCTGAAGTGATCTGAAGGCCATTTATATCCTCTGTATCTTTTGTGATTATATTGATGACAGCAAGAAACGCATTGGCACCATATAGCGCGGAACCGGGTCCTCTTATTATTTCTACTCTCTTGATGTGTTCAACCGACATATATTGGAAGAACAATGTGGAGGAACTATGCATGGCTTCATTAAGACTGTGGCCATCTATCATGATGAGAATTTTTTCGGAGTTCAGTGTTTTTATGCCCCTGACTTCAATGGAGTGGGCTACGGGAATAGGGGCAATGCTTATTCCTATTCCAGGAACTTTTCGCAAAATATCCAGAAGGTTCCTTGCCCCCATGTTCCTTATCTCTTTTGCTGAAATAATCGTTGCAATTGCCGGCGCCTTCCTAACGGGAATTTCATGTCTTGTAGCAATGATGAGGTCTTCCTCTTCAAAAAAGAGGAGAAGGTCCGTTGCTGTTTCGGTCTGGAGTTCCGCAAGTTGAAAAGCGTATACATTGGTGCAAAGAAAAAGTAATGCTAATACTATGGAGACAAACCTGTTCAATAGTTTTTTCATGATTTAAATTTTATGACTAAAACTTGTACCTTGCCTCAACCATTACCATCCTCTCATTTGTCGGATAGTCATTAGGGACCTTTATAGGGAAAGGGCTCGGGTCGCGATAATCTTCATCGAAGAGGTTATAAACAGAACCCCTTATTTCAAGTGTCTTAAAGAAGTTCTTCGCAATCAAGGTCAGGTCAACCAGCCTTTGTGAAGATAAATCGTCCCTGGTATCTCCCTCAGCTCTGGGTCTTTTGCCTGTCCATGAAATATTAATATTAGCATTTAGGTGTCTCCATGGCGCGAGGTTGATTCCGGCATTGGCCCTGTGAGAAGGCACGTCAGGCAGCTTTTCATCTGTCTCTTTATCTTTTGCATCCTGGTAGCTGTAGTTGATATAGCCATAATAATCACTTCCGAAGTTAAAGAGCAGTTCAGCTTCAACTCCCTGAACTTCGGCAGTTCCCTTATTTACCCAAAATGCGGGTTCGGTAGCTGAAGGTTTGTCTCCGAGCGCGATCAAATCTTCGAGCTTATTATAGAAGTAATTCAGCCGCATGGTATAGTTGTTGAGAAAACGATGTTCCAGTCCTGCTTCATAGGTGTCTATCTTTTCGGGATTCAGGTCCGGGTTTCCTACAGAAACGGGATTATTGATAAAATATAATTGACTGAATGTAGGTGCCTTGAATGCCTTGCCGTAAAGCAGCTTAAGAGAGGTGTCTTTCATGAATTCCCATACAAGACCTGCCCTGGGGTTTGTTGTTCCTCCAAAATCTGAATAATGGTCGTGCCGTACTCCAACTGTTAGAGAAGCGTCTTCCGTTATACTCAGGATATCCTGTACGTATACAGCCCAGATATCCCTCTCGGCATTTTCGGTGTAATTGGCCCAGTCGGTTACGTCCTGTAAAGAGTCCAGCGGTGCAAATGTAAAGGGATTGAAATTAGCCAGGCGCTTCGTGTCATACAGACGGGCATGTTCATACATGATTCCGGTGGTAAGCATATGCTTTGAAAAACTGTAATCGGCTGTGAGCTCCCCGCCTACTATACTGTTTTTAAATATGGGACTGCCTAACAATCCATCTGTATAAATTCCAAGATATCCCTCTGGAAATAATTCCCATACATTTTTTCCCTCAATTAAATCACCGTACAATCGTGCTGTTATGTCAAGATTGTCCGTTGTGTCCATGTTATAACTCAGGTCTCCATAAACATGCGACATGTACTGGACTGTTTCATCATTCAGTGCATAATTAACCCCGATATAGGGTCCCCTTCGTTGTTCTATATACCGTCCCCTGAAAGTTATATCCCCATAGCTTATATTTAAGCCAATATCCGGTTTTTCCTGCCAGCTTAGAGTTTCACCTGATGCTCCTGTAGCGTCTTCTTCAATATATAGAGAGGCACCGTTTGTGTCGATATAATCGAAGAAAGCGGTAATTTTAAATTTCCCCTCCTCATGCCCGAATAGAAGGTTATAATGTTGTGTGTCAAAACTTCCACCTCCGGCCGTAACTTGTAATCCATTAATATCTTCTGCGTCCATTGTTACTATATTAATAATGGCTGTAAATGCATTTGCACCATAGAGTGCTGAGCCGGGCCCTCTGATCACCTCAATCCTTTTTATGCTTTCAACGGAAATGTCTCCAAACGCATCCCTGCCTGATCCCTGAAGAGTGTTATTAATAGTGTGTCCATCGATCATGAACAATATCTTGTCACTTAAGGTCGTCCTTATCCCTCTTATTTCAATGGATTCGTATACGGGAACATCAGCAATACTGACACCAATACCCGGAATCTTCCTGAGTATATCTAATAGATTGCGTGCCCCCATGTTACGGATTTCTTTTGCGGTAATAACCGTTGCAATCGCCGGGGCTTTTCTGACAGTGGTCTTGTGTCTTGTGGCGATTATAAGCTCTTCTTCTTCAAAAAAAAGGAGAAGGTCCTCTGCTGTTTCTGTCTGGAGTTCTGCAAGTTGAAAGGCAAAAGAAGTTGAACAGAGTGCTATGGTGATTATTATATGTAAAAAGACCCGGATGATTAATTTCATGGTATGATTTTACCCTTTTCAATGTAATTGCCAGCGGCAATTCTATTAAGGATATGACTTAATAGAATGACTGATTTATTATCTCATTCACGTACTATTTTATGCAATACATTTAGAGTTATAAACATATGAAGAAAATTCATGGGAATTTTGATATATGATGCAGAAAACCTGAAATTGATCGAAGAAATCCTTTGATTATGATAAAATAATCCGACTTGCAAGCAATACATTATATTAATGAAAACTATAAAGAGAGGTAGTTATGCGTTTTTCGAATACATTTATCCCGACCCTGCGTGAGGCACCTGCAGAGGCCGAGGCTGTCAGCCATATTTTGATGGTACGTGCAGGGTACGTGAGGCAGCTTGCCTCAGGGCTTTACATATATCTTCCCCTTGCATTAAGGGTCATGGGGAAGATTAATAAAATTATCAGAGAAGAGATGGACGCGACCGGTGCGCAGGAGATTTCCATGCCCGGACTCCATCCCTCGGAGATATGGGAGCAGACCGGGAGGTGGGACGCTATCGGTGATGAGATGTTCAGGCTGAAGGACAGGGGAGGCAGGGACATGTGTCTTGGTATGACCCATGAGGAGATTATTACGTGGCTCGCTTCAAAGGAGATACGTTCTTATCGTGACCTGCCCCAGACATGGTATCAGATACAGACGAAATTCAGGGACGAGGCGAGACCGAAGAGCGGAATCTTGCGGACACGTGAATTCACCATGAAAGACAGCTACAGTTTTGATAAGGATGAAGACGGTCTTGAAGAGAATTACCGTAAACACGCTGATGCATATCATAAGATATTTGAAAGATGCGGGCTTGAATTTTATATGGTGGACAGTGATCCCGGGATGATGGGCGGTGCGACAGCGCATGAATTCATGGCCCCGAGTCCGGCGGGAGAAGATACTATAGTGCTCTGTGACAAATGCGGTTATTCTGCTAATGTCGAACTTGCTCTCTCAATACCCATTCTGAAAATTGCAAAAGGTGATGAAGATGAATGGGTTTTCGAAGATATCGAGACCCCCGAAAAGAGGACGGTCACCGAGGTATCGAATTTTTTGAAGACGGACGCCTCCTGTTTTATCAAGACCCTGTTGTTAATCGGGAAAGACGGCCCATTCCTTGCGCTTGTCAGGGGTGACCAGGAACTGCATGAGAATAAACTTCAGCGGATTGTCGGGGAATGCAGGCCCGCGACAAAAGAGGAAGTAAAAGAGACGCTAGGTGTTGAGGCCGGGTTTATAGGCCCGCACAACAGGGACATGAAAAAGATTGCGGACATCTCTCTGAAAGAGGGCGTTTATATATCGGGTGCGAATAAACCGCATTTTCATACGAGGGGCCTTAAGCCTGGTGAACATTTTGAGGCAGAGTGGCATGATCTCCATGTTGCAAAAGGCGGAGATAGCTGTGCAAAGTGCGGAGCTGAATTGAATGAAAAGAATGTTATTGAGATAGGTAATATCTTTAAACTCGGCACGAAGTATTCCGAACCTCTCAAGGCTGTATACCTTGATGAAGAGGGTCTGGAAAAGACGATAATCATGGGAAGTTACGGCATCGGCCCTGCGCGTATAGCGGCTGCAGCGATTGAGCAGAACAATGACAAGGACGGGATCATCTGGCCGCAGAGTATAGCGCCTTTTGATGTTGAGATCATTCCGCTGGGTGATGAAGACGATGTTCTGAAAATAGCGAATACGATATATGAAAAACTAGTTGATGCGCGTATTGATGTGCTCTTTGATGACAGGGACGAAAGGCCGGGCGTAAAATTCAAGGACGCCGACTTACTAGGTATTCCGTATCAGGTGATTGTGGGCAAAAAGGGTCTTAAGGACGGGGTAGTGGAGTTTAAGTCAAGGATGACAAAGGAAACGGAAAAGGTTTCTCCATCAGAAGTTACAGTTAAGGTAATATCGGCCTGTATCCGGATCTGAATCATATAATGAATCCACTTGTTTTCTTGAAAAAAATAACCCTTTCGGCACCTTCTGATGTTGATAAAAGGGCAGATGAACAGCGTATACGGGATGAATTGGATCTACAGCCTCTAGAGATACCCCTCTCGATTTTAAGGAGGATTGCCGCATATAAAGGTGGGGAGCTTTCCTGTATTATCGGAAGGGAACGACACGGTTACAGGCTGATCGAAATCGGGGCTGTTTCTTCATACTCTATCGCGCTTGATATCGGGACGACCAACCTTGTTGCAGTATTGTATAACAATATTTCTGAAAGCGTTGTGTCTGAGATTAAGATTGAAAACCCACAGATTGAATTTGGGAGTGATATTCTCACTCGCATGCACTACTCAATGATGGGCAGGGCAGAGGAAGTGAACCAGTATCTGATGGACGGAGTGAATGCTGCGATAATAAAATTATCCGATGGCGCCGGGATTGATGTCAGGGACATACATGCATTAGTGGCAGCGGGTAATACGGTAATGAGCCACTTTTTCCTGGGTCTTGATGTCAGCAGCATACCTGTCGAGCCTTTTGTCCCTGTGGTACGGAAGCCCGGTTTTTTTGATGCCTTTGATCTTGATCTGTGCATTAATCCGGGTGCGCTCGTTTATCTCTTTCCTAATGCAGGTAGTTATGTGGGTGGTGATATTATAGCGGGCATCTTTGCATCCGGTATGCTTGACTCTGATGATACGTGTGTCCTGATTGATGTAGGAACGAATGCTGAGATCGTAATCGGAAACAGGGACTGGATGCTTGTAGGCGCCGGGGCAGCGGGTCCCGCGCTTGAGGAAGGAATAGCTGGGATAGGTAAGAGGGCGGAGAGCGGGATAATTTATAATGTTGAAATCAGCGACAAAGAGACAGTCTGTAAAACATTCAACAATGCCTGGCCAGAAGGTATCTGCGGTTCAGGGATGGTGAGCCTTATATATGAGATGCATTGTAATGGCATTATCGGTGATGACGGCGTATTGAATCCTGAACATGATGGTGTAAGCACGGAAAACGGAGAAAGAACATTTACGCTCTCCTGTAGTCCTGGTAACGGCCTTGTTGTAAAGCAGACAGAGTTGGAAAACTTCCTTAGTTCAAAGGCGGCCATGTTCACGCTTTTACTGGTACTGTTCCGTGCAGTTGGACTCGGGTTTGGAGATGTCCATAAGGTATATGTGGCCGGCGCGCTCGGAAATGGCATAGATGCCCGGAAGGCGGCTGGTATCGGAATGCTTCCTTCCTGGTCTGCTGAAGATATTGTTCCGCTCGGTAATGCCTCATTAAAGGGGGCTTTGATGATACTGAAAGACAGCAGCCTGCTTGACCGGGAGGATGAGGTGACGGACAGTATTACTTACAAGCATATGCATGATGATCCCGAATTTATGAAAGAATTTCGGGGAGCACAGTTTATTCCGCATACAAACCCGGATTTGCTGAAGGTTTGATTTGTTTCTTAACCCTGAGTTTGGCCTCGATAAAGTCTTTATGAGAAACATATATCAGGTCAGCTATTTTGCGGACCATGTACTCCTCGTGCTTGTCCAGGATCGAGTCAGCATATGCGACTTCCCATAAGTGCTCTACTACTTTTGTTTTTTGCTTCGGAGAAAACCCCTTGTTCATCAGGGAGGTGAACTCATAATAGCCTGTGGCCTCCCATATTTTCTCTTCGGCAAGGTGTATCAAGGCATCGATTTCTTCTGCGGTGAGTTCGAATTTTGACTTCATGCTGTTCTTTATCGTTATTTTTTCATCTTCGCTGATATGTGAATCTGCCCGCATCATTTCTATGAGTAGAGCTGCAGTAGCTATTTGGAGGGAGTGTTCGGAGACTTCTTCAGGTGTCTCTGGGCTGGGATTAATGTATTTTGTAAAAAATTGCTTTACGGAAGTTACCATGGTTTTATTACCTCAAATATGTTTAATTAATTTAGGGATATTATAAAGTGCAACGGTGTAACTGTGCAACTCTGGATCGATGAATTATAAATGATGATTTGAATCTGTGGGTCGTCTGTGGGATCTGTATCTTTATTCATAATAAATACTATCACAGGTAAAGATACGACCCCACAGACGTTCACTTCATAAGATCGATTCTACTTTTTTATCGGTGGCGGAATGCATCCACAATCACATGAGCTTTTCGTGGTAGTGTTAGTCTGTTTTTCTTCTATTTCTTTTTTTGTTTTTTTATCGTCGGTAGCCATTTATGTCACCTCCTTTCTATTAAGTATATGCATAATAACTAATATGTAATGTAAAAAAATATATTATTCTTATGCCTTCTTATTTCCTTTCTTACTCTCATGTCCACCTAAACAGCCGCATGTGCATATTCTGTTCAGCCGTTGTCTGCACTTTTCGAGAGCGTCTTTATTCAATGAATAATTTATCCAGTACCCTTGTCTTTCATCTTTCACAAGGCCAGCAGCTTTTAACACTCGTAAGTGTTGTGATACTGCTGACTGGGTTACTCCAAGATTATCTGCAAGGGAGTTTACGTTCATTGGCTCCTTCTTAAGAATCTCAATAATTTCTATTCTTTTATCTACTGATAGTATCTTGAAAAGGTCTGCTGATTCTTTCATATTTCTTTTAACCTTATTAGCTATTGCTTAAATACTAATATAGACAAAACTGCTTGAATTGTCAAGGGCCTATTTCTTTCATAATACATTCCATGAGTAGCTCTCCATCTCTAAAAGTAGTGTCGGAAGTTATTGAAATTGTAATAAAAGTTTACAAAAAGCATGACGGGAAGCGTTTATGCATTGTTATTAATCAAGGAGTTACAAGCTGGCAGATAAATTGCAGTAATGTATTGCTACTTAATATTCAAGGAGATCATTTTGAAAAAATCTATTACTATTTTTGTTCTTTTATTATTGTTATACATACCTGGTTATGCTGTAGAAATTCAGTATGATGAAGTCGACCCCTCAGTAGGTTATGGCTCACATTTTATCAATGGAACTAATGACCACGGTTCGCTTGGAGGTGGAACACTGTTAAGCAGTGAATTAGCCCAATTAACTGAGACTGATCCTCATGTTGTGCCTGAACCTGCGCCCCTTATGCTTATGGGAATCGGACTGGTGGGTATCTTCTTATTCAGGAAAAAAATAATAAATAAATTGCAATAAATGTTGTTATTTAAAGAAGGGTGAACTGTACCGGGTTATCTATATCCCTCATTATGCTATCTGACTTATTGTAGTTAATCTATTCTTTATGTTTGCCCAACATTGATTATGGAGGTTGCAGGTATTGATAGAATCTTATTAAGTAAACTCATTTGGAAATAAAGCTCGTAATCAGTTAGCACTAAATAACCCATACCCTGAGTTTGGGAATAACCATGCGACTCCTGAGCCTTGAAAACGGCTTATCCAAACACCTTATTGTTTTCCCAGAAAATCTTTTTTAAAAATTTACCTCCAACGACTTGTTATACACTTATTGATATCCACTTTGAAGGTGATATATATAAAATAAGAGGCTAATCTACAACATCAATTCTATCATTGGCTTTTTCGAGTTTGTCCTTCAATATAGTCAAAAGACGGTTCCCCGTTTCTGATTCACTGGTAAAAAGATTACTCATCTCATTTGGATCATCCCTTAAATTAAACAGTAATGACTTATTTTCTTTAAGATAATATATCAACTTGTAATTGTCTTCCCAAATAGCAAATGATCCATTTGAAATCTTTTGTCCGCTTGGAGTGCTCCAGAGAGACATTGATATAATCGGCTTCGGCGGAAATTCTTTACCTCTCATAATTGGCACTAATGATCGTCCTTCCATCCAGGACGGGGTACTTATATCGGCCAGTTCCAGTATGGAAGGGGCTAGGTCTACCTGTTCTACCAAGTTGTCGAATACCATTCCCTTGGACTGATAAGGTTCTTTGATAATAAGAGGAATATTGGTAAACTCTTCATACAGGTGAGGACCACCGTGACCAATATAGTTATGCTCAAAACTCTCCCCGTGATCTGCGGACAAGATAATTACAGTATTCTCAATACGGCTTTCCAGCTTTTGAATGAAATTATCAAATTCCTTATCACAATATCGTATAAATTCATCATATCGAGCTCTTGTTAATTCAATATTAGAGTACTTGTTCTGCATTGTCTGACTCTTAAACGTCCTCAATTCAGTGGACGAATCAAACATCCCCATATATGGTTCGGGCGGCAAATAAGGATCATGGGGCGGCATAATATGAATCCATGCAAAAAATGGTTCAGGAGGGCGGC
>PJEL010000424.1_pt1 | contig 49447 bp, 37 predicted proteins | sample 1853271 | NCBI WGS metagenome assembly PJEL01 (sample SAMN08108733, study PRJNA415343) | Invertebrate metagenome, whole genome shotgun sequencing project. | host: Globobulimina | place: Sweden: Gullmar Fjord | collected 2015-08
CAAAACTTGTCTTATTCTGCAAAGCCAACCCTGACATTTGTGACGCGAAGATTTCACATTTTACTCAAGCTACATCAGCAGCAATAAAACAGATGAGGCAAGAACTTGGAGGAGAAAACCGAATGACGATGGACGCACAATCTAATTACAAGTATGCCATCTTGTTGGATGGAAACTCAGCCCCGTCATCTAGAATGCTGAGCAATCTACAATCGTCATCGCTCATAGTGAAGCAAGATAGTCCTTTTATAGAATTCTTTTATCCATCACTCCTCCCATATTATCACTACGTCCCAATACCCAGATCGATCGAGGCTGTTCGGAGTGCAATAGAGTGGGCTAGGGAGAATCAGGAGGAGGTTAAGGACATGGTTGCATCAGCAAGAAGATTTGCATGTACGCATCTCAACAAAGATACAATAGAAAATTATATAGAATACCTGTTTGATGAGTACGCGTCTCGCTTTGAAGGTATTCGGTCCACTATACCAGCAGATAAGTTGACCTTGATATCTGTCCAGGAAGGCTCTCATGCCCTGTGCCCAGGGTTTACGATGGAGTCCTGTCCCCTCCTGCGAGGGGATTCTCCGTTGAGCTAAAGTTTGTTTCAATATTCGTATGCTCCAACCATACACATGTATCTATCTACATGTTCTCAAGAAAGAGATATCTTTCCAGAAACAGGCCGTGTTAAAACTACATGTATTTATGCAGGGAGACAAGTTCATGTGTGTAAAGATTCTCGCGTGTACTGACCATTCAATGGCCAACGGCCAGATATTGTCATTCATACGAGCATGTGTAACTAGAATTCCCTAACATGGTTGATTCGTTCCGGTGCTTTAGAGACCCTATGCCTTTTGTGGATGCATGTATTGTGAAAATAGTTTTGGCATCGACTGCCATGGTATATAGAGGCTAGGAGATGGCAAGTCACTGATGCTGTTGAGTTCTCCAGAAGGCTAGCCACATGTACAAAAGCTCTGTCCAGGGCATCATCATTTGAAAAATCAGTAGTGGCCAGTTTAGAAAGCCAAGCGACTCGAAGACTTTCCTCAGAGGTATTCCATATGTGGAAATTCTTTTCACGATCCTGAGTAATTATGTATATACGAATGCATTGGAAGAACCTTCACGCAAAGCGACACTGAGAACGATGGCCAAGAGTTCGTTCGTTGCAACGAATAGCTCCACTCGACCAAGGCTGTTTACGACCCTCGTCGTTCTCTTCTCTATCGCCCTCTCGTTATCAGTATTTCAGGCAATTAAACTCACCCTACATGATCAGCATTTCGTGGATGACATGCGGGTCATCAGGGTGAGAGAGGAGACTGTCTCCCAAGTGTCTCTGTCAACGGTGTCTCTACCATCTGATATCTGGGCAAATGATTATCTTTCGGCACAAGATCCACATCAGCTCATGGTTCGAGACGCTTTGGATGATCAGTCGAAAGAAGAAGCATTGGCATTGTGCGGCAGGACCTTATATCACTCCTTAACAAGAGGCTTTGTTAGGGCAGAGCCTCTTGGTGAATGGACATTTGTAGCCACAGGCGATATCCCCGACATGTGGATTCGAGATAGTTCCGTACAGATCGGAGCATACCTATCAAAGATTCGACGTCATCCGTTTTTGAGAGGGTTGATACAGGGGACACTGAGAACACAGGCATTTCTGATTGTCCAGGACCCATATGCCAATGCTTTTTCTCCTGAATGGAGGGACTCAAAATCTCATGATAAATTTGGACGACTTCTTGGAAGAGGTGGGTGGGTTGCTACAAGAAACTACGAGCTAGATTCGAGTGTGTACTTCATCCAGTTTCTGTGGAACTATGTATCTCACAATGATATCCATAGATCAGAGAAACTCCTTGAGGATCCAATTTTCCTTGATGCGATACAAGTAATCATTGACACGATGATCGTCGAGCAGCATCACGAAACAGAATCTCCTTATAGATATTCTGAATTGCAGAGGGATGGATTGGGTCCAAAGACAGGATATACTGGAATGACATGGAGTGGTTTTAGGCCATCAGATGATCCAAATAGATATGGATACTCGATCCCGTCCAATGTATATGCAGCCTCATCCCTGTATAAAGTCTTGGAAATGAATAAGATAGTTTGGAAAGAAGACAGTTTGCGCAGCAAGGTGGAGACCTTGTTGGCTGATATTGAACAAGGTATTGAGAAACACGGTATTGTTGAGGTTGAGCCTGGGGTTCATGTGTATGCTTATGAAGTTGATGGTCTTGGAGGTGTATTGGCTGATTTTGACGATGCAAATTTACCTTCGCTCCTCTCACTCCCTCTGTTAGGCTGGCCAAGGTTGGATAGTACTGTGTACCAAGCAACCAGAGAGCGCCTGCTCAACCCAAATCACAACCCACAATATTTTAACGGTACTCAAATTAGAGGTATTGGGTCTGAACATACATCACCAGGGAATGTATGGCCACTTGCAATGATGACGGAGGTAATGACAGATACCTCTGTAGATAAAAAGGCCTCCATTATCAAAGATTTGTTGAAAACGCAATGCAACAATGGGCTCATGCATGAAAGTATCAATTCAAATTTGGTTTCGCACTGCACTCGTCCAGAGTTTGAATGGGCAAATATTATGTTTGCAGTACTCATAGAGAGAGAATTAGGGTACGATTGTGACAAAGCTGCCATGGAACATTTGAAGAAGATGGTTATGGACAAGGAACAGCAAGATTCATCAAGCTCACCCACCAACCATGGGAAAGCTATTCCTGCCTACTATGCTGAAAGTTTCCTGGAGTATTTTATCAACAGCAAGCACTGATGACTACACTGAGATAGTGTTTGATTCGGTAGTACTGGTAGTGAACATTTGCTCACAGCCACAGATGGATCCATCAGACAAAAAGAAAGATGGAACATGGGACCTCTCTCTGGAGAGTCAGAGATTTCGTGGACCAGACTACGATCATCCCATGTTCAAGTTATAACGCACATGTTGCTTCGATTTCTCCACTTATAGAATATCATTCATATTTTATACTATAATCTACACACAGTGTATCAACGTACGTCGTGTTTCTCTAGAACCTTGTCGATTATTCTCTGTCCGATCTCGTGATCACTTGCACTCCGTTCCTGCATCTAATCGCTCATAGATCTGCATCAAGGCGGTTTTTTTATTTTTATCATAGCGTCTAGATTACCCAAGCGTTGTTCTCTATTGTGTAGATGGCTCCAAAGACGAAGAATGCCGCGGTGAAGAAGACCAAGACCAAGAAGGTCAAGGATCCAAACGCTCCAAAGGTAAGAACCGTGAATATTATGATTTGATTTATTTTTTTGTAAAGGTTTGGGTGTGTTTTGTGATGCCGGCGACGGTCGGGTTCTTACAGACTGGGCCGTTGTTGACTTTTTTGCTCTATGAAAGTAACTCGATCATGAGGAGTGTTTGATTGACTTGTCTGCTTGCAGAGGGCAAAATCTGCCTATTTCTTCTTTATGGATGACATCAGAGCGAAGACCAAGGCTGCAAACCCAGATGCCGGGATTGCTGAACTTGGAAAGATCATGGGAGCCGAATGGAACAAGATCAAGGAGACGCCTGAAGCTGACAAGTACAGAAAGCAAGCCGAGGGTGACAAGATCAGATATGAAAAGGCCATGAAAGAATACAAGGCGTAGATAGTTCTTCAAGGGGAAACAAGAGCACCAATATGCATGTGAATGTATTGTATGGTTGTGTCTTCAGCCTGACATTTGACAAGTACTTGCTAGTGTTATGAAATAACTTACAACTGTATCGCTTTTATCCTACGTAATCGTATCAAACACGAATGGATTATTCTATTCGCCAACCCTGTGACTGTCCAGAGTCCACCGATGATGGCACACAGCCTCACAAGGAGATGGAGAAGGCCTAGTCGAGAGGTCGTCTTGGTCACACGAATGGGCCACAGATCATACATGAACAGTATTCCTGGAAGGGTATGAGATCCATCTGGAATAGATTCATAATATTCTGTGACGCTATAGTCGTGGCTATGCAGCTGGCGTCCCCAATAGCTTACTATCGTGACTGGAATAACCTTGATAAAGTACTTGTCAAGACCAGTTGCCTTACGATCAATCCTATTTCCATCTTCCAATGGCCGTATCTGACCTTTGTATGATGTTCCAAAGTGGAACATATTGATGATGTGGCTTGCATTCAACAACAAGGGGGCTTTTCTTTCAACTGGTAATCCTCCCATGTGTCTCATGTGTCGAGCTATCAGGGCTTCCATAGTTCCAACATCATCTTCTGCTGCAAGGATCGCCTCTTGTCTGACCATGAGTGCAATGTTACCACTGACCCTCTTGACATCCATCCAACCATATACGTTACACCCTTGATGCCCTATTATTTCCTCTCTGATGGACTTTAAATCGCCATAATCCAGCAATATTTGATACGGATTGTCTGATCCTCGATTATTTTCAAATTCCTGACGTTCTACATGCCTTCCATGCTCATCCAACCTCCATTTGTGTATTTCTCCTTCATGAACTTGTTTCAAGATGCTTTCTGTCTCAAAATTACCACTAGAATCTCCCGTAGTCACCCGGATGGCACGACAAGGAAGAGCTGGAAACGTTACATTGAATCGAACATGCATAGACTCTTCGCGCGATGCATCCACACTCATTTCCTCAACCAGTTGAAGAGATATGCACCGATAAGTTTCTGATATGACGAGAAGCACTGCCAGGATTCCTGCGACGATCGACACTGGAAACAAAAAATCCATCAATAATTAATCAAATCATGGATGCAGCTCGTGATATTACAACGTACATAGTCCGCCATAGACTGTTTTCTCCTTGAGATGATCCTCAGCATGGCTGTACGCACTGCATCAGTTGAAAGGTTCTTTTGAAATGTAATGTTGTATATATTCTGTCGTATGATATCAGAAGTTTCATAGATCGCTATTACACGCACCTCACTCGTGCCAGTCGGTTGGATAGTTTCCGAACGGCCATAACGTTCACAATGGCACGTTCTATGAATACAATGACAAGGTGGAATCAATCCATGAACATATTTATCAATCTGTACTTGCTATTTTTAAACATGACATAAGAAATGTGGTGACTTGCCAGACTGTGTTTGAACTTTTGCAGAGATATCCCTCCACCATTGATGGTTCGTTTGTTACATGCGTGCATGGACAATCAGAAACAAAAGAAAAAAAGATTACTCAACAGTTGGAATGATAATACCATATCCATGATGTTCCCTCTTGTACACAATCTTCATACTTCCATCTTTGCTATCAACAAATACGAAAAAGTCATGACCAACAGCTTCTAGCTGTTCCACAGCCTCTTCAGGAGCCATTGCCTCTGACAGAATAAGAATCTTCTCCCTGACAATATCTCCCAGACCATTGGACATGATATCATCAATCGTATACTCTTCTTCTTCATCCGTGGAGTCTCCAAGCGTCGACTGTAATACCTGATCAATCTTGACACCACCCTTTGTGCCTCCCCTCCCTGGCCAGGTGTTCTTCTGCACACTCTTCTCCTTCATCTTGACCATCTTTCTTTTAAGCTTATCAACCACAAGATCCACCGCAGCGTACAGATCATCTTCAGTATCTTCTACTCGCACCACACCGTGGCGTTTGGTGTACACTGTTATCTCCACCTTTTGTGACCTCTGATGGTGAGCTTCAGAAGACTTTTTACCATGATTTCCGGCAACAGATACGGTCACATCTACCTCACGAAGTACTGCTTCGTAGTTTGATAGAGACTTAGTCACCTTTTCCATTATAAACTCCTTCATAGCATCCGTGACATCCATCTTTCTTCCTTGGATTGTGATCGGAGCGCTGTTCAACGTGGCCTCGCTTCCCTGCACCGAAGACGACCGCACCCTAACACCTTGCAATCGGGATGATTGCATAGATGAGACCATAATAGTGCTGAAAGTGTGGTTTGGACCGTATGCACGCAAAGGCACGAAATCTGATGACGTGTTGGATACCGCCGTTCCTCCGACACGTCGAGATACGATCGACGCACGTGGTGATATCGATGATAGAAAAACCATAGTTAAATTGATTGCAATGGTTATATACTACAGTAATAATTGGATAATACAAGTAGTTTCTCTCCGACACAGCATATCGATATCGATGTTCTTCCATACCATTTTTATGTATGGTTTCATCTACGATTGGTTTCATCTACAATTTTGTATCTTTTTTAATCCTTTTCACCCGTTCATGTACACACAATTACAATAACATACGTTATAATATCACGTGTCACAAGTCCAAGGGTCGCGTTGCAACCATGGATGGTGTACACGAGTGGATGAGTGCAATGCAAGGTGACTCAGACGATGAATAGTACGTCTACGCGATTGTTTGAATCTTTCAAATTAGTATCAAATTAGAGATCGTATGTGCAGTGAGTTGCATGACGCGGTGGAAATTGGTGACGTTGACCGCGTGGAAACTCTCTTGAAGCCCCCCGAGGTGGTGCAGCCTGATGGAACAGAAGGAGAGGGACATGGTATGTTTGTGCTGCCTGTAGAGCAGCAGAAGATTCATACAAAGGTGAATATTCGAGATGGGGATGAGTGCACACCGCTGCATGTTTCGATTTTGTATGCACAACTTGACTGTATGAAAGTCTTGTTGGAACGAGGGGCAAGGGTTCATCAGAAGCTGGAAGGCTCATTACCGCTACATGTTGTGGTACAAGTTGCGAGCCTGAATCATGTCAAGGAAACCAATCCTATGTTTGGGGTAGAGGCGATACGAATGCTGGTGGAATATGGATGCATTGTCCTGGACAGGGATGACCATGGGAGAACGCCCCTGCATTGGGCAGCTTCGTTGGGTCTTTTGCAAGAGACTGAGCAATTGATTGCAATCGGAAAGGATATTATGTCAAAAGGTACTTCTACGGCATCTATAGATGAAAATCCGTTTGATCAAGCTCCCCCACTGTGGGATTTCCAAGATAAACAGGGTAATCTTGCAGCACATCTTGCTGCCAGGTATGGATACCCTGATGTCCTTGGTCTTATCCTGGCTGTACATCCGGGATGTGTGAAAGAGAAGAATAAAAGTGGAATGTCTGTTGCTCATATGGCAGGTCTAGGGGGTCACACGGAGTGTGCTCGAGTGGTGCTCGAGTATTGTGAATCTGCGAATGAGATTGTCAACAGGCAAGGGCATACCCCTGCAGAGGTGGCTGAGAAGAGAAAGTCGTATGATGTCGCTGCTATGTTCCGTGGAACATCTATGCAAGACGATCATCCATCTACGCCAAAAAAATCAAAAAAGACGCTCATTGTTGCGCCTCCAGAGTGCTTACATCATTACACAGCACCTTGGCCAATGTCTAGAGATGATGATCCACCTCCTCCAGAAAACGTGAACCGTCTGAGAGTCTTGACTGATCTTGAAGTTGGATCATTGCGAACCAGTATTTTTGATGGAAAGCTTGTATGGGACCAGAAGTCAAGAAAAGCAGCAATGGCAGATATCTTAAAGGTTCATGATTGGGCATATGTGTTAAAGCTCAAGACAGCGAGTGAATGTATTGAAGATGATCCAGGTGTCATTCGGCATTTGGATGGAGATACTGCTATTTCTCATGGTACCTACCAATCTGCTCTTGCTGCAGCAGGAGCAGTGTGTCACGCCATTGACGAGGTCATGTCTGGACGTGCAAAGAACTCATTCTGTCCAGTCCGTCCACCAGGACATCATGCTGGGCCCCATGGTGTGGTGACTAGTAGGTTGGATCCCAACGGTAGTCACGGGTTCTGCCTTTTGAATAACGTGGCCATAGGTGCTGCATATGCAATGTCTCTCTACAGACACGCTGGAATAAAAAAAGTGGCAATCCTTGATTTTGATGTTCACCATGGCAATGGGACAGAGGCATGTGTTGCAAATACAGCACCATCTTTGGATACCTTTGAATTTGCCACACCATATGGGAAAGGAACGCAAACATTCCCTGTATATAAACCATGGAATGACGAAAACGATAAAGATCATGTGTTTTTCGCAAGCGTCCAGGGATATGGCCCCAAAGCTCATGGAATTGCAGCCTATGTATACCCAGGATCTGGTGCAACATGTGACACGAGGCAAGTGGGCAAGCACGCCACAGACGAGATCAATGAAGTTGATGTCGAAATGGATGAAAATTCCAATGGAGAAATAGAAGAAGATCCTGATTGTGAGTTCCTGTATGGAGGAGGAGAGATGCCACGCACGGAAGGCCCTCGAATAATTGATGTTGGCATTCCAGGACCAGGGCATCATGTGCCAATGTGGAAGAGGTCATGGCGAGATAAAATCATACCAGCTCTGGTCAAATTTGATCCAGATTTCATATTTCTTTCTGCTGGATTTGATGCACATAGAAAAGATGACATAAATTTTTCGTATATTGGCATACAAGAGAAGGATTTTGAATGGATAACGGACCAGGTGGTTCAGGTTGCAAACAGGTGCTGCCAGGGCCGCATTGTCTCTGTATTAGAAGGGGGGTACAGAATTCAGGGTAATATAGTTTCTGCTTTCGCCCGCAGTGTAGCAGCTCATGTCCGTGCTCTAGCAGAGAACAACCTTCAAGAATGGGACCCAACTGATACCAAGTTTGAGCGCGAGCGTGAAAAGAAGCTAAGAGCAGAGGCAGAAGCAAAGCGCCAGGCAGAGGCAGAAGCCGCTGCCAAAGCAATGGAGGAAGCAGCTAAGACTGCACTTTTACATGCACAAGAAGGTACACAGGATGGTATTGTTGCTGAAATTCCTGCAATGTCCCCAGATGATCCTGGCAGAAACAAAAGACGCCGTGCATCTGTAGACTATGTGGCATTGAATAAGAAGCTTGAGGAAGAGAGTGCCGTAAAGAAGCAAGATACTTGATGACACTACATCATGAAAATATACTAACCAAATGACATGAAACCCCTCGTAGCCACAATATATGACCTACTCTAGAGGTTGGCTAGATTTGGCCCCATTTTTGCCAATGACCAAGGGGGACGTATGCACGGAACTATCGTTGTGTATGAATATCTTCCTCTGCTGTTAATAGATCTACGTTAATATATTTGATAAAGTAAAAACGTAACTAATCACCTTGAGAAACGACATATTCGTCTCCTTTTTGTGAGTTGACCGGGTTTCTTTGGATTTAAATAATCTCACAGCAAACGATGGACGTTGAATCAAAACTCGGGCAGAGTCTCGATGATCTAATAAAAAAACAGAAGAAGACGATTAAAAAGAAAACAGTCGCGACTAAGGTATGTTTAGCCCGAATAATCACTTAAGTAACCCAATGAACCCGATCACGAGACCTGACACGAGTACTATGAATCTACTTTGACGCAGGGAAAGAAGAAAATTGCCGTAAAGAAGGTTGGAGCTGCGAAAACACCAGCTGGCAAACCAAAAGGTGGAAATGCCAAGACCCCTGTCTCTGGAGGAGTGAAAAAGGGTGGTCGGGGACCTGGTTCAGCCGGTCGAAACAATGTTCGTCGTCCATCTGGCAAGGTCGTTGTAACTATGCGAGGAGGGAAAGGAATTGGCCATGGACTTGGGCCGAAAGAAGGTGTGACGCGTAGACAAAATGCTCCACCAAAGGTGAAGGGAACAGCTGGAGACAGTATTAATAGCAGATTTGAGAAAATTTACAACCGTGGTGGAGGTTCTAGAAAATCTCGTCAGAGTGGACAGAGAAGGAATTCGTATGGTGTGGTGCTGCCACTTTAAAACAAATGTAATACACTAGAAATTCTACCGTTTACGACACTGAGATGATGTGTCGGGTATCATTGGCTGGGGGTATGGAGCAATAATGGATGCATCAGAGATCAGCCACGGCCTATGCTTCTGCTGAGTATCTACATGTTGCAACTCTGGTATCCATGTCGAAATATACGTCGCCTCGGGGTCGTACTTTTCGCCTTGAGAGACAGTGAGAAATTTTGAGTCTCTTCGGCCAGGGCCTACACCAGCAATGTATGCCCAACTTTCCAAGTTCACCCCAGGCTCATGATCAATGAGGATTTTTGCAAAGTATGATGCGCCCCATCTCCAATCAATATTAATTGCTTTCGTAAGGAAAGATGCAACATTCTGGCGACCCCGATTGGACATGAATCCTGTTGCTGCAAGCTCTCTCATGGATGCGTCCACAAAAGGGTATCCAGTCTCGCCATTCTTCCATTTTTCAAAGTCCTCTATGGTATCCGACCATGTATGATCATCCCCAAAGGAGAAGATATCCTCTGCTTCTAGTTCAGAGGAATACAAGAAGAAATCTGCAGTCAATATGTATATCATGAGGCGTATCCTGGAACAAAAGATGCAGATATCACATACCTCGAATGGCAATATGCATGAGGAGCCATTCTTCTCCTCGACTTGATGCTTGTATCTTTGATGTCCATGCCCATGAGGGATCCATTCTCTGCCGAATGGACTCATATACTATCCGTGGGCTCAAACTTCCTAGGGAGAGTGCTGTACTTAGCATGGCTCCTTTATGGGACGGGCTTGCTGACATTCTGGAAGTTCTATATGAAGACATATACTCAGGGTCAGACAGTATAGTATCTAGATGCCTACATGCCCCTACTTCATCACAGTAGATATCAGTCTGCAGCCTGATTGGTATTTCATGTAATGAATCCTGACGATACTGTACTAATGCTGAGTACAAACCATCTATTTCCCCAGCATATATCTCTGGAATCGGATATGGACTCCTGACTGGAACCACACCTTGGCATGATTCACGAAATTGTGTCATATTTTCACATGACCTAACTAGATTGAGTGATCCAGGATACACTGTTTCCAGGGACCCTTTCCTATTGTACTTGGCCGTCTGACTGTACTTTGACATATCTTCTGGGTGAAATAAAGTCCTCCCCCAGTAATGAAAGCAGTGTACTGGAAGAGACAAGCCAGGCAAGACATCCTGCATCATGTCCTCCTGTTCTCCATATGCCAAAGGATCCAAGCACATATGTGGGGACAGGTAAAAATGAAAATTCAGTTCTGAGCAACCTAGTGTAACTGCATAATCTGACAGCACCCTCAAACCTACTCTCCAATCATCCTTCAGAATGATTAGTTTGGATCCACGCTCTTTCACAAGCTCCTCAAGGCATACAATTGCTCTCCGTATCGCTTCACGTCTAAATAGATTCCCACACGATGTGTCCTCCCAAATGACAAAAGGTACTACTGTGTTGTCATTACAGTTACCTCCTGAGCAGGCCCTGGTCAGAGGTTCATGGTCATGAATCCTAAGGTCCCCTACACGAAACCAGACCAAGGAAAGTGTCTTCATCCCAGCAGCCACATTTCCCGGGTTCATCAACCCTTTGCATGTATTCAATCTTTTGTTTACACGGTGTCGAGATGAAAATTGAAATGCACGGGTACCAACGACTGCCTTGAAGTGCTTGCAAACGTTGACTTGTTGAATGTCCCAGTGGACCATCAATGGCAACTCATCCAATCAAGGATGCTATATTGATATTGAGGACCATGTTGATTGAAACTGTTGAATTTATTTCAATCCAAATGAAGCATCGTTGACTCATATCCAAGTTTAGACCAATAGCTGAATCCAAACTTTAAATTTCATCTGTGTACCTTTTCTTCAACGTCTGGAATCCCCGGTTTCACGTGTATCATTAAATAAAATTAAATACATCAGAACTGAACAGATCAATCTTGTGGACGGTCGTCGGAAAAAGGTCAAGAGCGGAACTGTCATAACTACCATGTGTCTAAAAGTATTTACGATGGTTATTTGACAATAGTATCGTGGAATATAGAGGAAACGAATTTTATATATACATTTCATGACACACGTGTGACATTGAGGCTTGGTCGAAGGAGTTTGGAAGCAGATTGTTTTTAAGAGAATTATTATTTCCCCGTGAAACTCATTTCACATCCGGGTTAGTATCTGAGGATCCTCTTCCGGAAGATAGACGAAAATAATTCAAAGCGAGAATAATCTTCCTCGCCCGGTGAACCCCCTGACGTGATGGCAGATCACCATGCCTCGGCGGGACTGGAACAACAACAACATTGTGAAGGTCAAAAAAGGCCTGGGACCCCCGACCACAGTGGAGAGAAAGGCTCTCTCTCGACTATTGGGGGGCTTGAAAATGATTATAGGGAAGCCTTGCAAAGTTATGAAGAAAACAAGGCCAATCGCTCATTTTTTGTAGAGCTTGGTGTGGGAGTGACTGTGGATCCAACCTATGCTGTAGGAAAAAGGATGACTATATTTTGTCCTGTTGAGGGAATATGGCATCATTGTACAACTCAAAGCTATTCTGAAGAGACAGGAATGCATGAAATCCAACTCGACGAAGGAAATGTGATAGAGCTGCCTCTGTTGGGGCTCAAGGTGAGATTTCTGTCAAATGTGGGCCCTTCTCCAAAGCCCCCTTCGTTCTCACGAAAAATGAATGTATATGATGTTGTCAGCAAGGGTATAGAAAATGGATTATATACGAAAGGATATCTGCCGGGCATACTGCATGGTCTTGCAAAGCTAAAAGAGGCCCTGGTACATGATGCCTACTATATCACAGAGCATCAATCTACGAGCAATGGGGATGAGGTTGATATGGCATGTAGATTCATCGTAGGTCAAGAGGAGACGATACAAAAATATAACAAAATACACCCAAATTATCTTGCCCTGCCACATTGGCTGCAAGATGGCACAGTTTCCCCAGGAGAGTTGGTCTGGATAAAGTTTCAAAAGTGCAAAGAATGGCCATGTCTTGTTGTGTCCCCAGACCAGATTGTAGAGAATCTAGGCAAATGCGTGATCAAACAAAAACGTAAACTTACGTTTGCTTACTTTTTGGGATCATATGAACATCTCGCCATAGATTCTTGCAATGTAGTATCCTTTGCAGAGGGCCTGTTGAAGGGATATCACAGGGGAAAGCCAAAGCAATATGCCAAGTCATACAGACAGGGGCTGGAGGAATGCAAGGCGTATGCAAAGGTACGATTGATATTATTTCAACTTATATGATGCGTATTGTGTATGAAGCTTTTCGATGCGTTGTAGGACGGGCTGATTCCTAGCCAATTGATTGAGATTCTGAACAAGGTCAACGTGGATGGTCAACTCAATGAGATTCCGTTGAGAGAGCGCAATGTACATTATGGCCTCGATGGATCCGCCTTCACTTTTAAAAGTAACTTTTTATTGTCGAGTATGAATCTTGCAGAACGATATGTGGGACCTAGCGACTCATCACAAGCGGAAGCCAGTTCAAGTGACGGTGCTTTGAACTTAAAGTCACTCTCCGTGAAGGGGTTTCAAGTACTAAGACTAGGTGAGATAGAGTGGAAAAATCCAAGATATCATTCAGAAGAGTACATTTGGCCAGCTGGCTATACTGTGAAGCGTACAGTCAGGTCAAAGTACTCAGAAGGCAAGGCAGTTGCTCATGTTGTTACGATACAGCCTGCAATAGATGGAGTGTCAGAGCCTATATTCAAACTGACCGTATTAGATAATGTCAAGTGCGAGTCGAAAGGATCTTCAGAGTTCTTTACATCGTTCTTTGAGAGCATGTCTACAAAGACTGGAGGAACCTGGTATGACCAAGCTGGAATAGCCTTTCTGGGACTGAATAAAACAAATGTATTCCAGGCAATATTAGAGCTTCCTGATGCAAACAAATGTGTTAATTTAGCACCAAAGATTAGGAAAAGAATTCCTTGTCGAAATCCGACCATTGGACTAGCAGGACCCAACATATCAATTTTGGATGAGATGAAGGCTTGCCAGCTGCCTCCTGGAATCGCCCATGTTCCTTTGCGCTTAGGAAGACCTTTTGAATGTCAAATATGCTGTGATATTGAAGAAGACGAAGATGATACCGTCATTCAATGCGATAAATGCAAGAACTGTGTTCACATGTCCTGTTATTCAGTACAGGAAGCTCCAAATGGAAGGCTGTGGCTTTGTGATGTATGTCGTTATCATCCCAGAGAAGATGAGAGGCCTGACTGCTTTCTTTGTCCTGTTAAGGGTGGTATTATGAAGAGGACAACCTGTGGAAAGTGGTGCCATCCTATCTGCGCTCTATGGCTCCCTGAAACATCTATTTTGAGGGACTGTGAGTATCAGGACTTGAGAGGTCTTATTGATGGGATACATTTGATCCATAAATCGAGAATGACAAGCGTGTGCATGTTTTGTAAGCAAAAGCATGGCGCAGTTGTCCAGTGTTGCTCAGAGGAAACAGATTGCTTTAGGGCATTCCATTTCTTATGTGCAAAGGGACAGCTCTGCACCCATGAGCTGGTAATAGATGGAGATTCAGAGGAGCAAAAAATTGAGCAAATCGAGACCGATCAAGAACAGGATTCCATGCAGCCTGCGAAGAAGAAAAGGAAAAAGGGAAATCAGAAGAAGGAGAAGAAGGGTACTGTTGTGGGTCATTGTGGGAGGCTCAAAGTATACTGTCCCAAGCATTCTTCCAAAAGCACATCAAAGATCCACGCTTCATCAAACAATGATAGCAATAGCAATATTGAAATAGAGCTACATAGTTTCAAGAATAAAAATGTCTTAGAATGGCTGGAAAACAAGAAGACAACAAAGAAAAGCTATGTTGAGGCACATGCATTGTGCCTTGGGACAGCAACTCCGATCACTGAAGCAGAACAGCGAGAAGCTCTGTCACCAAATCTGATATCCAGATGTATCAACAATGGAGATGGGCTTTGCAGTGAGGTTTCCAAGGATACCAAGACCGGAATCACCACAACCACTGTGATCTTGGCCAATCCAGAGGAGAAGACCATTGTCTCTGTGGGTGAGAACTATGGGAGATTGGTAGAGACGTGGAAAAAGTCAGTTTTACCAGGAAAAAGTGCGATTCATGGATGGGGTGCGTTCACCACAAGGAAGCTATCACCGGGAGACATGGTTATTGAATATGTAGGTGAACTAGTACGACCATCAGTAGCAGAAATGAGAGAGAGGCTTCTATATGACACCCTCGTCGGAGCAGGGACATATGTGTTCAGACTGAATGCAAATTTGTGTGTGGATGCAACGAGATCTGGCAATCTTGCACACCTGTTAAACCATGCATGCTCACCAAATTGTGCATCCAGAACCATCACAGTTACACATACAGATGGAGTCACAGTGGACCATGTCATCATTTTTGCACTGCGTGATATCCAGCCAGGGGAAGAGCTGACATATGATTATCGCTTCTGTGGAGAAGAGATACTGCATTGCAGTTGTGGTTCTGCTGAATGTCGAGGCATGGTCAATCAAGATATCCCAGAATGGGCAGAACCTTGCTGGGCACCTGCTTCCATGGTGAAGCCACTCAATTTTGACACGTTGCCATAATGTTCAAGTTTTACAATTAAATTTTACATATTCTGCATATATGTGATTAGATTTGTGATAAAAATGACACTGTCAATCATGAATGCTAGCAACTCGAAATTTCTGCGAGCCTCTCATACACAAGTATGCTCAAGTCTCCGTCGATTATCAACCACGCGGGGCTTAAATCGCTCATCGACGTCCAAATTTGGATTTAATTTAATCAATAGAGCCAATGTACCACTTCAATCTGTCGGAAAAGGACCTGGCATGGTCATGAGCCAACGCCACACCACTAGAGGCTTCAGAGCTTCGATAGTGACTGCTGCCCTCAAGAATGGGATCGTTGGGCTTCCAAACGTAGGAAAGGTATGTTTATATAGCATATGGATTGTTCATATACCCGTATGATGCCTGGAAATCTTGGCATTGTCTGTTTCCTATGTCATTTCTAAAAGATGGTATCTTGTTGCAGTCTACCATGTTCAACGCCATTTGCGAGAATGGAAAAGCACAGGCAGCGAATTTTCCCTTTTGCACAATTGAGCCCAATGTGGGTATGGTGGCTGTACCTGACCCACGCCTGGATAAACTTGCAGAAATGGTCAAGTCCCAGAGGACTGTTCCAACGTCAGTAGAGTTTGTTGATATTGCTGGTCTCGTGCGCGGGGCTTCAAAAGGCGAGGGCCTTGGAAATCAATTCCTTGCTAATATTAGAGAATGCGATTCCATTGTTCAAGTTGTCCGTTGCTTTGATGATGATGATGTGGTCCATGTTGCTGGGAAGGTTGACCCGGTAGAAGACACTGATGTGATCAACTTTGAGCTTGCTCTCTCTGATATTGCTCAGATAGAAAAAAGATTAGAAAAGCTTAAGAAAGGAAGAGCGCCAAAGCCGGAAGAGAAGAAGCAGAATGAGATTGAGGCAGAAGCATTGCAGAAGATAATGGATGCTCTTGAGCAAGGAATCCCTGCCCGTGCCGTAGAACTCAATGAGGAAGAAGAAACCCTGGTAAAAGTATTATGCTTATTGACAAAAAAACCCATGATATATGCTGCGAATGTATCCGAAGAAGACCTGGCAAGTCTAGGAGCTGAAAATGTGCATGTGCAAGCTCTCAAGAAAAAAGCTGACGAAGAGGGATCTGATGTAGTCATTGTATCTGCTCAAGTCGAGGCTGAATTAAATGAACTTGAAGCAGATGAGGCAGCAGAATACTTGAATGATCTTGGAGTAGAGGAGGGTGGTTTGAAAAGTCTGATCAGAGCAACATATAAACAGTTAGGATTGTTGACATACTTCACCACAGGTGTTCAAGAGACCAGGGCCTGGACTGTCCGTGCAGGAAGTACTGCTCCACAAGCAGCCGGAGTAATCCATTCAGACTTCGAAAAGGGATTCATTCGTGCAGAGACCGTTGCATTTGATGACTACATGGAAGCAGGTGGATTTAATGGTGCCAAGGAGAAGGGAGTTTTGAGGCTTGAAGGTAAAGAATATATTGTCAATGAAGGAGATATCATGACATTCCGTTTTGCCAATTGATGTAGTATAGAACCATTGCTTGCATTACGTCTGCACAAAAAGTCAATCTGTCAGATCTGAAACTGGATGGCACGGAATATCTCACACACACCACCCTCTGAAGACCATTCTTTATAGTATAGGTGAAAATGAAGGACACTGACGCATCATGCCACAACCAATTACATGACAGCATCATCATGCTGGCATGACCGTGTACCATCCACCCTGCACACACAAAGTCCAGCACATACCTTTCTAATATTCCCTTTCCTGAGATATCTCAGTGCATCGATTCACCACACTGTACATATGGAATCATTCCACATATTTTACATCGAGTTCTACCGACTTTTCCTTGCCCCTCCAGGCCTAGTCACTACCTTGCAAGGCAATTGCCCTCCCCTTGGCATTCTTGACACAGAACCTTTGAGTCCCCAGTTCGATATACCACGCAAAACCGTACTCCTGTAACCAGCAGAATGAGAATTTTTACTCTGCGTCTGCCACACTTGACATCCAGTGTGGCAGACGATGATCTTCAGATCTGACTCTAGAGTCAGATAGAGACAGGGAAAATGATGTGCTCCTTCCAATGTTGACCATTCACTGTTGCACTCTTCTTGATCGAGCAACATGCATTACATATACACTAGTAGTTTGATGAATTCCCCCGAGCATATGGTAGAGAGAACCAGTGCTCGACTTCTTCTCCATTTGTCTTGAGTTCTCCAAAGCTACTTCGAGATATTGTCATTCATTCTTGTTATGGATCGACATACGTATTATATGTATGAACGTATTCTCCGATGGTTATCAGGGTTATTCTAATCATAATTGAAAGAGTCAGTTTCGAATTGAAACGATGATTGCCTGACCATAAACATCAGTCTTGCTTCGTCAAAAACCTCTGCTATGTCATTAAATTAGATACTTAAAATATAATAATGTAAGAATCACATTGTGATATCAGTGGTGAAACTTCATCCTCCCTGATCAAAGGCTTTGCGATGCATGGCCATGGTCTGTTGGTATAACCAATTCGACAGATAGCAAAGGGCTGACGCTCTGGTCAGCTATATTGTATCAAGATAATATCTTTTAATTATGCTCATGTATCTGTGTTGGACAAAGCAGTATGAGAATACATCACGATGAAAAAGGTGAAGTTTCTCTAGTGAAAGGCCTTTGTGGGTATCTCTCGCACTCGTTGACATCAGCTACTATCCCTGTGAGAAATTTGTATTCAAAAATATCTAATAATCAACGAAATTGAAGATTCCATTATGCAATCTTGACGTTTGGGTATCTGTCATTGTTGGTTGGCTTCCTGTACATAAACAGGCCTTGCGGAATAAAGTCCATACATGCGACAACGACGGCTGGTAAGCAAGAGATAGCAGACCATTTTTATTCAGTTGTACAAACTCAAGGAAATGTGTCGGTTGAGGATGAGGATCCATGGCTACCATTAGTTGTATCATCGTGTGAAGGTCTTGACAAACGTTCTGCACCATGTCTGCAAAAGTATAACAATCGCTCAAATATTATCAAAGCCCAGGAAATTATATACATGCCTTTCACAATGAAATTTCCAAATTTCATAGACGGAGCACACAGAAGCACATGGGTCTCAATTGCCGACGCTGACAAAGAACTAAACATGAGAATGACACTTGATGAATCAAACAATCTTGCCATGTATAGCACACAGTATGGCCAGAACCTTGTATTCAAAGACACAGGTTACTTCGGGAGCCCTGCTGATTCATGGAGTTATTCATCATGCATGGGAAAGGAAGTATCCCATTCACAATTTCTTAATGAAGTGAGCACGCCGGATGCCCATGAAGCTATTTTGATTGCCACAACTCCCGATTCTTGGAGTTGGCAGCACTTTTTGGATCGAGTGACGACCTTGTGGGCCCAAGCATTGTTAGTTATGGATACCTCTATCATCTCAGAGGTGGAAGTCGTTTCCGGCAGGCAGCCACAGAAGATTGTCGGCCAGTTGTATGATATACTTGGCATGAAGCATTTGCACGGAGTGAAGGAAATTAAAGCACGCCAATTGTTCTTTCCGTGCAGAACTCCTCTTATACATCCATATTCAATTCGACAAATCAACAAGCTCCTTGGAGTGAAGTCATATCCTCTGGAGCAGAGGAACGTTGTATTGGTGATGGCAAGAGAAGGAAACATGGCAAGGAAAATTGTCAACCAGGATGATTTTAATTCGAAAGTGGTAGCACTTTTGGATTCCAGGAACAAGGGAGAAACCCTCGTCTCATTCAAAATAAACGCTTTCGAGAAGATTGAAGATATTATCAAATACATTTCTGAAAACGTCAGGATGATAATAGCCCCACACGGGGGAGCTCTATATAATGCAAGGTTTGCATCTTCTCAAACCGCAATTCTAGAATTTATGCCACGGGGTAGATTTGCTCCGGTTATCTGGGAACAATCTCGCCTTCTTGACCAAAATTATAACGTGTATTTCGTTGATAGTTTGGACAAGGTCCACAACATGAGATTGGACAACATTGATGAAATCACTGCCTGGATTGATTCTATCCTGACAAACATGGAAAAGACCCCAGGGTCACTCACTGAGTCTCATGGAGTTGAGCCCAAGTATCCTTGGCAAGTCTGATGTATCATATATGTACTATGTATACATCATATTATGACACGTAAAGTGACATTATCATTATATATTCTGTAACAAAGCAAATGTACCATGGAAGAAATTACATGCATTGCATTTGCATTGCTTTAAAAAAGCATTCCCAAGCACTTTCCCCATCTTGCTGATCTTGCTCTTTTTGGTGCATATCCAGACAATCCCTGAATAGTCTATGGGGCAGGTGCAAGATTTGCACCATATGGTGACCAACCAAGACCAGCATTGGTTTGAGCAGATGAAATGACTGTATGCATTGCTTCAGCAATGAAACATGTCGCAACCCCACTCGCGTTAGATTGATCAAAAAACAATATATTTTATTATGTGGATATATTTCTATCCATTTAGTAGATACTCACCACAGGATATATTCAGGGTTGTTCATGTGATACGCTCCTAATCGTGATGACGAGCCTGGCCCAACAACTGGTTCACAGCAATGCAACTGGAGAAACTGCTTCTGGAACAAATGGATTGAATGTATCAAATGCTTCACATGTAGAGGATGGGGGCCTTGGTGGAGAGGATGCTCATCAGAGAAACTCTCCTAGGACCCCAAGAGCACTATGGAAACTAGCTTTCAAGGCTGCGATTGCCGAACGTGGAAGATCTGACAGGATTGTCTGGGGAGGATTTCCTTTCGACCTTCAAGAAGCAAAGATGAGGCGTCTACAGGCTCAGAGGGGTTTTTCGGTAGAAGGGGAAGCTGGGACCATGCACATGGGCCGATATAGTGATCTTGGCAGTGGGGAAGATGGTGAGCACTGCTTCAGCACCCTGGCAAGCGATACTCGTAGTTTAGTAGATATGGTAGGATCTTCTAAACTAAATATATTGTTGCTTGCCGTTCCCTTGGGAATTGCTGGAGGTATTCTTGGGTGGCCCCCCATTGTTGTCTTTGTAGCCAACTTCTTAGCACTCTTGCCCCTGGCTCTGATCCTGGGACAATTGACAGAAGACTTGATCTTACGATTTGGTGAGACAATCGGTGGTCTACTAAATGCAACATTCGGAAATGTCGTGGAAATGATTTTAGGGCTGGCTGCTTTGTCTCACGGGCTGATGGACGTTGTAGCTGCCTCCCTTATTGGATCAATTCTATCAAACCTTCTTTTGGTACTCGGGTGTTGCTTTTTGTTCGGAGGAACAAAGTATAAAGTTCAGTCATTCAATTCCGCAGGGAATAAGGCAGCCACGTCCTTATTATTCCTTGCATGCATTTCCATCATCACACCAACCATGGCAAGGCAAGTATATGGGGCAGATGTTATCACAGAACAAACACTGCAAGTACTTTCGAGAACGATTGCAATCATGCTTGTAGGCATGTACATTTGTTATCTGTACTTTCAGCTCAAGACTCATGCAGAGGAGTTTTCTTCTGCGGAGGAACGTTTACATAGAAATTCACTGGGGCGTGTGCTCACTTCAGATGCTGAATGCCCGCCCAGCCCAAGCTATGCCGAGACATATGATATATCACCAGTGCTTTCCCTTCCCGGCGCCATTACTGGACTGTCGTGCGTGACGATTGCAGTGGCAGCATGTTCTGAATATCTGACTGGAGCGATTGAGCAGGTTTCAGAGACAACTCACATTAACAAGTCCTTTTTGGGTCTGGTTCTGCTTCCAATAGCAGGTAATGCAGCAGAACACTTTACAGCTGTATTTTTAGCCACGAAGAATAAGATGGATGCGGCTATAGCTATCGCAGTAGGATCTTCAATCCAGATTGCAGTATTTGTGTTGCCTGTGACTGTTCTCGTGGGATGGGCGATTGGAATGCCTCTAACTTTGAATTTTGACCCTTTTGCAGTCATTATCATGACTCTTAGTGTGATGCTAGCGTACTTTGTGACCTCGGATGGGAAATCAAACTGGCTCCTGGGACTGCAGTTGCTCCTGACCTATCTTCTCATTTCAAGCGTGTATCTGTTAGAACAGCAACACCCGTAGCCAGATGTATTATTATGTAATTTAATGACACGTGTGTATAGACATATACATTCTCTTTTGTTGGTGCTCTGCCAAGTCGGTTCAGAGAAATTGTTTTCTGACTAGAAACAGCTTTGTTTTTTAAACTTCCAGCATTGCGCGCAATCAGCCCTATATTGGTCGATTAGGCTTTTAATACTACTGATTTCTGTCAATTCACGTCCGAAGAAGACAACGGATCGTTACCCTGGAATGCGCTAGTGAGATCAGGTGACCAAAATAACCATGAATACTGGCGCACGCATCGGTAGAAAGGATTCCAGAGGAGATGTGGAGTCTTGGAAACAATATATCAAGGCAATGGATGCATTTCCAAAACAGCGGGAAGAGGCAGCTGAGTTCTTCCATCGGTCGGTGTCTGGTGGAGTGATCACAGTGGTGACTGTGATTTTGATGATTATCCTGTTCATGTCGGAAGTCGGTGTGTATGTGAAACATAGAACGGCAAACTCATTAGCTGTAGATACATCTCGTGGAGAGACGATGGAAATCCATTTGGATGTGGTACTTCATAAATTACCATGTAGTTGGGTGTCACTTGATGCTATGGATGTAAGCGGGGATGTGCATCTTGAAGTGCATGATCATGGGATCTTGAAACAAAGATTGGATCGTCGTGGTGAGGCTAAAAAGAAAGCAGATCCACAGGTGCATGAGTTCGGGCCAAAAGTGAAGAAAGAAATCGAGGTTGATCCAAATGAGTGTGGGAGCTGTTATGGTGCAGAGGACGAGGAGACAAAGTGTTGCAACACGTGTGCTGCGGTTCGGGAGCAGTATAAGAAAAAAAAATGGTCGTTGACGAATGTTAAATCAATTGAACAGTGTGCACGCGAGGGTTTTACGTCAGAATTGGATGACGAGAGGGGAGAAGGTTGCCGAATTTTCGGTGATGTCAAAGTAAACAAAGTTGCAGGGAATATCCATATTGCTCCAGGGCATTCTTATCAGAATGGAGGGATGCATATGCATGATTTGATACCATTCATCGGAGAAAAGCCGTTTGATATGAGTCACACCATCCATAGGCTTGCATTTGGTCAGGAATATCCTGGCATGAAGAACCCGTTGGATGGACACAAAGTAAGGCAAAAGCCACTTCCGTTTCAAACCATGGAGGGGAACGTCCCGGCTGGTGGGGCATATCAGTATTATTTGAAAGTGGTCCCAACATCGTACGTGACAGTCGGAAACAGCACAATTCGGTCAAATCAGTACTCTGTGACGGAGACATACAAGGAACCATTAGCCGGGACATACAGTCAATTACCAGGTATTTTCTTCTTCTACGACCTGAGCCCCATACATGTCACGTACAAGGAAGAAAGACGGACATTCTTTAGTTTCCTAACATCGGCATGCGCCATTATCGGAGGATTATTCACAATATCTGGGATTGTTGACTCCACAGTGTATGCTGGCCACAAGGCAGTAAAGAAGAAAATGGGAATGGGAAAACTCGTGTAGTTACTTTGACATATTTACATGTAGATAGGTCTTAATTAGATTCACTTTCTTGCATGAATTACCGCGATCTTCGACGATACATACCATTATCATCATGGTTTTGTTTGTCACACAATGCCCTACCCCATAGCATACTTTCTTGTCCACTCTCTAGCAGTCTCTTCATACCTAGACCTGTCCCCTTTGTAAATATGAGCAATTTCAGGTACCAAAGGATCATCAGGGTTGGGATCAGTTAACAAAGAGCAGATGGACAAGAGCACTTTTGAAATTGTCAGAGCTGGACTCCATTGCTCTTTCAAAATATCCAAACAAATGCTACCTTGGCTGTTAATATTGGGGTGATACACCTTGGTTTGGAACTGAACCTTTGGAGGTTTAAATGGATAGTCTGGAGGGAAGTGAATGGTTACAAAGAACACACCACCACTGTAAGGACTGTCCCCTGGACCCATGATGGTCGCTTGCCAGTGAAACAAATCATCCCCAGCAGGACCAGCACTACACGACGTCGGTGGATCTCGCTGTAAATCCTACGAATCAAATAAATATCCAAATGAAATATAAACCAGCGGTAGAATGTGATAGCATGGCTGCCCGTGAACAAAGTCGTCGTTGATCACACCATCAGTCGACTGTTCCTCCATTTTGAGGGTGGCAAATCCATCGATAACAAGCATGCTATCTTTATGTTTTATCTATGAAACGATGGCGGTGGTGGTACACCGCAATGCATCCGAATGAAAAGGGACAGAGGATTTTCTACGTACCTGCAGTTCTTTTGAAATTCGTTTGCTTGCCATTGTATTTGAACTTGTTCTTAATGACTTGTGGTATGAAATTAGACGCAATGACGAAACAAATCTATTATTACTCTGGTAATAACAGTTCTATTGTAGGTCTTTTACAGTTTTTGTGCCATGTTGGATTTTTTTCATCCAGATCTAGATCTGGAGAATATAAGAGAATCCTATGCCGATCTTTTGTGCATATGTATTCTTCTATCAGTGATAATAGACAAAGAAATTGCTGGTCTGGTACTTTACGATTTGGAGAGGGCTAGTTTGTGGACCCTGAAAGGCAAGGTACCCAGTAGTACTGAATCAGAGCCACGGTAGTGCTACTCTATAGGTAGCAACTGCATATTTAGTACTCACCAGGACGAATGTGGAACTCTGTATACACGAAAATCGCTGCAATGGGCTTCTGTGTGGGAGCTGGGATGGAATTTTTCATGATCCAAACTGGATTCTATGACAAGTATGTTTTGTTACACATCGTCTATACATTTATATTCATTACGTTGGCACTTTGATCTGTTGTAAAATACTGTAGAGTTGTGGAGATCGAAGCAGAAAGGATCCAGGAGCACAAGGAAGAGAGGGAACAGTGGCTGTCTGAGCTCAAGAACAGAGTCCAACCTGGGAAATAACACTATAAAATACTCTGCTCTGCAGCAGTTAGAGCAGCAGCTGCTGCATCTTTGCTATCAAAAAATGCCTGGTATTGTTCTCCTGCCAATGTCACCGTGGCACACCACATACCATACTGAACAGAAACTTTGTCTGGTTCCCGCAGCCGTGTCATTGGCACTGCCCTGAAGACACCATCAGCTCTGGGAGGGAACGCTAGGCCATTCCAATACGTATATGCACCAGAAAGATCTTGTTCATCATTATTCAGCTGTCGTTTTCTTGTATGAATATCTGCTGCATAGTTTGTTGGCATTAGAGGGGCAGCAGGAGAGTTTATGTGGCGTTCCTTCTTGATCTGCTCCTTTTGCCCATCTGGTTGTTTTCTTTTCGATTTACGAGTGAATGAAGGGGGTTTTCTAAACATATCATTCTTCGTCCCTTTCCTTCCGCACACAAATATCTGCCCAGATGTATCCTTGGCAAACATGAGTACATCTCCTACACCCAATTTAAAGGCTTTCAGCAACTGCAGCGTGCCTTCCACGATGTACATTCTACTGTTGTTGTTCACCCAGTATCGAAACCGAAGACCTCGAGTCTGTCCAAAGACATCAACCAGTCTCAAAATGATTCCAGTCGTGTCTTGAAGTTCTGGAAAGTGACCCTCTGCCACGGCCTTTGGTATAACAATACGTCCAGCTCCACTGGTATCTGACTGAGTCAATCCTTTTTCAAACATGACAATGGCTTGTAGTTTACTTAAACGTTGACGAGCTTCTTCGGGAGGGAACGGAAGAATTGCCTCCTCCGGGGGACCCATGAGCCTGTCCGGGTCTACATGGATAGGGTCAACCACCATGACTTTCATCTTATTGTATTTCATGATGTTTCTATTCCATACACGTATTTATGAATAAAATTTGCGAAATTGAGGTAGACCTTGTTACGTTTCCCCTTTTTCCTTTAAGTCCTTTTTCCTTTCAAAGGTGGAGGGCAGGAGTTACACGGTAAAAATCAATGGATCATCGTATGCAAAAGACATAGCATGTGTGGATGGACGTCTAGTATGTCTATATACGTGATATCACCCTGTATGATTTCTAGGATATCTTGGTCTTCAATGGTGCATGTCCAAACAAAACATCATCCCCACAGAAACAGCACCATATGACAATGAGCAATGGTACAACAAAGTATGGAAGATACAGTAGGAATAGAGTCAACTTACCGATCAAGTCAATAGTCTTTGCCAGCAAGATTTCATTCAGTATTGGTACCATTGTTGCACAGACAAATCCTCCATATGCAGCAGCAGGAGTCCGAATCCATGGTTTCCTGAAGGAAAAGGCATAGAGGGCCACGACAAAGAATGGCAATTGGAAGAGTACCTCTGTCCAGATAAGAGAGAGAAACCACGGTTCTCGTGGTTCTGACATGAGAGGATCTCCTGTGCGCTGAATAAAATCATCCAGCATTGTCCTTGCAAAGGCTGGGAAATAATGCCTTGGAAACACTGCCTGAGCATCGACCAGTACAGTGGTTGGAATGTGTATGGCAAAAAATAGGATACAAAAGTATCGAATGTATCCTCCTTGTGACGAACTCATCCTAGACATCAATCTATGCTATCATGGAAGGAATACTTTTCTCTCTCTCTCTCTCTCTTGAAGGCTCTATGCGATGACGTTTAAATTGACACAGATTAGACTATACACTATATACCGTATATAAGACAAAAAAATAGTACTAAAATTTAAGTATACCAGTCAAGGAAGTAACATCGACATGATTGCATCAGGATTTGGAAATCTTGTTCATCAAAATCCCAGACTGGCAAAAACAGACAAAAACACCTTGCCCACTCTGCAATGTACGTTTCTCCTGAATGGAGGATACGGCTATTGCATACACACGAATATCACAAGGAAACTGCACACCATTAGGAGTTTGTGAGTACTCCACCAGTCGACAGCCGCCGAGACTTCAGATCCTTGGATGGTAATATCAGCACAGTTCCAAAACTCTTCAGGATATGGAGAATCCGTCACTGTCGCAGACGTATCGTTGCCACTCCCACAGTCGCGCATGTTTTGAGACGCTCTTGTATACTTTACAGGAGCATCTGGGGTCTGACACGAGTTGAATGTGAGCCAATACCACTGCAGGACACAATGTGATTCTTGACCATCACAGACCAAGTCATCTGGAAGCTTGTACTTCATCTTGTAAGTATACGACACCGGATCACTTGGAGACGAATAAAACCACTCTTCTCCCGCCATCTGAGATCCCTCGGCCTGCTGCAATACATGCTGATCAAAACACTCTTCAGTCAATCCGTTCTGTTCATTTTCCACAGCGCCATCATACCCACCACCAATTTTACAAATACGGAATCCAAATCTTCCGTTATGGTTCGTGGTAGTTACAACCTCAATGTCCATGACCTGTCCTTGTGTGTAATTCGTGTACAGGCCCTTTTGATAGTACATACCTCCAGCTTCGTGATTTCGAGGCTGGCTATCATAATAGCTATCTCCACAAAGTCCATGGTTGCCTTTTGGCCATCGCAAAGTCTTCTTAGCACTCACATCGTAGGATGTTCCACCATTGAGGCAGTGCGGACAGTATTGATCCTTCGCTAGGATGTTCCTGGACGGAGGTATTGACAGATATCCATGAGCGTTGACCGTGTCAGAGGCGGTCAAAGACAAGAGACACAGCAGTAAGAAGATATTGATTGTCTTCGTCATGAATAAATATACGAATTTCAGGTAAAAATAAGTAAATAAATGTCCCGATCGGTCAAGAAGAAGCCAGAATTTGGTAGATCGGCAGGACCGAATTTCAACGCATTCAAAATGCCGTGTTCAAATACCGCGTTTCAGATATACCCCTATACTGGGCAAGTATTCCCCTGAAATACATAAATACAATCAGTTTGTATAAGATTTGTTACAATATCACCTCATTCAGATGTCAGGTATCCATGTACATGCACAGGAATATTCATAGATATGCAGAGCAAGCTAACCATATGGTTATGGTTAGCACGTATGCATACGTGGCAAATCAAACCTATATTTCACCACGTCTCTTGGTTTCTTCTTCTATACTTTCCATGATATTCTCCAACTCTGCCTCTGGGAGCTCTTCCAATCTCTTCTGCATCACAGCCTCTTCATAATCCTCCAACTGCTTTGCATATGTCATTTGCTTTGTTGCCACCCGAAAGAGATACGACCCGATCCAACCCACACATAAGCCTATAAAGATGATCAATTGCGCATAGTTCCCTGCCATAATAGCATCCATCTGAAACACAGACTGCAGCAACCAATTTAAGAAGAATCCCATCCCAATCATTCCTGCCCCAATCAGAATAATATCCTTTCTAGAGTATCCAAACTGGTCGTTATATGTAACATCATTTTCATCTTTTTCCTGTGCTTGACAACACATTCTACGACTCTCTTGAACTCTCTTCTGCTGTATACGACGAGCAGGAGCAACGACACCGACATGTCTTAGGGATGTCTTGACTCCTTGGGATACAAAGACTCTAGTATCCTTCACACAAGTGGTGCGCACAAGTCCTTGTTTACCAACAGATATCATTTGTATCAAACTATGTGACATTGTAGATATATGGCTACACTATTCAAACAAACAGACCACAGCAAATGCAATGATTGCTGATATCTCTCTTCCACCACACAATGGGATTTCCTACAGCTGAGTATTCAGACGCTGGTCTATAGAAATGTAATTCGTTATTATTATATTTTATATTTGATACCGCGTTCATCAATGACTGTTCTACAGGCAATTGAGGTTCTTGTCAACAAGCGCAACTTGGTTGCCAGACCTGACCAGACCTGGTGGACCTGACGTCATACTGGTATGAAGGGCTTGCATGCTATGCATGATGCATCCAGTACCTTGTATACATGAGCATTGATGAAACTTGATTGCTGTTTACATTCTGGTATGTATACAATAACATGGTTCTGAAGAGCATGGGTGGTCATTTTGTTTCCTGACACATCATCCTGTTTGATACACATGCCATGGTCTCGTGACTTTCTTATGCAAATGGTTCGACCTATTGCATCCATGTCATCTAGTTTCTACTATTGTGTTCGATGGATGATACCATGAGATTTCATCAGTCATTTGACCACATGTTCTGTTATCTCTGGATTGCCCCAGGCAGGTAATTCCTTGCAGGAGTGAAGGAGAGCCTGCTGCCTTAGCACAAACACATATATCTATTCAAGTCTCATTCTTTCTCAAAAGTTGTTTTAATAGTGGATCTGTTGGTACACATCATGTGCTGGATATAACATGTTGATCTTGGGAGAAAGGTGGTCGGCGACCAGTGTAGCCAACGCGAGAAGTCATCTTGTCAGCACTGCACTCAAGTTCTTTGTAAAAGTAAGAGAGTATAGCAAAGAATCAGTTCAATCTATATATGAGATATTACATCAGCAATATTTGACCGAGCGAAAGGGACAAGGAGCCACGACCGGCCGAGTTTGCCTCATCCTGGGCATCATCTTACTACTAAAGATCTTTGATAAGAGATCTACTCTCTTGAAAGGACCTGATAGAACCACTATGCTGATAGGAAACACTAGAAAACGGATTAGGGATGCCCTGACGACCGCTGTTCACGGCAAACCTGTGAATGAATCAGATATTGTAAACAGAATGGGACCATTTGATCTGCCATGCTTGTATGAGATTCTAGGGTGTGATACATTCTCGGTTGAAAATCTCCTCCAGAATTTGCATAGTAATTCTTCAGATGAATGCCACGAGGTACTGGCAAATGCTTTTAACCGTGAAACGATCTCAACTGTAAACAAGACTCTTGCTGATATGGAGAGGTTCTATGCCATGGTAAAGGCACCTGGTGGATCGTGTCAGTTGCGAGCAGGATTCGCGTGCAATGACCATGCCGTTACTGATGCCAATACACCAATAAGAGATCCACAGCTTGCCATCGTGGTGATCGCAGCAGGCGTACAAGATGATGCAAGTAAGCTCTCACTTCGAAATAAGGAGCAGTATGCATCCATGCATGAATATGATCTGCACGTTCTAGGGCAACTACCATCTGGATGTTCAAGAAAAATACCTTGGTTCAAAATACCATATATAAAGTCACTTTTGCATAAGTATGATTACGTTTGGAGCCTTGATTTGGACACACTCATTCTTGATATGGACTTTGATGTGAAACGTTTGATTGATGATAGATTCGACCTGGTGGTCGGTATTGATCCAAATGGAATAAACACTGGAAGCTTTATAATAAAAAACTCCATCTGGAGTTCCCTTCTGTTGTACACATGGTGGTTGGAGGACGATGTAAAGCCTCTTGTTTGGTGGGAACAGGCAGCCCTTCATAAGATCGGCCGCAACCCTCTCATCGGAAACCACCTCAAACAAATACGCCAGGAAGCATTCAATTCTTATGAAGGAAACATCAAGCAGAATCCAGAGAAAATACCTTTTGTTCTTCATTTCCCAGGTGATCCAAGCAAGTGGTCCAAGATAGTCAACTATTCTGAGATATTGAAGAATGCAACAGATATTTTGTTCTGAGTCATCTAAGAGGAGTTACAGAGTGTACCGCCTTGGGGAAACTATATTTCAACTGTAAAGTGACGTGTAATTTCATTCGAAATGTAGCTCTGGGGTGAAGTGACCATCGATCTCCTCTGTGGGTGCATACCTTTTTTATGCCATTTTTTGGGTTGGTTTCCAACAACCTCAGACTTGATCCAATCTCAACAGCATAGAAGCCGAAAGACATCTTCATATGTCAACCGAGTATACTCAAATGAGCCATGATTCATAATCAGTCTCATCAATAGATTGTATCACTACCTGCAGTACTGCATGCAGTCGATCGCTCGACTGGATAAGATATCTTACCGAGTCTAGACTCGGTTTCTCTATCGACACACGATTGACCGAATTTCTTACAGAACTGAACATACGTGTACCCAATCTATACTAGAATAATATTTTACATACTCATCTAGTACACAGCAATCTAGAAAATCACCGTATCTTTCAGATAGCCAAGAATCTTTGCAGAAACGACATGTGGACAGCAAGAGCTCCTCAGGTTGGAATGTCCCTACCTCTCAGTGGATGCACCAGTGCTATTTCTACTAATAGATGTAGCATTTCTAAACACTCGGTGGTGTACCCAATCCCAGTTCTTCGTGGTAGAGGAGAATGCAGGGTACGAGCAGCTGTGGTGGACTCAAGTCAGGGTGAAGCGTTCGAAGCAGATGTTATCCAGGCATCTCACAACACTCCAGTTCTTGTAGATTTCTGGGCTACCTGGTGTGGTCCGTGTAAATTGGTGGCTCCGTCCATGGTGTGGGCAGCAAATGAGTTTGATGGGTCTCTACAGGTGGTGAAAATAGATTGCACAGATGGAAACAAAGAGTTGATGGAGGCATACAAAGTGTACGGTCTGCCATGCCTAATTGTCTTCAAGGATGGTGCAATGGTCCAAGGTAGTCACCGTGAGGGAGCTATTACGAAAAAAGGACTTGTAGAATACCTTGAAAAGCATTGTGGCCTGGTGACCTCATCATCTTGATGATTGGCGTCTTGTGTTTTGCTGTTCCTCTCTTTATCTTCTGTTCCTAGAGAAGAATGATTCCTAAACGTTCATGTTGCCTATTATTTCCCGAAATGAGTATAAAGGAGATGGGATCAAAACCACATCATAACGTTTTCAACCCAACAATTGTAATAGCTTTTTCAGTCTTGGCCTGGTAGGCCCCATCATAGGCAAAACACTGCTACGTCTATGACGACCATTTGCTCTATCTCGGTCTTTTCCAGATATTTAAATTCATCCAATGAAATATCGCTTCCAGCTTGCCTAATATACTTTCTCCTCCTCTTCTGTATCCTCTTTTCTAATCTCTTTTGATCTTTCTTGGCAGCCTTTGTTGTGAAGTTTCTCCCTGTCCTTTGCAGACTCACCATATACCAATAGTAATAACTCTCACGAACTGACGCAAGTCTTTGGTACACTTATTTTCCACTTCCCGCCATATATATGGCCATGAATGGGTCTATAGCTTGGCTATGCATACATGCATGGTAGCAGAATGGTCATTATAATGACCATATGATCAAAGCACTTTGGTTCACTATAGGGGGGCCAATTGGCCCTTCAGGGCGAACCACGTTTTGGCGTTAGCTTGAAAAGGGGAGAGAACGTATCCTAGTACGAGTTATATAATAATGATTTTCTAAGGAATAGGTAAGCAAAGAACAATGGAACGGTTGCAACGGTTACTTCAATCGGGTGGAGGATTTCCTGGATCACAGGCAGGTGGAATGCCAGGAGATTCTCCTCAACAGGATACGAGTGAACAGATATACATCAGTTCACTAGCTTTACTTAAAATGTTAAAACATGGACGTGCTGGTGTTCCATTGGAGGTGATGGGCCTGATGTTGGGGGAATTCGTTGATGATTACACGGTCAAGGTCGTGGACGTCTTTGCCATGCCTCAGTCTGGTACTGGAGTGAGTGTAGAAGCTGTGGATCCTGTATTTCAAACGAAAATGTTGGATATGCTGAAACAGGTGGGTCGACCGGAGATGGTGGTTGGATGGTATCACTCTCATCCTGGCTTTGGATGTTGGTTGTCAGGGGTGGATGTGAACACGCAACAGTCTTTTGAAGCGTTGAATCCTCGGGCTGTTGCGGTTGTGATTGATCCTATCCAGAGTGTCAAGGGAAAAGTGGTCATTGATGCGTTCCGCTGTATTAGTCCTCAAACAATGATGCTGGGTCAGGAGCCTCGTCAGACGACATCAAATGTGGGGCATTTGAATAAACCGTCGATTCAGGCGTTGATTCATGGATTGAATAGACATTATTACTCTATGGGTATTAACTATAGGAAGACTGCTCTGGAAGAACGTATGTTGCTGAACTTGCAGAAACATACTTGGACGTCTGGATTGACGTTGACTGATTTCAAACAGCACGAGTCTTTGAGTAGTCAGGCACTTGAGGAGTTCAAAAAATTGTCTAGCAAGTATGACAAGGATGTGAATGAGGAAGGATCTGTAGAGTTAGATAAGCGAGCAGTGGTGAAGGTGGGTAAAATGGACTCCAAACGGCATCTAGAAGAGGGTGCCGAGGCACTGATGGCCACATCAGTGGTCCAATGTCTGGGAACAATGCTTGATACGGTTGTATTTTAAAATATGTACTACTACTTAAGAAGAGTCTTCGACTTTTTGTTCTTTAATGTCAACGATGGCAGATACCTCGACCTCTTGGACGACATATTCTTCCTCCGGTGCAATCCACTTGGATCCCAACAGAGCCCTGACACCCTCGCTGTTGTGTTGAATCCAGGATGCCTTGGCTTCCAGCCACGCATTCCAGTCTGTAAGCATCTTCTCACGCTCTGCCAGAAGTTCAGAGTCGACGGCTGCAAGGAGTTTCTCATCTTCTTCATCAAATCGCTTGCTATACTTTCTGAGATTCTTGGAAATCTCCTTTTGTTTCTCAGGAGAAAGCAAGCACTCTGGCCTTGGGCGCCAGACAAAGCCAAAGAAGCGTTCCTTTGAGACTCTGTACAATGGTTGTCCACAGAATGACCATACCTGGAATCCGTTTTCCATTTGATTCATTGCTGTGACGCTTGTCACAACATATCTTCCTGAAGGATCCCATGAGACCTCAGTTGCCATCAAGTGCTCTCCAGCACCAACGACACTCACTTCATCAACATCCCACCATTCCAACTTTCCATTTTGCTTCAAGCCAGCCAATAATAAGAAGCGTCCATTTGGTGACCAATGCAAAGAAGAAACAGACCTATTATTGACGGTGTGGATGTGGTGCACGCCGCCAAGAGCACCATTCTTGGGATCCTTCATTGTGTAGAGAGACACCGATGGGCGTTGAGGGTCTGATCCATGTATAACTGCAAACCTGTGACCATGAGGTTCCCATGCCAACCCACTAATTTTCTCACTCTTATTTGGTAATTCGAGCATATCTACAGGAATATTTCTCTGTCTCATGGAGAAAATTTCCAAATTTGTGGTGGTGGATTTTCTTGTTTTGGTCCATTTCTCTACACGGACAGCAAGGTAATCTCCTTGTGGATGCCAAGCCATACGCACATCTGCAACAGAGAACAAATTCTTTGCTCTGATTTCTTCTCTATCTGGAGAACGAATCAAAACCACACGAGCAGGAAGATTTCCTTGTTCTTCTTGGTAGGCACACAGGATGGGATCTGATGGACTCCAATCAAACGACTGGATTCCATCAGCTTTGATACTTCTCTTATCGAGCAACGTCATCTCTGGTGCCTGATAAATAGATATGGCATTTTTCCTCATACAAGCAAGGAATGCAAGTCCATCAGCCGTCGAACTAGACCATTTGAATACTGGGTATCCCATACCCCCATCAGGGCGACGAGCAGCACCAACAGCATGATCAGCCTGTGCTCCCTCGAATACTCGAAGCTTCCTTCCAGTTGTAACTTCAAATACAGACAACAAGAAACGAGGAGGTTGTTTTCCTTCAGGTGGAATATCGGTGAATACATACATGAACTTTTCACATTCCGAGAATGCAAGGCGTTGAGCATTTCTATGACTAAACCTTCTAATCCTTCTAAAGTCATTCCCTCCCCATATCGCCACGCCTTGCATATGGACTGTTGCCAAGTATGTTCCTTTGGGTGACCATTGAATGAATGGTGCCTCTGTCCAGAACGACCTATCCTTCACTTTTTGCGGATCCTGCTGGGCAACATCGTTCCACATAATCTCAGTCTCATCTCCATACCTAATTGCAAACTGATCACGGCCCCTCACATCTCCCATCCAATCATACAAGTCAAACAACGGCTCGTAATCTTTCTCCGGAGGTGCTTCATACTCGTCGGGTACATTGTGAAGCCTTTCAAGGTCGTCGAACATGATTGCAATAAACACATGCGACTTGTCCAACTGGTATCCATCGAGAGCCTGCCTTGCCTGCCTCGCCTGGTCAACAGACTCATATTCAACGAATGCAAATCCTTTAGATAACCCACTCCCCTCGTCCACTGGATGATTGAGTCCGTTCTCTAGAATTTGCCCACTCGCAGAGAAAATCTTTCTCAAAATCTTTGTCAGCTTCTCATACTTTTCAGCAGATACTTGGGGAATATTATCCACGACCACAATATTTCCAAATCCAGTCTCTGTTTCGACAACCTCTTCCTCTTCCTCGTCGTCACTGGGAATTCCCATGTCGTCGCCGTCAGGAAGCATCACATCAGCCACGTCGAAATCGCCGAAAGGAAAGCCACGAGGCTGACCTTCGAACGATTTCATAATTTCTTCGTCCATGAAAGGACCTACCATTGCTACAAAATTTTAAGTTTCTGTTCTGAAAATGCTGGTGTAGTCTGGTGGACTGTCAAAACAATTTTTCTAAAAAATCGGATTTCGAGACAACTGCAATATGTTCATCTGAAATACATTATGAGTCATCTGACATCTAGTAGGAACGCTGTGGTACGATGGTATTGCATGGACATCTAAGAGAGTGTCCCCTAGCATCTCTCAGACCATATGCATAGTGTTTGGGACTTGCTCACCTACACTGTCTACAATGCAGAGACTTTTACGAGAGTACATTCGAGCGACACTATACGATCCATCTCATGGATACTTTTGCAAACAGAGTGCCCCCATGGCATGTTTGGAAGCACCAATACAATTCCCCAACCTTGGAGATAGAGATGCTTATATTCGTGTTGTTGCAGATCACTATCGCAAGTTACGAAACCATTGGCTCACTCCTGCAGAGCTATTCCGACCTCATATCGGAAGGAGCATTGCGTCATACATTGTTGAAAGGCTGGAAGAGAAACAGTGGCATGGCGATGTCACCCTTGTGGAACTGGGAGGTGGAACAGGGAGTCTTGCATGCGACATATTGCAATGGCTGAAAGAACATAGAATTGATGTATATGATTCATGCAAGTACATATCAATAGATATTAGTGAGAACCTAGCAGCAATGCAACAACGTAGGGTGCATGAACATGGTCATGGGGATGCTTTTCATTCCCATGTAGGAGATGCTTGCCACCAGGAGACGTGGAAGAAGTCTGTTGGGAATAGAGAATGCTTTATAATAGGTATGGAAGTCTTGGACAATCTGCCACATGACAAGGTTGTGGCCATGGATAAGGGGGGAGGAGAGATGATTTGGATGGAGACTTGTGTTGGTGAAGAGGAACTCTTCCGACCGGTGTCGGATGACCTCATAAAACGAGTCCTTGATATATATCTGCGAATGAGAGAATCTCATCCTTCCCAGTCATCTGTTGCGAGTCCAGTGGTTGACGCAGTGTTTAACTGGCTCTTGGATGTTCAAGGAGTTCCGGAACCTATCTTTCTTCCCACATCAGCTTGTCTACTTTTTGACACCATTCACGCGACGGTTCCCAAACATGAAATGATTCTTTCAGACTTCGATCATCTACCAGATGTCCTTGTTCCCGGTGAGAATGCTCCGCTTGTATCAAGTACAAAAGATGGAAAGACTCGAGATTGGGGAACCTTGTTCGCACCATTTGGTTCTGCAGATATCTTCTTCCCAACAAACTTCGAGCTCCTGAAGAAAATGTATCAGTCAGAAAAGAAGGTCACGCATGATAATGTACAGTATGAAAAGGCAGAGGCATTTTTCAAGAGATATGTTCCTGATATTTCACAGGCAGCAACTCAGAGTGGGTTTGTGCCTTTGATTGAAGATTACTCGAACACGTCATTTTTCTTGACTCGACAACATAATTGGTGATATTTTATTATTAATACAGAGTTGAATGATTGAAAGAATGATATAAAATGTCTTGTGGTGGTCTTGGCACTTCCGGAAGATGCGCTCTTTCTTACCCTGTCACAGCATTCACAGGGAGGTTGAGGTTGACTCCTATGCAGGCATATAGATTCACTAATGTTGATCATGGAACATATATGAATCATATAGTAACATGCTCATCTAGGGTTGGTACGTGTCTGTCCATGAAATGGTGACTTACCTGGACGAGGCTCTCATTCCATTTCATTCTTCAGGAATCTTTGCTAGACAGATGAATACGACTATAATGCAAGCACATGGAGGTGAAGATTCACCTGATGGGGACTTTGATTGGGGCTTGTGTCTGGCTTTGGCTGGTTGTGCTTTTGAGGCATATAACAATCCTGGTGAAGATGACAAGCGTTTGGTGAAGAGAACTACGAACGGGACAGAAATATCCTTTGTCGATCTAGATTTCGTACGAAGTAGGTACGAGGGCATGATAGAATTCCAACTGAAGCGCGCAGAGGGTTTGAAGCAGATAAATTGGATTCCTGGTACAAAGTCTGACCCATTCTGCTCAGTCACGGTTGATGGGGCAGAGTTCATATCCTCTACAAAGTGGGGATCGTTGGATCCTGTATGGAATGAGAAATCTTCATTTTTTGTACGCAGCAAGGTGAATACGCGAGTGAACTGTAGGGTGCTAGATGATGCTGTTGTGGGCACAGAGTCTCTACTTGGGACTGCGATACTTCCCACCCTGGGTAGCCTCAAGGATCTCCAGGAAGAAGAATTTACGATTGGTTTGGGTCCAGATCGAGGAAAACTCATATTTTCTCTAAAATATACTCCTTTTGAAGCGAACAAGCGTGCCCAGGACGCAGCTGTTGGGTCCATGGGTGGTCCTGTTGTTGGATCCTTACCAAAGGCAATTATGGATTCGCCCTGGAGGGCGCTCAAACAAGCGTTGATATCTGCTGAAAATGCTGCAGATTTAGAGTTTGATCCTGTGTCTTTCATAGAGAATCCAGATCAGGATTCGCAGGCATGGATTTTCTGGAACCAAGACACTCGGCGTGTGGTTGTATCATTCAGAGGGACAGAACAGACACAGTGGAAAGATTTGATGACCGATGCGAACCTGTTCCCTACAAAAATTGACTATGATGAAGGCACCATGCGGCTATGCCGGGATGCTACCCCAGAGGATACCGATGTATGGGTCCATACTGGATTTCTGAAAGCTTATGTATGCATTCAAAAAGAAGTAGCAGATGTTGTTACACAGATTACGCAGAGGACAGAAAACGATGAACAAACATGGACATGTTATATAACTGGACACTCTTTAGGTGGAGCTTTATCTACTCTGTGTGCATATGATCTTGCAGTGCAAGGGAAGATTGACCCCATTGTGTGTTACAATTTTGGGTCTCCAATGGTTGGCAACCAAGCATTCACTGAATCATTTAACGATCTTGTCCCTTGCTGCTGGAGGATTGTAAATGAAAAAGATGCGGTATCTCAGGTACCTCGAATGATTGGGTATGCACATGGAGGTAGAAAAGTATTGTTGAGAAAGAATGGTACAGTCGAGTTTGCAGGGGTTGAGGACATGGATGTTGGGGAGGATACAAGCATAGGACAAGTGATCAAAAAGTTATCATTGTCAACCATAATGTCTCTTGCATCACAAGTAAAGGCATTGGAGTCTTTCGAGTCTCTACCCTCAGACGACAAAGATGTTGATATTGATGGGATTATTCAGTCAGAGGTGAATGCAATGCAGACTCTGCTTGATGGAACAGGTATTGATGAACATATGGAAGAAACCTATCTAGACACAATAGAATCTGCAATACGCGCTACTTTGAGAAATCTCAAGGGACAATTGTCTGATTAACTCTCATCTTTTTCCAATGACGATGGTCAAGATACCCATACATCCAGCTACCACATGGCCATTCAGGAAATCCTGAGGATGGATTTCAATTTGATTCAATCTACACATATAAATAATGAAAAAATAGAAAATTTGTATTGTTCCAACACCCGTGATATACAAGAGACAGTTCCAGCAGACTGCTTGCGGGGGACGAGTTTGCAAGTGGTTGACGTGCAAGGCTCCTCCAGCTGGTCATTCCTTGGATCTAGAGACTGGCTGGTACCATTTTTCTATTTTACATTAATCAAAACGAATAAAGATTGTAACTTTCATCGCAGCAGGCAGATTGCAGTGCCTGTCTCCGTGGCAGCCGTTGGTTGGGTTGGTTCAAGGTTGAGAGGTATGAAGGTGCTCCATAGGCGATCGGTACGCATTCGAATGACTTGAATAGTCGCCATAGAGACTTTTGCGATGTACTAAAGAAATCTAATACGTATTGTAGAAGTACCGACCCAGCCACAAGGCGATGGCCCTTGTGTTTGTTGCCATGATGATGGCACTCATATGGACCCAATTCTCTATGCTCCGAATTTCCATTAAAAAGTATAGGAAAAAAATAGGTATGCTGTGTCAATTTATCCCATTCACTCTAACGCTTTCAAGTCAAAACGTTTTCCCTGATGTACATATCCAGAGAAGGCAAAGATGTTTGTCAAACTGTCAGCAGGTCCACCAGAGATGTTGGGTCCTCTTCCATTTGATCCATGGGCAAGTTCCGGAAGACCTTCACATATCGTCTCAAAAGGCACAGTGATGGGTACAACCACAAGTACAGGAAATATGCAGAAGCAATATTACAAGCTGGAGAATGTTCAGATTGGCAAGGGAGGTTTGTACTTTTACCATAAAGAGGGTTTCCAGAAGCCAGAGGCGAATTGGGTCGACACAATTTTCAATAACGGGACGAGTATGAAACTCCCAACTATGACAATGATGAGACATGCAGAGAATGGAAAATATACGTATATGCCATGGCATTATAACCCCGCATCAAAGAAGCAGCCAGACTGTAAGACCTGGGTGGACAGGCCAACATACCTGGTACAGATGCAGCACAGCTCAAATATATGGCATGCTTGGAATGAAGGCATCATGGCAGCTTTCCAGTCTCTCCGAGAACAAGGCCTCCTTCCCTTGGTGGAAATAGATTTACATGGGAACCAAAAAGAATATGTTGATGATTTGGATCCTGGTTGCCCATGGGAGATTGATCAGCAGACTTTGGAGCCAAAGCGTTTGACTGCATGCAGGGAGAAGACTGGCTTTGTTCCACAAGAACCATGCGTTGCAAATGCGTCACATGAATGCATCCCAGGGGTTCATAGCTATTTTAAATCCGATGGACCTTTACTGTGGATGGCAAAAGATATGGGAGTAACCAAATCTTGGGCACACATGTACAATGCAATTTCAGAAAATATTTGGCCATGGAAAAGTTTACTCGGAGCTTGTTTTAGAGAAATTTATATAGGAAAAAGCAACATTCTGAGTTATTATATGCCTCTATATACTGAATCTGAATTCTCTGTAGCACATGAAAGGATTCAGGAAGTATCGGTACGAAGATTGCTTAGTTTCCATTGAATGTTCTGTTGTGGCATGCCAACCATGTAGATGCCAGTAATACTCTCATACATATTTCCAAACACTGTGCAGAAATGGCGTTCTAACGCAACAGAAGCTTTCAAACAGCTCATGCGACCTGCACAGAAGAATGCCATTGTCATTCAACGCAACGTTGACAAGATTCCACAATGGAAAGAGCCCTGGCCAAAGTATGACGATCCTGAATGGGATCGTTTGCGAATGGGAATCGGTCCAGAAGATATAGATGCTCTTGATACTGTTCTTCCAAAGAAAGATTGGGCAGGGAGGGCATATATGTCACCCAAAGAAATAAAGGGACTCGCAAAGCTATGGCATCATTCCTCCAAACGTACCCGCTCTCTAGCCATGAGGGACACGCGAGAGCAGAATAGAAAGACAAAGTCTCCAAAAGATGGCGGACTCGCAGCCAGATTGGAGAGTCCTAGACCAGTTGTAACGTATTTGTGGAGGGATAACTACAAGAGAAGTGTGTTGAACACTCATGATCTCTTGAGCTACATTTTACTCAGATATAATGTGACACTCAAGGTGACAACTCTACAAGAACCTCTTCCAGAAGTAATTAATCTTTTGTCAAACTCTGATGTTGTTCTTGGCATGCATGGGGCTGGGTGGACGAATGGTTTATTTATCAAAAGAGGTGCAGCCTCTTTACAATTAATTCCCTATGGATGGATTAAACCAGATGGATCGTCAATCAGGGGCTCATCATACAAATCTCTTCTACTCGCAAGCGACTCCATATACTCTGAGTGGGTCAATGAGAATCCAGAGTATGCATATATCCGGCGGCACGATTTCAAGAGCCTAAAAATGAAGGGTATTCACATGGACTATGCTTTGCATCCAATCCCCACGTGGGGCATGCCTGAGGGGGTACGACCGGGTAATCATTGGATTTATCAAAATACATTTGTCGACATGGAGACATTTGCTCCTACGCTAGATAAAACAATGCAACAAGCAGGCATCAAGGCAACTAGATACAGATAGTGCTATATAGTATGTAGGTATATGGTTATACACAAGAAAAACAATATTGTTATTATAGTAGTGCATAATATAACTGATAACATTGCATGTACATGGGCTCATGACCAATCTGCTACTCGTACAAGGAGGAATTCTGCACAACACTTACCATGTGGGTTGTCTTCCCTAGATACTATGGCATATCCGAGTCTGCCAAGATGCCCAAAGAACAGAGCTAGGTCGGAAAGATAGAGGTCATGCTTGGGCCAGAGAAGATTAGAAAAGTCCATGACGCTTCCTCTGTCCAAGTATATCGCCTCACTATGATGTACTTCAATAGCCAATTGCTCTGGAAGCCAAGTGTCCTTGATGCTCCAGAATGCTATTTCATCAAACTCATATCCTTCAATATCGATCTTCAAAAGATCAATGCTTGCAAATCCCGTCACATTCAATGCATGTGCCAATGTAGTATAATTTGTATCAGAGGCCTCCTTGGAAGCTGTCCCTATGCATTTTTTAATGTACTCGTGGCGTGGTCCCTGGCTCTTCCCATTATATGTGCAGTCAAACGTGTAGATGTTGCATTCTGTTGATGCTAACAGGTCACGTTCAAAGTCATACTGCCCCAGGCTTCCCAGGGAAAACACGACACAGTCCTTTTTCTTGAGAAGATCAGTACAGATCCATTTCCCACCTTCTTCGGCATCTCCAACACGTTTCAGATGTTGGCCATTGGGGCACCCAATGTATGGATTGAATATGTCATACTTTGCGTGTCCCAGTGGTTCGGGAGGTCGTCTATTCTCTGCTGCAACTTCACATCCAACCTTATCCGTGGTACAAAGATCCCGAGATTTGTTTTTATACATGGTCATTGTAGTCATGAACAGTTCATCATTCCATTTGGTCAGTTTGTCAAGAGCTGCCCTTCCCTCACTTCCAGGGAAATGTGGTCGATATGGAGATCCTACATCTATTTTGATGTCCTGATGGATTTTCGTAGATCCTCCACTCCAAAGTACGTAAGAAACAAGCAGCAGAACGGCAAAACTTACTTTGGCACCATCGAGAACTGACTTGTTCCTCTGTGAGGCCTTTTTTATTTTGTTTTCGGCAACCATGTGGGATTTTATACTACATATACTTAAAGTATAATACTGCTCTATAAATTAGTACCCGGTACTAGTAAATCAAGTTCTTCTCTTCTTGATAAATTTTCATACACTAGTCGGCCGGCCGGCCTGACCACACTAACTAGTGCACAGTACAGTCACTGTGGCAAGCTTGTATCGCTAATTATCTTATAAGATAACATGCATATATGGCCATATATATGGTATATATACTAGCCTTATCAGTGGTACATCAAAAAGTTTAATTCTTTTTACAAGAAGCGGCCTAGGTACTACCTAATATATCAGAAGATTCAGTCGCTCGAGCACAGTCAAGGTTGTTGGACTATACTATCAGCGACCCTTCCTTTTCATACATAACTAATGCGATACATCGTACATTAAAAGATAATCCAAGATATGTCCTATTGTCAGAATCCTTGTCTGTATTAGCTTTACTGGGAAAGGTTCATTTTACGGTATACTTATCGACGGCCTACCATTTCCTTTCATAATCCCATAGGATACATAACACAAAAAGGGTAAGTAATTACATTCTAGCTTGTACGCATTGTGTGTTCTGTGACGACCACCACTGGTGTAGTATATAATAGCTTCATCTTCTCTACATTTCATCTGTCAGCTGACAGAATGGTGGCTAGTCCAAGAATACGTTGACTGATCCCAGAAAGCTGATTGGATACAATTGTGCCGATACGCCAAGCTTAGGGGCCTTTTTTTTATATGTGTTACTATTCTCTATGTTCGCAGTGAGGCATAGATTATAGAGCTCAGATGACTCTTTGTAACTCATTTGTGTGATACATCATCTCTTTTAGAAGGACTCTTACTCACGCCATCTTGCGTAGCAGGACTCCTTGGTAAACACACCACCTGGTATCCCGTCTTCAGTGTTTCATCCTCAGAGTAGAGGAAAACACTACACTTTAAATACGGAAATTTCCAGATGGGCCGGTCTTTCGCACTCGAACGAGTAAGCGTTCTCTTGTTCATTACACTTTCAATCATATCTCTTTTATTCTATTTGTCGAATTTGCGACTTGGAAACCCTTGGATCGGGCTGAAAACACTCGAACAGAGTCGTGCAAAGATCTTTGAAGAAAAAGTATGGAAAGATTTACAGGTATTAACTCGCCCAAGCACACCAGTACGTGTTGGCAAAGCGACTTCATGGAATTACACTATTTATGATGATCTCACACACGCTAAGAACTGTCAGCCTACAGTTCATGATATTTTGCACAAAGAACTATCTGAAGAAGAACTTGCCAATGGTCTATCTCAAATTCTCAAAGCATTAGTGCTGATTCCAGTGAATTCAACTGCCTTGTTTGTCGGCAAAGCACAAACTGGCAAAAGATTTGAAGAGATTTTTGCTGCTGTTGATCTGAAGGAAGAATGCAAGTATAATGTTCAGGTAAACGTTGTTAATTCGGTACATGAATATATCCAAAATAACACGCACAAAAGGGCTTCCTTGGTTTTTTTGGGCTCTCCATGCGAGACAGATATTGCCTCATTTCTGAAATTTATAATGAGAGAAGGGGGGATGATCTATGTCGCATCGGATGTCTCTCATTCATGTGCCCAAATTTCTGAAAACTTCATTCAAACAAATTTTAAGCAACTATTTATAAATCCTATGACAGAACCTTCATTTCCAGAAATTTGGGAGGCTATGTTAATTTCCTCTGTACTTGCAATGGAGCTGGAAGGTTGGAGGACACTATTTAAAGGAATGGGACATATTGCAGAAGTCAGGCTAGAAATACAACAGATTCACAGCTTGTTGTATCGAGCTCCTGAAGCAATACATGTCTGTGAGATAGGATTCAATGCTGGTCACTCAGCCATCTTATTCCTCTCAGCCAGCAATAAAATTCAATTAACTAGTTTTGACTTGGGAAATCTGCCATGGTCATCAGATATGAAAAAGAGAATCGAATATCTCTTTCCTGGAAGATTCACATATATCCAGGGGAACAGCAGAGACGTTGTACCAGAATTTGCCACTTTAATAAAATCCAACTTGGCAAGCCAGTGTGATGTTATGCTTGTTGATGGTGACCATTCCTACGAAGGAGCAAAGATAGACTTTACCAATTCTATGAAAATAATGGTTGAAGGTGGTATATTACTAGCTGATGATTACTCTAATAGTTTCCCAGGAGTGATGAAGGCATGGAAAGAACTGGCAGATGCCAAGATGATGGAACATATAAAAGCAGTCAGGTTGGGCAACTTATATAATGGGTATCATAAAGGATGGGCAATTGGAAGAATTACTAAGTGGCCAACATCACAATATCAATCGGAGGAAGTAATACATGTTGCAAGCACTCAATGTGGCGAAACAGATCTGCAACTGATTGAAGTACTCGTGAAATCTTTGTTATTATGGTTAAGGCCAAATGAAAGATTAGTTTTCCATTTGATAGCAAATCAAGTTCCTCAACCTCTGTTGTTGAGATTACAATACATATTAGAATCAGCAAAGATGGCATTTGAAGTTCATGATGCCAAACTTGAGAGAGTAGGGGTAAATCTTTTCAGTCGTTGTGCAATGGAGCACCTAATGCTCCCTGAGCTTCTACCAAATGTCAGCCATATTATTTATTTGGATCGTGATACTCTTGCCTTGTCATCTGTGGGTGATTTATATAGAAAGAGGTTTGCAATGCATGGAAAAGTTATGGCACTGGCTGCTGAAGGGCATGGGTGGTACACTGCAATGGGTGATGGCAAAAACAGATATTTTGGTACAACTGGATTGAATTCCGGAGTTGCACTTATGAATTTGCAACTTATGCGGAAACTATCCTTTACAGAAAAATTATTTGCGTCAATCCCAGGAAGCATTGATCTAAGATTGGGGGATCAAGACTTGATCAATCAATTCTTTGAGAGGCATGCAGAGACACTGATGCTCATAGAATGTGAATACAACTATCGACTTACTCCCGATGGGAGACAAGAGTGTGAGTGTGTCGAGTTTGATGAGATACGTTCGTACTTAGAGTGCGACAGGAAGAACAATATTGATGATGCAGTGATTTTACATGGTAATCGAAAGCAATTCATGAATACCAGCAGCATACTTTATTTCATTTGGACTCTCATAAGAGAAACAAACATTAGCTTTGTGGTATCATAGATGACCAGTGGCCATCGATGATGGAATTTGTAATATCCATGAGACTATGTTGTTTCTAGAATAGAAAACATATTCAATCGCTGGAAATTCCACTGCGAATTCGAACAAGGGGCATAGCCTAGTCAAGAGCAGAAAATGTGGCAAGAATTACAAAGCTCAAACAAAAGAATAACAGCAAAAAAATTATGATACCTCTACCAGTACAGTACATCAACAGGTACGGTTTGGATTGTATTCACACATCACTGCACCAGGGTGGTCCCTGGAGCAAATGGGTTTGGATCAGTTGCCTTCATCTCTGCAAACACTGCATTCACATGATTATGGCATGCTTCATCAGCACGGATCGCAAGCAAGAGATCTCTCATTGTAGACCCGTCATCCAACCTCCAGTACTTTTTCGCAATATGAGGCACCTCCAAGTTTTTCCACTCTGGAATCTTTCCATCATCATAATCCTTAACGGCATGAGTATATGTCTTGACAGCTTCCTCCTCCAGGTACGAAACAAACGCGTGGCAATGTCTTGGACTCAGTGCATAGAACAAAGAGTACAAGGACAGGAATATTCCCTGGGTAGCAATCACATTGAATCTGAACAACCATCCAGGATTCTTCATCTGCATAAAGGTCAGCAGGTGCATTCTCTCATTCTCTGCTTCCTCCAAAAGCGTATGAATCCATCCATTATCACGACGCATCGTTCTCAGGGACCTCAGGTGTCGGAGCATGGCACCAACCATGCCAGGCACCCCGGCAACAGTCTCCAGGAACAAAAACCTCGTCATCCATTTCGAGTGCGTCATATTTGGACCATAGCCAGTAATCAGGTCAAACGATTTCCTCAAGGCGAATACTCCATAGTATCCCGTGTAATCTTGAAAAGAAGTTGGTCGTCGGTGTTTTGGTACGATACTCTCCAAATACTCTTTATCATATACCGGCTGCATCAACCAGTATGACCCATCATTCTCTGTGAAGTTCTCTCCCTCATGCATTGACGACTGCATGCCAGGGTGAGGCTCGATATGCTCCTGAGACGTCGAACGTTCTGTATTCTTTTCCTTTGGCATGGCACGCTCCGCCACAGCACTGGACCATATGCTCCGACTGTGGTCTGCCAACACAGTCGAGGTAGTAGGGTTTGCATCTCGGTGTTTCCCCACGTTCACAGAACCATCCAGTTTCTGTTCTATAATAGAATGTATTTGCTGATTCCATCCACGCCTATCCATCGTTGAGACAGATCGAGTGAATGCGATGCAGTGAGATTGGCCACCACATGAGGATAATGATCCAACATCATACTGCCTCAGCAACAGGCATACACGTTTAGAAAGTCGACTCATGAATGAGATATTGGTTAATCTAAAAAATACGATGAAAGAATCCGATAGTATTGAAAATGACGGCAGTGATATGGTCACGTGACCTTTTTTGTTTCACCATATATATGGATGCATATGGCCATATGCAATGTGAGTGGTAAAACCTGTCATCGGTTCCATGGATGAGACATCCATCCTGACCTGGATATGTACCTGTACGATATCTACGAGTTGAACAAGCATCCAAGACAAGACATTGGTACAATCTTGTTCAAGATGAGTCCACATGTTGAAATGTGGACACCAGTTGTTCCCCTGGGCAGAAAACCCTTGACCCATGTGTCATGCTTTGTCACACCATCATACCTATGACAGTACGGAATGTACTGCGTCTCTGTCCAATGGAAAGATGTTCTATCAAGGTTTTGATGGAAATCTGTATGTCATGGTGTTCACCTCTGTGTGTGCAAGAGGGAGAGACTTCAACCACACAATCTATTGTAGCAAAATGATGGTCAGAAAGATCCATGAGAAGAAGCAGATTTGTCATGCATAATAATAATTATAAAAAGAAATAAAATCAATCATTCACATGGTATCACGTGTCTGTAGACTGGAGGCGAGTGTCACGAGGTGTTGTGCTGTGCAGAGCAGCAGACACGTGCTCTCATGCCTTGGGGAGACACAGAGGATACCCGTGATCCGTCGACCAACCTATGACGATGTTCAGAGACTCTCAGAGGGCAAGGCATCGTCCTCAAGTAGAGGGTGGGGATCACGACAGGTCTGCCATAGGTTGAATGCAGAGGAGAGAAAGGCATATACTCTGGCAACAACCAAGGAATTCCTTACACTAAAAGGCTCTGGATATAGGAAAGAACGCAAGGGAAGCCCTCTTGCTAATATATATAGACAGTACTGTGATGCGGGTGGAGTGCCGTGTGTGAATGTGCTGTTAATATCCTCTAGTGGTGCTGTGAGGGGGCGTCGGCGAGAGGACCTGGTATTGGTTGATATGGCTCCGACCAGGCAATGGTATCGTACACCGGATGACTCTATTGAGATGCGCCAAGAGATACGTCAAGAGATACATGATGCCATGATGGCTTGTTGTGAGGAGAATGGATGGAGTGTGATGGTGGATGGGGAGGATACAAAGAATAGTGATGCCATCCGTTGCATGGAAGAGACAGAGCTACGGGATATCATTCCATGGACAGTGTTGACACCTCTAGGTGAATCCCCTTCAGAGGAGATTCTTGAACATGTCTTGACGGCACCGATATGGCAGATTCCACCAGAGGTGGTTGCATTCGGATGCCCTCAGAGGTCCCAAGCAAAAGCATTGGCCAAGGCCATTGCATCGTAGATGAATCTAGATGCACACGTACAAGATAGAATTGTAATATAACAATAATTTATGTGAATAGATCCACTGGAAGTATCTAACGATAGCCAACAGAGGTGCGAGCTCTCCCAGCGGTGGTGGTGTTGATCATGGAATCAAAGATCACCGCGATTTCTCTCCACGTGTATCAGTCAATGTAATCATTCATCGTCTATTCATATTCAGGGATTGTATCATGTCAGGAGCGGGAGTGAGACAGGCACGTAAGCCAGCAAGCGGTGCTGCCGCTGCCAGGTACTACGGCGAAGAGAGTACCTTGATTGAACTTTCACCAGTACGTTGTTTATTTGATTGGTTCTGTAGCTTGCTCAAGGAATCTGGTTCACTGTGATTGAACGTATGTATGTCTATATGTAGGAACAAGTGATGTATTTGGCCATTGGGTTCATCGTGATTGTCTTTATTCTGCACATTTTTGGTAAAATTGCATCATGATACGTTTTATTACCGTTATGTAATACTCATAGACTCATCTCTACGAGTAGTAGTAGGAACGTATTACTACTAGGATGAAGTGAAATTCATCATCATCATCAGACAAACACACAGACAAGAAACCACCTTCTTCTTCTTCTTCTTCTTCTTCTTCACAGATCTGTGAGACACTGTCTCTGAGACGACGAGAGAGATGGACACAGAATGAAATGGTTTACAATCACATTGGTCACAGGGAGGGTGAATATATAGATATCAAATGAATTAGTATACGTATAATCTAACAGTATTTCGAATTAACGAACGAACAGATGCTCAAACACCTGGTGACATGGTTGGATGAAGGATACAAGTCAACGAATTTTCTAGTCTTGCAGTATTTCGTAGATCAATAGGGTCTGTTGTTTGACTTGATGCGGTTTTAGAATGGTGAAAGTATGAAACAGGCGGTGTTGTCGCGTTCGTGTTGGCATGGGGGCATTGGAAGAGCGAGCCTTGTCGTGGGACACTCTCGGAACGGGTTGGTGTCGTCGGGGATGAGATATTCTTGCAGGATATCGGTTGGAATATCGCTGGGTCATGCACCTATCCTGCGGGATAGGTCGTGTCTGTGTCGTGGTTTGCATAGTCGACGTCAGCAGGAAGACTCGACGAAGACAGCAACAGCAGCAGTGGTGGAAGAGCACTCGGCAACGGTGGATTGTCATCAGGATGATGGATACCGGGAGAGCAGGCTACCTATATATGGGGAGTTGTCATCGGTAGAGGTGGATCCAGGAAGAGGGCTGGGGGCAAAGCAGAGGTTGGCACAGTCAACCTTGGGGGTATTTGTGCTTGGAGGGATGGCTGCCGTGGGGACTCACTATGTGATTCGATTCATTGGAACGCTTCCTGTTGTTCGAAGTTTGGTGAAGCGTTATTTTTGGTGGGCAGAGCCAAAGTTGCGATCAAAAGATTACCTTTCCATCCTTAGTAGTGGATCATCTTCATTTGATTCCTCAACTACTCGAGGGGACAAGAGAAGGAGGAGGATTCACAGGATGGATGGTGATGGGATGGGTCG
>PJEL010000425.1_pt1 | contig 49377 bp, 47 predicted proteins | sample 1853271 | NCBI WGS metagenome assembly PJEL01 (sample SAMN08108733, study PRJNA415343) | Invertebrate metagenome, whole genome shotgun sequencing project. | host: Globobulimina | place: Sweden: Gullmar Fjord | collected 2015-08
AGTTATTAATTTGAAAAACAAATTTATTCACCAATGGTTGACTGGAAAAGAAGTCTTTAACGGGTAAGTCTAATCCGGTTAAAGCGCGTAATTCAGGTTCCCAGTGCGGGTTAGGTAAAAATCGTGCATCAAAAACAAAATCAATGTCGTTTGGAACGCCGTATTTGAAACCAAAGGATTCAAAGGTTATAACCAGTTCTTTATCAGATTTACCTAATATTTTTTCTCTTACCATTTCGGTAAGTTGATGCACGTTCAAATCTGAGGTGTCTATGTATAGGTCGGCTCTAGAAGACAAGCCATCTAATAATTTACTTTCTTGGGCGATGGCGTCAGGTAATGAAGCGTCGCCTTTGGTAAGAGGGTGTAGTCGTCGAGTTTCGCTATAACGACGAATAAGTACTTCATCTTTAGCATCGATATAAAGAACCGTGGTTTTTACACCTTTAGGTAAGAAGTCCAAATTATCCATTAACTCTTGTTCAGAGCTGGGTAAGTTTCGAACATCAATACTTACAGCAACTTGTGGGTAATTTTGTGATAACGAATGCGATAGAGCAGGCAGTAGGTCTACTGGCAGATTGTCAACGCAGTAGTAACCTAAGTCTTCAAGTACTCTAAGTACTACCGTCTTCCCTGAGCCTGAACGGCCACTAACTATAAATATATGCATGATTAAGCAGCTTCAATTACGTTGTATAAGTCGTTATCTGTTTCGGCACTTCTAATTCGTTTCAGCATATCTTTGTTATCAAAGATTTCTGCAATAGACGCAAGCGTTTGAAGATGCACATCACATTGATCTTCAGGCACTAATAGTGCAAAAAATACGTCTACTGGGCGATTATCAATCGCGTCGTAATTTATTCCAGGGTGACTAACCAATAATACCGCGACTGGTTCACCTTTTGGGGTGATTTTTCCATGAGGAATAGCTACACCATTTCCTATTCCTGTACTTCCTAGTTTTTCGCGATTCATTAGACTCGCCAATATATCTGTGCAAGTTAGATCAGGTAACTTAGTACTAGCAATCTCGGCAATATGCTCAAGGATCTTTTTCTTGCTTTGGCAGTCTGCCAGCACTTTTGTGCAGTCAGGTTGCAGAAGTAACTTTACATTCATGGTTTTATTTTACTGCTATTTTCTTTTGATCTTATCTCAAAAGATGGATTAAAAGTACCGTCCTTGGCACTTTAATTTTAATGAGAGAAGTTAGTGTCGAATTAACTTTTCTTTATGCTTAATAACTTGACGATCAAGTTTATCAATTAATGAGTCAATAGCAGCATACATATCTGTATGCTCCGATGTAGCAAAGAGCTCTCCACCGTTAACATGCATGGTCGCTTCTGCTTTTTGGCTTAGCTTTTCAACGTCTAAAATCACATGGACGTTGTTAATGTGGTCAAAATGACGCTGTAACTTTGCAAATTTCGTATCAACATACTCTTTTAAAGACTCTGTTGCATCGACATGACGACAAGTTAAATTAATTTGCATATGCACTTCCTTCTTAATTGATAAAATGGGTGTATTACACCAATCGTTTTCTCTGGTTTGAAGGGGGAATGTTTAACGACTCCCGGTATTTTGCGATAGTTCTTCTGGCTACTTGGATGCCCTGTTCGGCCAGAATATCGGCAATCTTACTGTCACTTAACGGTTTTACTTGGTTTTCAGCGGCAACTAACTTTCTAATTAAAGCTCTAATTGCGGTTGATGAACATTCACCACCATTTTCGGTGCTAACGTGGCTAGAGAAGAAGTACTTTAATTCAAAGATTCCTCTGGGAGTGTGCATGAATTTTTGTGTTGTCACACGTGATATTGTGGACTCATGCATATCAACCATTTCTGCTACATCGTTTAGAACCATTGGCTTCATAGCTTCTGGACCATATTCAAAAAAGGCTTGTTGCTGCTGTACTATACAATTTGATACCTTCAATAAAGTGTCGTTTCTGCTTTCTAAACTTTTAATAAACCATTTTGCTTCTTGTAAGTGTGAACGAACAAATTGAGCATCAGAGCTATTAGTTGAAGTTTTAGACAGTGAAGCGTACTGTTCGTTCACTTTAATTTTAGGCATAGAATTAGGATTTAGCTCTACTAACCAACGACCTTTTTTCTTAATTACGCTAACGTCTGGAATTACATAGTCAATTTCGTCTTTAATAACTAAGCTAGCAGGGTTTGGGTTCAGAGACTGAATGAGCTCTAAGGCTTCTTTTAAGTCATTTTCTTTTAATTTTGTTTTACGGAGAATGGTACGGTAATCGCGATTAGCCAGTAGGTCGATATTCTCGGCAATTAAATCAATAGCTTCCTGTCTAAAAGGCGTATCAATACTATATTGTTGCAACTGAACAAGTAGACATTCTTGCAAGCCTCGGGTAGCAACACCAATAGGATCAAAGTGTTGGATACGCTTTAATACGGCCTCTACCTCTTCAATTTCAACATCTTCAATATCTACAGACTCTACGATGTCTTCTGTTGAGACGGTCAAAAATCCTTTATCATCGATGGCGTCAATAATCGCGGTAGCAATGGCTAAGTCATGTTCTGAAAAAGGAGAAAGGTTAAGTTGCCACTTTAGGTGGTCTTGAATATCCAGCGTTGTTTCACCCTGGTAAACGGTGTCTTCGCCTTCGTAGGCTGGGCCTGAGCTAGCAGGAGCTGCACTCATGTAATCGTCCCAACTGGAATCAGTCGGGAGCTCGTCACCTATTGTTTGTTCTTGAATGTTTTCGTTGGTATCACGTTCATCTTTGGTCCATTCAATTTCATCGTCATTTGAATTGGACGCGCCTTCATTTTCATGACGGTCATGATTGTCTTTAGGGAGTTCAATATGCTCAACAGAACCATGTTCCTCGTCATTTTCTAACAAGGGGTTACTGTCCAAGGCTTCTTGGATTTCTTGTTGCAGTTCTAACGACGACAATTGCAACAAACGAATTGCTTGTTGTAATTGAGGGGTCATAGTTAACTGCTGACCCATTTTAAGTTGTAGTGTTGGTCTCATTTGATCCCAGTAAAGTACTGACTAAAATAAACTTATTTGTACTAACAAAATATCAAAGTTTGAACTGGTCACCAAGATAAACTTTCTTCACAATGTCACTTTCTAGTACCTGTGAAGGAGTTCCTTCGGCAATTAGCTCCCCATGACTTACGATATAGGCTTTTTCACAGACATCAAGTGTTTCACGGACATTATGGTCAGTAATAAGAACACCTATTCCCTTTGCGGTTAATTGTTGGATTATTTTTTTGATATCTATCACCGAGATAGGATCAACACCTGCAAAAGGTTCATCTAAAAGAATAATTTTTGGGTCTGCCGCTAAAGCACGTGCAATCTCTACCCTGCGACGTTCCCCGCCAGATAGCGCCATGCCAAGGCTGTCCCGTATATGATCAATATGAAACTCCGCAATAAGATCATCTAATAAGTCTGCTTGCTGGTTTGCATCAATGTCTTTGCGCATTTCTAGAACTGACATGATGTTTTGTGAAACCGTTAGCTTTTTAAATATCGACGACTCTTGTGGAAGATAACCGATACCTTTACGAGCTCTTACGTGCATAGGCTCATGACTTAAATCGGTTTCGTCGAGTTGGATAACGCCTTTATCATTTGGTACAAGACCTACAATCATATAAAACGTGGTTGTTTTACCTGCGCCATTAGGTCCTAGCAAACCCACAACTTGTCCGGCTTCAACCGACAGGCTTACATCTTTAACAACTTGTCTACTTTTATAAGATTTGGCTAAATGCTTGGCCACCAACTTGGTCATATTAGGTTTTCTCTACTTAGTTATTTGGCTGTGTTTTTTTTGTTTTAATCGTCGTTGTTACACGGCCACCTGTTGATTTATCGCCGTCTGCTTTAACTCGCTGAGCATTTAAATCAAAGACAATATTGCCACTTTCAACAATTGAACTGCCTTGTTTATATTTAGCTTCGCCGTTTAGCTCTAAAACTCGATCGTTAATCATATATACAATTTCGTTAGAACTCGCTTCTAATAACTCACTGGCAGGATCGTCCTGAATAAATTTGGCCGGTTTACCTTTGGCAATTAACTTTTCTCCTACGCCATCTTTAGTGATGACAAAAAGCTCGTCCGCAGTAATAGTTAAGGTACCTTGCTGAATTTTCACGTTGCCACTAAAAAACATAGTGTTATTTTTGTAGTCTAGGTCTTGGTTTTCAGAGTCGATAACAAGGTCATCATTAGCGATGGCCATTTGACAGATTAGTAATAGTGAAGCTAAAAAAATAGTTAAAACCTTAGTCATCCTGATTTCCTTTTAAGATTGTTCTTACATGCTTTGTTAAAGTTACTCGCTCGGCTTTTAAATCAGCACGCAAGCCTTTGCCTTCAATAGTCGTTTTTTCGCCGCGAATAATAATAGGCTTATCGGTGACCACGAGCTGAGAGTCTAAATCAATTTCAATATACTCAGTCTCAATACTAGTCACTAGTTTATTATCATTAAGCTGGAACATAGTAACGTCATTTTCCAGTGTTAGCCGGCCATCTTGAACACTTCCCGTCATTGCCGCTAAACGCCAAAAGGGTTTATCGTCTTGGTAAATTATGAACTCTGGCTGCTCAAAATAAGTAAGTGCAAGCTGAGCATAATGTTCCATTTTCTGTGAAAAAACTTCCTGTTTTAATTTACCTTCATCATTAAACATTTCTTGATGTAAGAGTGTAGCGGTAAAGTCCGGTATTAATACTGGTTCATCATTATCATCAAATTCATTTAGTGTATTAAAAGCAGGTAACCACAGATATAAGCTAATACCTATGAAAATTAAAATTATGACGAGTTTAGTTCTCATTAACTGCTCGCACCCTCAAAGTGACTGGTAATGTAGTCTTCGCCTTGCTGCGCCATAATGATTAAATCTGTTAACTCTCTTACCGCACCTTTACCACCAGGAGTTTGCGTAACGTAATGCGATATTTCTTTTACAAAGGGATGTCCATCGGTAACTGAAACGGCAAAGCCAACTTTTTTCATAACAGGAACGTCTGGGAAATCGTCACCAATAAATGCCACTTCATGGGCCTCTACCGATAAGTCAGAACAGAGTTGCTCAAAGCCAATGAGTTTAGTTTCCATACCTTGATAAATATGTTTCACGCCAAGGCTGTTCATTCGATTTTCTACAATTTTAGAATTTCTTCCTGTGATAACCGCAACCTGACATCCCGTGTTCATGAGTGCTTTTAATCCAAAACCGTCTTTAGTATTGAATGCCTTTAGTTCTTCGCCATTATTGCCCATATAAACAGAGCCATCGGAAAAAATACCGTCGATATCACAAATCAGAAGCTTTATTGCTTTCGCTCTATCTACAACATCGCTTGGTAAAGGTTGGTACCATTGACTAAATCTTTGCATTAGATAACTCCAGCCTTTAATAAGTCATGCATGTTTAAAGCGCCAACAGGTTTATTTTGTTCATCAACAACAAATAAACAACTGATTTTTTTAGACTCCATTAAAGTCAACGTTTCCGCAGCAAGTATGTTTGCCGTCGTCACCACTGAGCTTAACGTCATTACTTTTGTAATATTAAGGTCTGTTCTAAATTCTGCGTGATCTAACCAACGACGTAAATCACCGTCGGTAAATATTCCAATCAATTCTTGGTTTGCATTGATTACACCTGTCATCCCTAAACCTTTAGCTGACATTTCTATAATTGCTTCTTTTAATGTCGCTTTTTCGCTGACCAATGGAATTCGGTCATGGGTATGCATGATGTCTTTGTTTGTTAATAATAGTTTTCGACCTAGCGCACCACCTGGGTGGCTAAGTGCAAAATCTTCAGCGGTGAAACCTCTTGCTTCGAGCAAAGAGACCGCTAAAGCGTCACCTAACACTAGACTAGCCGTAGTTGAAGCAGTAGGTGCTAAACCAAGAGGACAAGCTTCTTCCTCAACACCTGAGTATAAATGAACGTTGCTGTTTTGAGCTAAAGTGGATTCAGAGTTTCCTGTCATGGAGATAATCACGCAGCCGTAGCGTTTTAACACAGGTAATAAAGTAACAATCTCTCCTGTCTCACCACTATTTGATAATGCTAAAACAACGTCTTCTTTTGTGAACATGCCAAGGTCACCATGGCTGGCTTCACCCGGGTGTACGTAAAATGCAGGTGTTCCTGTACTTGCTAGAGTTGCGGCAATTTTATTGGCTATGTGGCCAGACTTACCCATGCCTGTCACAATAACGCGACCTTTGCAGGCTAAAATTGCATTACATGCCGATACAAAGTCGTTGTTGCATGAGCTAGTTAAGTTTTCAATCGCTGCTTTTTCAATTGCAATTACTTTTAACGCAGACGCTATAAGTGAATTCATTTTTACCTCATTAAATTATGCAAATAGCACAAATTGATAGCCGATAAATGCGCTTAACAAGATAGCACCTTCGATACGGTTTATTTGACGTTTTCTTTGAGCAAAGCTCATGGCCATAACCAGAAGCATTATAGTCGCGGCTATCATTACAAATATATCTCGTGATGCGGCTGATGGGTCAATTACACTTGGATTAATGACCGCTCCAATACCTAAAACAGCTAGAATATTAAAAATATTAGAACCAATGATATTGCCAATAGCCATATCATCTTCACCTTTTAATACACTGGCAACGCTTGCGGCGAGTTCTGGTAAGCTTGTACCAATAGCAATTATCGTAAGGCCTATTACAAGTTCGCTTATTCCAAAGTGTTGGGCAATTATGACCGCTGAATCAACTAAAAAGTGTGAACTTAATGGCAACAGTATTAAGCCCGCTACAACCCAAAATATTGCATTTTTGGTCGGTAAGTTATCAGGGATTTCACTCTCGGTTTCAGCCAGTAGGAGATCGTTTTCCCCGTCCTTTTTGCTTTTAGACAAAAAGATTAAATAACCAATAAAGCCAAAGAATAAAGCAAGTAATACAAAACCTTCTACTGACGATAAATAGTTGTCAGCTAATACCCACCAGGCCAATAATGTAAAACCGAGTAGAATTGGCATTTCTCTGTAGAGTGTTGATGAAGATACAAAAAGTGGACGCACGAGAGTTGTAACGCCAAGGACCAATAATATATTGGTTATATTTGATCCCAATGCATTGCCGACTGATGTATCCGTAGCGCCTTTTAAAGCCGCATTGGCAGAAACCATAATTTCTGGCGCTGATGATCCCATCGCAACAATAGTTAAGCCTATTATAAGCGGAGATATTCCTAAATTCTTTGCCAGCCCAGAAGCACCATAGACAAATTTGTCGGCACCCCAGACTAATACTGCGAATGACAAAAGAAGAATAATTGAAGCAATTAGCATGATAGAAAAACTTAACAAATGTTGAATAAATATTGGTGTTATTGTGGCTTTAGTCGCTTAAGAAAGCAAAATATATTGCTGTTTTGGATTATACTTAGTCAATTCTTAATCAATTTACTCGCCTGATGTAAACGTAAGTGAATATTAATAATTTTTAACATTTCAAGCGTAGCTAATTTTGTAATTAATGAATACAATGGCCAGTCTATAAAAATATCATTAATTTACGCGGAGACACGGTGACTAAAAATTTGTCTGATTCTATTCACCAACAAGAGGCGTTGGTGGAATTAAAAAACGTAACGTTTTCGCGAGGCGACCGCGTAATTTACGATGATATCTCGTTAAAATTTCCAAAAGGTAAGATCACTGCAATAATGGGCCCCAGTGGTATCGGTAAAACAACCATGCTACGCCTTATTGGTGGTCAGCTAATGCCTGACACTGGCGACATCCTTGTTGCTGGTAGTAATATTCCTAAATTATCGCGTTCAGCCCTATATAAAGTTCGCGAAAAAATGAGCATGTTATTTCAAAGTGGTGCCTTGTTTACCGATATGACGGTATTTGACAACGTGGCTTTTCCAATACGTGAACATACCACTTTGCCAGAAGATGTTGTGCGGACTATGGTATTACTTAAACTAGAAGCGGTTGGTTTACGTGGTGCCCGCGATTTAATGCCTGCAGAATTATCGGGCGGTATGGCAAGAAGAGCCGCATTAGCGCGTTCAATTGCACTAGACCCAGACTTGATTATGTTTGACGAACCTTTTGTTGGCCAAGACCCAATATCAATGGGTGTTTTAGTTCGATTAATAAGAGATTTAAATTCTTCATTAAACTTAACCAGTATTATAGTGTCACATGATGTGAAAGAAGTGATGGAAATTGCTGATTACTTATACATTATGGCGGACAAACGAGTGATTGGTCACGGTACAACTGAAGAGTTGTTAGAAAGTGACTCTGAATTAGTCCAACAATTTTTACGCGGTGAAGCCGATGGACCAGTACCATTTCACTTCGCGGCAGATTCATTGCAACAAGATATTATGATGGGATCTAAATGAAAGCCTTACAGTCGTTAGGAAAAAACACCATTGAAAAAATGGCGTCTATTGGAAGGGCAACAGCCTTATTAATAGGTGCGATTTTTGGGCGTTTTAACATATTTAAGGCGTTTCCATTATTTATTAAGCAAATATATGTAGTTGGCGTTCAATCGCTCATTATAATTTTGGTATCTGGTTTATTTATTGGCATGGTACTAGCCCTACAAGGTTATACGGTTTTAATTGATTACGGGGCAGAAGACAGCTTAGGCCCGATGGTATCATTGGCTCTGTTAAGAGAGTTAGGTCCAGTAGTGACGGCACTATTATTTGCTGGTCGTGCGGGCTCTGCGTTAACCGCTGAGATTGGTTTAATGAAAGCGACTGAACAGTTAACATCGCTTGAAATGATGGCGGTAGACCCAATTAAGCGTGTTGTTGCACCAAGATTTTGGGCTGGTGTCTTTAGCATGCCAATCCTTGCTTTACTATTTTCCTCTGTGGGAATCCTAGGCGGACACTTAGTTGGTGTTGAATGGCTTGGCGTTGATCATGGAAGCTTTTGGTCAATCATGCAAGCGAGCGTAGACTTCCAAGATGACGTTTTAAATGGCGTAATTAAAAGTGTTGTATTTGCATTTGTTGTAACTTGGATTGCATTATATAGAGGTTATGACGCGGTACCTACTTCAGAAGGAATTAGCCAAGCAACCACACAAACTGTTGTGCAAGCTTCGTTAGCCGTTCTAGGTTTAGATTTTGTATTAACTGCCGTAATGTTCGGTAGCTAATTTAAGGAAAGATGATGACATCAAAAAAAGTAGAAGTATTAGTTGGTTTTTTTGTCGCGTTAGGTATCGCTGCAATTATATTTTTGGCATTAAATGTGGCTAGCCAAGGCGTTACAGGCTCAGGCGAAACTTATCAACTGAAGGCTAAGTTTAGTAATATCGGTGGTTTAAAAGTTAGGTCAGCGGTAAAAGTAGGTGGTGTAGTGGTTGGCCGAGTTGAATCAATTCAATTGGACCCTGTTGATTATGCTCCTATTGCAACGTTAGCTATTGATGCACAATACGATAATTTTCCTGACACCAGTTCTATTGCCATTTTAACCTCTGGTTTGTTAGGTGAACAGTATCTTGGTCTTGAGCCTGGTTTCATTGATGAAACCGTTGCGATTCTCAAAGATGGAGATTACATTGAAGATACTAAGTCCGCATTAGTTTTAGAAGAGCTCATTGGACAGTTCTTATTTAATCAAGGGAGTGATAACTAAGAAATGAAAAAGTTTAATTTTATAGCGTTAAGTTTATTGGCCTTAAGCCTTTTAGTACCATCTGTAAAAGCGGTAGACAATAACAACAACCCATTTGAGTTGGTACGTAGTGTTGCTGATGCGTTGTTTTCTCGTATTACAAAAGAACAGACTGAAATCGTAAAAGATCCAGAAGTATTAAGAGTGGTTGTTGCAGAACAACTTGCCCCTGCAATTAACCATAAATATGCAGCCGCAATGGTTTTGGGTCCTTATTACAGAACCAGTACCGAGGCTCAGCGTGAGAAATTTTATGCGTCGTTTGAGAAATATCTGATTGCTACTTATGCTGGTATCTTAACTCTTTATGATGATCAGCAAGTGGTTTTTGAACCAGCTTACGCAATAGATGGTCAAAAAATAGTGGTTGTAAAAACCCGCGTTCTTGATGAAGGTAAGCCGGATATCCGTATTGATTTTAAATTACGAAAGAACTCAAAAACCGGTGAGTGGAGCGCTTACGATATGATCGCAGAGGGTGTATCTGTACTTGATAGTAAACGCGCCGAGCTACAAAATTTAATTCGTCAACAAGGTATTGAGTCTGTAACTCAATTGTTGTTAGAGAAAGCTGAAAAGCCAATAGTTAAAAAAGATTTAGGGTAATTAAACGTTATGTCGGTTAGTTTTTCGCTAGAAAACGATACATTGATTGTGGCAGGCAAATTGGACCGATTCACGTTAGGTGCTCCCGCTTGCTACCGTTTCCCAGTTACCACTGGAGACATTACTTTGGATTTATCTCAAGTAGAAAACACCGACACAGCGGGCCTAGCCTGGTTATTGAAGTTGATTGCTCACTATCAATTAAAACACCAAATATCAATAATAAATCAGCCTCAGCAATTATTAGCTTTAGCCAGTATTAGCAACGTGTTAGAGTTACTTCCTTTGAAGAATGACACACGTAGTTAGATATTTGGATTTGTGATGGATATTGAAAAGATAAAAGAAGTTCTTCTAGCTAATATAGAGCTAGACGAAGTTATTGTTAAGTCAGATGGTTCTCACTATCAAATAACAGCTGTAGGCGATGTTTTTGAGACGTTATCGCGCGTAAAGCAACAGCAACTAGTATACAAGCCTCTGTTAGCTAATATTGCAGATGGTAGTATGCACGCCGTAAGTATTAAAACTTACACGCCGGCGGCATGGCAAAAAGACAAAAAACTTCAATCACTGCTTTAGATAGAATCTCCTATGGAAAAATTGCTTATTAAAGGTGGCAATACGCTTAACGGCGAAGTCACAATCTCTGGTGCCAAAAACGCCGCACTCCCTATTCTTATTAGTTCTATCTTAACGACAGAAGTATGTCATTTCGACAATGTTCCGAATTTACGAGATATTACATTTACCTGCCAGCTGTTAGAACAGTTTGGCACTAAGGTAATCAACAACGGCCATGAAATTCAGATTGATGCTGGTAGCATTAATTCGACTGTAGCACCATACGAGCTGGTGAATAAAATGAGAGCGTCAATTCTTGTTTTAGGTCCTTTATTAGCTAGATTTGGCCACGCAGAAGTTTCATTACCTGGCGGCTGTGCCATTGGCGCACGTCCTGTTGATTTACATATTGAAGGTTTAAAAAAGCTTGGTGCTGAAATATCAGTGGAAGCGGGTTATGTAAACGCGAAAGTTGATGGCCGTTTGAAAGGCGCTCGTATTTATATGAGTACTATTAGTGTTGGCGCTACAGAAAACCTGATGATGGCGGCGACGTTAGCTGAAGGGACAACTGTTTTAGAAAACGCAGCTCGTGAGCCTGAAATTGTTGATTTAGCGGTTTGTTTGAACAAAATGGGCGCGAAAATTAGCGGTGCAGGTAGCAATAACATCACTATTGAAGGTGTTGAAAAGCTAACAGGTTGTAAACATACCATTCTTCCAGACCGAATTGAGACTGGCACATTCTTAGTTGCAGCTGCCGTTACTGGCGGTAAAGTGGTTTGTAAGAATACAGACTATCGATTAGTAGAGCCTGTTATTGAAAAGTTACTTGATGCAAATGCGCTTGTAACTTGGGATGACAATAGTATCTCTATTGATATGACGGGACGTGAGCTAAAAGCTGTTAATATTAAAACGTTACCTCATCCTGGTTTCCCAACTGACATGCAAGCTCAGTTTACCATTTTGAATGTAGCGGCAAATGGCGTTGGTACCATTACTGAAACTATTTTTGAAAACCGTTTTATGCATGTACCAGAACTTCGTCGTATGGGTGCAAACATTCAGCTAGAAGGCAACACGGCAATTTGCCCTGAAAAATCTAGTTTGATGGGGGCGCAAGTTGTATCTACTGACTTACGTGCGTCAGCTAGTTTAGTTATAGCTGGTTTAATTGCAGACGGAACGACGCAACTTGATGAAGTTTTCCACATTGACCGTGGATATGAAAATATTGAGCAAAAATTTGTTGGCTTAGGTGCTGATATTACTCGAGTTGATAATTAACAATACGTTAATAAAATCATTTAAAAGAAAAGGGCCTGTTGGCCCTTTTTTGTTTTTAACTTAAGTTATGCTCAGCTAGACTCAAGTTTAGTTGAGCTTAAGTTTAGCTGGACTCAAATTTAGCTGACTAGGTTGTTTAACTGCTTTTTAAATATAGACATTAACAACTCAACATTCATAGTGCCGCCATAGTTAGGTCGAATAATAAAGGCTAAACGACGATGTGGGCCTGGCTCATTAAGGTGCACAGCTCTTAACTCAGATTCAGTATGGATCAGTTGGTCTAACGCCATTTCTGGTACTAAGGTGGTTCCTAGCTTTCCAACAACCATTTGAATAAGTGTATTTAAGCTAGTTGAGTTAAAATCAGCATTACTATTTAATTTCTCTAGGCTACAGGCCGCTAAGGCGTGGTCTTTTAAGCAGTGACCATCTTTAAGTAACATCAATCGTTCTATCTGCATGTCTTTGCTTGAGATCTCTTGTAAATTGCTAGGGCATTCATCTTTATGACAAACCCAGTAGAAATCTTCTTTCCAAAACTCAAAGGCCATTAAACCTTCAATGTCATAAGGTAAAGCAAGTATTGCGCAGTCTAGATCGCCTTTTCTAACCTTTTCCACTAACACATGAGATTGGTCTTCAACTAAATGAAGTTTAAAGTCAGGGAACTCTTTCCTGACTTGAGGAAGTACCTTTGGCAAAAGGTAAGGACCAATAGTTGGAATGACACCAATGTTCATTGGCGTGGTTAACGGTGCTTTATTCATTTGTGACAGCTTATATAAGTCGTCTACCTGAAGCTTTATGCTTTGCGCTGTTTTCAAAAGTATTTGACCGGAAGGTGTAACTAAGACTTGTTTGTTGTTTCGTTCAAAAACTTGAATGCCGAGCTGTTTTTCTAATTCAGTAATAGCAGTACTTAATGCTGATTGAGACACGTTACAGGCATCGGCAGCCTTCTTAAAATGCATATGTTCTTGGACTGCTAACGCATAACTCAATTGTTTTAGAGATATCATAATTTAATCATAGTTCTGTTTTTTTGAATATATTATTCAAATTAATCAATTTTTCTAAATTACTCAAGTCCTCTATTCTCTATTCATCGAAATAAAGCAGTCACTTTTTAAAGACTGCTATCAAAAATGAAACTAAAAGAGGAAATAAATATGTCTTTAATCGGTAAATCAATCCCAGAGTTCACAACTCAAGCTTTCCACAATGGCGACTTCACAACAGTAACTTCTGAAGACGTGAAAGGTAAATGGGCAATCTTTTTATTCTACCCAGCTGACTTCACATTTGTTTGTCCTACAGAACTTGAAGATATGGCAAACCAATACGAAGAGTTGCAAGAGTTAGGTGTAGAAGTTTACTCAGTATCGACTGACACTCACTTCTCTCACAAAGCATGGCACGATTCAAGCGACGCAATTGGTAAAATCAAGTTCCCAATGCTTGGCGACCAAACCGGTCACATTACACGTGGTTTTGACGTGATGATTGAAGAAGATCACATGGCTGACCGTGGTACGTTCTTAGCGGACCCAGACGGTATTATCCAAGTTGCAGAAATTCATGCAGGTGGTATCGGTCGTTCAGCAAAAGACATGTTACGTAAAGTTAAAGCAGCACAATATGTTCGCGATAACGACGGTGAAGTATGTCCAGCAGCATGGGAACAAGGCCAAGCAACACTTACACCAAGCCTTGACCTAGTAGGTAAAATCTAAGCAGTAGCTATATATAGGTGCTCGAAAGGGCACCTAAGTTTTAGGAGAGTTAAAAATGTTAAGTAACGATATTTTAAAGGCATTAAAAGCCTACACAGAAGACATGACCAACGACGTAACTTTAGTGCTACAAAATGGTGAGCACCCTAAACGTCAGGAATTAAAAGAATTTTTAACTCAAGTTTGCTCAGTGTCTTCACAATTACATTTAGTAGAAAGAGATGAACCTAACGTTTTAAGAAGCCCAATTAGCTTTGGTTTAGAAGTTGGCGGCGCTTTTAACGGGATCTTTTTCTCAGGAATTCCATCAGGACATGAGTTTAACTCTTTGATCCTGGCTATCCTTCAGTCAGCTGGTACGGATTTGAAGCTAGATAAACAATTAATGAAACTGATTCAAAATGTAGACAAAAAGCTGCAGTTTGAAGTCTTTATCAGCCTTAGTTGCCACAACTGCCCAGACGTAGTCCAAGCTCTTAATCAGTTTGCATTGTTAAATGAAAATATTTCTACGGAAATGATAGACGGTGGTTTATACCCAGAACTTATTGAAGATCGCAACATACAAGGTGTACCAAGCGTTTATTTAAACGGTGAAATATTTGCTAATGGTAAAATTGATACGGCTCAATTAGTCGATAAGTTATTAAAAGTTGCTCCGGTAGAGCTTAGTGCAGATGCTCAAGACCGTTTACCTCTGCAAGACGTGACAATTATTGGTGGTGGTCCTGCTGGCGTAGCTGCGGCTATTTATAGTGCCAGGAAAGGTTTAGCGGTAACTATGGTCGCCGATAGAATTGGTGGGCAGGTTAAAGACACGGTTGATATTGAAAACTTAATTTCAGTGAGCAAAACAACGGGCACACAGTTGACCAATAACATGCTTGCACATATGGAAGACTACGACATTACTCGTAAAGAACACTTAAGAGTGGATAAAGTAGAAAAAGGCAAAATCAAGAAAGTTCACCTTAGTTCTGGAGAAGTAATAGAAACTAAATCATTGATCGTAGCGACCGGTGCTAAGTGGAGACAGCTAGGAGTTCCTGGTGAAGTGGAAAATATTGGTAACGGCGTTGCTTATTGCCCTCATTGTGACGGTCCATTCTTTAAAGGTAAAGATGTAGCGGTTATTGGTGGTGGTAACTCTGGTGTAGAAGCTGCGTTGGATTTAGCCGGTATGGTCAGAAGTGTAACGGTTTTTGAATTTTTGCCAGAACTAAAAGCCGATAAAGTCTTGGTTGAAAAGCTTTACGAGAGAAGCAACGTAACTGTGATTACCAATGCTGCAACGTCAGAGATTGTTGCGACTGATGGTAAAGTTTCAAGTATTCGATACATTGACCGAGAAACAGAAACTAACCATGAAGTTGAGTTGGCCGGTGTTTTTGTTCAAATTGGTTTGTTGCCAAACAGTGACTTTTTAGACGGCACGTTGGAAAGAACGAAGTTTGGAGAAATCATTATTGATGAAAAAGGGCAGACTTCAGAGAAAGGTATCTTTGCTTGTGGTGATGTTACAACGGTCCCTTATAAACAAATCGTAATATCAATGGGCGAAGGAGCCAAAGCGTCGCTAAGCGCATTTGACTACCTAATCAGAGAAGGTTTGTAAGCTAGTCGATTTCTAGCTTACCCACTTCAACGTCTATTTTTATAATTTGATTATTTCTAGATACTGTTAATGAGATTGTTTGGCCTGGTTCTACATGCTCAACAATCTCTAACAGCTCTGCAAAGCTTACAAGTTGCTTATTGTTTACCGCTAATAAGACATCGCCTTGTTTTAGTCCTGAGCGCCACGCCGGTCCAAGTGGATCAACATAATGTAAGCGAATACCAGCAATCGATTCAATTGTGCTTCGAACAGGTTGTCCAACTTGATTGATAGCTTCACCCTCTAGTCCTAAATAACCTCGCTTAACCTCACCGTCCTCTAGCAGTTTATTCATAATACGTTTTGCTAATTGGTAAGGAATAGCAAAAAAGATTCCTTGGACACCGTTGTTAGTTCCTGGAGATGCCGCTGTATTAATACCCACTAACATGCCTTGCGAGTTAACCAAAGCACCACCTGAGTTACCAAGATTGATGGCTGCATCCATTTGAATAAAGTCACTATAAGTTGCGCCAGGTGTTAAGCCTTTTTTTCCTGTTGCACTGACAATACCTTGGGTGATGGTTTGGCCAAAATTAAGAGGGTTACCAATGGCCAACACTATATCGCCAACTTGTGGTTCTAAATCAGGTTGTTGAGGAATCGTAGGTAGGTTGTTCGCATTAATTTTTAATAGTGCTAAATCGGTTACTTTATCCAAGCCGATGACTTCTGCATTAAACTGTCGACCATCTTGAAGGTGTACCAAAATTGATTCTGCGTTATCAACCACGTGGTAGTTGGTAAGGATGTGACCATTACTAGTCATTATGACGCCGGAACCTAAGTCGTTAATTTTATCGGTAGGGTTGGCTAGCTGCCTAGATGAGGTCACCGAATAGATGTTGACTACCGAAGGTGCGGCTTGCTGTACTGCAGAGGCAAACGACATAGCCGCTGGGCGCATTACATTAGTAGTTAGTTTATTAATGCCTAAATTATTTCGTAATTCTGGATTTACTATAACAACGATCAATGCAGCTGCAAGTCCATAAGCGACACTGTTAAAAATGAACTTCAATTTATTAATCACATCAATCCTGAATATTTATTTTATTTTTATTCATTTTAGAACAAAAAGAGCCCACTTTCATAGGAGAAAGTAGGCTCACTTGTAACAACATATTGTTTTGACGTTATTTTATCGGATTAAAATGTACAGAGAGCTGTTTCCTCTAACTACATTTAACGCCATTACACCTTTAGCTTCTTCCAAAGCATCACGTAAGTCGGACACACTTTGAATTCGGGTTCGGTTTACACCAATAATAACATCATCTTTTTCTAGCCCTAACATTGATGCCGGTGAGCGTTCTTCGAGTTCACTTACCTGCACACCCGCAGCGCCATTTGCAGCGTTTCCAGTAATGAAGGTTGCACCTTTTAATGCTGGGTGAATATTACCTGCTGTAATTGCAGGTTTATCTGCAGCGCCAAGTACAACAACAACTTTTTTAACGTCGCCACTACGGTTAACCGTTAGTTCTATTTTACTGCCAGCCCCTTTGGTTGATACTTTACTGCGCAATTCATTAAATGAACTTATTCTAATACCATCAACGTGGGTTACAACGTCGCCGTATTTTAAGCCTCCTTTATCAGCTGAAGAGTCAGGGATAACTTGTTGTACAAATGCACCTTGGGCAATATCTAGCTCAAATGTTTTTGCAAGGTCTGCGTTAAAGTCGTAACCGGTGATACCTAGTACACCACGTTTAACTTCGCCAAACTCGATGAGTTGGTTTACCAAGTTGTTCATCATAATTGACGGGATAGCAAAACCAATACCCACGTTGCCACCATTTGGAGCGATAATAGCCGTATTGATGCCAACTAACTCACCGCGCAAATTAACGAGTGCACCACCTGAGTTACCGCTATTAATTGCTGCGTCGGTTTGAATAAAGTCTTCTAGGCCTTGTTGGTTAGGTGCCGATAAACCATGACGACCTTTAGCACTAACAATGCCCGAGGTAACCGTCTGACCCAGACCAAAAGGGTTACCAATGGCAACTACAAAGTCACCGACTCTTAATTTATCTGAATCAGCAATCTTAATCTCAGCTAAGTTGTCAGGATCAATTTTTAATAGCGCCACGTCGCTTTGTGCATCGCTGCCTATTTTTTTTGCTTCAAATTGACGACCATCTTTTAACGTCACCAATATTTCGTCAGCATCATCAATTACATGGTTATTAGTTACTACGTAACCTTTATCTTTGTCGATAATAACGCCGGAACCTAGCCCTTTAAATGGTCTTTCTTGGACTTGAGGGCCTCGGCGATTACCAAAGAAGTACTGAAACGGGTCCATTCCTGCTTTTACTTCTTTGCTTCCTGCAACGGAAATGTTCACAACCGCTGGGGTAACTTGCTCTACCATAGGCGCTAAAGACGGAACTGCGCCTTTTAGGCTTGAATACGGAATAGCCGCATGAGACGGCTGAGAGAATTGTAATGTTGTTAAAAGTATAGCGGCCAGCGTTGTGACCTTAAAAACATTAGATTTAACCAAAACTGCCATAAATGGTGTACTCCTTTAAATGAATTACTCATACAGACAGACAAAAAGCGTCTAAGTTCAGAAATAAAAATTGGGATTATTTTATTCTTAGACGCTAGATAGGGTTTTTAATGGTTTTTTTCAACTGTATTTTCAGGAGTTATCCCTTTAAATACACCAGAGCCAGCATTAGAGTAATCAAGCGGTTGGTCTGATAAGTTCACTTTTTCTCTTTTTTCTGGCGTTGTCGTTTTTAAAAACTCTGTTGCTTCATTAGAGAAAAAAGGAAATGCATTATTTGCAGGTGCTTTGTGCAATATTTGATTTGCATCACCGACTTGTTGATCTATTTGGGTCGACAACTCGTTTAACTGCGAAGATATGGTTTTGTATGTAACCAGTTGGTCTTGCCATTCTTGTTTAAGTTGAGCGTTGTCCTGTTTATACAGTTCTAGTTGAGTTTTCACCTCGTTACTACCAGGCGAGAACTTGCTTCTGATAATCATAAACGCGATGCCTGCAAGTACACCAACTAAGAAAAATATAAAGCCATTAATTATTTCCATGATAAAAACCTTAATAAATTAGCAGGGAATAGAGCATTCATTATGTCTTACAATGCCCTTGCCGTGTTAGTATTTTATTTATTCCAATTAATTTTTATTACATAAGCCCATTATAAGTCATATGTCGAACATGCAAGCACAATTTACGCCTTGGCAACAATATCAAACCGATTTACTTCGGACAGATTTTCAACATGATTTGTCACAAGAAAATGCCGTTAAGAACTTACAACGCTTATACGACGACTTAACAAGTGAACCTAAAGAACCGTCATTTTTCAAGAAGTTGTTTTCCTCGCAGTCTAAGCAACCGATAAAAGGGTTATACTTTTGGGGAGGCGTTGGCCGTGGAAAAACGTATCTAGTGGACACCTTCTATCATAGTCTTCCTTTTGAAAATAAGCTTAGAGTTCATTTTCACCGCTTTATGCACAAAGTTCATGATCAAATGAAGGACTTGCAGGGACAATCAGATCCTTTAAAAATTGTAGCTAAAAACCTTGCCCAAGAGGCAAGAGTGATTTGTTTTGATGAGTTTTTTGTTTCCGATATAACAGACGCTATGATTTTAGGTACTTTGTTAGAAGAGTTGTTTAAGCTAAATGTGGTATTTGTAACGACTTCAAATATTGTTCCCAATGACCTTTACAAAAATGGTCTTCAACGAGCTCGTTTTTTACCAGCTATTGCGCTGCTGAATCAGCATTGTGACATTGTTAATGTTGACTCAGGTGTTGATTATCGTTTACGAACGCTAGAACAAGCTGAAATATTTCACTTTCCTTTGGATAACAAGGCTGAAACAAATTTATCTAGCTACTTTAGTCAATTAGCACCTGAAGAGGGCACACCTAACTCTAAAATCGAAATAGAGAATCGTCTTATTGATACTAGAATGGTAGCTGACGGCGTTGTTTGGTTCGATTTTGATGCGATCTGCAACACAGCCCGTTCACAGTTAGACTTTATTGAGATAAGTAAGATTTACCACTCCGTTTTATTATCCAACGTGGTTCAAATGAGCAAAGACAATGACGATGCTGCTCGACGATTTATTTCAATGATTGATGAGTTTTACGAACGTAAAGTGAAACTTATTATTTCAGCAAGTGTTGCTTTAGATGAGCTTTATAGTGAGGGCGGATTACAATTTGAATTTAAGCGATGCGTTAGCCGACTCCAAGAAATGCAAAGTCACGAGTACTTAGCTGAACCTCATTTAGCGTGAAGATTGTGCACACCTTAAATTAGATCGAAAAAATCAATATGAGATGGTGATCTTTTCTACGCTTTCTGTATAATGCCGCCCCTACCCACCGTTACTAACCTTTTGTATTAGCCTACAACTGGTTGTGCACTCGAAGGGGTGCGAATGAAATGGTGTAGTTTGATACTCAAACTACTGGCTTATAACTATTAAATGTTAGGTTCAAGATAAAATGAAAACCTTTACTGCAACACCTTCAACAATCACTCGTGATTGGTACGTTGTTGACGCCGAGGGCAAAACCCTTGGTCGTATCGCAACTGAGATTGCTCTACGTTTACGTGGAAAGCATAAACCTGAGTACACTCCGCACATGGACACTGGTGATTACATCATCGTTGTTAATGCAGAGAAAGTGCAAGTTACTGGCAACAAAGGCCAAGGTAAAATGTACTACTCACACTCTGGTTACCCAGGTGGTATTAAAGAAATTAACTTTGATGATTTGCAAGCTAAGAAGCCTGAAATGATCATCGAAAAAGCAGTTAAAGGCATGTTGCCACGTGGTCCATTAGGTCGTGCAATGTTCCGTAAACTAAAAGTGTACACAGGTGCAGAGCATAACCATGCTGCTCAGCAACCTAAAGCATTAGAACTTTAAGGAGCATTACTAAAATGGCTGATACTCAATACTACGGAACTGGTCGTCGTAAGAGCTCTACTGCTCGTGTTTTCTTACGTCCAGGTACAGGCAACATCCTAATTAACAAACGTTCAATTGAAGAATTCTTCAGTCGTGAAACGGCTCGTATGGTTGTTCGTCAACCTCTAGAGTTAGTTGAACTTCTTGAGAAATTTGACCTTTACATCACTGTTACAGGTGGTGGTACTACTGGTCAAGCTGGTGCGATCCGTCACGGAATCACACGTGCTCTTATGGCATATGACGAATCACTTCGTCCATCTCTTCGTCAAGCTGGCTTCGTTACTCGTGACGCTCGTCGCGTTGAACGTAAGAAAGTTGGTCTTAAGAAAGCTCGTAAGAAAACGCAGTTCTCAAAACGTTAATATTTGCTTTGCAATTATTTGCTCAAAAAGCCCGCATTTTGCGGGCTTTTTTATATCAAAATGAAAATAATCTTCTATATTCTTATATTGCCTTGTTTTACATGGGGCTTTTTCGGTAGAATCTCTTAAATTACCAAATTTTTAAGAAGTTGGTCTTTTTAGAACGCTTCATAAAACGCTTATTAATCCTAATCGCGGAGAATATTGGATGAGCAATGCGCCTGTAGACAATAGTCGTCGTCGTTTCCTCACTGTAGCAACATCAGTTATTGGTGGTGCTGGAGCAGTGGCAGCGGCTGTGCCATTTATTGCTTCCTGGAATCCTAGTGCCCGAGCTAAATCGGCCGGCGCTCCAGTTGAAGTTGACATTACAAAAATTGAACCGGGTCAGTTGATTCGTGTTGAGTGGCGAAGTAAACCAGTTTGGGTTATCTATCGTACTCCAGAAATGCTTAAGACAATTGAAGACATTTCTGCTGACAACTTAAAAGATGCAAACTCTGAAGTTGAACAGCAACCTGCTTATGCACAAAACCTTCATCGTTCTAAGCGCCGTGAAATATTTGTAGCCGTAGGTATCTGTACTCATTTAGGTTGTTCACCAACTTACATGTCAGAAGGTTACGAAGAAGTAGTTGAAGGTGTTAACGCTGGTTTTTATTGCCCATGCCATGGTTCTAAGTTTGATATGGCTGGTCGCGTATTTAGCGGTGTACCAGCGGGTGCTAACTTACAAGTTCCTCCTCACTACTATATCGATGATAACAATATCTTGATCGGTGAAGATCAGGAAGGAGCAGCATAATGTTCAAAAATCTAGTAGATTGGATTGATGCTCGTATTCCTATGACGCGTGTTTATAACATGCACATGGCGCAATACCCAGCACCAAAAAACATGAACTTCTGGTACGTTTTTGGTTTTCTAGCCACTATCGTATTAGTTAACCAAATCGTTACTGGTATCTGGTTAACAATGAGTTACGAACCTTCTGCAGCAGGAGCTTTTGCTTCTGTTGAGTACATCATGAGAGACGTTGAGTATGGTTGGATAATCCGATACATGCACTCAACTGGTGCTTCGGCATTCTTTGTGGTTGTATACCTACATATGTTCCGCGGCATGATGTATGGCTCTTACCAGAAGCCTAGAGAGTTACTGTGGTTATTTGGTATGTTTATATACCTAGCACTTATGGCTGAAGCCTTTATGGGTTACCTACTTCCATGGGGACAAATGTCTTACTGGGGTGCGCAGGTAATCATTGGCTTATTCGGTACTATCCCTGTTATTGGTGAAGACTTAGCACTATGGATTCGTGGTGACTACGTGGTATCTGGTGCAACACTAAACCGATTCTTTGCATTGCACGTAATTGCATTGCCTCTAATTATCGTTATCTTAGTATTCCTTCACATTGTTGCGCTTCATGAAGTTGGCTCTAATAACCCAGACGGTGTTGATGTTAAACGCCCTAAAGGCTCATTATCTGACGATGAAAAAACTAAATTTGAATTCCATGAATACTACACGTCTAAGAAAGACTTATTAGATGACGTTGTACCATTCTTCCCACACATGGTTGTTAAAGACCTGATGGCGTTTGGTGTATTCATTTTCTTCTTCTGTTATGTCATGTTCTTTAACCCAGACATGTACGGTAAGTTTATTGAGCATCCAAACTTTGAAATGGCGAACAACTTGAAAACGCCTGAGCATGTATTCCCTGTTTGGTACTTCACGCCTTTCTATGCAATCCTAAAAGCGGTTCCAAATCCGTTTGGCGGCGTTGTAGCAATGTTTGGTGCAATTATCATGTTGGCATTATTACCTTGGATAGACCGCGGTAAAGTTCGCTCATGGCGCTACCGTTGTGGACTACACAAGTGGAACCTAATTATATTCGCAATCGTGTTTGTTATTTTAGGTTACTTAGGTGGCACACCAGGTACTCCATTTAAAGAGATGATTTCTAAAGTCTTTACCGTTATGTATTTTGGTTTCTTTGTATTACTTTGGTTGTACAGCAAAAACGAAAAGACTAAGCCACTGCCAGAAAGGATTACGAAATAATGAAAAAACTTATTCTAACTCTTGGCTTATTAGCTGGAATGGCCTCAACTGCAGTTTCTGCTGCTGGAGGCGCTGAGCTTCCTTATAAAGCAGATATAGATCAAACGGATAAGGCATCGCTTCAGCGTGGTGCTAAATTATTCATGAACTACTGCTTAGGTTGTCACCAAATGCAGTTTCAACGTTATGAGCGTACCTTTAACGACTTAGGTATTCCTCTTGATGTTGGTATGGAAAATTTGGTTTTCACTAAAGATACTAAAGTTGGTGAGCATATTAAAAATGCAATGCCAAAAGAAGATGCGGCAAAGTGGTTTGGTGCAGCTCCTCCAGATTTAACACTTGAAGCTCGTCTTCGAGGTCCTGACTGGATTTATAGCTACCTTAAATCTTTTTATGTTGACCCTTCTCGCCCATTTGGCGTGAACAACACAGTGTTTAAAGACGTTGGTATGCCACACGTACTTCAAGAACTTCAAGGTGTGCCTGAGAAAGTTTATGAAGAACGTATGATTGATGGTGAAATGGTTCAAGAATTTGTTGGTATTCAGTCTGATGGCTCTGGTGAGCTAAGTGAAGATGAATATGACAGAGCGATGTTAGACCTAACTAACTTTATGGTTTATATCGGTGAACCGATGATATTAGAGCGTGAAAGCATTGGCTGGAAAGCACTAATATATTGTTTCATCTTCTGGATATTTGCAGTACTTCTTAAGAAAGAGTACTGGAGAGACATCAAAAAATAATTGTTAATAGTTATAATAACTTAGCAGCTATTTTTAGACAAAAGGGGTGTTTCGCCCCTTTTTTGATAATGAAATTTGAAAGATTTTGGAGAAATAAATGGCAGTGTCTGCAAACAAACGAGCGGTAATGACTTTATTTTCTGGTGCGAACGACATGTATAGTCATCAGGTCCGCATCGTATTAGCGGAAAAAGGTGTTAACGTAGATATTCACTATGTAACTCCAGATAACATGCCTGAAGACCTTTATGAAGTTAACCCGTATGGCAACGTGCCAACGTTAATTGATAGAGAGCTTGGTTTATACCGTGCAAATATTATTAATGAATATTTAGACGAGCGTTTTCCTCATCCTCCACTAATGCCTGTTTATCCAGTTGCTCGTGGTCGTTGTCGTTTAATGATGGATAGAATCGAAAATGATTGGTATTCGCTAACTCGTAAAATTGAAGCTGGCGATGAAACTGCTCGTCAACAATTGAAAGAAGAGATCTTAGCGATTGCACCAATATTTGCTGAAGACCCTTATTTCATGAGTGACGAATTCAGCTTAGTTGACTGCTACTTAGCACCGCTTTTATGGCGTTTACCATCTTGGGGTATTGAGCTTTCAGGTGCAGCTGCAAAAGACATTAAGACTTATATGTTACGCGTATTTGAACGTGAATCTTTCCAAGCGTCTTTAACAGACGTAGAAAAAGACATTCGTAGCACTTACTAAACGCTATGGATAACATGACTCCTAATCGCCCTTACTTATTGAGGGCGTTTTACGACTGGATTTTGGATAATGAACACACACCTTATTTGGTTGTGGAGGCTGATTTGCCTCATGTTCAAGTTCCGCCACAAAGTGTTAAAGATGGACAAGTAGTACTTAATATTAGTCCAAGTGCAGTTCAAAGTTTATTGATCACAAATGAGCAGTTAACTTTTTCAGCTCGATTTGGTGGCGTTCCATTTGAAGTTTACGTACCTATGTATGCTGTATCAGCTATATATGCGCGTGAGAATGGCGCAGGGACTATGTTCCCACCTGAAGATTATGATATTGAAGGTTTTGAATTGTCACCGCTAGATGAGCCTGAGAGCCCTGAAGTTGAAAAGCTGGAAGAGCCTAAGCCTCAGTTTACGGTGCTAAGTTCGTCTGATGAAGATGGCAAGAAGCCAGAATCAACAGGTAACGATAAAAAGCGTAATCATTTGTCTATCGTAAAGTAATAAAGTCAAAATTAGTTTTATTTGAATAACAAAAAACCAGCGCTTGCTGGTTTTTTTATGTCTTAACTGTAAAAGCTAAAGCGCTATTGAAACACTTTAATGACTTTCAAAACACCACTTACTTTTGATGCAATAGTAGCAGCTTGATTTGCCTGCTCTCCGTCTACGATCCCCATTAGATAAACTTCTTGGTTTTCTGTAACCACTTTTATATTTCCGCTATCTATCGTGTCACTTGTTAAATAGGCTGACTTAACTTTGGTTGTGATCCAAGCATCTTTAGCTTTACTACCAATGGTTGCTAATGGGCCTATTTTAATTTGGTTGTGAACTTTAACTACGTGGTCAACGTTCTTTAAAATGGCATCAGCTTTATTGATTAAAGACTGCGTAGGAGCTTGTCCAACGGCTAACAATTGGCCGTTATAGCTAACAATCGTAATATTTGTATTATCACTGATGTCGGCATCTTTCATAAGCTGTACCGTTGCTCTCACTTCAATTCCGTTGTCGTCAATTTGTTTGCCCACTGAACGTGGGTCATTAGCGGCACTCACTGCAGAAACGGCACTGGCGACAATTGCTGTTTCAACACAGCCTTGAACAAGTAGACAACTTAATAACAATAAAACATACTTTTTCATGATAAATCCTAAATCCTAAATCCTAAATCCTAAATCCTGCAAAAAGTTACATAGAGAAGATAACTTCGTCGATTAGTTCACTCAATACGTGAACGGTGAAAAGTTGGATTTCTAACGTCCTACTTGGCTTATTCGTTGGTAACCTAATCTCAATATCGTTATCACCAAGCATGCCTGCAATCTCGCCGCCATCATCCGAGGTAAACGCGACCACTTTAATATCTCGAGTTAATGCTGTTTCGAGTGCGGCTTTAATAGAAGGTTCCTTATTATTTAAGGAAAATACCACTAATACGTCTTGTTCATTACCAATTGCTCTTATTTGACGAGCAAAGCGGTCTTGGAAATGTGAAAGGTTAATTTCCTCTTGGCCACAATTCTGCACATGATCGTTAAGCGATATCGCCGGAAGACAAGGTCTTTCTATTTCATAAAAGTTAACTAGAATGCCAGCAAAATGCTCTGCCATCATTTTAGCCATAGAATCAGCACAGGTTATTACCTTGTTGCCTGACAATAAGGTCTGAGCGATTACGGCAGCCGACAAGGCTATGTTATCGGCATTCTGATCACCAGAGGCGATGAAGTTCTGAATGTTAGAGGTATAAAGTTGTTTTATTTTATTGTCATTCATGAAAATGCACTTTGAATCCAGTTGAGCTGGTTGTTTTCGAACGCGATTACGTCAAATCGAATATTTGGGTCTAGTTTACGTTTCTGCAGATAAAAAATCGCGGCTTTTTTTACTTTTTGTTGTTTTTGATAAGTAACGGACTGAGCCGCACCACCAAAAGCACTGTTCTTTCTGTAACGTACTTCTACAAATATGAACGTCGTTTTATCATTATTAGTAAAAATTAAGTCAACTTCGCCAAGCTTACAGTTAAAATTTTGGTCAACAAAATAGAGTCCGCTATCAATTAAAAAATCTTTGGCTTGTTGCTCTTTTAACGAGCCTACTTTTTGCTTGGCGGTTTGGTTATTTGTTTTGCTCTGGTTGGACAATGATTTTTCCTTGCACATATCGCGACCAACTTAACTGACGCTTAATGGTAAGGTTATCTTTTACACTTAACATACCTGTTAATCCATTTAGAGATTGTGAAGGCAGTATTTTTAACTGTTTAAGGGCAAAGATAAGGTTGTAAGCATCGTAGCCAAACGCAAATAGCTTTTTAGATTGAGTTTGCTGTTCACCTATCTTGGCATATAAATCATGAAGTTGTGGTTCAGTATTTTTAATTAGCCAAGGCATTTCAGTAAACATCATGCCATTCAGATCTCTTTTTTGTTGTACCGATTCATCCACAACATAACTTCTACTAGATGCAAAAATAGGAAGGCGCTTGCCAAACGCACTAATGTTTACGTCGAAAAAAGGCTTAATTAGGCGAGTTTGCTGAGAGTTGGCAATAACATAGACAGCATCGATATCGGCGCGACTTCTAGCTTCCGTTTCCAATTGGCTACCAAACAGCTTTTTCATTTCGTTGATACGAGCCTGGCTTGCATCAACATCGAGCAATTGCTGTACAGCTTCACCTAGTTTAGAACGATTTCTAAATGCAATAGACTCTGCTTGTTTGCCAGTTGCTTCGAACCACGCAGAATTAAAGCGCTCAAATAATCGTTTACCTAAGGTATTGTCAGCAAATATAACGGCGGGAGTTTTTACTTCACGTTCCAAAAACAACTCTATTGCTTGTTCTATCTCATCTTCTGGAGCTAGTGAGTAATAATAACTGTCAGGTGTATTGTCGTATTGTGTTGGCACTATTTCCGGAATGTTGAGATTCAGTCTTGGAATTGTTGAGATGATTTTGCTTTGTTGGAAGCTGGATACGGTGTCTTTTTCTAAAGGCCCAACAATAAAATCAATACCACGCTCTGTAATCTTGGCCTCAATCTCTTCTAAAGTTAACAGGCTCGTATCTAAAACATGAATGGTGGTTAGGGAGTCAAAAGGTTTGGCCGAAATAAACCCATCTCGGATAGTAATAGCTAGTTTTGATAATTTGCCTGACAAAGGCAGCAACAAACCAATAGTTGTTGGCTTGTAAGGTTCAACTACTAATAATTGCTGAACCTGCAAAGGTAACTCTTCAAGAGTTACAGTATTTGGATAAATACGTTGCCACCGATCAAGTTGTGAAGGCAAGGCGACCGGATCAGAAATGTATTGTCCGATTATATTAGCCAAATCAATCCATGCTTCAGAGGAAGCGCCAAAGTCTGTTCTGAATCTAGTTAATGTTTGGTAAGGTACCTCAAGAATATGTTTCCAGATTAGGTTGTTTACTAACATTTGATCTGACGTCGATATTTGATTTTCATATAAAGACTGCAACTGAAATAATGACTTAACAACCCCTAAGTGGTTTTCTTGAATAGATTGAAGTTGTGCGTCTAGAACTCGCATCGTTATTGCAAAACGCGGCGAAATTGAACCTTGCTGTAGCCTTTGTACAACAATTTCTGCTGACTCAGTATTGCCTGTGTAAAGTAAGGCCTTTGCTAGTTCTATGTCTAACATTACGGAATGACGATCTTGGACATCAATATTGCTTAAAATTGATTCGATAAATAACAACGGCTTTTTTTCTTGGATAGCAGACTTTGTGGCTAAAATAAGAAAACTCTGTTGATCATTTTTTCTATCTGTATTGCTCGCCTGCTTAAGATAAAATTGACTATCTTTGTATGGGTCTACAACTTCATTGACCGCAGTAACTGGAGTCGTGGTTTGATTTTGTTTTTCTGGTGTACTGCCACAGGCAACCAATGCAGATATTACTATTATCAGGACAATCGAACGAATCACAGTCATTTACCTTAGTAGACGTAAAAAACAATATAAGAAGCAAAGTTAAGCAGGTATCATACAAGTGAATACTGCTATAAACAACGGCTTAAAGAGGTCATGATGTCGAATCCTGGAATTTTATATATTGTTGCAACGCCTATTGGAAATCTTTCCGACATTACTCAGCGTGCGCTAGATACGTTAAATGAGGTTGACCTCATAGCTGCTGAGGACACTCGACATAGTGGTAAGTTACTTAGTCACTTTGGCATCAAAACTAAAATGTTTCCATTGCATGACCATAATGAAAAGCAAAAAGCACAGTCTTTACTTGATCAAATTGAGCAAGGTAAAAGCATAGCGTTGATTAGCGACGCAGGCACGCCACTCATTTCTGATCCTGGATACAATTTAGTTAACTTAGCACGTGAGCAAGATGTTCAGGTTACGCCTATACCAGGGCCTAGTGCGGTAATCACGGCACTTTGCGCAGCTGGTTTGCCAACAGACAAGTTTTTATTTGCTGGCTTTTTACCAGTGAAACAACAAGCTAAAATATCAGTATTAACCTCCTATAAAAATGCCGACTTTACGACGGTTTTTTACGAGAGCCCTAGGCGTATTATTGATTCTTTAAAACACGTAATAGAAGCCTTAGGTGAAGACAAGCAGGTTGTTGTCGCCAAAGAACTCACTAAACATTATGAGTCTTTTAAATCTGGTACAGCACAAGAGATTATCGATTGGTTTGGTGAAGACAAAGACCGCCAACAAGGCGAAATGGTACTTATGTTAGCGCCAAATAAAGAAGAGTCTGCTTTGTCACCTGAAGCTGAGATGTTACTGAAGTCGTTGATGGAAGAGTTGCCAACTAAAAAAGCCGCGGCTATTACGGCAAAAATTCATGATTTAAAAAAGAATGACTTATATAAGCTTGCGCTGACTTGGCAGGAATAAATTTAGCATTGGCCTAAACCTTATGTAGCCTTAAACTAAAAATTAAATATTGGTCTGAGGCAGACAAAGGACTTTGCTTAGTCAAATCAAAATCCGTTAATGCATATCGTTTGTAAATCCGTTATAATCCGCGCCGCGAGATGGCCAGGCAATCGCTGCTTTATCGTTGTGTTTTTGAGTTTACTCATAAGCAGACGGATAGAGGGGAGGAAAGTCCGGGCTCCAAAGGGCAGAGTGCCAGATAACTTCTGGGAGGCGCGAGCCTACGACCAGTGCAGCAGAGAGTATACCGCCGATGGCTTGGGCAACTAAGCACAGGTAAGGGTGAAAGGGTGCGGTAAGAGCGCACCGCGCGGCTAGTAATAGTTCGTGGCACGGTAAACTCCACTCGGAGCAATTTCAAATAGGGTTCCAGTACTCTTGAAGTACAGGCGTGGCCCACGTCGGAACCGGGTAGAAAGCTTGAGCCAATAAGCAATTATTGGCCTAGACGAATGATTGTCCAAGACAAAACCCGGCTTATCGGCCATCTCGCACCTTCTTCCCAATAAAAAATCCTCATCCTTGAAGTTTGATCCTGTTTAGCCGTTTGGTTACCAGCTTATTATTTAAGTTTAGCCAAAACGTTTATCAATTCTTGAAGGTCATTTACTTGGTAATCTGGCGACTGAGCCAGAGGGTACAATGATGTACCAGAACGACGAACAAATGCAGTTTGAAGTCCTACTGCTTTTGCACCTGCTAAATCCCATGGATGCGCCGCTACCATTAATACGTCACTAGCGTTAACGTTCAACTCTTTTAAAACCCATTCATAAGTTTTTCGAGCTGGTTTAAATGCTTTGACGTCTTCAACACTAAAGCGATGCTTAAAAAATGAAGTTAAACCTGTGTGTTCAAATTGAGCTGCAACACCTGCATTAGATGAGTTGGTTAAACTAACAATGTAAAAGCCTTGGTCAGAAAGTGTTTTTAGCGCTGGCTTTACGTCAGGGTGAGCGGGTAACTTGGTGATGGTATTTACGATAGCTTCGCGAGCTTGTTCTTGGGAAAGCTCTATATTATTGCTCTGCGCCAACATCATTAATGCTGCAGCACCGATTTGTCCAAAATCGTGATATTCCTCTGTTAGTGTATCAACAAGGGAGTAATGCAACATAGTTGAGAACCATAGCGGAAGTAAGTCTTCACGTCCGTTCATTGCCTTGCCTACTGATACTTTCAGTGGCGCTAGGTCTAGAAGTGTTTCGTTTACATCAAAGATGATGACTTTAGGTTTTGACATAGGTTGCTTTTCCTCTGCAGCATTGACGTGAGATGACGCGCCAAATAAAACAAAAATTGAAAGGGCGTACATTTTTATAGATGAACATAGAGACATAGAATTACCTAATTTATTCGAAGTACTGATATAGTAATGGACTTATTGTTGGTTAAAGTCTTATTTGTCTTACAGGAAATCCACTTATGTCTCATCTTGATCGTTTATCCAGCCTACTCTCAAACTTTGAAGTTAAAGCTGAATGTTTATTATCTCCTCAAGATGCCAACCTTTTTATTTATGGTGACCAAACTTGTCTAGATAAACTCGTTCTAGTGGTTGATTCTAATACTTTGGTGCCTATTGAACCCGAACCACTTGTTTGCATACATGTGGATATTGGTGATGACAAAAACCCCCTTCATCAAGCTATGCCTGAATATGTTGAAATAGATTTAAAACACCCAAATGAATTCGGCGGAAAAAGTAACGTGCAAGGCATTGCTCATTTGATTGTAACCGAAGCTTCCATGTCTAGATGTGGAGGGCGATTTGCGCTAGATCGTTTATGTGATTTGCTCGTTGTTAATATTCTTCGTCACCAAATAGCTGAAGGGAAAATTGAAACTGGAATTTTTGCAGGATTAGCTCACCCTAAGTTGCGCCATGTGGTGGTGGCTATTCATGATAACCCCCATTACCCTTGGAAAATTGAGGATTTTGTGGAAATCGCAGCAATGTCACGATCCCAGTTTATGGCCGTATTTAATAAAGTGTTGGGATATTCTCCCATTACTTACGTTAGGTTATGGCGAATGACGGCCGCTCGTCTTGCAATATTAAATGGTAAGAGAGTAAAGGAAGTTGCAAACAAATATGGCTATGCAAGCGGTGATGCATTTTGTCGCGCGTTTGTTTCTACTTATGGCGTTTCTCCTACTCAAATGAGTCGAGAGCATTAGTTTGCATGTAATTTTTATCTTCTTTAATTTTGATATAAGCTCATGGATGAATACGTTGATTAGAAACTCGACAGTTTTGCCTGCGAAATCTATAATGATCCTTTGGCAGTGCGTTGTTCTAAAAAGGAATATAAATGCGGTTTTTAGCGGTAATGTTTTTAGCTTTGGCTTCAATGTCTAGTTATGCAGAAGAAGTATTAATAAGCGAGCCGATTGAAAAGCAAGTTCAAGAGTTATTACTGAATAACAAACCTGTCGAAGCTTACAACCTAGCCAGTGATAATAGTGAGCTATTAGGTGAGCCTAAATTTGACTTTTTACTAGGTTTAGCGGCTTTAAAAGTTAACAAAGTTCACGAATCCGTCTTTGCCTTTGAACGAGTGATTGCATCGGCTCCCGATTGGCACGATGCAAGAATATTACTCGCTAATGCATATTTAAAGGCAAATAATATTGCTGCTTCTTCAGCTGAATTGGCAGCACTTAAGGGTGAAGCACTTAGCAACGCTCAGTTAAAAAAGGTCGCAAAATTAGAATTAGAAATTAACACTATTACTGCAAGTTTAGATGGCACGTTAAATAATAGTGTTGGATTAACTTTTGGCCAAGACTCTAATATCAATGCTGGCACATCGGAAGATTCAATTTATATTCCCTCTTTAAATAATGACATTCCTCTATCAAAAGCAAGCCAAGAGCTTTCAGGGCACTACTGGAGACTTGCTTACAATGGTTCATACAAGAAAAAACTATCACAGCAACAGGGTATTAGGCTGAGTTGGGGTTTGAATGACTTTCAGTACGCGAATGAAGGTCAATATAACCGAACCATAGCCAATATCGCTGGTGAATATCGTTTTAAGAAAGAAAGTACAACATATATTGGGAAAGGTTCAATTACTCCTTTATTACTGAAAGGCGACTTCTATCGCGCTGAAACTGAGTTTTCATTTGGGGCCGAACATAAGTTGAATAAACAGTACTTATTATCAAGCTCGATAGGATTTGGCTGGTTAGATAATAAAGAAATTGAAAGTCTGGATGCTGAATTACTAAAGTTTAACCTAGGCGCCACTTATTTAGGGCAACAGGCGTTGCACAAGGTAAGTATTTTTTATACTGATGAAGAGTCTAGTTTAGACATAGGAAAGTATAACGCTAAAGACAGTGCAGGCTTGAGCTATCAAATGATCTACGCCTTTAATGATTCCATGTTTTACCTAGCAATGCTCTCATATCAGAAGCAATCTTTTGACGACTTACATCCTTTGTTTTTAGTAAAAAGAAAGGAAACGCTTCGTCAATTAACAAATACAATTCAATACAAGATTAATAAGAAGCTGAGTGTTCAAGGCTTGTTAAGCTACCAAAATAAATCCAGTAATTTGAGCCTATACGAATACGACAGGTTTGATACAGCGCTGACATTAAAGTACCAGTTTTAGGAGAATTAAATGCGTAAGTTAATATTTTTGTCTTTGGTAATTTCAACCATTTACACACCTAGCTTGTTAGCTGCTGAAAACGCGGGAAAAACAATTATGTCTCGTGGCGACGTTCAAGCATTTGATGCTCGTAGCCAAGAATCCAGACCATTAAAACGTCGAGCACCTATTTTCAGTGTTGATAAGGTTATTACTAAAGAAACAGGCAGAGCTCAATTTTCTATGTCTGACGGAGGGCTTTTAAGCATAAAGCCAAATTCTGAAGTTTTTATATCAAGCTATGCCTATGATCCAGAATCAAAACAAGGCTCTGCAGTTATCGAGTTGGTAAAAGGCGGCCTCAGATCAATCTCGGGACAAATAAAAAAACACGGTGGTGACTATCAGGTAAAAACGCCAGTAGGATCAATTGGTATCAGAGGTACTCACTTTGAGTTGGCTATGGTCAATGATGATATGTTTATAGCGGTTTGGGACGGCGCTATTGACTTGATGTCAAATGATGAAAGTACTGTTTCATTTGGCCAGGATGAAGCGTTCTCATTTGGTAAAGTATCAATGGACGGAACCATCACTGAACTTCTTACGGCACCATCCATATTTGAACAAGGGCACTCTACTAAAGTCTCTAGTTCCAACTCTGAAGAGACCAGTGAGCCTGAAAGTGTTGACGAATCAATAGTGTCCGTTTCAGAACAACAAGATTTAGAAAATGTAGATTCAATAATAACCAACTCTGAAGTTGATAACTCTATTTATAGTGAACAACAATTCCTAGTGTCTTCAGAAACGACATTGGCAGATGCTTTGGCAACACGTACTGGTAGCTATACGTACGAAACATTAGAGCAAGCGGAAATTACCTCAAATTTAGGTAATGTTCGTGACTTTGGGTTATCAATGTCCGTTAATTTTGATAACGGAGTTGTTAGTGATGGGTCACTTACTGCGATAGATTCTGGAGGCGAGTGGTATGCTGCATTTAGTGGTTTAATTAACGTCACTGATATTGATTTAGCCGTTACTTTCGCATCTTACGGGGATGAAAAAGCGACTGGCTCAATTGATGGAGTCTTCACTGATGGTGGAGACTCTATTACAGGCAACTTCGAGTTATTCGAAATACTAGTACCAGAACACAAACTGAATGGCTCATTCAAGGTAAAGTAAACTTGTTAGCTTTGTTATAACAACGCTGAAGTAAGGAAGTTGTTAATGAAAAATATTTTTTATATCACCTTAGTTTTATTGTTTGTGTCTATATTGAGTGCATGCGGTAAAGAAACTAAAGAGTCTAATTTTGTTGATGATAAGTTAAATCAATCAGAGGCGACAACGCCTACAACGGTTTTGATTGATTTATCCCATAGTGTTGGTGAGTCTAAACACTCACTTACTCTAACAACATCAGCAGTCACCCAAAAAACTTCAGCGTTAATTGAAACGGCATCAATAGAATGGCCTGGTGATATTAATAACGTAACTGGTAACTTACTTTTTACTCTAAACGCAAATAGTGATGAAGAAATCTTAGAAGTATCCATAAGTTTAGCCGGCAGCAATGTTAGCTACTCTATATGTGAAGAAAACTGTGGAACAGAGTTTAGTGCCTCAGTAATAGGTTTAAACCCTATATTGGCAGGCAAAGATGAAGGCACATTAGAGTTACAGGTTTGGGTAGCTACTGAGTCATCTGGTAACTCACTTGCAGGAAGAAGTTTCGTGCAGTGGCAACCACATAGCATAGACTCTTTATCGGTCGAAAGACTCGATAATCAAATGATAGTTACTTGGCAAAAAAATGAAGCACTTGAACGTTATAATATTTACACTGCTAGTGATATCAATCTTACCCCGCAAAATGCAACGTCTTTGCCCAATGGACAGCAACTACTGTCTAAAATTAATACATCGGTAAATATAAATAATATTTTAGATGAAGAAACTTACTTTGTACTTGTAACAGGTGTAGATGGCAGCGGTGAAAGTGGCTTATCAACGATGCTCCGCGTGGATCCACTTAGTGTGATTACCCCAATCAACCCGCCTCAAGCCGAAGACGATATTTATTCTATTGATGAAGATTCAGTGCTTGTTGGAAATGTACTAAATAATGATAGTGCCTCTTCTTTGTTAACCGTAGATACTAACCTATTATCGGAAACGTCAAATGGATCAATATCTATTAATGAGTTAGGTGATTTTGAGTATTCTCCAGCAGTTAACTTTTTTGGTTCCGATGTATTCTCTTATAAAGTTATAGATGAAAATGGCCTGACAGATAGCGCGATAGTCACTATTAGCATTGAGAATGTTAATGATGCACCTGTTGCGTTGGATAACGAGTACAGATTAGATCAAAACAATAATATTTCTGTTGAAGCTGCTGGCGTGCTGTCGAATGACTTTGATGTTGATGACAATTCTCTTATAGCCATTGTGGTAGAAAAACCAACGTTTGGCACACTACAATTGGACTCAAACGGCGGATTTAATTATCAAGCTGGAAGTAACTTTAATGGTCAAGACCAATTTACTTATAAAGTTGTAGATACAGGTGGTTTAGAGTCTACCGCGGTAGTGACATTAATGGCATTAAAGGTAAATGCAGCGCCCAATGCCGTTAATGACAACTATTCTGTAAATGAAGACGGTATTTTAGATATTGTCAGTGTGGAAGATGGCCTTTTAGGAAATGATTCAGATCCTGAGGGCAGTACTTTAAGTATTTCCAGTCAATTGATTAGTGAGCCGTCGCATGGTCAACTTATTGTTTCAGTTGATGGCACGTTTCGATATATTCCAATTGCTAACTTCTATGGTTCAGATAACTTTATATATGAAGTTTCAGATCAACAAGGCATGACAAGTTCAGCATCCGTAACAATTACCGTAATACCAGTCCCCGACGTCCCAACAGCGATAGATGATGAATACACCGTCAAATCTGAGCAAGTGTTCACTGCAACTGTGCAGAATGGTTTGGGTTCAAATGATATTAATTTAGATGGTGGGCCTTTAACTTTTTCGTTACACAATGGATCTTCACCAATAAACGGCGAAATTAATTTATCGGATGATGGAAGTTTTAATTACACGCCTGCAGGAACATTTATTGGAGCGGACAGTTTCTCTTATCAAGTTCAAAATAGTTCGGGATTAACCTCAACCGCAACGGTTAGCATTTTTGTCATTGCTGCATTTGGCATTGAGCCTCAACTGATTGAGCTAATGGAAGATACACCATTAACATCAAATGTTTTTTCTGATATTGGTGAGCTGGATATACCCAATGACGTTACTTTTTCCATTGATACTTCCTCAGTGAGCTCAGCGCAACTTGGAGTATTTAATATTGATTCTGTTGGTAATTATAGCTACGTTCCAAACTTAAATGTAAATGGGAACGATACTGTTACATTCATTGTACTTGGTAGTAATGGGCTAAAACAAACAATTACAGTTGAATTCAAAATAAACTCAGTAAACGACGCCCCTGTTGTTGCAGAAACAATAAACCTAAATATCGTTGAAGATAATGCTGCTGTGAATTTTGATCTGTTGGATCATGTGTCGGAAATAGAAGGCGATACACTCAGTTTTGTAACTCAAGCAAATGGAGTCTCAAGCGGAGGGGTCTTTTCAATAACAGAATCAGGAGTTGTAAACTACTCGCCCAATTTGAACTTTTATGGATTGGATTCAATACAATTTGAAGTAGAAGATCAGTATGGAGCAAAAAGTTCCGGTACTTTAACGATTTCGGTAAGTCCTGTAAATGATGCCCCTGTAGCACCAAGTTACGTTATAAATGCAACAGAAGATTTGCCGTTAACTAATATTGGCAACTTACTCGGTTTAGCGAGCGATGTTGACGGTGATGATTTGACTATCAATACAACTCCAATCGTGAATGTAAGTAATGGCGTTTTAGCTCTTAATGCTGATGGAACATTTGATTATACCCCTGCGTTAAACTTTTTTGGTGATGACACTTTTGAGTATGAAATCTCAGATGGAAACGGAAGCAGTGATAGAGGGGTAATAACTCTAGCAGTGGCGGCAGTTAATGACGCTCCTATACTTTCCGCTCAGTCATTCTCGGGTATTTTAGAAAATGTATCTTCCGGTCATGTAGTTGGAACTGTTATAGCCTCTGACATAGAAGACGACAGCATTACCTTTGAAATTAGTGGCGGAGATTCCGGTTTATTTAATATTGATTCAAATACAGGTCAACTAACTGTAAATGGTAATTCGGTATTAAACTTCGAGGCTTTCCAGTCACATATAATCGAAGTGAAAGCGACTGATAATGGTTCCCCTAATGCATTTTCAACTGCAAATATATCTATAGGTATTGAGAACGTTATAGAGCCCAAAGCGCCGGTCGAAGCGAGTAACTTTGGTAGAACGTTGACAGGCTATATCGACCTTTATGGTAGTAAACAGTCTGCTACATTGACTGACATAACAGAAGTTAATGGCAACGTTTATGCGTCTGGACATATAGATAATGTAGATTCCGATGTGTATTTAATTTCTTATGATGTTGACGGAAATATTAACTCTTCGTTTGGTACCAATGGTGAGCTGACTTTAAACTTAGGTGGCGAAGAGCAAGCTAAGGCTATAACGAAAGGCAATGGAAACCTCTATGTGCTTATAGATAAATCACTCAATGGCAGTAGAGAACTATGTGTGATGCTTTTTGATTTAAACGGCACGTTGGGTGATGCTAGTGGTGATAATGGTTCAGGAATTCGCTGTACTACCGAAGAAAGTGAATTATATGGCTCTGACATTACCTTTGTAGACAATAAAGTTTATGCTGTGGGATATAGAGATGACGGTACGCAATTAGATAGTTTAGTAATGAAACTAGATGATGATGATCTTGATTTCGAAGAAAACAGTCCAGTCTTTAAAGATGTGAGTACAGGTAGTCGTGATGACAAGGCGAATGCTATTAGAAGCTTCCACGATAACAAGTTGATGGTAGTAGGTGCAACAAAAGGATTAAACGGTGATCTCGATGGTTATGTTAGGTACCTAAATTCAGACATTGAAAACGAAGTTACATTCAACGGTGGCACTGATTTAATATTGGACGTGCCTGGTAGCCTTGGCGATGACGAGTTAAATACTTTAGCTGGTATTGCAGGATCCGACTTTACGGCATACATAGGCGGCTCTACTGAGCAAATTTCGGGTAGCAAAGACGCCTTTGTTGTTGGTATTGACAAGACGGGAACGATTGACACTAATGTTGATGACGATGGCTTTATTATCTTTAACACGGGCAATGATAACGGCAGTTCATCATCGGAAATTAATACAATTGTTCAAGCTTTTAACTCCACAGATTTAATGGCTGTTGGTACAGTATATGAAGACGAAGGTGATCGTATTTTTGTTTTTAAAATGGATAGTACAGATGGTGAAATTGAAAGTAACTTTGGCGATGGCGGTATTTTAAATGTAATCAAGGACGATAATGTAAATGCATCTTCAATAGTCGTGGATGAGTATTTGAGGTCATGGGTTGTTGGAAGTAGTGAGTCGGGAGCGCTTAAGCCTCTAATGTTAGCAATAGAGCCTGAAGGCTCTTTCTTTAGCTGTTTTCCGGATGATGAGTCTGGTTGTGGTCAAGATGGTGAATTGGTTAAAGATATAAGTGGGCGTGAAAAAGACGACTCTGCCATCTCTTTAATAAAATATGCTTCAGGTAGTCAAGCAACAAAATATCTAAGTCTTTCTCAGGTTAATTTAGCGAGTGATAACATTTTAGTATTACATCGTTATTTAAGTTCGGGCTCGCTAGATCTAACCTTCGGAGATAACGGTTCAAAACAAATTTATATTGGGCCGCAGGTCGTTGGGTATGGTTTGAAAGAGAAAATGGATGGCTCAGCATTTGTGTTTGGTCAAGTAGAAAATAGTGAAAGTATAAAGCATGGTTTTATTACAAAGTTAACGGCAAGCGGTGAAATTGACCAGAGCTTTGGCATTGATGGTACTTTTTTAACTGATGCTATAGCCAACGCAACAGAGGTTGTTATTAAAGACATTGATATCGACGGTGCAGGAAAAGTTGTTGCCATTGGTAGCCTAAAAGAAAGTGGCTCTATAAAACCGGTTGTCATGAGACTATCCCCAACGGGCGTTTTAGACTCTGACAGCGATAGTTATGACGGTCCGGGCGAATCTTTTCAGAGTGAAGGTTATGAAATTGGTAACGTGGGAGATGTATATTCTGCAGTTGTTATAGAGAGTAGCAGAAACACATACATAGCAGGCACGACTGGTGTCGTTAGTGCTAATTTCCGTATTATTAAATATGGCTTAAATGGCACAGAAGACAGTTCTTTTTCAGGTAATGGTGAGAATGTAATAGTTAAGCCATTGAGCAATGAAGAAGTAAATGGCTTGTTATTAGGGCCTGAAGGACATCTATTTGTTTTTGGCAGCTCAACCAAAATAATGACGAAGAGTTTGGTCGTGAAGTTTAATACAGATGGCACAAAATTTGGTAGCTTTGGAAACGGCGGGTTAGCTGAAGTTAGCAATGTATTTGGCAGTGGCGTTAACTCTGCTACTTTAGATGTATCAATAGATAGCGACGGACGCATACTCCTTGTTGGCTATGGTGAAAACAATTCCGTTAAAAAAGGTGCAATAGCTCGATTATTGAGCGATGGAGGTTTAGATACCGACTTTGGCATTGAAGGTAATGGAAAATTCCTAGCGGCAGACTGCCAAGGTGAGCAATCATTTACAGCACTCATTCAAAATACAAACGATCAAATTGTCGTTTCTAGCCAGTGCAATAACGGTGTAAGCCAAGATATATCATTGTCTCAATTTAACTTTTATGAAGAAGGAGTTGAACCGTAGTATGAAAGTTAAATTTTATGGCGTAAGAGGCTCTGTACCTAGTCCCTGCGCAAGCAAGATCGGATTTGGAGGTAACACTTCATGTGTAAAAATTACTGGATTTGATGAAACCAAAATTATTTTAGATTCAGGGACTGGCATTATAAAGCTTGGGGAGGAGTTGATTGAAGAAAGTACCGACGATATAAATATTTTATTAACTCATAATCATTGGGATCATATTCAAGGTTTTCCATTTTTTAAACCTATTTACCAAAGCGGAAGGAAAATTAAAATTTTCCCAGGGCAAGTAGATTCCAGTGATAAAGATGCTATTTTGACGCAAATGTCAGGTTCTAACTTTCCTGTAAAGTATGATCAATTACCCGCCAGTATTTCTTTAGATAAAGAAGCAACCGCGTCCAAAGGCTTTACGATTGGCAATTTTGATGTTCAGACTCAAGCATTAAACCACCCGGACGGAGGCACGGCCTACCTGATATCGCAGGCTGGAAAAAAGGTAGCTTATGTTACGGACAATGAATTATTTCCTCCAGGCAAGATAAATACGTCAATCAAAGAGTGGGAAACATTTATTGATGGCGCCGATTTACTTATTCATGACGGTCAGTTTGTGGATACCGAACTACCCGAGAAGCTTGGTTGGGGCCATTCAACCACAACTCAAGTACTCAAATTAGCAAAAAGTGCAAATGTAAAAGCGGTTGCTTTAATTAGCCATGATCCATTTAGAACAGATGAGCAGCTTGAGCAAATCGAAAAAGAATTGAAAGAAGACAGCCGTGGCTTTTTACAAGTTTGCTGCGCAAAAGAAGGCCAGTTAATTGATTTGAGCGCGATTGAGTTTTGAAAATCGCCTTTAAAAAAATAGGTTCAAGACACTTTTGGACTGGAGTGCTAATAACTGTTTTTTTTGTATTTATAGAAACAACAAGAATAGACTATATCTACCAAGTGAATCAAAGGGTAGAAGGGATCCTATATGATTTCCGGCTTAACCTTACCAGTAGCTTAGATGTACGTGAATCAAATGAAAACATTGTCATTGTCGACATTGATGAAAAGAGCATGCGAGAACAAGGTCGATACCCTTGGAGCCGCTCTAAAATATCGGAACTAGTAGCTGAGCTAAGTCAGCAGGGCGCTGCGGTTATCGCGTTTGATATTTTCTTTTCCGAACCGGAAGTTAATCCCGTTGATAAAATAGCGATACATTCCAACATCACTGACCCCATCGTAATTGAAGCTTTAAAAAAAGTTAAGCATGAAGTAGATGCTGATTTAGAGTTCAGAGGCGCTTTGTTAGATAGCGAGTCTGTATTGGGCTTTCTGCTAACAGAAGACACCGAAATCACATCAGGCGGACGGTTAAAAACAAGTGTTGAATGGGATTCAAATTTACATCACCAATCCTTGGTAACAAGTTATAACGGAGTGATTAGCAATATAGATGAACTGCAGGAGGCGTCTTTAGGATTAGGTTTTATAAATTCTAGAGCGGACTCAGACGGTTTCATAAGGCGAGCTGCGCTTGTTTTAGAACATAAAGGTAATTTGTACCCATCTATTGCACTCGAGGCGGCAAGGCTTTACACACTTTCAGCTAAAATTAAAACTAATCATAAAATTGATACCAATACGGGCTACAGTTTTTTTGATTCTGTAGAAGTGGCTCAACAACGTGTGAATACAGATGAGTATGGCCAAATGTTAATTCCTTTTAGAGGCCCTGCATTTTCTTTTCCTTATCTGTCGGCCACTGACGTATTAAATAACAGGCTTGATGGGGAGCAGCTGGAGGGAGCAGTTGTTTTTATAGGTACATCTGCTGTTGGTTTAGCTGATTTAAGGTCCACATCGGTAGGTCTTCAATACCCAGGAGTTGAAATTCATGCAAATGTATTTGAAGGTCTAATGAACCCTGACATTGTTCCTTCTGAACCTGATTGGACGACCGCCTATTTAATCATTCAAATGTTGCTAATTGGTTTAGTGCTGTCTAGCTTAATGATAGGGCGAAGTGCAATAAAGATTCTAAGCTTAGGGGTTGGTACCGTAACCATCATTTTGGGAAGTAACTTATACCTTTGGTCAATATTAAAGCTGAACTTACCTTTGTTTCTTTCAGTACTATTAACTCTAACACTGACTTTTTACTATGTTTTTTTTGGCTACGTTAGTGAAAGTAGAACTAAAAAAAATATTCAAAGTATGTTTGGACAATATGTACCGCCCCAGCATATCGAAAGGCTGGTTACAAACCCAAAAGGCTCTGAGGTAAAGAGTGAGCGAAGGGAGATGAGTGTACTGTTTGCTGATATACGAGGCTTTACAACCTTATCCGAGTCGCTATCTCCATTAGAGCTAAGTGAGTTTCTAAATGAATACTTATCTGCTGTTACAGAAGTCATATTTAGTCACGACGGTACGATAGATAAATATGTGGGCGATATGGTGATGGCGTTTTGGAATGCTCCCATTGATGAACCAGCTCATGCTGAAAAAGCAATAGATAGTGCTCTAGGTATGCAATCTATTTTGTCGGTATTAAACCGCTCCTATTTAAACAAGGGTTGGCCGGAGGTTGCTTTGGGAATAGGCATAAGTACGGGAGAGATGAACGTAGGTGATATGGGCTCTCAATATCGAAAAGCTTATACTGTACTTGGCGACACTGTCAATTTAGGTTCTAGAATTGAGTCGCTCACTAAGTTCTACAATGTAGGGGTACTAGTGTCAAAGGCCACTAAAAAGCAAGCACCTAAATATAAATATCGGCTAATTGATAAAGTAACGGTAGTTGGTAAAAATGACGCAGTTGAGATTTATGAGCCCTTGAGCAGTGATTGTGCAATTGAGGGAATCGATGAATTACTTAACCAACACCACGAAGCCTTTAAGTTATACTATTCTAAAGATTGGTCCAAAGCGTTATGGTTATTTAATCAACTGATTAGAAATAACATTTTAAGTACAAGGGTTTATGAAATTATGGTAGAACGTATAAATAGCCTAGACGTAAACTCGTTACCAGAAAATTGGTCTGGTGAATTCATTCATTTAAAAAAGTAGCAAAACTATGGTGCAGCAAAAAATAACAAACTCTTATGCATTGCAACAATTAGTTGATATTAGTATTAGGCTATCAAGTGAAAGTGATTCGAGTAAATTACTGGATGAAATTTTACAGATCGTTATGTCTATCGCCAATTGTGATGCTGGCTCAATTTATTCAATTACGCCAGAAAAGCACTTAAAATTTGAGACTGTAATAAACCGAACTTTAGGTATCTATTTAGGTGGAGGGTCAGCCAAGACATTAGAGTTCTCCGACATTCCACTGTTTATCGATGGTTCGCCAAATAAAAACGCGATGGTGGCTCATTCCGCAAACTCAGGTGAAGTCATTAACATTCCTGATGTTTACGCAGCAATTCCCTTTGATGTCAGTGCCGCTCGTAAAATGGACGAAGCGACAGGCTACAGAACACAATCTATGCTTGTAATCCCGTTGAAGGATCATACGGGGGATATCATAGGCGTTATCCAATTAATAAATGCGTTAGAAGATGGACAGACGGTTGAATTCAGTAATGACGTAGAAACTCTCGTTCGGTCATTTGCTTCACTAGGAGCTATATCGCTAACGAATACGGCATTGGTGCAAGAAATGGAGCAGCTGTTTTCTGCATTTGCAAGAACAATAGCAAAAGCTATAGATGAGAAGTCTCCACATACGGGCGGACACTGCAGGCGAGTACCAGCACTAACTCTAATGCTGGCTGAGGAAATACATAAAGAAAGTAGGGGCCCACTCGCGGACTTTACCATGACTGATGCTGATCGCCATGAAATTGATATTGCTGGTTGGTTACATGATTGCGGAAAAATTGCTACACCCGACCACATAATAGAAAAGTCGAAGAAATTGCAGACTATTTTTGACCGTATTGAGTTTGTAAATGCAAAATTTGAAATTGTGGCTAAAGATATCGAGATAGCCTATCAAAGTAAAATTATAAACGCGTTGCAAAAGGGCAATACAATTGAAGTTCAGCAACTTAAAACGTCTATGGATAGGGAACTAAAACAACTCAAATTAGATCGGTCTTTTATTCAAAAAGTTAACGTTGGCGGTGAATACCTAAGTGATCAAGATATTGAATCAATAGATCAGGTATCTAAAAGTTACCAACTGGCAATTGAGGGAGTTGCTACTTCAGTTTTGAACGAAAATGAAGTTGAAAATTTGAAAATTCGTCGAGGTACTCTTACCGACGCAGAAAAAGAAATTATGAAAAACCATATGGTTATCACGATGGATATATTGGAAACCTTACCATTTCCAAAACACCTTCAAAACGTCACTGAGTATGCTTTAGGGCATCACGAAACTATGGATGGCAAAGGTTACCCACGTGGCCTGACAAAAGAACAGATGTCAGTTCCAGCAAGACTAATGGCGTTGGCGGACATATTTGAGGCCCTATCTGCTGCTGATAGACCATACAAAAGTGCCAAGCCTGTTAGTGAATGCCTAAAAATAATGGGATCTCTAGTTGAAAATAATCACCTAGATAGTGATATTTTCGCTATATTCGTAGAGTCTAGAGTATATGAAAAGTACATTAGAGAGTTTGCATCAACTGATCAACTTGATCCTTTTGATATATATGAGCTTCCGGGTTATCAGCCAATTGAATAGCAAAATGTAAGCTAGCTAGATACGTCAAATAAAATAGTTTCAAAAACAAAAGAGCGTCTACACTTATTGTAACGTATACCCAATTTAGTCTAGTTAATAAAGATCTGTCAAAAATAGATGGATGAGGCCTTCATGAAAAAAGAATCAAAGTTATTTTCGATTTTATTTATCGCGTTATTTATTGAATCTATTGCCCTTGCTTTTGTGTATGACACATTACCAGAGGCCATTGTCATTGGTGGAGGAGCGTTAGCAATTGGCCTCTACATGGTAAGAACGGCTCCTGAAGCCGCACTAACAAGACACGTTGCCGCTCTTGTTTCTATGGTATTTGCATGCCTTCATATTCACCAATTAAATGGCTTAATTGAAGTTCACTTTGAGATATTTATATTATTAGCGTTTCTAATCGTTTACAGCGATTGGAAAGTATTTATTTCTGCCGTTGGTTTAATTGCAGTGCACCACGTTTCGTTTTATGTGATGCAAACAAATGGTGTAGATGTTTATATTTTTGATGAAGACCGACTGTATTTTTCTACCGTAATTATCCATGCTGTTTATGCAGTGGCAGAAGCCATAATTGCGGGATACATTGCCAAACAACTTTTTGATGACAGTATTGTTGGCAAAGAGCTTACTGACCTAACAAAAAGGCTAGTAAGCAATCCTAGCGAGATAGACTTATCAACTCGCTCATCTGTTCCGGACAATCAAGTTCTTGATGGTTTTAATGCCTTATTAGCTTTGTTAGAAACGACGATAGTAGATGTAAAGAAACAAACGAAAGAATTAATAGAGAATAATAGACAACTCGCTACTTCGAAAGACGGCTTGTCTTCATCAACGCAATATCGCAGTGATGAAATTAATATAATAGCTTCGTCAATTACTGAAATGGTGCAGACGGTTTCCCTGATCGCAAACAATGCAACACAACTAAGTTCACAAATGGGTAAAGCACTGGACTTAACTGAAGTTACAAAGGTTTGTATCACCGAAATCAATGACAACAATAAAACGTTAACAAATGCCCTCAATTTAACAAGCGAAGAAATAGCAGAGTTATCTAAATCTAGTGAAGCAATTTCTGCCGTTTTAGCGGAAATATCAGGGATTGCTGAGCAAACTAATTTATTAGCACTAAACGCGGCTATTGAGGCTGCCAGAGCTGGAGAGCAAGGGCGAGGTTTTGCCGTAGTTGCGGATGAAGTTAGAGCTTTGGCGACAAGAACCAAAGAAAGCACAAGTAAAATCACAGAAACGATGGCAAAGTTATTAGAGTACTCAAATCGTTCTACCGACTCTATGGGTAAATGTTTAGAAGTAGTGAGTAATGTGAATGAGGTAGCTGCAGATGCTACGGCTAAAATAGAAGAAGCGACATTTTTGGTTGCAGAATCTAGCGATATTGCAATTGCGGTGGCAGAGTCTGTAGATGAACAATCGCAAACAATTAATACAATCTCTGAAAATACTGAAAATATGCGTACATCCAGTGTCGATGACTTAAGTCGAATTAATGAATTAGAATTGGAAGCCTCAAAAATTGCGAGGTCTATAACGTCTCTTGAACAGCATGTCTCCAACTTCAAAGTCTAAGCTCTCTGTAATCCACATTAGCTTAGTGCTTGTTTGGTTAGTTGGCACTGTGTTAGCAGCCAACTATTTTATAGCTAAAAGAATGACGCATTTTGATTCAAATAATCAACTTGCCAATGTTGAAGTTAAGCAACTATTCAAACGGTTGCATGATGAAGGTTTTATTTCTAGTGAAAACTCGAAAACCGTTATTCACTTTACTGCAGATGGGTGCCACTGTAATAAAGTTCCAGAAAGCCATAAAGTAGAGATAGACAAGCTAGTTAGAAATGAAGGTTTTGAAGTCTTGAACCGAAAACTCAGTAGTCAATTTACTGATATTGTTCCTGCAGCACCCTCGGTAATTGTTGTTGATAACGGCCAACTCGTCTATTTAGGTCCATACTCTGCGGGCTATAGTTGCTCAAAAACCAATAGTTTTGTGGATATGGCGATTAACAATCATCTACAAGGTTTTGAGTCAGATGTTGTGGTTTCTGATGTTACAGGCTGTTTTTGCCAAGTTTAATACACCTATTATCTTTAATCGGTAAATCGCTGATTATGTTACGCAAATTATTTCCAATATCCCAACTAGCGTCTATGCTTAAAGTGTAATTATCTTGTCCACGATAAAACATTTGATGGTTCTCTATGCGTATAAATTGGTCTGTAACCCTTCGTTTTTTAAGCCTATCTATCTTAACACTAGCTCATCAGAGTATGGCATCCACTCAATTTGATTTTAGTGGTTTTGGGACTATGGGTTTGGCTACCACAGACTCAAAACAATTTGGATATCGCAATGATATGTCTCTCAATGATGGTGTTGATTACCATAAAGCTGATTTTTCTCAGGTAAGTAATATAGGAGTACAGTTGCACTACAAAGTTACAGATGACTTGGACGTTGTAGGCCAGTTTATTTATAGAAAACAAGATGAAAATGACTTGGATGGGGTAACTCAATTAGCGTTTGCCAAATATCGCGTAACCCCGAAAATTGATATACGCGTAGGTCGTACAGCGATCGATGTGTTCCATTTTAGTGACGTCAGAGATATTGGTATAGCGTATCCTTGGGTTGTATTACCAAATGAGGTTTACGGGCTTATACCAAATCGTCATCTTGACGGTGCTGATGTTATTTATAGAAGCCGGATTAACAAAGTCGCATTCTCTTCAAAATTATTCTGGGGAGAAACCAAAAGTGATTTTTCGTCCTCTACCTTTGACCCAATAGACTTCTCTCCTTTAACTGGAATTAAATTGGAGCTTGCTCAACAGCATTGGTTAGTAAGCGCTAGGTACACCAAAACTAAAGCACAAAATACCAGTGCTGGCTTAGGGCAGTTTATTACCGCGCTGCCGTCATTCTCCCAGTTCATTCCTGATATAGGAGCATTAGCTAAACAAATCGATTTTACAAACAAGAACATTAATTATAAGTCTATTTATGGTCAATATAATTGGGACCATTTTGAGTTGTCTGGGGAATGGGTCCATATCGATTCCGGCGCGTTGCCTTTAGAAGAAATAGATAATGCCTTTGTTAATTTGAGTTACCAAAATAAAAATCACACCTTTTATATTTCCTACTCGTTAGTGGAATCAGATAGTTATAAGTTTGCCGAAACAGTAGTGGAACCTGGATTGGTTCAGCAAGTTGTTTTTAGAATAGAAGAGGTTGTTAATACATTCCGACATAATCAAAACACTACCTCTTTAGGCTGGCGATGGGATGTTACAGAAACCACGGCGTTAAAGGTTCAGTGGCAAAATGTAAATATAGATCCAAGAGGTGGTGGGTTGCAGAAAGTGGACGGGTTTCGAATCCTGGCCACGAAAGAAACGTTTAATAACTTATTTGCTTCCGTGAGTTTTACGTTCTGATGTATTTAGTTAATCGTACACTCAAGCTTATAGTGGTTGGCACCTTTTTGTTTATGTCTCCTGTTTACGCAGTAGACAGCGACAAGCTGGTTGTTGTTACCAATATAAAAACGCCTGTTGAATCTGTATCAAAAGAGGAGCTAATTGACCTTTTTATGGGACGTTATGTTGCTTTTCCAGGTGGTGCAAGTGCTAAACCACTAGATGTAAATGATGGTTCGGGCATAAAAGAAGCGTTTTATCGTCAGTTGCTTGGTTTGTCTTTAGGCCGGGTAAACTCATATTGGTCTAGGCTGAGGTTTACGGGTAAATCACAGCCGCCAAAGCAAATCGAAAATTTCAAAGACGTTAAAGAAGCAATAAAAACCGATAATGAAGTTATTACTTATATTTATCAATCTCAGATGAGCGAGTCGATGAAGGTGGTATACCAGTTTGAATATTAAGTTTGGAATTGCAGCAAGGCTTGCTAGTTTTATTATAATAGCTGGTTTAGCTATTGCTTTTGTTGCGTCAGAAATTTTTTATAAGCAGACATATAACGCGGAAGTTTCAAACGCTAAAACTGCGATTGGCGAACTAGTTAAAACTATTTCTCCAACTGCATCTATTGCCGCATTTGTATCTGATGAAGAACTGCTTAAAGAAGCTATAAATGGATTAGCACGAAGTAAAAACGTGAAATCAATAGCTTATAAAGATGAAAAAATAAAATACAAAGTGAACGAAGCTGGTTTTGATGAAAGCCTTGCGCTTAACTTTGATGTTCTGCACCCATTTATACCGACAGAAAAACTCGGTGAAATAAGTATTACTCCGGACTATAGACAGATTGAGAGCGATGCGGAGCTAATTAGTTCTGTGAATAGTTTTGTTCTTTATTTACTCGCTATTTTAGTGACCATAGCGTCTATAGTCATTTGCTACTTCCTAGTAACTAGACCGCTTGTAAGAACAAGTAAAGTTCTATACGAGATGGAAATTGGTACAAAAGAGCGGGTAGATACCCCACTAAGTCATTCGGCAACGGAAATCGGCACCTTGGTCAGAGGGGCAAACCGGCTATTGGATAATGTGGAAAATCAATTCAGGCAAGAACGAAAACTCAGGGAAGAAATACAGGCGCTTGAGCAGCGTTTTAGGATGATATTTGAAAGTGCTAAGTCGGCAATTGTTTTGATAGACACATCAGGTAAATTGGTGCTTTATAATGAAGCGTTTGTCACGCTTTTAGAGTCATTGG
>PJEL010000426.1_pt1 | contig 49375 bp, 39 predicted proteins | sample 1853271 | NCBI WGS metagenome assembly PJEL01 (sample SAMN08108733, study PRJNA415343) | Invertebrate metagenome, whole genome shotgun sequencing project. | host: Globobulimina | place: Sweden: Gullmar Fjord | collected 2015-08
AAATATCAAATATCAAATATCAAATATCAAATCGCAAATATCAAATATCAAATATCAAATATCAAATATCAAATATCAAATATCAAAGGTTGACCAAATAGGGGCGTGATCTGATGGTTTTTCAATGCCACGTAATTCGTAGTCTATTCCAGCGTCAGTAACCTTACTGTTTAAAGACTCAGTTGCTAAAACCACGTCAATTCTTAAACCTCGGTTATCGTCAAAACCTCTAGAGCGATAGTCAAACCATGAGTACTGTTCACCTTTGGTTGGGTGAAGTGTGCGGAAAGTATCTTTGAATCCCCAGTTTAATAGTGTTGCTAACCACTCGCGTTCTTCAGGTTGGAATGAACATTTACCCGTTTTTAACCAGCGTTTTTTGTTTGGCTCGCCAATACCAATGTCTAAATCCGTTGGAGAAATATTGATATCACCCATTACAATCACGGCTTCTTTAGGGTCTTTGTGTTCTGTTAAGTAAGACATCAAATCTTGATAAAACGCACGTTTGTATGGAAATTTAATCTCATGATCAATGCTTTCACCTTGCGGGAAGTAACCATTTAACACAGAAACAGACTGGCCATTGTAATCAAACGTCACCATAACCATTCGCTTTTGGTGCTCATCATTATCAGTAGGGAAGCCCTTTTGTACATTAGTAATATTCTCAGCAACGTCATTTCTAACTAACATAGCAACGCCATAGTGCGCTTTCTGACCATGGAAAAATACCTTATAACCCATTGCAGTAACGGCTTCTTCTGGAAAGGCTTCATCATGTACTTTAGTTTCTTGCAGACCAATGACATCTGGATTGTGCTTAGCGATAAGGGCTTCTAACTGATGTAAACGTGCTCTTAAGCCGTTTATATTAAAAGAAATGACTTTCATAATGCTCACTTTTAATTTTGATATTTAAATAATAATATACTTGCGATCATGCCTTACCGAATTTGTTATCGCAACGGCTTAATCAAGCTATGTTTAAAAACTACTTCTTTTATAAGAACGACAAAATAGGAACGACAAAATCTTTCATTTATTTTTACACGTATTAGTGCCGGCCGTTATTGCGCTCTCATTTTTTAAATCAAAATGGCGCCTAGCGTTTATCGTAATGATGCTGACCATGGTAATAGATATCGACCATTTATTAGCAACACCAATATATGATCCCCTAAGATGCAGTATGGGTTTTCATCCTTTGCACACCTGGCCATTTGTTATTTTGTATTTTGTGTTAGCAGCACTCCCAAAAACACGAATAGTCGGTGTTGGTCTATTAATACACATGGCACTGGATAGTATTGATTGCAAAGTAAACCTTGGCATTTGGATGATGTAGTTGAACGAAAATTGACTACAATCTATGTAAGCGAATTTAGAATTGCCATTTAAGCAGCAACTCAGTAGTATTTTGAGATAAGAAGCTAAGTGGTTTAAAAATAATAATTTCTTTGTCTATTTAATGTTCCAAACACAAATAAGGTGGCCATATGCCAGGCGATACTAAGTTGTCAGTGCTAGTGAGAGTTGAACCCGGTTCATTGGGCCCTGATGGTTTAGATCATGTTGAAGGGTACTGCGTAGTCGCAAATAAGTATTTCCAAAAGCTCTACCCACAACTTATTGAATGGCAAATTGTACCTCGTTATGACAAGTCATTACCTGAAATAGATTTCTGTTTAAATAAAAAGCGCTTAACACTCGAGCAAACAAACAAGATGTTAGAACTCATAGACCAAAATGAAGAAGATTTTGAGTCAGAGACAATGGAACATATTTCTAATTTAATTGATAAATATTTAGGACATCAATATTAACAATCAATCCAATTCATCAAACATTACGGTTTATCAATCAAACCGATTAGAAGCCTTAGTTACAGTACTTAGCCAGCAAATTAAAAGTAATTCCGGTCAAAATCCATTTACCGCTGAAACGATATTAGTGCATAGTCCAGGCATGTCAGAGTGGTTAAAAATACAAATTGCTCAACAACTTGGTATTGCCGCTAATCTAAAATTCCCATTACCGAGTAGCTTTATATGGTCGTTGTACCAGCAACTAATACCAAATGTCCCAAGTACAAGTGCATACAATAAAGACCGTTTGCGTTGGAAGATTTATCATTTACTACCCGGTTTTTTAGACGATGCTAATTTTGCAGCGATAAAAGAGTATCTATCAACAGACGAACGACATTCATCAAGTGAGTATACCGACTTACGACGTTTCCAATTAAGTGAAAAAATTGCAGATGCCTATGATAACTATTTAGTTTACCGGCCTGAATGGCTATTACATTGGCAAAACGGCAACAATGATTTACCAGATAACGACGATATTGGGCGACAAGAGTGGCAAGCTATTTTATGGCGCGGTATCTATCAAAACGTAGAGCAGCTAGAGCAAAGCCAGTTCCACCGTGCGTCTTTGCATCAAGTTTTATTGGAAAAAATAAGTACCATTGAACCAGAAGCATTATTGAAACTTATTCCTAATCGCTTATTTGTGTTCGGTATTTCCAGTTTACCTTCTCATCAAATAGACGTATTGATGGCGTTGAGTCAGCATATTGAAGTTAACATACTTTGGTTTAATCCATGCAGTATGTACTGGGGCGACATCTTAAGTGAAAAAACACTAGCTAGGCTCAATCAACAACAAAGTAAAATTGCGTTGACGAATAATGAGCAAAAACAAAACTACTTCATTACAGGTAATCCGCTACTGGCCAGTTGGGGCAAAGTAGGGCGAGACTATTTAGATAGTTTGTCTCAGCGTGACATTGAGTTCCAAGATATTTTTCTGGCGGATCCTAGAGGTGAGCACAACAAAACGTTACTGGGAAAAGTACAACAGGATATTTTAGAACTGGAGTATAGGGGCAGTGCCGAGCCTTTATCTATAGAAGCGCTTAATGATGAGACTGGTAAAGTTCCACTAATGATTAACAAAGGTAAAGTTGACGATACTATTCAAATACATAGTTGTCATAGTCGCTTTCGTGAACTTGAAGTTTTAAAAGACAAGCTATTAGGCTGGTTAGAATCAAATACTATTTTACCTAAAGATATTCTTGTTATGGTGCCAGATATTAATGACTATGCGCCGTTTATTGATGCGGTTTTTGCAAGAGACCCTCAGCAACCAGAACAGTCTATTCCATACAGTATTTCAGATAGAAGCTCTTTGTCGGAAAATCCTATATTAAACACATTCGTATCCTTATTAGGCTTACCTACGTCTAGGTTTACCGTAAGTGAAGTATTAGATTGGTTAGAAGTGCCGCTAATAATGACGGCATTTAATATTGACTCTGCCGAGCTTGAGTTATTAAAAGAATGGATTGTGGAGTGCGAAATTAAATGGGCACTCAATGGCGAACACAAAGCCAATTGGAATATGCCAAAAGAAGACATTAACACTTGGTTATACGGCTTGAAACGCATGGTACTTGGTTTCAGTTTAGGGCAAGAGTCTGTTTGGCATGGCACTGCAAGTTACACGAGTATTGAAGGCCTCAATGTAAATGTGATGGCTAAGCTGGTAACTTTTATTAGCTATCTAGCTGACTTAAAAGCTCGCTTTACCGACGCTACAAGCCCAGAAATGTGGTATTTGCGGGTAGACCAGTTAATTACAAACCTCTTCAATCCAGAAGAAATTATCGACGCCGACTTCATCTCAGTGAATAAATTGCGAGAAGCAAATAAAACGTTATTAGAATATCAGCAAAATAACGACGCAATGGTAGATGTGAACAACTTAATCGTTCAGCACTTTTTTAGACAAAATTTAAACGAAACTGGAGTATCACAACGCTTCCTAGCTGGCAGAGTAAACTTTTGTACGCTGATGCCAATGCGTTCAGTCCCGTTTGATATTGTATGTGTATTGGGCTTAAACGATGGAGAGTTTCCAAGGCACGTTGAGCCATTAAGTTTTGACCTAGTTGGATTGAATAAACCAAGGAAAGGGGATAGGGCGAGAAAGCTCGATGAACGTTATTTGTTTTTAGAAGCAGTGTGTTCGGCTCGTCAAAAATTACACCTCAGTTATTTAGGACAGTCGAGTAAAAATAATCAAGAACTTATGCAATCGGTATTACTTAGTGAATTGGTAGATTATTTACAAGAAAGTTTTATTGTCGACAATCCTGAAGGGCGAGCGCAAACAAGAAAAGTGAAGGATCAAATCGTGATCAAACACGCTTTACAACCTTTTAATGAACGCTATTTTGTCGACAATCAATCTTTGCCAGGTGTTAAATCATATAATAAACAATGGCTTGGGCCTTTCTTGTCTGGGTTGGAAAGGCAGTCTGAGAGTACAAAAAACAATGAGGTGTTAGATGTTGAAAGTACTTTTGATCCTTTTTTAAGTCACGATATACAGGCTAAATTACAGGCGGTCGACAATCAGGTTATTGTTGAATTAGATGATTTAATTACCTTTGCCAAGAACCCACTCAAACATTTTTATAAACAACAATTGGGCGTTAATTTAGCGCTGAACGATCACAACTTATCAGACGTAGAGGCATTTGAGCACGACGGTTTACAGCGTTATAAGCATGTACAGTCATTGGTAAACTTTCAGCAAGAGATAGAGCCAAAAATCAAACAGTCATGGTTAGCATCGGGTTCGTTTCCACCAAAAGCGTGGGGCGAAGATTTGTTGTTCGATTACCAACATACGGTACACAAACTAGATGCAACTCTAGAGGCGTTAAAGGTCGGTTATTCAGAGGCGGCCAAGTCGGTATCGAGTCGAAGCGTCAAAGCGTCTATCGAATTTCAAATAGCTAATGTTGAGGTTTCACTTAGAGGTAGTTTTAATATTGAAAGTGGCTTGTCACTGGTAAAACGTTTATCTAAAAACGTGAGAGCAGACGATAGAATTGAAGCATGGCTGATTCATTTAATGCGCTGCTTGTCAGACAAGCCTGGTCCTACATTCTTATTGTCTCACAACACCAATGACTTCATTACATTCAGTTCAATTGAACAAGAATTTGCGCTGGCCGAACTACAAAAATGGTTACAGCTTTATTTAATGAGTACGCAATGCTCAGAGCCCATAATGTGGTACGGACGTTTTGCTTATAATGCGGCGGTTGATATGACCAAAGATAAACCAAGCAGTGCATTGTTAAAAAGTATTCAAGGCATTATCGAAAGTGAGATTGAAGATGAGCGATCGCCTATTGATGATCACGTAGTCCGTCATTTTGGGCCTGACAAACCATTACCAAAAGACTTTTTAGTATTAACTCGAACTTTACTTTTGCCTTTGGTGCAGTGTCAGGTGGAAGGTAAAATGAAAAAAATAATGGAATTTATGGAAGAGTATGTTGCTGCTGTTGGAGTAAGTCGATGAAAGAACTTAATCCGTTAACATTACCATTGAATCAGAATGCGTTAATTGAAGCCAGTGCAGGCACCGGCAAAACGTATACGATCACAACATTGTATTTAAGAGCTGTGTTGGGTCTACGTAACACCGATATGAGCTTAACACCGCTTTCGATAGACCAAATTTTAGTGGTAACGTTTACAGAAGCTGCTACTCAAGAGTTAAGAGACAGAATACGTAATAAACTTAAAGAAGCTCAGAAGGCTTTACTAGCCACTTTATCGGAACAGGCTAACCTAATTGTAGATAAGACATTAAAGTCTGTCATAAGCGATTACAGTGAGGCATATAAAGCTCATAATCCACAAGCAACGAATCAAGATACTATTCTGGCGGCTTATCATCGTATACAAGATGCAATTACCCTAATAGACGAAGCGGCGATTTTTACAATTCATGGCTTTTGCCAACGTTGTTTAAACCAATTTGCGTTTGAAACCAAAATGGCTTTTGAGCAAAGCTTTGAAATGGATAATCAGCCTTATATCAAACAAGCGCTTTATGATTTTTGGCGACAGTACGTACTTGACCTTACTGGCGTTGAGTACAAGCTTTTTCGGAAAGCTTGGGCTAGCCCCAATCAATTATTGGCGAGCTTAAATGATATTCTGAACAAGCAAGTGGTTATAGAACCGAGTATAGAACAAGCAGAGTATACGTCATTAATTAAGCGCTACGGCGATGCCTTAGAGTCATTAAAAGTAAAATTAAGAACTTCAGATTTTATTTCAACTATTAGAGAGTCGGGCGTTAATGGTAAAAAACCACTGTTGACAAAATTATCGCTAATAGAAGGTTTTATTGAGCCAACAAATAACAGTGAAATGTTATCGCTAGATGATATTGCTATTTTCACGACAAGTAATGTTAGCGACGCAAGTAATTACAAAAAAAATTATGCTCCTGTTAGTCACCCAGTAACCCATGCTTTTGATGATTTGCATGCCATTGCCGCTCAACTTTTAGACAGTCAGTTTGAAGGGTATTGGTTAACAACGGCCAAGGAAAAAATTGAAGAAGGGGCGTTAGGCATAAAAGCTGATCAGCAACTTTTAACGCCAGATGATTTACTTTTGCAACTTCGTAGCGCATTGTTTAATCAAGAAGGCGCAGAAGGCCTGATAGAGTCTATTCAAAATCGCTATCCGTTGGCTTTTATTGACGAATTCCAAGACACAGACCCTGTTCAGTATGAGATATTCAGCTGCATTTACAATGCAACTATTGATGATGAAACTGACCCTGTGAATATGATCATGATTGGCGATCCTAAACAGGCTATTTACCGTTTTAGGGGCGCCGATATATTCACGTATATAACGGCTAAAGGCCACCTTGACCACGAGCAACATTACACGCTTTCGACCAATTGGCGCTCTCATCAAGATCTTATAACGGGTATAAACCACATTTTTGAGACAAGCCCGCTTAAATTTGAACACGAACAAATACCGTTTATTTCTGTTGGTTCTGGGAAATTAGATAGTCCTGAGTTAATACAACATGAAAAAACTCTACCTAAGTTGGAAGTTTTACACTTTTCTTCACTTGACCAAGACCCACCATTAAATGGCTTTTCGCTACCAGAAATTCAAAAAGTGATTGCTAGGCAATGTGCCATGGAAATAGCGAACTTGTTAAAGGACTCAGAGAACAGCGCTGCCTTTTTACAGAGTCCCTCAGTAACGCCAAAGTCTGTATCAGCAAATGATATTGCCATATTAGTTAGAAATAGAAACCAAGCTAAGTTACTAAAGCGAACTCTAATAGAGTTAGGTGTGCGATCCGTTTATATCAACCGAGACAGTGTATTTAGGAGCGCATTAGCAAAGGATATGTTGCGTTTGATAGAAGCTATTCATTCACCAATTAATGAGCGTAAAGTAAAGGCTGCAGTCGCGACCGACTTCTTTGCCTATTCTTTGTTAGAGCTGTCTGCGCTGCAACAAAACCCAAAAGCATGGCACCAACATCTCGTTTGTTTTCACCAAGCTCACCAATATTGGTCCCAAGGCAAAATTTCGTCAGCCATCGATCAGGTGTTAGCTTTTGCGAACACTTTTGAAGCTTGGCAAAATCAAGGCATCGATTTTGAACGACAAGTTACTGATTATCGCCATTTATTGGAGTTGATTCAGCAAGAGTCTGTCATTCAAAATGGCGCAGAAAAGCTAATGGCTTGGTTGCGACAAGCCGTTATCGAGAATACTGTTGATAGCAGCGACGATGTCTCAATGCGTTTAGAGTCTGACAGTAATTTAGTACAAATAGTAACTATGCATGGCTCTAAGGGACTTGAATATCCTATTGTTTATATTCCCTTTGCTACGGAATTTAAGGCTCAGAAAATAGCATTGCATCAATCAAAGCGCTTAAACGCTCTTAGTTTGCGAGTAGATAAACGCAAAATAGAAATGCAAATTGCGGAAGGAGAACGTTTAGCTGAAGATATTCGACTGCTTTACGTGGCGATGACACGAGCAAAACAACGTTTGGTACTAGGGTGTTTTAATTTAAAAGAGCGTTCAAATAGTAAAGACAGCAGTGTTGATAAATCAGCATTTGGTCGTTTGATTTTAGGAAAAGACAAACCCAAAATATCGGAAACTGATTGGCAGTCCGCTTTAACTTCTAAAATAGAAAGTTTAGCTGAACCTATCGCGAAGCTTTCTATTATTGGGCCACAAACTGTAAACGCTAATTTTAACGCGGTAAAAGACGAGTTTGTGGAATATCAATCTAAGCATGCAAGCTCGGATAAAAAAGAGACTTATTCATGTGCAGAGTTTGAAGGTCAGATCCCTCAAAACTGGCGAGTGTTGAGTTACTCTGCACTGGTTGGCGCAGGCGAACACTTTATACCAGGGGCATCAGATGAAATGACGCACTTAGGGATATTTGATGCGGCACAGACTAATAGCTTTGAAACTCTGATCCCAGAGAGTGATGATGGTGATAGCTTGCCTGAGGCTAACCCGCTTGATGTGCGTTTCACTTTTCCAAAAGGCGCTAACCCAGGCTCTTGTTTACATCATATGTTTGAGCATTTAGATTTTACTCAACCAGTCACTGATCAAACTGAAATAGTATTGGACGCTTTGCAACGCTTTGGCTTAGATGAGCATCTACTTGATGATGCGATTTTATGGTTGAATGATGTTATGCGGGCCGATTTAGGACAATGGTCACTGTCTGATATAAAACACGAACAACGTTTGGATGAAATGGAGTTTTATTTTAATGTTCAATCACTTAATTCTGAAATTATTGGTAACGCGTTATCAATGTGCGGTTTTGATAAAACTAAGATAAACACATCTGTTTTAAATCTGAAAGGGCTCACGGGATTATTAAAAGGTTTTATAGATTTAACAGCCTGCGTTAACGGGCAATATTACGTTATCGACTATAAATCCAATTACCTTGGTAATCGTTTTGAGGACTATCAGTCAGATAACATTTTTGATGCCATGACAGATCACAATTATCACCTGCAATTAATCATTTATAGTTATGCTTTACACAAATGGCTCTCGCTAAAATTAGCGGATTATCGTTATGATGAACATGTGGCTGGCGGAATGTACTTGTTCCTTCGAGGAATGTCTCAAACACATAGAGGTAAGGGTGTTTACAGTTATAAAGTACCTTATGAGGTGATTCAATACATCGATAACGCGTTACTTGAGGGCGGTGAATAATGAGTAATATGTTGGAAAATAACACAGTATTACCCTCGAATGAGTTAATGACGGTGGACTCCATATTTATAAGTAAGGAGTTAAAGGGGAATTCTACTTTGCAGTTTATAAATGAGCTTCGATCAAATGGTTCAATTAGCGATGCGGATTACCATTTGGCTTGTTATTACGCGAACGAAGTGAGATTGCTAGATACTGCAACTTTTAACTTGATTGTTTTGTTGGCTCTAAGATGCAGTTATGAACTAAATCAGCAAAACACGTGCTTTTTACTTACCCAACTCACATGGGTAGACTGGTTAATGCATCATAATGTTTTGTTACCGGAACATAATGAATGGGCAGAACGGCTTCAGTCTACAGATTTACTTGGTGAAGATGCGCCTTTTGTTCTAGACAACGGTTTGGTTTATTTTTCTCGTTATCACAACATGGAGTTAGCTGTAGCGGAGTTTGTAATTACCGGACAGACCCGAAAACCAGCTCACCATTGGTTACCAGCAGAGTTACTAGATGGCCAAAGCGAGATTGTCGATGGGTTGTTCCAAAGCACTTCATCTGAAGCTGATAAATTGGACGAACAACTAAAGACTGAAATTGATTGGCAATATCGAGCAGTACTGAATAGTTTAAGCCATCAGTTTTCGGTTATTACTGGCGGTCCGGGAACCGGTAAAACAACGACAGTAATAAAACTGTTGTCATCGTTAGTTCAATATTACCTGGAGCAACCTACTTTAATTCAAAAACAAATAGGTCAGTTCACTATCAAGCTCGCTGCACCAACGGGCAAGGCTGCTTTAAGGTTAACTGAATCGATGTTGTCAGGAATTGATAAGTTAAATATTAGTGACGATATACGAGCGTACATACCTACAGAAGCATCAACAATTCATCGGTTATTAAAATCTCGTGGTCGAAATGATTTCTATTACAATTCAAACAACAAGTTGCCGATTGATGTTTTAGTATTAGATGAAGCGTCGATGGTTGATTTAAGTTTAATGTCTAAATTAATGTCTGCTTTACCGAGTCGTTGCCAGTTAGTGTTAATTGGTGATAAGGAACAACTCGCTTCTGTTGAAGCTGGTAACTTACTAGCTGAAATTTGTGCACCTTTGCAATCAATAGGTATTGAACAGCAAGATGCTCTTCAACCCGTTACTGAGCTAAAAAAGTCTTATCGATTTGACTCTAATGGTGAGATAGGTCTTCTGGCAAAAGCAGTAAATAAAGGTGTTGGTAAAGCTGTAGAGCATTTGCTGATAGAGAATTGTTTAGGTGCTGATGATGCTAACCGACAAAGGTATTTAGAGTCTGGGAGTGTGTTAACTTGGTTGGATCCAAATTCTCATTCTATAAAACTAATAGTTGAACGTGTAGTAAGGCACCAGGTCTCTATTTTAGACAGAATCAGTGAAATAACGGAAAGTAATGAGTTCAACGTAGTTAAGGCGTTGTTTAACAAACTGTATGAGTTGCAGGTATTAAGTTGTGTACGACAAAGTATATATGGTGTTGAAGAGTTTAATAAATTAGTGAAAGAACGCCTATCACAATTGGGTAGAGTGGCTTGGCAAGATGAACACTACGCTGGCCGACCAATTCTTGTGACAGAAAATGCATATCACTTAGGGCTGTATAACGGTGATATTGGCATTCAAATACCAGATCCGGTTTCGGACCAATTAGTGACGTATTTTATAGATGGTAAAGGTGACATGATTAAATTGTTTAATCAGAGGTTGCCAGCGCACGAAAGTGTATATGCGATGACAGTGCACAAAAGCCAAGGCTCGGAGTTTGACCATACAATATTGATCATGCCTGGTGATGATGTTGGCGTTAAGTTACTAGGCCGTGAGCTTATCTATACCGCTATAACTAGAGCAAAAACCCGCTTTACTATTTTTGGGGATAAAGATAGAACAATACGAGCCGTTAATAACCACACGGTACGTCAGTCTGGTTTGAGCAAGCTGCTGTACGGGCTGTAATAGTTAAAAGTATATTAAGGTTTTATGCAATAAAAAAAGGCCAGCGGGGAGCTGGCCTTGTCCAAATTAAGTTGGAACTTAATAATGAAGAAATAACATTAACACGGTCTCAAGATGCCAATGCTATCCATATAATAAGACCGAGGTTTGCCATAAAAGTTTCACTAAAATAGGAAAATATTTATATTAATTTTTAACGACTGGTTTTTTTAACGAAAACCACCACATAAAGTGCCAACGCAAAACTACCAATAAATGCTTCAAAAGTAGCTACCGCTCTAGCTATACCAATAGGATGGATGTCTCCGTAACCAAGTGTAGTAAAGGTAACAACACTAAAATAAATAGACGAACCAAAGTGACTTAAATTTTCATAAAAAGTGTGGTTTGAGTCAAAACCAATAGGGCCATAATTAGACTCAACGCCCACGGTAAAGTAAAAACAGGCACAAAAAAGAATAAACCACACGGAAAAAGCAATAACGTTACGAGGCTTTTCACCATAGCCACAAAATAAGTCTACGAGTTTTGAACTGATGCGCTCGGCAGAATAGCGAGGTTTCTGTTTGCGTATCATCGTCGACTCTTTATAGGCAAATTGCCCTGATAAGTTCATTAAGCCATTGTCACTAGCTGCTTTTCTAAAAGCACGATAAATTTCCTCAGACTGCTCATAAAAGTCAGCTGCTTTAGTATGGTTTCCTTCACGCTCAGCTTGTCTGGCGATTGATTCTTGATGTACATATGAGCCTAAACTCACATTGTCTAACCTAGCTCCACTTAACTTTACGCCAAGTAAGTTACAATTAAATAATTCTGCACAGTGCAAATCAGCGTCTTTTAATTGGGCTTTCATAAAAGAGGCACCGGAGCAGTTTGCGTTAAACAAATGAGCATTGCGTAGGTTTGCGCGATAAAAGTCTGCATTTCGAAAGTCATAACCTGTGGAGTGCCCGTAGCGAACGAGCCTAACATTCTCCAAATCGGCTTTTTTTAAACAAACCCCTTGAGTAACGCCACCAGCAGCGACAAACTCTTCAAGCTTTAGCGCTAATTTCATGCCTGTTTTATCTATGTTTTTGTCGTGCCAAAAACAAAAGCCATTTCCTATATCTAGCTCATTACAAGACTCACCTTCGGTAGAGGTAAAGGAGCAGCGCTTAGGGTTTGATTTATCTACTGACATAAACCTACATATAGTTTGTTTCTCTATGTATATAAAGATAGACAAGTTTTTTTAAAATAGACAAACTAAATAACCTTTCGATATTTTAGAATACTTACAATCACATTTAGCAATTTACTTAAATTTGTAGAAGCCTAATATTACTGACATCGTAAATGCAGCTAACCTGCATCTTTATTTTTAAAGTGTGAGAACAGTATGAACAAACAAGTGTCGAAAATATTGAACGGGATGCCGACTCAGGACGGTGCTGGGGTAAACCTAACTAGAGTTATAGGGCAACCTGCGCTTAGGAACCTAGATCCTTTTTTAATGCTTGATGAAATACGCTCGGATAACCCAGATGATTACATTGCGGGTTTCCCACCACATCCTCATAAAGGTTTTGAGACATTGTCATATATGGTTCAAGGTAGCATGGAGCATAATGACTCAACGGGTGGACATGGTTTAATTACCTCTGGTGGCGTTCAGTATATGACGGCAGGCAAGGGCATTGTTCATTCTGAAACCCCAAAACAAGATTCTGGCATGTTATTCGGATTCCAACTTTGGTTAAATTTACCAAGTAAAGACAAACTTCAAGCTCCGCGCTATATCGATATTCCAAAAGAAAATATTCCGGTCATTAGTGAATCGCCAGCTATAAAGGGCAAAGGACAAGTAAAAGTCATAGCAGGTCAATTTAACGGCGAAGGTGAAGTAGGCCCGGTTGTGCGAGATGATATTCAAGCTGAGATTTATGACATAACATTAGCCTCAGGAGTTTTAGAGACAAGTATCCTAGATGAAAAACACGGTTTCATTTATGTTTATCAAGGTGAGATAACGGTCAATGGCAGTAAGGTTGCAGCTAAACAAGTTGCGGTGCTGTCAGAAGGTGAAGTTATTAACATCAAAAATGACCACACTGACACTAACTTTAGCACTCAAACTCACTCAGGCAGTCACATTGGTTCTCACGTAGGCATTAGTGCGGAGAGTGAAGCCGGCTTTTTATTGTTGGCGGCGACACCGATAGGTGAGCCAATAGTGCAATATGGGCCTTTTGTGATGAATAAAATGTCTGAAATAGATACGGCGCTTAAAGATTATCAATCCGGACACTTTGTGTAACATTATAATCATCGACAAAAGCTTGTAATCGGTTGAATAAATTACCAATCCTAGACATAGTATGGGGTTATAGTAATTTATTTGATCGAAGTTGAGATATTTGTGGCTATACACCCACCCACCATTTTATGTGGTCCATTTCTAAGACTCGTAGACAAACATCAAGCTAATATTTGGTTTGTTGCCGATGGATTGCATGATTATCAATTAGAAGTTAAGGCCTTATCCAACAAGGTCGATATTCAGCAAGCCCTAGACTTTGTCCAGTTGGGCGAAAAGTGCTTTGCCTACCTTATTAATATCAGACCAATGGCAGAACATTGGGCTCTCTCTACTGAGCACTCATATACTATCCCTAACAATGTACCTAACGTAAAGCCTAGTGACGAAGTCTTAGGACATTTTAAGGTTAACGAAACCATCTCTTCTGTAATACAAGGTTCCTGTCGCAAACCCGATCATCCATCGGTTGACGCTTTTAATGGTATTGCGGATAAAATTAAAGAAGATTTTGATGCGCGCCCAGATTACTTGTTAATGACGGGCGATCAGGTATATGCCGATGACGTGTCTGCGCCTATGTTAGTAGCCGCGCAAGCGTTATCTAAAAAGCTTGGATTATTTTCAGCGGAGCATGAGCTAGGGAATGTATCAAAGCAACAACTAGATTGGCGATATTCATTGAATAATCGAAGCCAATTGTTTCCTAAAAAAGAAGATCAAAGTCGCTGGTCTGAATTTTGGCATGGCACTGACATCATCTCTTCTCGATTTCATGACAATCATCTAATAGGGCTTGATGAGTTTTTTGCCGTTTATTTACTAACTTGGTCTTCAAGCGTCTGGAGTTTTGTTATAGACGACGTGGAAAAAGCAGAAGAGAAAGTACATGGTCAGCTTAAAGTCGCTTATCAAAATGATTGGCAAGCATTAAAAGGCTTTATAGAAACATTGCCTGACTTTGAATATGCATTGGCAAATACCCCAACCATGATGATATTTGATGATCATGACGTTACCGATGATTGGAATTTAAGTGTTGACTGGGAAGAGCATGTCTATGGGCATTTAATAACTCGTCAAATGATCCGAGACGCTTTGTTGTCATACACTGTATTCCAAGGCTGGGGTAACAATCCAGATAATCATCAACCGCTTATAAAGACCATTAAACAGTTATCCATGACAGGTGATTTTGCCGACAATAAGTTTACTGAAAGCCTGTATGATTTTAATGACTGGCACTACGAAGTACAAAGCCAACCTAAAATAGTGGTTTTAGACACACGGACGCACCGTTGGCGCTCAGAAACATCCGCTAAAAATCCAAGTGGTCTTATGGACTTTAAATACTTAGAAGAGCTGGAGAGACAACTATTTGAGCCGCAAACCTCCATGTTATTAGTTTCACCGGCTCCGGTTTTTGGCGTAAAGGCCATTGAAGTGGTTCAAAAAGCCTGTGCTCTAGTGGGCAAGGAATTGCTGGTGGACGTTGAGAATTGGATGGCCCATCAAGGCTCCGCTAAAAAGTTAATGAATATGTTACGTCATGACAACGCGCCAGACGAAGTTATTATTATGTCTGGTGATGTTCATTACTCTTTTTGTTTTTCAGCCGAGAGGCGATTTAGCTCCGACACGGATAAAATTTGGCAGTTGACCTGCAGTGGTTTCAAAAATCAATTTCCACCAGGCTTACTTAAGTTCTTCGATTATATAGACAGGTTTCTTTATTCACCGCACAGTTTGTTAAACCTTTTTACCAAACGAAGAAAGTTGGAAATTGAACATCACCCGTTAAAGGCACAGGCAAGCCGTTTTAAACAAAGAAATTTGCATACACAATCAGCGGCAGGTTTAGTGGAATTAAATGAGGATGGAACACTAAAGGGGTATAGCTTAATTACTTCTGATAATCATCAGCTTTTCTTTGATTTAGAAGAGAGTTGATTTAGAAGAGAGTTGAGAAAACGAACACAGAGATCTAAGTGGGACTTTATAAATCGAGTTAGAGTTTATAATAAAGTGAAAAGAAAGACGCGCCATATCAGATAACAATATGGCGCCAATAACTTAGAATACTTGGCAAACAAAACCTTTCAAGTAAAAACCTTCTGGGTATGTACTTGCAATAATGTGGTCGTGCGCTTGGTTTAACTTTTCTTTAAAGAAAACATCGCGATTTGCATCGAGAGCAGCATCAGCAACAACCTTTTGGAAAAGGTTTGTTTCCATAAGACCAGAACATGAGAACGTTAATAAGTGACCGCCTGGGTTTAATAGCTCCATAGCAATACGGTTAATGTCTTTATAACCACGACATGCACCGGTTAACTGCGCTTTAGACTCAGCAAACTTTGGTGGGTCCATTACAATCACATCAAACTTCTTACCATCTTCTTTATACTTACGAAGCAACTTAAATACGTCGTGACGAACATATTCAACTTTAGAGTTATCAAAGCCATTAAGCTCTACATTGCGCTCAGCTATTGCTAATGCTTCTGTAGAAAGATCAACTTGAGTAACACTTGTAGCACCACCACGAAGCGCATACAAACCGAAAGTACCTGTATAGCTGAAGCAGTTTAAAACAGACTTGTCTTTAACATAGGTTTCTAACAATGCTCTATTGTCACGTTGGTCAAGGTAAAAACCCGTTTTATGGCCTTGTTCAACATCAACGTACGCTTTAATGCCGTTTTCTGAAATTATTACATCTTCAGGTAGTTCACCATGAATTAAACCACGTGTTTTTTTGATGCCTTCTTTACCACGTACATCTGCATCAGAACGTTCGTAAATAGTGAAATCAGGGAACACCTGTTTTAATGCTGAAATAATATTGTCTCGTTGGAACTCTGCGCCTGCACTTACCAATTGAATCACAATCGTCGTATCAAAAACGTCAACGGTTACACCAGGTAAACCATCATTTTCAGCGGCTAAAAGGCGATAACCTGTTAACTGACCTTTTTCAATGATGTCAGCGCGAATAGCTTTAGCACGCTCGATACGAGCTACAAAAAAGTTGTGATCAATCGTATCACCTTCATTAAAACTCCATATACGAGCTCTAATTTGTGAATGAGGAGAATAAGAGCCTGTTGCTAGCCAGTTGCCGTCTTCGTCTTTTATATCAATAGTTTCGCCTAGTTTAGGGTTATCTACTACTTTTTTAACCCCTTTAGAAAATATCCAAGGGTGTTTACGAGTTACGGCTTTGACACGTTCATTTCTAATAATAATTGCAGGCATACAGGGCTCTATTTTGTAAAGGCGATAAATGGGTCGCGGATTTTAGTCTAAATGGTAATTATAGCAATGAATAATAGGCTGGATTCAAAAAAGTTTTAATATATTAGTCATATCTTAGTCACTAAAGCTTAAAGAAATTCGCGTACATTTTAGAGCAGAAAATATACCAATCTGTTTTATTTTGTAACTTAATTAACTTGGGTAGCTTAGTCATGCCAATATTAAATAGAAGACATTCATCACGATATAAAAAGAGCCAGTCGCAAAAACTATACCTACCATCAAACAGCCGTGAAAATCAGTATTTTTTGTTAGAAATACCCACTAGCGCAATATCAAATGATATAAACAATGTTGGTTTGATTGAGCTGAAAAATCGCTTTTTTCAATGTTGTAAAGAATATGGCATTAGAAATGGTCTGTTTGTTGCGAACGACAAGCTTGTGAAGGTTAGGTACGGGGAAGAAAATAACGTGCTTATGACAGACATGCAGTGTTTAGTTTCATATTCGCCAACTCAATACTTTGGTTTCCATAGCTATATAGAGCCTGATACTAAAGTTAGTAAAATTGTGTTTGTTGTATTGGCGTCGGGAAATGACATTCGTAGTCAAGCGGTAAACCTGCATAGTAAAGTAACTGCGTTATTGGCAGACTTTGCTAGTGACATTGATTTAGCCGTTGAGTTATTTAAATTAAGGGACTTTCAACACATTACCTATGATTTATTTGCCCCAGAAAAAGGCCATAAGCAAACGGTGACTCATGGTTTTAGGTCTGTTGTTACTCGTTATAATCAACAGGGGCTTATAATCCCAAAAGTTCACAAATCTAATCATTTTGTGGTTGTTAAAATGCCAATCAACATTGAACTTGCCAATAAGTTTGAAAATAGCCAATTGGGTTTTGAGTATTCGAGTTTATATAACCAGTTATCTAATTCTATTAAAAATGCATTAGAAGCGCAGTCACTTAATCACGCAGCAATCGTTGCCAATGGCAAACAGCCATTTATCAGTATCAACGATGAAGAATTTGAACTTGAGTCCGATGAAATTGTAAAACTCGGATTTGACAGTAATGTTAAAGATCACCGTTATCTGTTTTTGTTCGACTCTAAAAAGCTGGTGGACTACATTCAGATTGTAATTTCGGCAAAGTCAGATGATGATTTCCAATCAAGTTATGCACCTTTTGTTAAAAGAGTACACAACGCTATTTCAAGTTTAACTGAGGCTTTACATATTGAACCAAGCAGGGACGTTATAACTTGTCGGTTCTTTCAGCATCTGAGATACAGTTTACCTACTGATCTAACCAACCTTTAATAACAGCTACGCTAACGTCTTGTCGTTGAGACACATAAACTCGAACTAAATTCTTAAGTTTTAGCTGCTTTTGTTTGGCGTCGTCTATTTGGCGACGCATTAAGCGCATTTTATTTCGAGCTCTCTTTAAACGCTCTTCTTTCGAAAGTTCAGTCATGACTTTGTAAGTTTATTCCTTGTTTGCCTGTCTATAAATATAATTCAAAGAACTATAAAGGGATACTCTCAATGTCAGTAGTTTCACTATATGACCAAGCAACAAAAAAATTAAACTACTTGGATGGAATAGCGCCACTTTTACTGCGTTTATATTTAGCGCCCATTTTTATCCAAGCTGGCTGGACAAAATTCCAAAATTTTGAAGGAACATCAGCCTGGTTTGGTAATCCAGATTGGGGCTTAGGACTGCCTTTTCCTGAAGTATTAGCCTTGTTAGCCGCGAGTACCGAGTTAGTAGGCGGTTTCCTTTTATTAATTGGGCTTTTTACTCGTTTAATATCAATTCCATTGGCTTTTACCATGGTTGTTGCTGCGATAACAGCACATGCTGAAAATGGTTGGTTAGCGTTATCCGATGCCACTAGTTGGTTGGCGGACGGTACTATTTTGCTGAATGAACAAGTTTTAGACGCCGTTGAAAAGAAGCAAGCGGCAATCTCAATTTTAAAAGAGTACGGTAATTATGAATGGCTCACTAGTTCTGGCTCCATTACTATTTTAAATAACGGCATAGAATTCGCGGCGACCTATTTTATTATGGTTTTTGTTTTGATTTTTACCGGTGGCGGTCGCTATACCAGTGTTGATCACTTTTTGCGCAAAAAATTCTTTAAACAAGGCCACTAGACTATTGATATAAAAGGGTATGGGATAGTTTGAGTAAACACGGTAAACTAACGTCATTGCTTATTACAGGAATCGAACATGCAGGCGTTAGATCTTTTATTGACCCGATCATCATTTTCAAAGCTTACGGCACCCGCACCGTCGGGAAAACAACTTGATCAAATCATTCAGGCTGGACTAAGAGCCCCAGATCATGCTCATTTATCACCTTTTGATTTCATTGTTTGTGAAGGGGAAGGTTTAAATAAGTTAACAACTATTTTTACTGATGCTGCAATAAAAGCAGATTCTAGTATCGAAAAAATTGAAAAATCAAAAAAAATGACGTCTAGAGCGCCTATGATCATTGTCACAATCATGCGTTATCAAGAACATGAAAAAGTGCCACGTGTTGAGCAGGTCTCTACAGTAGGATGTGCAACTCAAAATATGCAAATGGCGGCACAGGCCATGGGCTTTAACGGTATTTGGCGTACTGGTAGTTTTGCTACCGACATTAACGTTCGTAATGCTTTTGACTTAAATCAAGAAGATGAAATTATTGGCTTTCTATATATAGGCACACCTGAGTGTGAGCCGCCAATCAAAAGAGATCGAGATGCCAGCAAATACGTTCGCTATTGGCGTTAATCTACCGAATTAAAGAACAAATTAGGTATCACATGAAAATTACAAATGCGCTACAAAAATTAGGTGTAACTAATCCACTTATATACGGTTGTATGGGACTAGGTGGCGGTTGGAATCAGAATCCAGTTTCAAAAGACGACATACGCCAGGCTAATGAAGTTATAGATAGGGCATTAGAGTCTGGGTTCCAGTTATTTGATCACGCAGACATTTATACTTTTGGCAAAGCAGAACAAGTATTTGGTGAAGTATTAAAGTCACGTCCAGAACTAAAAGAGCAAATGGTTCTGCAATCCAAGTGTGGCATTCGTTTTGATGCCGGAACTACACCTAAGCGTTATGACTTTTCAAAAGAGTGGATAAGCTCTAGTGTAGAAGGCATTTTAGAGCGTTTGAATATTGAGCATTTACCTATTTTGTTGTTACATAGACCAGACGTATTGATGGATGTTGAAGAAGTCGCCGAGGTTTTTTCTGAATTGCAAAAACAAGGCAAAGTGGGTCAGTTTGGCGTTTCTAATATGTCAGCAAGTCAAATGCAGCAATTACAAAGTAAAATGAAGTCGCCGTTAGTTGCAAACCAACTTGAGATGAGCTTAAGCAAGTTAGATTGGTTAGAACAGAGTATTCTAAATAACGTAGGCAATGCACCTGGTCATTCTTTTACTGCTGGGACTATTGAGTATTGTCAATCTCAGGATGTGCAAATTCAAGCCTGGGGCAGCATGAGCCAAGGATTGTTTAGTGGCCGTAATGTGAATGATGAAAGCCATGCTGTGCAACAAACCGCGGAAAAAGTACGCCGCATTGCTGCTGAAAAAGAAACATCTACAGAAGCCGTTATTTTAGCGTGGCTAATGAAACATCCTGCGAACGTTATGCCTGTGGTTGGTACAACAAACATCGACCGAATTAAAGCCGCAGCACAGGCAACTAAAATAGAGTTGTCTCGTGACCAGTGGTACGAACTTTATGTTTCAGCTAGGGGCGAAGAGCTTCCTTAATAGAAAACTCTGTTGGCTGTTTGTCGCTTGCGATGAACGGCCAGCTAACAACCTTCCACCAATAGTTTATTTAATGCTATCTAAACCAAATAATTGTTTGTAACTTTTAGAAAAACTTTGTTTTTTTAGCGTTTGACGTTGTCACCTTAAATTCAAGCGACTAAGGTTGCAGTTATCGCTCATTTAATGCACTGTGATCACTTATTAAATAGATAAGTAAAACTAAGTGTAGAGACACAATATATTTTATTAGTCAGTTAGTTATTATTTCAATTAGAATGCGCGCCATTCGAAGTTACCACTTAGGTAGCTCATAATTTGTTTAAGAGGATTTTGCCTATGTTGTTTAACGACAACCTAATTACAGATTGCCCAATTCGTCAAAAAATTCGAGACTTTTATCGTATTGATGAAGAAGAGGCAATGAAGTATATCCTACCTGAGGCTGAGATCAGCCTTGCTGCTCGAAGTAGAGCATGGGAAAGGGCACGTAAAATGGTTGTGCGTATTCGTAAAGAGAATACGGAAAACAGCGGCATAGATGCACTCTTAAATGAATATTCATTGTCTTCAGAAGAAGGCGTTGTGCTTATGTGCCTGGCCGAAGCTTTACTGCGAGTGCCAGACAAAGGAACGCAAGATAAGTTAATACAAGATAAGATTGGCCAAGGCTCTTGGAGTCGCCATATCGGTGGCAGCGAGTCTTTGTTTGTTAATGCTTCTAGTTGGGGGCTGTTACTCACCGGTAGCATGGTTAAATACTCTAGCGACAGCACTAAAGCGCAATATGGTGTATTAAAAAGAACCGTAGGTAAGTTTGGTGAGCCTGTGATTAGAAAAGCAATGAAAGTTGCAATGAAAATCATGGGTCAACAGTTCGTGATGGGCGAAGACATTGAAGACGCCACTGAACGCGCCATGAAAAAAGAAACAAAAGGTTACGTATATTCCTACGACATGCTGGGCGAAGGTGCTCGTAACATGGAAGATGCGGATAAATATTACCAAGCCTACGTAGATGCAATAAAAGTTATTGGTAGAAAAGCGAAAGGTCGTGGACCAAGAACGAGCCCAGGCATTTCAGTAAAGTTATCGGCAATTCACCCGCGTTACGAATTTGGTAACCGCCAACGAGTGTTAGACGAAATTGTACCAAAGCTTAAAGCGTTAACATTAATGGCAAAAGAGTGGGATATTGGCCTTACAGTTGATGCTGAAGAATCCGAGCGATTAGACATTTCTTTAGACATCATTGAAGCTGTTTTTCTTGATGATGATCTTGGTAATTGGAATGGTTTTGGCCTTGCGGTTCAAGCCTATCAAAAGCGCGCAATTTTTGTAATTGAATGGCTTCGTAGCATAACGCTAAAAACAAATCGCAAATTAATGGTGCGTTTAGTTAAAGGTGCTTACTGGGATTCTGAAATAAAAAATGCACAGCGCGATGGCGAACCTCATTTCCCAGTGTTTACTCGCAAATCGTCTACAGACGTTTCATACCATGCGTGTGCAAATAAACTGTTAGAGTATCGCGATACCATTTATCCACAATTTGCGACTCATAATGGTTATACCGCTTCTACTATTTTGGAACTGGCGGGTGATGATAAAGAAGGTTTTGAATTTCAATGTTTACACGGTATGGGCGACAGCCTTTACGACCAAATTGTAAGCGAACAGCAAATTCAATGTCGTATTTACGCACCAGTAGGTGTGCACGAAGACCTACTTGCTTACCTAGTAAGACGTCTTTTAGAAAATGGCGCAAACTCGTCATTTGTTAATGCGATAGTTGACGTTGATAAGCCAGTAGAAGATTTGCTCTTTGACCCAATGGAAAGAACGCAACGTTTGTCTTCTATTTACAACGAACAAATTAATTTGCCACATCAAATATTTGGCAAAGAAAGAAACAATTCGAAAGGTCTAGATCTAACAGACATTAATGAGCTTGTGACACTTAAAAAGTCATTGGTTAATTGGTTTGAAAATAATCAAGCAGACGTGAAAGCATCTACAACAGCCGATGCTTCAAATAAAACGCTACATCCGGTGTTAAACCCAGCAAATCATGATGAAGTTGTTGGTTACCATCAGTTTGCAGAGCCTGCTGACATGTTAAGTATGCTAGAAAAAGCTGACTCGGCGTTTGACTCATGGTCTCAAACTCCAATTTCTGAGCGTGCTGAATTATTACGCCGAACTGCAGACATTCTTGAAGAACATATGGAAGAGCTTATTGGTCTTTGTATTAAAGAGGCCGGTAAAATTGCGAAGGATGGCGTGGATGAAGTTCGAGAAGCAGTAGATTTTTGTCGTTATTATGCAGCCCGCGCTGAAGAACTAGCAGAAGATAATCGCTTAGAACCTCGTGGTGTTATCGTTTGTATTAGCCCTTGGAACTTCCCGTTAGCAATATTCTTAGGCCAAGTGGTTGCTGCTATTGTGACCGGTAATACGGTACTAGCAAAACCAGCTGAGCAAACGAGTTTAATTGCTATTAGAGCAATTGAATTAATGAAGCAAGTTGGCCTTAAAGAAGGTGTAGTGCAACTTGTTATCGCAAAAGGCCCAGAAGTTGGCAGTACATTATTGCCTGATGAACGTGTTAAAGCAGTAATGTTTACTGGTTCAACACAGACAGGCACTCTAATTTCACAAATATTGGCTGAACGTGGCGGAGAGCAAGTTCCTTTGATTGCTGAAACGGGCGGTCAAAACTGTATGATTGTTGACTCTACAGCGTTACCTGAACAGGTTGTTGATGACGTGATTGCGTCTGGTTTCCAAAGTGCAGGCCAGCGTTGTTCGGCGTTACGTGTACTGTTTGTTCAAGAAGATATTGCTGATAACGTAATCCGAATGATTAAAGGCGCATTAGAAGAATTGTCCATTGGCGATCCCGCTTTGTTATCAACGGATGTTGGCCCGGTTATCGATGAAAAAGCGCTTTCAACATTAACCAGTCATGCTGAGTCAATGAAATCAAAGGGTAAGTTAGTTTTTGAAGGTGTACTTGGTGAAGACTGCCAAAACGGAACTTACTTTGCCCCTCGTTTATACGAAATCGATAATATTAATCAGCTAGAGAAAGAAGTCTTTGGTCCATGTGTGCATGTTATTCGTTTTAAAGCGGATCAAATCAATGAAGTAATTGAGCAAATAAACTCAACTGGATTTGGTTTAACCATGGGCATACATTCTAGAATTGAAGAGCGAACACTTGAGCTGGCAAGATTATCACGAGCGGGTAACGTATACGTAAACCGTAACATGATTGGCGCAGTAGTTGGTGTTCAACCGTTTGGTGGACGAGGCTTATCAGGTACTGGACCTAAAGCGGGCGGACCAAACTACTTACCTCGTTTAATGATAGAAAAAGCAACGCCGGATGACTTTGAATATCCTGATGAAGATCCAGCGCTAGAGACGGACGACCTGTCTATTGATGCCGCTGGTGAGTTAATGGATACAGCAAAAGTAACAAGAGAAACGTGGCGATTAACTGATTTGGTTCAACGTTTGTCTTATGTTCGTCAGTTGTTAGCAAGTATCGCAACGGTTGATATTGTAGAAGACTTAGCGGATGACTTAGAAGAGACGTTAAGAGCTTCTCGTAATCAGTTAATTAACATTGAACGTAAGATGAAGCGTCCAGTTCAATTACCTGGACCAACGGGTGAATCAAATACTCTGTACTATGAACCTCGTGGTACTTTAGTTTGTTTCGCCGATAAAAACGTATCTTTCCACTATTGGACGCTTTCTGTAGTTACTGCACTGGCAACGGGTAATGTAGTTGTTGCTGTGGTATCAGACTTATTCTATGAAGAAGCTCAAGCGTTCAGAGAAAAGTTACTTGCGACAGGTGTTGAAAAGGGAGTGTTACAGGTTGCTCGTCTTCGCCACTTAGAACCTCTATTGGCACATGAAGATTTAGCCGGTGTTGTAATCGAATCTAGATCAAAGCGTACTGCTTATGTAGCAGAGCAACTTGCTCGACGTTTTGGTGCGATATTACCTGTAATCGAAGCAGAGTATGACGATAACCTAATCTCGCGTATGTTGACTGAGAAAACAGTGAGTATTGATACAACGGCTTCTGGCGGTAATACATCATTGATGACGCTTACTGAAGAAGACTAATTTATAGTTAGTAAAAAGCCCGCTTAAAGCGGGCTTTTTTATTGGGAAAAAACGTTAGCTTTTAACCATTTCAAATGGAAACGGCCTAATCAGGTAAAAACGTATCTGGGTGTTTAAGTGTTTTTCTGAGCCAGTAGAAGAACATTACTGACGCGGCAGTTAAACCTAAAACAATTCCCCACCAAAATCCGGCCGGTCCCATTGCTGGCACAAGTATATCGGTTCTGCCAAGCATATAACCAAGTCCAAAACCTAACGGCCAGTAGGCAATAAAAGTAATGTACAGTAGAGGCTTAGTAATTTTTAATCCTTTAAAAATACCGGCACACATCACCTGAACAGCATCTGGTAATTGATATATAGCGGTAATGATTAATATACTAGAGGCTAGGGCAACTACTTCAGGCTGCTCTGTATACATTGAAATGATTGAATCTCTGAACAGATAAGTTATTAGCATTACAAATGAACCAAATGCTGCGGCTAAAACAAAGCATGTTTTAATTGCTTGTTTAAGCATATTTATATCGCCAAAACCTTTTAAGTAACCAATGCGAATGGTGGCTGCCATAGATAAACTTAGCGGAGCCATAAATACAACGCTACTGTAGCTAAATGCAACTTGGTGACCAGCAATAGCAATTGCGCCTAGTGGTGCAATCGCTAACGCTGAAAATGCGAATAGGGTAGTTTCAAATAAAAGTGATACAAAAATAGGTAAGCCGATTCGAGACAGGCTTTTAATTTTTTCTAAATTGGGTTTTTCAAAACGGCTAAATACTTTCATTGGTTTAAGCTTTTTGCCTTTGTGTAAATAAATTAAAAGCACAATAAAGCTTACCCACTGAATGATGGCGGTAGCTAATCCGCTGCCTGCTCCACCAAGTTGTGGCATGCCAAACTCACCAAAAACAAAAATATAATTAAGCGGAATATTAAGGATTAAACCAATTACACCAGTAATTAAAGCTGGAGTAGTTAAGCCTATGCCTTCAAAAAAGCTTCTGAAAACAAAAAATAAACAGGTTGGTAATATGCCCCAAATAGCAAACTGTAAATAACCTAAAGATTTGTCATGGAGTTCAGGTTCTAAATCTAGGTTATCCAGTGGTACGCTTACAAACTGATAAATTAGTACCACAAAAAAGCAAACAATTAACGCGAGGTACATTCCCTGATAAAGCGTTGAAACAAGTGGTTTTGTATCATTATTAGAGCCTGAAGCCCCTAGGAGTTGTGCTACTACGGGAGTGACGGCAATTAGCAGTCCTTGGATAGAAAAAACAACAGGTCCCCACAAACTAGTTGCAACGGAAACCGAGGCCATATCAACGTGGCTTAACTGACTCGCAATAACAGTATCGGTAAATAGCATTAATGCCGTAATTACTTGGGTAATTAAAAGCGGAATGGCCAGCTTTAAAAGGTGTCTAGTTTCATTTAAATCAAACAGTTTTGATTTCACTTGGGTCATTGAAGCACTTCTGTATCGCATAGGGTGCTTTATTATCTATTTAATCACTAATGATGGCTAGAAATAATCTGTTGATTTGAGTTATTTGGCGACTAATAACTAAAAATAATAAATTATTAGTATATACACTCTATTTTCCTGTCAGAAATAGTTTAAATATTCCTTACAGTATGGCTTAATGGGGACATAGGTTTGGCAAGTAAGATGTCTTTTGACCCTTTTCTTTTTGTCCTACATTTTTTTGTTAAACCACTTAGTTTAAATTTCAAACAAGGTTATCTGTTAAGTGACATTAGCTTCTATTAATTCTGTACTTTTCGTGTGTTTAGGCAATATTTGTCGTTCACCATCAGCTCATGCTGTTTTTAGACATAAATCTAAAAGCGCTGGGTTTGATATAACTGTGGATAGCGCAGGCACAGCGGCATATCATCAAGGTGCACGCCCTGATAGTCGTTCTCAAAAAGTAGGTGAAAATAGAGGGTATGACTTCACAGAAATTTCCGCGAGAAAAGTAGAGCAACATGACTTTGAAAAGTTTGACCTTATCCTAGCAATGGATAACGCAAATTTTTCAGATTTAATAGAGCGCTGCCCAGAAGAGTACCAACCTAAAGTAAGGTTAATGACTGAGTTTTGTCAGACGTACGCTGACGAAAGTGAAGTACCTGATCCATACTATGGTGGTGCCGCCGGATTTGAATTTGTTTTGGACCTCATTGAAGACGCAAGCGATGGTCTTCTTCATCAAATTAAAAACGAACCTAATTAAACTAAGGGTATTAAGTGACCAATTGGACTCCCGAAAGTTGGAGAGCGTTGCCAATACAGCAACAGCCAACGTATAAAGATAAAGAATTATTAGCGAATGTAGAAGCTCAAATTCATTCGTTTCCTCCTCTAGTTTTTGCAGAAGAGACTAGAGAATTACATCGTCAATTAGGCGAAGTAGCTAATGGCCGTGGATTTTTACTACAAGGTGGTGATTGCGCGGAATCCTTTAGTGATTTTAGTGCGACAAATATTCGCGATACATTTAAAGTTATGTTGCAAATGGCCGTAGTACTTACCTTCGGTGGTAAAGTACCGGTAACTAAGATTGCTCGTGTTGCAGGTCAATATGCTAAACCTCGTTCGTCGGACTTAGAAGAAGTTAACGGTGTTAAACTGCCAAGTTACCGTGGCGACATAGTGAATAGTTTTGAGTTTAATGAGTTAGCTCGTGAACCTGATCCTCAACGTTTAGTGACAGCTTACCATCACTCTGCATCAACACTGAATTTGTTAAGAGCCTTTGCACAAGGTGGACTAGCAGACTTGCATCAAGTAAACCGTTGGAACATGAGCTTTGTTGAGTCAAACCCGAACAGAGACCGATACCAGCATTTAGCTGATCAGTTGAAAGAAACGCTGGATTTCATGCAAGTTATTGGACTTACGTCTGAAACAACGCCAATGATTAAAGAAACGCAGCTGTTTACGTCGCATGAGGCATTGCTTCTTAATTACGAACAAGCGTTAACGCGTAAAGATCATTTAACGGATAAATGGTACGACTGCTCTGCGCACATGGTTTGGATTGGTGAGCGTACGCGTCAATTAGATCATGCACACATTGAGTTTTTCAAAGGCATTAATAACCCGATTGGCGTTAAAGTAGGTCCAGGTATGCAACCTGATGAACTTATTAAACTAATTGATGCATTAAACCCAAATAACGTACCTGGTCGTTTAACCTTGATTACTCGTATGGGCGCTGATGTTATTGGTAAGAAGTTACCAGCACTTGTGCAACGTGTGAAGCAAGAAGGTCGTCATGTTGTATGGAGTTCAGATCCAATGCATGGCAATACAATTAAAGCCAGCAACGGTTATAAAACACGTAACTTTGATGCGGTACTAACTGAAATTCAAGACTTCTTTAGCGTTCATAAAGCGGAAGGCACTTGGGCTGGCGGTGTTCACTTTGAAATGACAGGTCAACACGTTACAGAATGTACCGGTGGTGCTTACGGTTTAAGTGAAGCTGATTTAAGCAAGCGTTATGAAACACAATGTGACCCTCGTTTGAATGCCGATCAAGTATTGGAACTCGCGTTTCTAATTACAGATGCACTTAAAGACGCAAGATAAAGTTATGAACAATGTGCGTTATCCCGTTATTGATTGGTTTCGGGGTTTCGCAATTTTGTTAATGGTGATTTATCACCTATGTTACGACCTAGATGTTTTTGGTTATATTGATACGGTATTTGGTACTGGTTATTGGGTACCGTTTCGTTACGTTATTGTGATAAGTTTTTTACTGTTAGTTGGCCTCAGTTTACAGTTTGTTCATTACAAAAAAATAAACGTCAAAAACATGAAAGTAAGAACTCTGCAATTAGGCTTAGCCAGTGCAGTTGTAACAATTTCCTCTTATTTTATTGCTCCGCAAAAAGCCACTTTGTTTGGTATTTTACATCTTATTTTACTAGCCAGTTGGTTAGGCCTGTTATTCATAAATCGACCTAAGCTAAGTGCTATCGCTGGCACTACTATTTTTGCACTAGGCCATTTTGTTGAAACAAACCTGTTTGATTCTAATTGGTTACATTGGATAGGAATGGTTGAATACGTTCGCCCAGCGCTAGATTACGCGCCATTATTTCCTTGGTTTGGTGTTGTGTTGTGGGGGATTGCGCTAGGTTATGTAATACAGAGCAATGTTTTTATTAGTCGCAGCTTACTAAATATAAATGTCACTCAATCTAAATTTAATTCGTTTTTAAATTGGGCTGGCAAACATAGTCTTGTCATTTACCTTATTCACCAGCCTTTAATGTATGGCGTATTAATGGTTGTGTCGGGCTAACTTCATTGCTGAAATTATTTTTGCCGATATCTCTTCAACCGAAAAGTGCGTGGTATTGATAAAAGGTATTTTATTGCCTTTATACATGCGCTCAACTTCACGTAATTCCATTCTGCACTGCCTTAGAGAAGCGTACTTACTGTTTGCATAACGCTCATTTCTAATTGCAGCAAGTCTATTTGGTTCAATGGTAAGTCCAAAGATCTTACGTTTGTTTTCTTTCAGAACCGCAGACAGTTTAAAGTCTTCCATGTCATCTTCAGTAAAAGGGTAGTTTGCAGCTTTAATTCCGTACTGGAGCGCTAAATAAATACTGGTAGGTGTTTTACCACTTCGAGACACTCCAACCAATATTACATCGGCATCTTTATAGTTATCAGTTGTTTGGCCGTCATCGTTAGTCAGTGCAAAATTCATCGCTTCTATTCGAGCATCATATTTATGCTCTTTAATAGAGTGTGTTCTATGCTTAACGGGATTTGCTGGGACGTTTAGCTTATCGCTAATTACTTTTGAAAATGGTTCCAATACGTCAAAACATATTGAATGAGAGTCTGCAATTTTTTCAGCTAATGACTTATCTACAAAGGTATGAAATACAAAAGGGCGATGACCTGTAGTTTTAAAACGTCTATTTATCTGTTCTTTTAATAGATTAGCTTTTTCATCACTTTCAATAAATGGCACTGTTATATGCTCTATCGTAAAGTCATATTGAGACAAGGTAGCATGGCCAATGGTTTCAGCAGTAATGGCGGTGCCATCTGAAACATAAAATGCAGTGCGAGTCATAGTTGTCCTTTGTAGTAATAAATTTTCAAGTGCATTTAAATTTTACCAATTGAGGTTGGTTGTGTAGAATGCGCTCGCGTTTGTAAGTCTTTTTGTAATAATACAAATCATATAACAAAATAGGCTTCGAACTCTATTTTATCTCAAAACTTATTAAAATTAGTGGAGAATGTCACGTGCAGGAATATGTACTCTGGTATCAAGAATTAGGAATGAACGACGTCAACCAAGTTGGCGGTAAAAATGCGTCATTAGGCGAAATGATCAGTAACCTCGCCAATGCTGGAGTGAAAGTGCCGGGTGGATTTGCCACAACGTCTTTCGCGTTTAATGAATTTTTAGAACAAAGTGGTTTAGAAGCAAGGATTCATAACATCCTTGATACCCTAGATGTAGATGATATTGCTGCACTAACAAAAGCAGGTGAGCAAATTAGAAACTGGATCATTGAGACTCCGTTTACACCTGCATTAGAATCAGCGTTAGCAGAGTCTTATGAAAAATTAGCAGGTGAATTAGGCGAGCAAGCGTCATTTGCGGTTCGTTCTTCTGCCACTGCCGAAGACATGCCAGATGCATCATTTGCCGGTCAACAAGAAACTTTCCTTAATGTAAAAGGCTTAGACGCAGTAAAAGTTGCCGTTAAGCACGTTTTTGCATCTTTGTTTAATGACCGAGCTATTTCTTATCGCGTACACCAAGGTTATGACCACAAAGGCGTGGCATTATCAGCGGGCATTCAGCGCATGGTTCGCTCTGACCGCTCTTCTTCAGGTGTTATGTTCTCTATCGACACTGAATCAGGCTTTGAAGACGTTGTATTTGTAACGTCAGCATTTGGTTTAGGCGAAATGGTTGTTCAAGGCGCAGTAAATCCTGATGAGTTTTACGTACATAAACCAACACTAAAAGCGGGGCGCCCAGCTGTAGTGAGAAAAACTATGGGTAGCAAAGCTATTCAAATGGTTTATGCCGATACTCAAGAGCACGGTAAGCAAGTTAAAATTGAAGATGTTGATGTAAACAAGGCAAACGAGTTTTCATTAACAGAAGAAGAAGTAATGGAGCTTGCAAAACAAGCCGTTATTATTGAGCAACATTACGGCCGTCCAATGGATATTGAATGGGCCAAAGACGGTTTAGATAACCAACTTTATATTGTTCAAGCTAGACCGGAAACCGTTCGTAGTAACGAAGAAGCGAATGTAATTGAGACTTTCCAGTTAGAGCGCCGAGGTACTGTTAAGTGCACGGGTCGTGCTATTGGTCATAAAGTCGGTTCGGGTGAAGCTAAAGTTCTTAAGTCTATTGCTGAGATGGATCAAATCAAGCCTGGCGATGTCCTAGTTACAGATATGACTGACCCAGATTGGGAACCTATCATGAAGCGAGCTTCTGCGATTGTGACTAACCGTGGCGGGCGTACTTGTCACGCAGCAATCATTGCTCGTGAACTAGGAATTCCTGCTGTAGTAGGTTGTGGCGATGCAACTTCTTTAATTACCACAGGTGATGAAGTAACAGTATCGTGTGCAGAAGGCGACACAGGTTACATTTACGGAGAAGTTTTACCATTTGAAGTGGTAACCTCAAAAGTAGATGAAATGCCTGACTTACCAGTAAAAGTAATGATGAACGTAGGTAACCCTGACCGTGCATTTGACTTTGCTAGGTTACCGCACGCAGGTATTGGTTTAGCTCGTTTAGAATTCATTATTAACCGTATGATTGGTGTACACCCTAAAGCACTATTAAACTATGATGTGCAACCAACTGACGTTAAAGATGAAGTCGACGAATTGATTGCGGGTTATGAGTCACCAGTTGAGTTTTACATCAACAAATTAAAAGAAGGCATTGCCACTTTAGCAGCCGCTTTTTATCCTCAAAAAGTTATCGTTCGTATGTCTGATTTTAAATCAAACGAATACGCTAACTTAGTTGGTGGTGAGCAATACGAACCAGACGAAGAAAACCCAATGATTGGCTATCGAGGAGCTTCTCGATATATATCTGACAGCTTCCGTGATTGTTTTGCGCTTGAGTGTGAAGCATTAAAACGTGTTCGTAATGAAATGGGCCTAACAAATGTAGAAGTAATGATCCCATTTGTAAGAACCGTTGGTGAAGCAAAACAAGTTGCTGAGTTACTAGACGAACATGGCTTAAAGCGTGGTGAAAATGGCCTTAGAGTTATTATGATGTGCGAGTTGCCATCTAATGCATTGTTGGCTGACCAATTCCTAGAGTACTTTGATGGGTTTTCAATTGGTTCAAACGATTTAACACAGCTGACGTTAGGTTTAGACCGTGATTCAGGTTTAATTGCACACTTATTTGATGAGCGTAATGAAGCCGTTAAAGCTTTATTATCCATGGCGATTAGAGCAGCGAAAAAAGCCGGTAAATACGTTGGTATTTGTGGTCAAGGGCCTTCAGATCATGAAGACTTTGCAAACTGGTTAGTAGAAGAGGGTATTGACTCTGTTTCTTTAAACCCAGATACAGTATTAGAAACATGGTTGTATTTAGCGGAACAAGAACAAAAACGTTCTTAACCAAATAGTACAAAACTCACCTTAGTAAAAGTCAGCCATGTGCTGGCTTTTATTTTGAGTGACACTTTTTAAATTTTTTACCTGAACCGCATGGGCATTGTTCATTGCGTTCAATTTTGATGATTGGCGTATCAAACAGCTCTCCACTATCGTATTTCCAATGTTCATCTTCTATTACAAAATTTGATTGTTCATGTATTTGTTGTAAATAACCGTCTGCAATAAAATCCGCTTTAAACTCTACAGTAGTGTCTGTAGCTTCAACAATTGTAAGGCCTGTAAAGTAGCAACTCATACACGCTGCTTTTAGATCTTGTTCAGTTAACTCTAACTTTAGTTTGTTAGAACTTGTTTGGTATAAATAATCACTAGCGCCAGTAGCAAATGCAACATAACGAGAGCGCATTAATTGCAATGGGTTATCCGCTTTACGCTTGGCAGAGATAATATCCTGACAAGGGCAGGAGATTTCTTTAGATTTACACAAACAGGATGACAATATTTAACGCCTTATAATTGAGTAGTAACAACCCCAAATTAATGAGCTTGCAGTGCGCCCTCAATGTTATCAGATTTTATAGCGTGAATCGCTACTTCCGAATCGGCCCCTTTTAAATAGATTGAATTTTGCTGCTCTGAAGATAGTGCGTCTTCCCAAAAGATTATAGCTGAGCAATTGTGATGTTTAATTGCTTCGCTCGCAGTAAAAAATACGTCTTGGCAATGTTTCTTTTGAAAAACAATTACCTTATTAACATCTATACTATTGCGAGTTAAAAACTCTTTTGTTGGGCGACCATCAGGGGCAATAAGTAAAATCCAACCGGCTTGGGTACTATATAACTTGAGTAAAGGTATTAACCCAACGTCATTTTTAGTAATATTATTCAAAGGGTTAAACTGATATTCTGTTTTTTCGTTTATAAGATTATTAAGCATTTTCAAAACCACTGGATAAATGAACAGTGGTTGTAATTTAGTTGGTTTTTTATACCACTGCAAGTTTTTTATTCATTTAATGTAATAAAATTTTATAGGACTTAGTTTTGAAGAGTTTCAACAAATATTTATTAACGATTATATTTTTATCACCTATTGTCGCGTTTTTAATAACGACGACTCAATCGTTTAATAAACTTGATAGTTTGCAAATAGGAGACAGTGAGTTAACAACTTCTATTACTAAGTCTTATTATGTAGATGAGGGACAAGGGGCGTTTTTAGATCAACAACTTAAAGAGTTAAGCTTATTCGATTTACCTTACAAGGACTTTACTGGCACCTTAAATTGGGGATTTGACAATAGAACGTTTTATTACAAATACGAAATAGAAAACCTATCAAAAGAGGCAAGAAGCTATGTTGTCCATTTTGACAATCCTACAATAGATAGGTTAAGCGTTTTTGAGGTGACCAACGTACAAAATGTATTACTGGCAGAGTTTGGTGATACCGCTAAAAATGTAAGTCAGAGTAATAAAGCCATGCCATCCGTTATAGTTGGAGTTCCTTCTGGGCAAACTAAAACACTGGTTTTTGTATCCAAAACGACAGGCGCTGCTTTTTTACCTGTACTTATTTTCCTATCCGACAGCTTCTCAGAGTATCAACAGTTCATATATTTAATTTGGGGAGCGTTTATCGGTATTTCCGTACTTATGTCGCTTTACAATTTAATCCTTTTTGCTGGTGCCAATGAACGAATATATTTGTATTACATTGGGTACGTGTGTTTTTTCCTTGTACAGCTTGGTGCATTGCATGGTTTTAACGCTTATATAATTGGTGGTGAGTTAAATCAATGGTTATCAAAAAACATAAATGTTCTTAGTTGTTTTGTCAGTTTCTTCTCGGTTAAATTGGCATTACGATTTTTAAAGCTCGATCACCTAAAGGATTATATATGGGTGAAAGTTGCAAATATTTATAGTTACAGTCTGGCGTTTTTTGCTTTTGTATTCATTTTTTTAGAAGAGTCTACGGCAGCTTCTATATTTTTCTTCTTGTTAATTGCTGCTTATACAATCGCAATTGCGTTGATGCTTTATAAATTTAAAGAGCGTATTAAGTGGACTAAGTACTATATTATTTCGTGGGTGCCGCTATTTGTTGGTGCTGGTTTAGGCTCGTTAATGTTTGCGGGCGTGTCAGAGTATAGTTTTTGGAATCGACACGCTTCACTAATGGGCGTGCTAACCGAAATGGTTTTAATATCTATGGCTTTGGCGGAGCGATTAAGGAACAGTGAAGCAGAGCGTCTATATCAAGCATCCCATGAACCTTACTACAAGTTACCAAATGTAAACTTATTGGAGCAGAAAGGGCTCGAGCTAAGCACTAATAATACAAACTTCGATTTTTCTATCGTTTCAGTGTCTATCAACAACTATGAATCATTAGAATCGTACATTCCAAAAGATAGACTAAAGGAAGTTGTTTATAAATTCCTAACAGATATCGAACAAAGGTTAAGTTTAGATTTACAGCTAGTAGATTTTGACTCGGATTCTTATTTACCAAATGTGGCCATGCTAAATGACGGCGTGTTTAGCTTTTTAGTCTCAAGTAGTGACCAAATGCTTTTGAGTAGTGCCTTAAAAAAAGTGTCAGAGCGTCAGCCTATAAAAATGGAAATACCAGAGTTGCCCCTGCAGTTAAACTTCGTTGTGGGCGCCTCATCATTTATTGATAGTCCCTACGGAGTAACTGACGTTATTTATAAGGCGCAGTTAGCTGTTGAACAAGCTAAAGAATTAAACAAAAACGTATGGATATTTAGTCAATCGGAACCAGAAGCTAATAATAGAAAATTTAGAATGGCCAGCGATATCAAGTTGGCAATGCGAAGTGGGGAAATGTTTGTTAAGTATCAACCTCAGTTTGATATTGCTAGTGGTGAGATAGTTACTTTTGAAGCCTTACTAAGATGGAGACATCCCGAATTAGGAGATTTAAACCCTTTAGAAGTAATAACTGTTGCAGAAGACACTGGGCTCATTGAAGAAGTTACTATTTGGCTGATAGAAGCTTCATGCCGAAACTTCTCACGTATTTACAGCGCTGAGAAAAGTAGTGAGCTTTGTATTGCTATCAATATGTCGACGCAGGTTATTCTTTCGCCTTCTTTCTCGCAACGGGTCATGGATATTATTGAAACCCATAAACTTAAAGCGAGTCAGTTTTTACTGGAAATTACAGAAAGGTCATTCAAGTCTGATTCACAACAATTAGAACATAAAATTCGAAAGCTAAGGGCTTTGGGTTTTAAAATTGCTATTGACGATTTTGGTACAGGCTCAGCATCATTAACATATCTCAATAAAGGAATATTTAACGCCTTAAAAATTCCAAAAAAATTCATTCAATCTATGCCTGGGAATGAGCGCAGCCAAAGCATTGTTAGATCATGTATATCTTTGGCAAACCAACTAGAGATGGATGTCGTTGCTGAAGGTGTAGAACGAGAAATTGAACTGGATTTATTGAAAACGATGGATTGTAAAAGTGCACAGGGCTTTTTGTTGTCCTATCCGCTTACCGTAGAGGAAATAGAAGAGCAAATTAAAAAAGGCTGGAAGTTAAACGGAGTTGATTAATTATCGGTAATATTAGTTCAGTCAATTGGTAATTTTAGATTAGCGAACTCTTCTTTAAGTTGCTTAATTATAGAGGGGTCTGTTCCTAAACTGGCAGCTAAATAAAACTCTTCAGATAGCTCCTTAAAAGTATAGATCGTTTTGAAATCTGATGTTTCACATCCGGTTTTTTTACAATAATACTGAATGATATGACGATTAGCCGGAATAGCATCAATCCTGTGTCTTTCTAACATTTTCATAGTAGAAATAGTATTTACGATTTCTACTAATTCACGTTCAAACTCAAATCCATTCTGGTTTAAAAAGTTAGCTACGGCATCTTGCCTCTTAACTCCAATTTGAATATTCGACAAGTCTTCTAAATCGTCTACTGGTTTAATATCTGCATCTTTAAGTGAAATGAGCCGAGTAGTAACGTGTGCAACTTTACCAATCCAGATAAATTTATCTTCTCTTTCAGGTGTTCTAACTAAGGAAAAAATTAATGTATTAGGCTGATTTAATGCAATTTCATAAGCTCTTGCCCATGGCATTACGTCAACTTTACTAGTGGGTAATACTATATCAATAAGCTCAGAGACTTCTTTACCTACTGAGCCTCCAATTAAATCATTATTACGGCTAATTTGATAAGGCGGAAGGTGTTCGGTCACTATCCGAATGAAACCGTCGTTGGGTTTTGCTGGAGCCTGAAGGCTAAAAACAATTAGTAGTGATAACAATAAACTTGAAGCATTAGACAAAATAGTGGAATCCATAAAAATAACTATCTTTAATTAATAGCGCGTGATCGTTATTCTTGCAAAAAATAGGTAGTGCATAAGCTATTAACGTAATCAGGAAAACTATTGAAAAATCAATTTCGAGCTGTTCAATTTGCCATAGTGGCCGTTTTGCTTTGGTCAACGGTGGCCACCGCATTTAAAATTTCATTGGCTGGCATGACGCCAATACAGCTTTTATCAATAGCCAGCATTTCTTCGTTTATTGTTTTACTTTGTGTTGTAATTTTTACTGGGCGTATAGTTACTTTTAAAATAACACTGAGGAAAAAGTGGAAATCCTTTGTCTTCTTTTCCTTATTAAACCCAGTTGCATACTACTTAGTATTGTTCTCCGCTTATGATCGATTACCTGCTTCTCAAGCACAATCGTTAAATTACACTTGGGCCATTGCACTTACTGTTTTGAGTGCCGTTTTTTTGGGGCAGACGATTAGAAGGCGAGATTGGGTTGCTTGTTTCCTAGGCTATTTTGGGGTTTTTATTATAGCGACGAGTGGCAACATATTTAACTTAGAGTTTGAAGATTCTCTTGGCGTAGGTCTTGCGCTACTATCTACTTTTTTATGGGCAACGTACTGGATTTTGAATACAAAAATGAAAGCGGATCCTATCGTATCAGTGTGTTTGTGTTTCTTTTTTGGTTCGTTGTGGTTGTTACCCGGCGCAATTTACTTTGGTGGCTTTAGCGGAATCACGCAATCTGCTCTGTTTGGCGCAGTTTATGTTGGCTTGTTTGAAATGGGGATAACGTTTGTGTTTTGGTTAATGGCAATGCGTTACGCCACCAATACGTCATTAATTAGTAACCTAATCTTTGTATCGCCATTCATATCATTACTACTTTTGCACTTTGTTATTGGCGAAGAGATATTCGCATCAACAATAATTGGTTTGGCAGTCATCATTTTAGGCTTGTTGGTACAGAATCTGAACTATAGAAAGTGATTGGTACAACCGAGTGGATTCGAACCACCGATTCTAGCAATGAGTTCCTAAGTTATTGATTTTTAAGCACCATGAGTTTTTGATTAAGACTCTACTGTACCACCGTTTTGTACCTTTTTGTCAACTCAAAAGTCTAATGCTAATTTAATATTCTTTATTAACATGGTTGGAACCCAGTAAACTGAAAAGTACAGCAAGAATGGGTAAAACAAATAATCTTATTGATCTATAAGAACTATTCTCTATAGTTTTGGAAGTAAATACCCCTAATTTTAAGGACGAAATAAAATGACTATTGCAGTGCCAGACGCAGAAAGAAGAAACTTGGTTTTGACCTCCTTGAGTTTTATATTGTTTTATCTAGCGGATGGGAGTGTAGTTGGTGACACATTGAGGATTCAAGTTGTAAATATTAGCTTCGGAAAACCGGAGGTTTTAGGGTGTTTTGCGTGGATAATGTTGGCTTGGTTTCTTTTTAGGTTTTGGCAGAAGTTTCAAAGGAAAGTTCGTGAAACTTGCACTTCTGCAATTGACATGAATAGAGGGAGACCAATAGTTAAAAAATATTGTATTTCTAAATTGAAAGGTCAATATAGCGAAATTAAGGTTGCTGTTGTTGCTTCAGCAGATTTCGATAGTGGCACATCTACTTATAAATACCAATTGGAAATACATGAAGGCGTAACAAATGAAGCAGAACCGAAATCGTTTACTCGACCGCAAGGCAGAACGCATTTTATTGACCTCAAAGGAGCGAGTGGTTTTTTTGTCAAATATTGGTGCTTTTTTCGTGCGACCATTTATGACAATGGCTTCGTTGATTACCTATTTCCTTACGTACTTTTTGCTGTGGCTTTTAGCTTAGGAATTTTAAACAATGAGTTTCTAAAAGATTGTATAGAGTTGCTAGTTCTATAGTTGCTAAAAGTTTTCACTACAAAAATCCGAGAGGCCAATTCGACAATGAAGAAGCCTCATTCCCCCCCATAGGGGAGCCTACACGCCCCCTATAGATCGCCAAGACCATCTTCAAGTCTAACCAATACATTCCTTCCTTGACCTAATGACATCCTGTAGTCCAAATACAGCAAGGCTTCACGACTCCCTGACTTAAGCGAAAAAAAATCCGGCCAGCCCAAATAGCCAATCGTCCATTAAAGTAAGAGATATTAAACACAACACTTGACCGTTCAAAAACCGTTCACTAATATGATGTTCATAAACGTTTAAGAGTTTATTGAACAGTTGAGGTGAACATGACACAAGAATTAATCGGTTACGCACGAGTATCAACAACAGGCCAGAAGCTAGACGTGCAGCTAGACGCGCTGAAAGCCAAAGGCTGCTCTAAGATTTACCAAGAGAAACGCTCAGGTAAGACAGCAGATAGGCCAGAGCTTGAGAAGCTGCTTGATTATGTACGCGAAGGTGAAGCGGTAGTTGTAACCAAGTTAGACCGTTTAGGTCGCTCAGTTGCTGACCTAGCGAATATCGCCAAGTTACTTGAAGCCAAGGGCGTAGGTCTGATTATTATTGACCAAGGAATTGATACAACAACGGCTTACGGCAAGATGACATTCCACATGATTGCTGCTGTAGCTGAGTTTGAGTTGTCGCTGAGGTACGAGAGACAGATGGAAGGTATCGCTAAGGCCAAAGAGCAGGGCATTAAGTTTGGTCGAACCAAGACGATTAACCGCGAGAGAGTCCAGCAGTTAAGGGAAGACGGTCTTAGTTTGGCTAAGATAGCCTCTGAATTGTCTTGTAGTAAGAGTGCAGTTCATAAGGTTCTGGCTGAGTTAACGACTCAATGAGCCTATCGATCATCACAGCGACTTCATATGGAACTTAGTATCTACAGGCGATCTCTACGCTTCTCTGAGATCGTCTTTAAGCTCACAAGTACATTCATATAGGTAAACCAGAGAAGTCCTCTCAGAAGATCTTACAGATCGAAATACGGCAATAAGTGGACTGGACTGAGACTTATCTTGGTTAGTTGGATATGTCACTAGCTAAATAACCTACCTCTGAAACCCTTATAAAAACTGGCTTTGCGACTCCCTGACAATAGGAAGGACAGGTTTTCGAACCGTCACACTCCACAGGACATCGTAAAGGCAAACACTCGGTCACTAACTTTACGGTGGTGAGCTAAGGCTCAGGGGCAAGTGACCAGTCAATCAAACTCAAGACCAACGCCAAGACTAGCGATACGGTGTGAGGATGACAGTTATCTCTCTTACTTTACCTACAACTTGTGGGGGGTAAGGGGGGCAACTCCAAGTCATCAAATCTAAGACCAACACCAGTATCTATTAGTCAGTCTTTAAGACTACCTGTATTCAATTCATCAATGATTAACTCATTAGATATCTAACTACAAGACTATCTTAAAGACCACCTAGACCATCACGTTTTAGTATCTGGTATTCAGTCCTGTATATGGTCTATCAACTTATACGTATTACCACTTTAAGCCTTTGGACATGTGTGTTCCTCCAATACAAGTCCACTGGCTACCCACTTTAGTTATCGAATGCACCAACAAGAAGACTCTTTCGACGTCGTTAAGTTACTTAATGACTCATGAGCTGCTGACCCTGAGTCTTCTTGTTGGTGTGTTCATTAGTTTTACAAAAATAGATAAAAGGAGAAAACCTTATGACAAGAGAGAAACCATACAAGGTCATATCGCACCCTAAGATTTGGGTAAGGTTGACCGAAAGTAACCTAAAGAAACTCAGAGACTACCAAGCTCAGCTACAAGAGACGAGAGGACTTAAAGCCAGTGCTGGTAGTATCATCAATGAGTGTATTCATAAGTACTTAACCACAGAGGCTTAACGACATGACAGCTACCACATGCAAGGTGTGGGGTTGTTATCGTCCTGTAGCTAACTCGAAGTACTCTAAGCTCTGCAAGCGACATCGAGAGCTTAACCAACACAACGGTCATCCCACGTTTAAACCACCAGCTTTAGCTAAACATCACGCTACTTACAATCAGGAACTATCAATTGCTGTTCGTAGTGGTAAGCAATGGTTCACGCGAGTTGACTTAACTCACTACGAGAAGTCATTTGGTCGTCTATTAGATGACGCTGAGCAGCTGAAACCACTATCACAATACCGACGTTTAGGTGACTTGCCTGAACGAACTCAGTTGTTGTATCTGCTCAAAGGCTCAGTCGAGAACGTTGGTAGGCACGAGACAATGAAGCAATGGCTTGTTGTTTATCTAGCTGCTGACTTCAAGCGAAGACTGTTCCCAAATGAGAAGACGTTTGCTGTGTTCGTGTGCCGTAAAAGTCTGAAGTTCAGGGTCAAAATACCCATGCACCTTACCAAGTCAGGTAACAAGAAGTACTACAAGTTAAACGCTAAGCGAGCCGTAAAGATGCTGAGAATCTTAGAGCCAATCTTTCAGCTTGCTTTCATGGCGCATGAGAACGCTGTGATGTGGTTCAGGTACTACAACTGCAAGTTGCATATATCTAACCAAAGAAAACAGTTCATGAAAGAGAAGCACGAGAACAATCCGAACTACGCCAGTTCACTAACCAAATTACGCATTATCAAATCAATAGAGCGAAGATACTTAGGAGGATAAACCCATGAGTAAACAACAAGAAATCATTAACCAACTTAACGACCGAGTTAACGGACTTGAAGCTATCTGCTTAGACTTACTGAGTCACCACTTCCAAAGTGAAGCACAAGGCAGAATCAGGTTTGACGACTACCGCTTTAAGAACACACAAGAAGCAATTGATAAACGAGAAGCTGAAGCCAAGGCTAAGCAACTCAGAGAGAACCTAGCAGTCGCTAAGTCTGACTTCAGAGACAAAGCCAACTCAGAGTATTGGACACTTGTGTTCCTCAGTGACAAAGAGAAGAAGCAACAACTCGATGACATCTGGACGACTATCACAGCTGAAATGGAGCTACCGAAAGGAGCTAAACGACCAGACTATCAACTCGTTGAGCTAACAGAGGACAAGTTAATTGATAGACGCAATGAGATTAACCACGCCCTAGACCGCATCAACACTGCGCTTGCCAAAGACACGATTGAGCATAGTGAAAAGTCGATACAAGACGTCACCTTGAGCCTTGAAGCCAAGCTGAAGAACGATATTGCCAAGCTTAAAGTTAACACGAAGATATCTGACAGTGAACGTGCTGAGCGAATCAGAAACCGCGAGCAAGACACAAAGATAATGATTCGTAAGCACCTTCAAGATTGTCGTCGAAGAATTGATGCAAGCAAAACAACGTTAAAGCAATACGAGAGACTTCAAGTTGAGCTTAAACATGTCAAGAAGGCTCTTGCAGTCTTATTAACTAAATAAACCAATACGGAGGACAACACATGACAACTCAACTATCACGAATCATATACACAGATGGAGCTGCACCTAATAACCAGAATGGTTGCACTATTGGTGGACTAGGTGTGGCTGTGTTCAGTCGAGAAGGTGAACTACTAGATAGCTTCAACTCTCGTGTTGAACCATCTGAAGGCATGACGACAACAACAAATGTTCGCTGTGAAATGCTGGCAGTCATCAAGGCTCTCGAACTTGCAGAGCCTAACGACATCATACGCACAGACAACGAGATGATTCCTAAAGGCTACAACGAGTGGTTAGCCGGGTGGAAGAAGAAGGGCTGGAAGAACTCTCAGAAGAAGCCAGTTGCTAATCAGGACTTGTGGAAGCGTATCGACGAGCTGAAGCAAGAGAAGCCTAACGTTATCGTTGAGTGGGTGCGAGGTCATAGCGGTGTCGAAGGCAATGAACTTGCTGACAACTTAGCGACTGAAGCAGCAGCTTAACTTTCAATGACAAAACAGCAGCAATCGTTTCCAATGAAGACGGAATGTTCGACCTGAATGACATTTGGAGAGCGTTTGACCTGAAAGCAAGTCAAGCACCTAGTCAATGGCGTAATAAGGTACGTGAACATTTAGTTCGGTCGGGAAATTTGCAGACCGAGATGGGCGGTTCAGGCGAGAAGCGAGGAGCGACCCTAGCAACACTTGAAGCTCTCTATGCCTACGCTATGTGGGTAGACGTTGAGTTCTAAATGGTGGTAGTTGAAGCATTTGCTGCATTAACTCGTTGATACAATCTAAAACATTTCATCACCTAAAACGATCTGTACGATCTTCTGAGAAGACTTTAAGCCTAACTCTAGGCATTCCTATTACTCACGTAAAACGCGATCTGTAATCGCCTCTCAGAAGGTCGTCTTCATTTAATTAACTTAACTAATCGGAGGTTATTTATGACCATAGAATTCGAAGAACTATGTCCAGTGACACAGCAGCAAGTGACAAAGTTAATGGAACAAGAAAGTCACATACAAGAGCATGGAGACAACGCTGTGACAGACATTAAGACTGACTCAGGCATGAAGCTTGACGTCTCACAGTTAGACCCTAATTCAATCATTGAAGTAAACGGTATCACCGGAAAGGCTGAACACATGATTGAAGCTGGACTGATAGACGAGTCAGTTTACAACGGCTCTTACAGTGACATAGAGGTTGATTCCGTTGAACCTGAAGAACCTCAAGTTCCAGCAGTTCACGTAAACAGTGACGCACTAGACACAGCAAATCAAATCGAGAGTGTACTAGGTTCAGCTGATACGGTTGAGTCAATAACGTCGCTGCTTGCTGGTGAAGACCTAAGCCCTGAAGTAATAACAGAGCTTAGTGAATCTTTAGGCGTATCACCTGAGCTTGTAGAGCGTGAAGTACACCAAGCAACTGAGCAACTATTCGATGACTTTGCTGACTATGCTGAAGACGAACTAGGTATTCCAGACATTGAACATTTCTCTGAGTGGGTAGCTTATGCTGTCAACCATGACGTCAAGACTAAGCAGCTTTATCAGCAAGCGGTAGTTGGAGCTATTAACGGAGACCTAACGTTGTCTCATGACCTAGTTCAAGCGTATAAGCACCACTACCGTATGTTCTAATTCTGGCCTTTCCATTTAACCTTACTGAGTTCAACAGGTATCGAAGGAATCTTATTAATTTCCTTGTGCAGTAATTCAATAGGGTAATGTCCATAAGAGCTTGAAACGTCACCAGCTGTATGACCTGTCAAAACATCATAGATATCTTTAGGCATACCAGCCATTCGAGCATTCGTTTTAAAGGTGTGTCTAAAGGCATGAATAGGTTGAAGGTCTGCACTTATTTTTAACTTTTCGCGGAAGTGTAACGTTAACCATTTGCCAATAGCGAATCCATATGTGCCGTCAGAGCCTATCGTTAATTTAGGGAAAAGCCGTTCAGAGGAATCAAGGCTCTTTACGTAATCTAGGAAACCAAGAGATAAGAGGTCATCATGTATCGGAACAACCCGAGCGCTAGCTTTGTTCTTGAGTGATTTGTCGCTGTCATTGGCCTCTAACTTTAAGTAATAGATATCATTTACTTTCTTAACATCATGAACATAAAGTTGAGAGACTTCTTCTCGACGTGCGCCAGTGTAATAAGAGATTAAAGGAATCCAGTAAACAGCTTCACCATACTCAGCTACTGGCGGTCTGTAGGACTTACTAAAAATAGGGCTGCTGAATATTTTAACCAAGTCATCTAGCTGATACTCCTTGTCCTTACCTGAGCGCTGTTTAATGGACTGCGTTAATCTCTTGGTGCTGCCTAACACTGGGTTTAGTTCAATGAGTGTTTGTTCTCGCGCAAAGTCAAACACAGCACTTAACGCCATGAGTAGTTTTCTGACTGTCTTAGGTTTTAAAGTTTCCAGCTCATTAACTTTGGCATATTCGACCTGCTTAACTAAAGACATTGCACTGACCTTTTTATTAGGTCGAGTAGGTAGGCGCAACAGCAAATCTCTAAACTCTGCAATATCACGAGGAACGACCTGTTCAATAGGTTTGTTATCAGTAAACTCTGCGAACCTCTTTACGGCTACCTCGTAATCCTTGAGCGTCCTCTTTAGCGTTTTTTCCTGTCCTTTCTTCCTCAGCTTCAAGTCTTCTTGATAATCTTCAAATAACTTGAGAGGAGCTGTGCCTTTCGTTTTCAATACTTGAGATGCAGGAGGAGTCATTTCACTATTTGCCAACTGCTCAAAATCTGAGTTACTGAAGTTATTACTGTAGAACTCCATAGCTAACTGACTTAATTTCTGAACCTTAAGAGCCATGTAAGCTATAAGGGTCTGATAATAATTACTTTTTCTCGGTATCGCGTAACCATTATCAATCAACAGTTTGTCAGCGGTATCTCCTAAATACTCAACCAAAGCGTTGTTTCTGTTAGACTCTAAAGGAGTCGCTGACATATCTTCAGTTTCTTCAAGACCTTTCTTAAAGTCTTCCTCTGTAATGCCAGAGTTACCTTTCCAGTCACCTAAGTTAACCAGAATCAAATCATATTTTGCAATTGTGCTAGCGTTAAATGTTTCGCTATTCCTTAAAGACTTCAGTTCGTCATTGAAGTAACGAGAGGCCAGTACTTGAATATCGAACATGGTTAACTTATCAGGAGAGGTAGTTTTCCGCTTAGAGATTTCTTGCTCAGTTTCATACCGTCTGCGAGCAGTCTCAATAGTCGAATTAAATTCTGAGTATACTTCAGGGAACAAGCGTCTAGCTTGTTTGATATCTTTAGTTTTGAGAGTGCGTTTTAATTCTGATTTGCCGATGTAATCTCGAAGTTCTTTTGGAACAGAAACACGACAATAATATACGCCAGTTTTTTGATGTTTGAATGGTGTTGCCATCGTACCCATTTGTACCACCTCTTTGTACCACTTTGGTTAAAGGAGGTGCTTATAAATCATTGATTGTTAACTAATTTATTATAAAACAAATACTTAGAAAATTGGTACAACCGAGTGGATTCGAACCACCGACCCCCACCATGTCAAGGTGGTGCTCTAACCAGCTGAGCTACGGTTGTATAACACGAGTATCGCGAAGAGGTTGTATGCTAAACAACGGGCTTTTAAAGTGCAAGCCGTTTTATCATAATTTTGATTCAACTGATTAATTTCCCAACAAAACCTGAACTTAAGGCCTCTATCGTAAGTATTCTAGAGAAAGGTGTTGGGCTCATTGGCCAATTTTTTATATAGTAGCGGTTCTAAAGTTGAGGGCTAATTAATGTTTACAGGTATTGTGCAAACAAAAGCAACGGTTATCGGTATTACCGGTCACGACGCATTTAAGACAATTTGCTTGTCGGTAGGAAATGAATATTTAGAAAGACTTACAATAGGGGCGAGTATCGCAATTAACGGTGTTTGCCTAACTGTAACTAAGTTTGAAAGCCGGTTGTCTGACGTGGTTGGGCAAGTGTTTTTTGATGTAATTGATGAAACGCTCGATGTAACTAACTTGAAGTCTATAAAGCAGGGCGACCAAGTTAACTTTGAACGAAGTGTTACTTTTGGTACTGAAATTGGTGGTCATATTGTATCTGGCCATATTCACGCTACGGCGATTTTAGAAAAGGTTGAGCGAAGCCCTGATAATGTAAAAATGACGTTAACTATTGACCCACAATGGATGAAATACATTCTTCACAAAGGTTTTGTTGGCATTAACGGCTGTAGCCTAACAGTTGGCGATGTTAGCTCAGATAGCTTTGCACTGCACCTCATTCCAGAGACGTTGCAAATTACCAACTTGGGTAATTACGAAGAGGGCGATCAGTTAAATATTGAAGTTGATCAACAAACATATACAACGGTTCAAACAGTTGAGCGTTACTTAAAATCACAAAGTCGTTTTAACTAGTCACTTTACCTAGTCGATTTAATTAGTGAAGCTGTAACCGTTTTTGACTAGTAGATTTGTTCGTCATCGGCATCTACTTTCAATTCTACCTTTTGCCTGAGTTCGTCAATGTGGGTATTTAAGTGAATAGCGTTGCAGCAAGCTGAACAGTCTTCGTAGTAGTCTTGATCACCATTTGACATATCAAATTGAAAACTAACGTGGTGCCCACAGTGTGGGCATTCTATGGTTTTAGAAAATGTATCCATAAGCCTTCCTCAATATTAGGCTTTACTTCCCCCATTTATGCTTCTGCCACCATCCACTGCCAAAATCTGTCCTGTTACATACGTAGCTTTGCTCATATACAAAATAGCTTCCGCTATATCTTCGGGAGAACCTAACCTAGCTAAACCTATCTCACTGAGTACTTGTTTCTTGTCTTGTTCCGATAGGTCGTTTTCGTGCCAAAGTATCGCACCTGGTGCAATACCATTCACTCTAATATTAGGCGCTAATTCTCGAGAAAGCGATTTTGTTAGCATCACTAATCCTGCTTTAGCCATACAGTAAACTGGATAATCCTTTAACGGACGATCAGCATGTATATCTACCATATTGACAACATTACCTTTATTTTTGGTTAACTCAGGTAATAGGTTTTTAATTAAGAAAAAGGGCGCTTTAAGGTTAGTACCCATTAAGTCGTCCCAAACGTCTTCATTTACATCGTTTACGGGGGTTGGGTAAAATGAAGATGCATTATTTACTAGCATATCAATACGACCAAATGCGGCCGTCGCACTATCGGCTAAAGACTGAAGCTCGTCTAATTTAGTAATATCTGCTTTGACACGTTTTGCAGAGTTTGAGCGAATCGCATTTAGTTCTGAAACAAATGCATCAGCTTCGTCGGTAGAGTGGTTACAATGGACAACAATGTTATAGCCATTTTGATGTAAAAGAGTCGCGGTTTGTTTACCGATTCTTTTTGCTGCTCCAGTTACTAAAACCGTAGGAGAGGTGGTTTTCATTTGTCTTTCCAACTATAAAATTTAAAAATAATGAGGCTAGTACGTAATAAATCTAAAATAAGCCTAAATATATTCGTTATTGCGCTTACGTCGCTTGAGATCTAGCTTAAGATAAAATAACATTCGCTTCAGACAAATGTCGAATTCTCGGCCCAGTTTAAATGGATTGTAACCGTTTAACACGCCAAAACTTTAAAATTTATACTGTATATGCGACGCATTGTAGGCGCCGCCACTGTACTAAGGAAATAAAATGCCTGTTATTACTCTTCCCGATGGCTCACAACGCCAGTTTGATAATGCCGTAAGCGTCGCCGATCTGGCTGCCGATATTGGGCCGGGGCTCGCCCGGGCGACCCTCGCCGGAAAGATTGGTGACGATCTTGTCGATACATCCCATCTCATTGAGAGCGACTGTGAAGTTTCGCTGATCACCGACAAGAGCCCCGAAGGGGTGGAGATTGTACGCCATTCGACCGCACATCTGTTGGCCCAGGCGGTCAAGCAGCTCTACCCCGAAACCCAGGTGACCATCGGTCCTGTCATTGATAACGGCTTCTTCTACGATTTTGCGCGCGATGAGAGCTTTACCCCGGATGATATGGCTGCCATCGAGAGACGTATGGCCGAACTGGCCAAGGCCGATATCCCGATTGAGCGATCCGAGATGAGCCGTGATGATGCGATCGCCCTCTTTAAGGGTATGGGCGAGATCTATAAGACCGAGATCATTGCAGATATTCCGGCCGATCAGAGACTCTCACTCTACAGGCAGGGTGACTTTATCGATCTCTGTCGTGGCCCCCATGTCCCATCAACCGGAAAACTCAAATCGTTTAAGCTGATGAAGCTGGCCGGTGCCTACTGGCGTGGCAGTTCAGACAATGCGATGTTACAGCGTCTCTACGGCACCGCCTGGACCAATAAGAGGGATCTTAAGAGCTATCTGAATCGTCTCGAAGAGGCGGAGCGACGTGACCACCGTAAGCTGGCCAAACAGCTCAACCTGTTTCACTCGCAGGATGAGTCACCCGGTATGATCTTTTGGCACAACAACGGCTGGATCATCTACCAGGAGGTGAAACAGTATATTCGCAACAAGCAGCATCGGCATGGTTATGATGAGGTGAAGACGCCACAGTTGGTCGACCGTTCGTTATGGGAGCGATCAGGCCACTGGGAAAAATTTAACGAAATGATGTTCACCACCCGCTCGGAGAGCCGTGATTATGCGATCAAGCCGATGAACTGCCCCTGCCATGTACAGATCTTCAATCAGGGGATCAAAAGCTACCGTGACCTGCCGATCCGCATGGCCGAGTTTGGATCTTGCCACCGCAACGAGCCTTCAGGCACCCTGCACGGTTTGATGCGGGTGCGTAACTTTGTACAGGATGATGCCCACATCTTCTGTAGCGAGGCGATGGTTCAGGATGAGGTCTCTGAATTTATCGATCTCCTGTTTGAGGTTTACAAAGACTTCGGCTTTAACGATATCATCATCAATCTCTCTACCCGTCCCGCTAAGCGCGTCGGTTCGGATGAGGTTTGGGACAAGGCAGAAAAGGCACTTGAATATGCGCTCGATATCAAGGGGCTGGAGTGGAACCTGCTGCCAGGCGAGGGTGCCTTCTATGGTCCCAAGATAGAGTTTTCGCTACAAGATTGTCTGGATCGAGTCTGGCAGTGCGGAACAATTCAGGTCGATTTCTCCATACCCGGCAGACTCGATGCCGAGTTTGTTGCCGAGGATGGTTCACGTCAAACACCGGTTATGCTGCACCGTGCAATTCTCGGATCGCTGGAGCGTTTTATCGGCATTCTGATCGAACACCATGCGGGTGCATTTCCGCTTTGGTTGTCACCGCTACAGCTCTCAATTCTTACAATTACCGATAATCAACACCAGTTTGCCCTGGAGGTCGA
>PJEL010000428.1_pt1 | contig 49266 bp, 87 predicted proteins | sample 1853271 | NCBI WGS metagenome assembly PJEL01 (sample SAMN08108733, study PRJNA415343) | Invertebrate metagenome, whole genome shotgun sequencing project. | host: Globobulimina | place: Sweden: Gullmar Fjord | collected 2015-08
GATCGCTGCCTCGATTCGTTGGTCTAGTGTGGTCGTCGTGGCCTGTAGTGCCGTCCATTGGCAGCCGTATAGACTCTCGTCGAGGAGCATCGCTAGGTGGTGAGGGGTGAAGGTCATTCGTTGCACTCTGGACAAAGTAGAGTGTATGGGTTGCTTATTAACGCCCAGGGGGCTAGCCAAACCGCCCTCTGTTCGAAGTAACTTTGCAGCATGGTTTCGAACGTCGGTTTCTCAGCTAGCCAACGGTCTTCGGTCCTACCGCACGACTCGCAGGTGAATCGAAACTTGAAGAGTTGATCTACGCTCATTCGTCCAAATCCCCCAAGGCCAATCTCGCGTTTCTGCGTTCAAGCGACTTTTCCCAATTTTCCAGAGCATGCATGGCCTGCTCAACCGATGTGAAAGTGTGCCCTCTCCACACGTTGGCGTTTTTAACCATGCAGATCCGAAACAGATCCGACGGCTTGAAACGCAATTTTTCATCACAACAGCACACAAATGCTTTCCACGCTTCAATGTTGTCACTCATCGTAATCCCCCAACGCCCACTCAAGGGCGTCAATCTCGCGTTGAATCCGCTCCGCTTCCACTCGACTGGACTTAGCCTTGAGGGCCCGGAGCTTCCGTATCTGCGTTCTCAGCTGTCCTGGGTACATACTTGATCCTTCTCCTTCTCAAAGGCCATTCTCATGCGGCACTGAGGGCACCAAACGCGAGTATCAGACGTGACCGTTCCGCAGTCGTTGTTGTATCCATAGTCGCAATCGAGTCCAGCCAGACTGAGCGCTTCTGAATAGACCGAATACACATGCTTGGCGTCCAAATATCCACTAGCCATCTACTGCCCCTCCTTCTTCATCTGCCCCATGAACTCCAGCGCGTACTGAACCGAGAGCGACCACTCGTCGCCATCACGGACGGCCCTGAGCGCCTCATCGGCGAAGTAGACCGCGCTCACTAGGATTTGGAGTTGGTTGCCCTTGTCGTGCATGGCTTCATGGGCTTCGGTGAGTTCCGATCCAAGCGAGTTGATGGTCTCGTGCGCCTCCCTCAGCTCAGCTTCCAGCGCTGCGATCCGTGCGTCGCCCACTTCCGCGATAATGCTCGCCACTTCTGCCGTGTCTGATGTTGCGTCTATGAGCCCCATGTTGACCTCCGTTCGGTTGAGACCCCAATCTACACGACCCACCGGACACGTCAAGCAGAAACTAACATAAACTAACAGAGATTGTTTGACACCCATGTCCATCACCTATAGATTGTGGCTCAGGAGGTAACTATGGAACATAGGGACAAGACGAGCGTGAGGTCTATCAGCCTGCCTAACTACGTGTGGTCGGCCATTGACGCCATTGTGGCCGCTTCTGGGTGGAAGAAGGCGTCGATATCGGGGCTCGTGCGAGTGGCAGTGGTAGGCGACAGGGAGATCAGGGACCAGATCATCAAAATGGAGAGAGAGGTATGAACATCATCATCCTAAGCGGCCACCTCGGCAACGACCCAGAGATGAGGCTGTCCCAAGCGGGGAAGCCTGTCACGAAGTTCAGGCTGGCCACCACATCAGGCTGGGGCGACAACAAGCGGACCGATTGGCACAACATCGTCTGCTTCGGTAAGACGGCTGAGAACTGCGACCAGTACCTCTTGAAGGGCTCGCGTGTGAACCTGCGCGGATCGGTCAAGTATGGCCAGTGGGAGAAGGACGGGATCACGAAGTACTTCACGGATATTCTGGCCGACCATGTTGACTTCATATCGACAACGAAGAACGACCGGTCGGCTGAACGACCTCAATCGACACGAGTCAGTCCAGATCCTGGTGGATTTGATGACGGCTTTACGAGTGACGATATACCTTTCTAGGGGTGACGACGATGATCTGCACAGAATATGAACTAAACGAGTTGAAGGAGCGCATGAACGCGCTCGTAACCGCTGTTGTCGAACTCGAGGCCAGAGAGGCGCTTGACCAACACGCCGAACTGAACAGAGCGCTACACGACCGTGACGAGGCTCGGATTTACCTCAAAGACGCAACCAAAAGTCGACTCCAGGCTATCGCCGAGCGCGACCGGCTCAAGGCAGAAGTCGACGAACTCAAGTATGCGCTGGACGAGAGAGACGCAGCTCAGATCGAGCGTGATAGGGCGGTTCGCGAAATCGACCAAATGAGAGAATCATTCCATAGTAGGGCGGCCCACATTGAGAGGCTATCAACCGCCATGGGCGACATCGACAAGATAGTTCAGGCCGCCAAATGAAGCTCAAGCCAAGCGATATCCCATCAATTCTAGGACTGCGCCGCTACGACCTGCACGCAGTATGGGAGCGCATGACAGGCCGTGCTACACCAAGAGAGTGGACGTGGGCCGACGACAAGCGTGAGGCTATTCGAAAGGCGCTCATTGGCCATTATCAAGACATCAAACTCAGTCGGAGTTCATTCAAGCTCTACCGTCGTGGCCTCCTGTCATCCGTGGTCGACATCCACAACGGAACAGCATTACTCACCAGGGTAGCAGTCGGCAACGGAGAGTGCGTAAAGTGGGCTCAGCGTCAAGATGGCTGGGACTCATGGGCCGACGGCTTCTATTACGAGGCACAGGCCGCGATGTATCTCACCGGCCTTCAAACGGCCACTTGGCTCGTTGACGCAAGGGGTACGTTCGTCGTGGTTGAGGTTCCTCGTGATGATGACGCGGTGCAGGAGTACGTAGTTGAAGCGGCTGCTGAGTTCATGCCGTGGGTGGAACGCAACGAGGTCCCACCGAAGGCGCTGGGGCAAATCGACATCAATACGCTCGACGACGTGGCTAGCGTCCTTGAGCATGACATTGAGTGAATTGAACACCAAAGGGGGAGATGATGATGGCGATCAAGATTGGTGAAAAGACGTATAATCGACACAATGGCTACGTTTCTGTCGACAAAGGAGAGTGGACACAAGCCAACATTCTTGAACTCTTCGATCACGCATTCGACCTGAAGCGTCAGCTATGCGATGCGAACCAATGCGACAAGTGCAAGGCCGCTGGAGACGACCGAGTTGTGTGTTCAGCGAAGTCTGTCAAGTACACGAACCCAGAGTGCGGAACGTGTGGCCAGCGTCCTGACATGTCGAAGCCTGCTGACGCTCGTACGATGTGCATTCCGTGTAGCAACAACTTGGACACGAACAACAGGATCGATCGGATCGAAAAGTTGACCACGGACTCAGGAGTCGTCTATCAGACCAGCGAGCTCGACGCGCGGATTCAAGCGATCGAGCAGTGGATGGAGCGGGTTGACGACGACAGAGTCGAGCGTGAACGAGACCTCAAGATGGTGGCTCGACGACTGCTTGAGGTGCTCGGATGACTGACAAAGAACGCGTGCTCTTGAAGCTTGTCCAGCTCATGGGGTTATACGGTCGTTTCGACGATTGTCACTCCTTCAAGGTGAAATCATTCGGCGACCCAAAGCCCGGCGACCTCGTGATCTGCTCAACTGGACGAGGTGAGCCTCATAGGTGGACCGTTGGTTATTGGGTAGAGCGGATCGGTGGATCGTCTGGAGTCGTTCGAGAGATCGGGACTGACGCGCTATGCCATGTGACCAATGAGTCATTCCGAGTCGTCGAGGGTGCTGGCGAGGAGGTCGAGTTCGATCGACTGAGGTGGAAGGCGTACAAGAAGGTCTTGAGCGCACTCAGACGAGGTCGAGCATATGGCCATGGGGTTTGCTTCCACAGCATGATATTCGAAGGACGTGTGGCCACCGTGAGCCTTCGAGAGAAGTGGAAGCAGGAGATCAGCCAGACGTTCCGGATCAAGTTTTACGCGAGAACGACTGTTCGAGAGGTCCACTCCATCTTGACCGGCGGAAGCGGGTCGTTTGCATCATGACCGAGGAGCAACTTCAAATCGCAGCTATCAAGTACCTGCGCAGTCTGGACCTGAACCTCCTCGCCTTCCACCCACCAAACGGTGGATACCGGACTAAGGCTGAGGGCGCCAGGCTCAAGCGTCACGGCGTGCTGGCTGGCGTCAGTGACATCCTGGTGCTCAACCACCCAGGCCTGGCCATCGAACTGAAGACATCGAGTGGTGTGTTGAGTGCAAAGCAGGGTGATTTTGGCGCGGCCGTGAGTGCGTTGGGGTGGACGTTTCGGGTTTGCCGGTCACTGGCCGAGGTCGAGGCTGCTGTCTTCGACGCTTATGGGGAGAGATGATGAGCAAGAGCGAATATGAAAAGGGAGGATTCTCCATCGACGTGAGGTGGCGTATTGATGCTGCCGATGACTTGTATCGTGATGGCGCGTACCGAGTCACCATCAAAGGGGGGTACATCGGTATTTCTCCATGCTGCATTGGGTGCGCGCTGGCCATCGCTGCCGGCCAGTTCAAGTATGATTATCACTCGAGGTCGTCATGAAAACCACCCTACCAGCCCGCCTCTGCCGATGTCGTCAACCCGCCGACGTCATCATACCACTGACCTCTTCAGAGTCCCTCTGCCTGTGCTGCGGGTGTCTCATCAAGTTGCACAACACGTGCGTGATAGCTCTGTCGAGTGAGCCAAGGAGGACGACTAATGAACATCGAACACCGAAAGCAGGTCGAGCACCACAACAAGCTTCAAGCCCACATGCGCCAAATGCTCGCAGAGATTCCCGACCTCACGATCGCCATAGCAGCCGAGCGGGTCGAGTGGCTGGGATACTTCGGAACGACTGAGCAGGGCCCATGGCTTCACTACACCATTATGGTCGTTCGAGCCCTCAAGGACGAATGCGTCCACTGGGAGGACAATGCGTTCAGCGTCTCAACACTCGCCAAGGCCTTCTTCGACCCTTCGACCCTTGAACATGACGCAATCATAGTCTTCTGGGCTTCGAAGAGGTGCGGGTCAATGCTAGCGGCCCACATCAACAGTCACCTCTATCATAACTCAGCCCCAAGCCTCACGATGCGCATAGAAGCGAGTCAGGCTATTCGTCGAGACGCTAGGTGGATGGCAAAAGAGAAGCACATGCGCATGTTCAACGACCCCAAGGTGTGGCCTTTCATCGAGCGGATGCGTCGTGAGTCGACGGAGGACGACCAATGTACCTGAAAACGAAAGACGGAATCTACCCTATGGCTCACACGACGATCGGGGTCATCCGGTCGGAAATCCTCATACAGTCGGGCTCACAGACCACAAGCCTCAAATTCGAGTCGTACGATGCAGCGAAGGCCGCTATTGACGAGATATGGCAAGAGGTGTCTGGCAGCGGTCGCTCGTTCATAGTGATTAGTGGAGGGTGCCAATGAACGATCTCAAACGCCTCATGCGCAATCAGAGGTAGCGATTCAAGTCAGTCGGGACCTCGAAGTACTCAAACCACTTCGTCCCGAGGGGGATTGACCCACACTTGACCCGTTTGAACGTCCGTCGAGTGAACCTACCCAGTGGGACAACGGACCACTCAGGCCCTACTGTTTCACGCTCTTCATCAATCGAGACGAACTCAGGCCAGTCCCGGTCCCACTGGGTGCCATATGCGAATGATGATGGCAAATGAGCGAGGAACCTCGCCCCATCAAGAGTATGGAACATTGTAGTTCGGTCCGTCGCCTCTCGCATGCTGTCAGGTGCCGATTGTCTCCACAGCGCCCTGTCGGCAAGACTCGCCTCCTTGTCAAAGCCCGCACGCTTCAATTGGCGAAGCAGCGCTTCACCAGCTGTCTGGACGCCATTCTCTGCGTCCGCCGCTAGTCGTTGCCAGCTCATCTCGACCTCTCAGCCAACAACCTAGCCCGACCACGCGCATCGGCCCGATCGTTGAGTTCCTGGTCTGTCAAGGTTGTCGGCTCGGAGTGGCCAGCGAACGGATCGGGTATCTCCCCTACTAGACGAAGCTCAAGCGTCAAATCAAGCACTTCAGCGGCCTTGGCCAGCGTCTTGATGGTGACGTTGCACTCACCACACATGAGCCGCCTGAGCTGGCTCCTCGACGTGTCCATGCGTGAGGCCATCGCCTTACGTGTCATCTGGTGGCCCTTGCGGGCTTGCTCAAGGCCATCGACCAGTTCGTTGATACCGAACCTCCCAGGGTCGCCTTCAGTACGTGAGACGATTGGCAGGTCGAGTGGTTCGTCGTCATCGGCCAGGTCGATCATCATGATCGCTTTACTTAGTGATGATCGCAGATCGGACAGGTCGCTTTTCATGGTCTCCTCTATGGCTATTGTTTGACACAGGTGAACCATACACGGGCCATACACACAGGTCAACCATTGATGCTCTCATACCTACACACACCTACATGCAGATAGGGTGCCATCCGTGGGCCATGTCGTTCAAATACGTACCATGCGTGGGCTCTGTGTGCTCCCAGCGGCCCGATTTCGGCTGTAAGTCACCGGTTATTAACGTTGTGTGTTTCAGGGACACACAAACAGGCCCATAGAATAGAATTGGAAATAACGTACTTTAATCAGTCCCTTTAGTCCCTCTGTACTGTTGTAAGTACTCTTTTTCCAAGTTTAAATTATAACCCTTATTTGTTGTCCCTGGAACACACACTCTTTCATATAGGGTACTTACAAGGGGGTTTTGGACCGTGGGAGCACACAAACGACACACAGCTGAACCACAGACCTTAATGTCGATTGAGTGCGTGATTGAGGCAATGTGGGCGTCACACCTACATGTAGGCCTGTGGCTCTACCAAGCCTGACTCGTGACGAAACACTTACATGTGGAAGCAAAACACCAGGTGGGCGGCACATCGACAGCAGCCCTCTACGGACACAGCACACGTACAGCACTCGAGCCCTACTCGACCAGACCATGGAGCCGTACTGAGTGAGGCTATGGCCTATGGTGTTACGCACCACGAACTTACTATAGACGTGGCTATAGGATAGCGTTCGCGCTGCTAGGTCTTGGATGGGGTACAGTTGTCGTCCGACCTCTTCGACCTGTGTCCTCTAAGGACCGCTCGCGTATCTCGAGTCGATCTGGAATACACCCTGCGATACGTGCATATACACACGTTGGTGGCCACTCGACTAGCCACTTCAGCCTCTCAATCCTGAGAATCGTTATAGTTATCAGGGAGTTCCAGCACAAGTTCACATAATATACGTTATGGGACGTACAGTCATAGTGCGGACTTGCGAGCCTGCCTACCATGGAGGTGCACCTCTTGGCCTCCGAGAGCCGCCAAGTGTATTCAAGATACATGTAGGTGCAGCCCCTACCCCCGGTCATTTGGTGTGACTTTTTTGCCTCACTTTGCCTCGGAGCCCCAGAAATGACGTGCCAAAAAATGACTTTACGTTATTTACATTGGCCGATATCGGGTGTACTGTGAGTTCCTGACGTGAATAGAGACGTCGATAAGTACTATTTAAGGGGGAGAGTCATGAGTGACAAGATCTGCGAGCCGGATTGGGACACACAGGATGTCGAGATCGAAGGGACCACCGCGTATCAGACAGCCTCATGCAAGCACTGCGGAGCGCTCATGAGTCGTGACTGCGACATTGAGTTCTTCGATAGCTGGCTAGTCGACGATGAGGGCTTGTCTTGCGAAGATAAGGAGGAGGCGGCATGAGTGAGATGATCCTCGGAATCCGTGAGCCTGTGTGGGTAATCAGAGGTGGATATCTGCACGGGCCGGAGCACGTGTTCGATTTGGCCGCGTTGCCAGCGCTGTCAAAGGATGTCACAGAGGTCCGGAAGCTCAAGGAGCGGATAGAGCGTGCCATCGAACTTCTTAACGGTGGCTACTCTGGCGATGCTGTGACCAACATTTTGGAGGGGGAGTGATGAGTGCACCAGACTGGTTCAAGAATCTACCGCAGGACGCGCAAGACCAGGCCATCAAGGAAATTGCTCGACAGATCGAGCAGCCTATCGTCGAGAAGAACTGCCATGTTGACTGCGGCGCGTTGGCGGAGTGCCGTTCTCAGCTGGCTGGATTGAGTGACGAGGTGGCTCTACTAGGAAAGGACTACCGAGAGCAGAGGGATCGGATCGCTATGGCCTTGGAGATCCTGCGTGAGCATGCTCCTCGCGGCTTCGAAGCCGAGGTGTATATCACGTACGCTCAGTTCGCTCTTGAGGGAGACGACAGGGCAGAGAACTGGAAGATCGAACAGACGGGACTGTGATTGAGTCGAGCCGTATTCCAGTCGACGGCCATCACCTGATGGGCCTTTGGCTAGAGGAGGAAAAGCTGCACCTCACCTTCGCTCGTGTGCCTCGGTTCCATCAGATCTTTGAAGACGAGTGGCACGAGATGCTGGAGTCGGAGATGAGCCTTGACGCCACAGCCAGCATCGCTCTGGTCGTGGCACGAATCACCGGGCTGCGGGAGAAGTCCAAGACCGACTTGGAAGCGCACCTTGATGCTGTGAGTCGAGAGGAAGGTGGAGTGAACTATGAGGGGAAGGAGGACTGATGCTGATATTCACTGACAACTGTATCACCGAAACAGGAACGGTAAACTATTCATTCTATTTGGATTTCACCCTTGTAATCGATGGCATGCCTAGAGCCATGATTGAGGTTGGTACTGACCAAGAGGTTCTGTTTTATTGCACTGACGTCGAGAAGTTTCTCCGTCACGTGGAAATAGGGATGAGAACTAAACACGTGGACCTTCGCATTGGTGCTGCGGTTGAGTTTAGGTATGTTTTTGAGCATGAGGGGGAGTCATGAGCGCACCAATACTGATCGAAGCCTGGGGGGAGACGAAGTCGTTGCATGCGTGGGGCAGGGACCCTCGTGCGAAAGTGAAGCCGCGAACGATCGGCTATCGACTGAAGGCTGGGCGAAGTGCAGAGGAGGCTATCGGTGGTGAGGCTAGTCAATCTCGAAAGGCGGGTGTGAAGTCAAAGGAAGCTAAGCGAGTCAAGGTGGTGACGATCAAGGTGAACGAGGATGTCGTGGAGAAGTGTAGGAGGTATGGGGTGCGCATGGGCCAGGTGTTACGTGAGGCTGCCGAGGCTGCTGAGCTACGAGCTGTGGAGCGGGTGGCGATCATGGACGAGGCTCGCGGGTTCTGCCTGTGTGGGTATCGGGTGGATCTTTGTGCTGGTGAGTGCGAGGTGAAGAGATGAAATACACCGTGATGACGAACTACTACCTGTCGGGCTATGAGCAGATCGAAGCTGACTCGCCACAGGAAGCGATAGAAAAGTCGGAGGGCCACACGCTGAACTGTTCGAACAAGGGTCTAGATATGGGCGAGGCGTCGAGCGTGGTCGTGATGGACGAGACAGGAAACGAAGTGTTTGAGGATGACTGGGAGGGTGGTTCAACCGCCGCGGCCACTGCTGCCTTGAAGGTGGCCACTGCCGAAGCTCGCATTTCAAATGAAGAAGTGGCCCGAGTATGCAAGCAGAGAGACGAACTCATCGAGCAGATTTGTGATGTTGAGGCGGAACGTGACCGCATGAAGGAGACAGTTCGCCGGCTTAACGAGAGGCTCAAGTTCGAGGAGGGGTGGTGGGAGGATCTTGCCGAGACCATTCGAGTTCCTGGGAATCTCAGAATTGATGCCAAGGCTACGATCAATAGGTTCTTGAAGAAGCATGGAGGGGAGACGTGAGCATCATCTGTACAGCTGCAGTCCTCCTCCTGACGCTCGTCGGCGTCGACGTGTGGGGCTGGTTTTTAGTAGTGGGGACGACATGAAGACCAAAAGGACAACTCAGCACGAATCCCGCTTGACGTATGAAGAACTCGCGGCGCTCGTGCACAAGGGGGATGGAGCGCCGACGAGCATTAGCGTGACGGATGAACCGGTCGACTATGACCGCGACTTCAACAGCGTCTTGATTCGGTACGACACCATTGAGGACTTACGGGTCTGTGAGAACTGCGACCAGATGTCTCAGTACTCCGTGGGACCACACGACGTAATGCTTTGTGCCGACTGTAAGGGGTGACGATATGAATATCCTGTCGGTTCTGATTGTGCTTGTTGGGGCGCTCATTGCGATTGGCATAGGCGTATTGTCAGTCATGGTCCTGTTGGACAATCGGCGTAACCGTTCTCTCGAAGAACTCGCGGCGACTGAGGTTCTGAAATTGAAGGTTCAGGCATCTTTGCGCTACACCAGCCTTTATGGAGTCGAATTCATTAAGGCTCAAGTGCTGAGGGCTCTCGGTGAGCCGTGTCCTCACGACCCAGGTGAGTATGAGGTCTATCATATCGACGCGGAAGAAGAGTATCACTCGATATGCGACTATTGCGACACTCCAATCTATGCGAACTATTTCGCAGCTGAGGACCCACCGACTCGTGGATCGTGGCATGAGTACGAGGATTACGAATGAAACGCAAAGTACCAAGCGAACGAGTCATCGCAGCCCTGATCGAGATCCTACGTTCGGCTCCTGAGATGCGCCTCGACGAACTTCTGGAGCACATGCCGATCTGGCGAGGAGACAACAAGCGGCGGGTCCGTGACGTGCTGGGGAAGTCGGACCTCTTTGAGTACCTCAGTCAAGGGAGAGCGGGTGGGGCTTGGCGGCTTAGCGAGTCGGGTCGGAAGCTGGCGGGCGTGAAGCCTATTGAGAAGTACAAGCCTAGGGGGCGACGGTCATGACTGATAACTATGACGACATTGCTGACTCGCTCAGTGTCGCAGTCGATGCAGCCACCACTAGGTGGTTCGACACAGGCCCAAAGCTGACGATGAACGGAGAGCCGCACAAAGTGGTCTTCGCCGACGGTTGGTACGAACGCACATTCGAGTGGGATTCAATCCGCGACATGATGAAAGTCTTTGAGGGCATTCGACCGTCGAAGTGGTATGACTACAGAGAGAGGATCGTAGCGATGATGGGTGAGGACAATGGCGAAGTGACCGATCGGATGACGGACATGATAGTCGAAAGCGAGGCGAAGTTGCTTGGCATGCGTGATGTGGATTGGTTTAAAGAATACACAAAGGACCGATACATAAACACCTATCGATACGTGATCGGCCATAGGCCTCAAATGAAAATCCACGAACCCAAACACTTCGGATCGTATGACTTCACGCCATGCGGGTCGCCACCTCGATTTGCCACGTTCCACGGCGCTCGGTTCGAGCGTCTGGATGGGTTCTGGATGGGGTTGGGTCGGAGGTACCGAACGATGTATGGGGCTCAGATGGCGGCAAGGGGGCGACGATGAACAACGACGGCTCTGTGCTTGGCTTGATGGTAATCCAAGTGTCGGTTGAAATGTATGGTGAGATATGAGCGTAAGACGACTGCCCGAGTGGCACAGGAGGAAGAAAGGTAGGAGGTCTACAAGGAGGACAGGCACCGTCGAGCAGCGCGCCCGAGCTCGCCGAACCATCGAGCTGAACGCGCGTAGAAAACGGAGACGATTGGGTCGTGTACTCACCAGGCCAAAGGAGAAATTTGAACACCTGTTGGTCGCTGAGTGGCTAGACGAGTACCTGGGCATAAATTTCGAGTGGTTTCACACTGGTGCTGGATACGTCAGCGACGCCTGGCTCGCTATCAACATGGTGGTCGACGGCGTGAAAAAGGGGATTCCCGACTTCATGATCACGCGGCCGTGTGTTTTTGGGGGGCGTCGATACGTCGGTGTGGCCATCGAGTTGAAGAGGAGGCTGTACGATGGGGAGAAGTCAGGCAAGGGTGGCAGCCTCACGCCTGAGCAGAAGGACTGGCTATACCAGCTCGAACGGCGCGGATGGTACGTGGCCAAGGCGCACGGGGCACATGCCGCGATCGCACTGCTGAAGGTTTTGTACAGAGGCTGGAACCAGGAAGGGGGATCTCCAGACCCTGGGCACGTAGGAAATGGGAAGGAGCGGAGCGTTACGTACCTTGAACTGAGGTCGAAACACCCGTGGGCTAGTCGTGTGCACCTGTGTCGACTGGCCTGTATCAGTGAGGACAAGGCGGAGAAGTTGGAACGGATTGAGCGTGGTAGAATTAAACGTGAGAGGGAGTTTAGATATGAGCTGGATTGAGAACAGAACATGGACGATTGAGGCGGGTGGTGAGACCTGCGAGGCGTACGTTTACGAGGGTAACGAACATCCATCGGTCATTGTCGATGAGACTCGTCGCAGCGTTTACCACGACGAGCATTTTTCAACCGTCATCATCAAGGCTGGAGGGTGCTACATCGTGGACCCAGATGGAGAGCACGCTGAAGACTATTCAGGTGACGAGGAAAAGGCAGCGGTGATAGCGATTCAGGCGTTCGTCGACGAGCATGGTGTCCCTGATGGCATCTTTGATGATGGATGTCAGTAAATATAGAGGTTCATTGGGCCTATCTTTGGACGGCCCCGATTTGTTGTTTAATAACCGTTCTGGCGTACATCGCCAGGAGCATCGTAGGGTGGTGAAAATGCCGTGTAGACAAGAATTCAGTCCAGGAATCGAGTACCTAATCAGACAGATAGAGATCCTTCAGACTGAGGTGTACGACCTTAAGAAAGACATTCTCGGTAAGGATGTGGAGATACACATAGGACCTTCGTCGTCAGCAATAGAGGAGAGCGAACTTAGGCTGCTGGAGATCGAGAGGAAACGTGCTGGGCTAAAGCTATGAGCTGGAACGATAGCAGCACGAAAGAGATCGGCCTGGACTATGGCGCACTGACAGCCGAGGAGCGCCAAGAACTGGTCGAGACGATCGAGCGCAACCTATTGAAGATGCAGCGGCCCGAAGCGGGCAGCCAAGACAAGCAGGTGGCACTCGGTGAGGTTCAGCTTCTAGAGAAACTGATCATGGTCCGGAACAGCGGTGAACGCAGCAGTGAGCAGAAGGAGGTCCATGTTTTGAGGAAGGAGAACAAGCTACTGAAGAGCGATCTGAAGAAGGCGAAGCGTCGGATTGAGCAGTTGGAGCGTCATGCTTTGGCCATGCCCGTTCCGTCTGAGGGGATGGGGGGATCATGAGAACAACCCCCCTAGAACGACTCGAGTGGGCCCAGAAGCACATCTGCGTTCAAGACGCCGACGCCGACGCCGACACTCCAGAGATCACCTTTCGGGCGAACTCTGTTCAGCGAAAGATGTGGCTTGGAGCCGACGCGATGGATCTCAAACCCGGCTGGGACATCACGGTGTACGCTCGCCAGATCGGCAAGACCACCAATTTCCTCGTCAATCACTGCACGCTGATGAGATTTCACCCCGGCCGGAAGATCTTGCTTGTCTGCACTGACGAAGACACCGCCAAGTCGATCCGTCGCAAATGGCAAGTGATCGTCCGGTCTGCTCAGTCGTCGCCAGGCTCAGGCATGCCAGCTGCTCTATACGACAACCTAAAAGACTTCACGCTGACCACCGGGTCTAGTCTGCTAACGACCTGGGTCGGAGAGAAGGAGAGCAAGGCTGCGAACGTCGGGCGGTCTGACACGCTGCATCTCGTGCATCTTTGCGAGGTCGGATTTTGGAAGAACGCGGAGATCGCATTCGGGAGCCTAAGCCCGGCGATCAAGTTGGCGGGCCACGTTGTGATCATCGACTCGACGCCTCCCACGAATGACGACCTCGGTGGAATCTATAGGACGATTCTACAAAAGCATCTCGACGGGGACCTTCTCAACAGTCGGCACTGGTTTGAGCCGTGGTGGACTGACCCGCAAGACGCATATCGATTGCCATTTCCAGCTCGCGACATCACAGCAGAGGAGGCGGCGCTAGGTATCGACCCGTTCCAGATCAGCTGGCGACGGATGACGATGCGCGAGCCTGGCATGACTCGGGCGAAGTTCTTGAAGAGCTACCCTGAACAGCTCGATGATGCGTTGAGACCTGGGAGCGGGTATGCTTTTAGCGACGCTACGATCGCTCATTACGAGGCGAAGAAGTGGGAAGGACCGATTGAACTGTCATTGAACCAAGGGGAGAGAACGTGATGAGCCAGTTTGATGCAGCCAAAATCTACGGACTGAACGAGAAAGAGACAGAGAACCTTCGAAAGATGTGGGCCGAAAGCGGTGAGATGTGCTCATTTAACAGATACGTCGAGCGCGTCGCGCCCAGGTTGGACATGAGGCGCGTTGAAGCACGACTTAAGGAGAGAACGTGAAGCCAGACATGGCGGAAATGTTAGGACTGAGCGAGGAACACAGGGTGGCTATTCATAAGATGTGGGTGGCTGGTGGCGAACGTGGCTCGTTCAATAGCTACGTCGAGAGGGTTGCGCATTCGCTACCGCGCAAGCCCTTACCAAGGAAGAAACGCCGACGGCTAAAACTTAGAGGGGAGAGAACATGAGCTACAAGAGTGCAAAACCATCGACGCCAGGATTCAAATTCACGGTCCGACGATGAGGTCGCAGAACTATGGATGGAACCAGGGGGATCGATGGACGAGGAATCAAAGAAACGAATGAACAAGATGGCCGAAAGGCTAGGCATCGAGCCAGAGGAAGTAGCCGAGTTGGCAGAGGTCGCGAAGAAGGCCGTTCCAACCGACTACTCGTGGGACGAGGCGTTCAGCAAGTCGATCGAAGGAGTGAGCAAGTCGTTTGACCGACTGCGCGACATCTACCCAGAGATCCACTGTTCGCCACTCGAGATGGCCCAAGACGCACGCCAAGACCGGATCGAGAAAGCAGCCGTTCAGTACCTCATCGACATGGACCGCGCGAAGAATTTTATTGCAGAAGTCGGGGCTGCTGTACGAATGTCGAAGAGTCTGCGTCGCGCAAACGAGAAGTACAAAAAGGCGGTGAAGCTGCATGGACACTGAAGGTGAAACATGAGAACTGACCAAATCGACCCCCTCACCATGCACAACTGGGGGGCCGAAAAGCTAGGCGAGTTCGTACGGTTCTGGCTGCCTCCTCCTATCGTCCCAGCCGAGTCAAGACGACAGCCGGGAGGGATGAACCAATACGCCGACTGGGCTCGCAAGCGATCCCTACGCTTCGATCGTCAGTTCACCTTTGGGATTGACCCAGCAGAGGGAGTCGAAGGAGGGGACTACATCGCGGGGACCATGCTGGATTCTTTCGGAGAGATTGCCGCGACGCTCCACTTGAGGCGTGATCCGCTGGTCGTGTGCAGCCACATCGTCAGGATGGCTCGCATGTACGGCGACGCAGCGATCTGGATTGAGCATTCGTCAGCCGGGCCCCACATGATTAGTCTCATACAAGGTTGGGTTGAAGAGCGCGAGGCTGTAGGCGTTGGAGCTCACCTCGACATCCTAGAACCTTATCTGGGTGTGCACGTTTTCGAGGCTACCAAGAAGACCAAGCCAGGAATGGCCAGAGCGATCGGCTCAATGCTCGACGGCCCTGTTGAGATCAAAGACCCCGAGATGTGGCAGCAGTGCAAGGGTCTGGACCCTACCACCATGAAGAACGAGAACGACGGACACGACGACTTGACTGACTCGTTCGGCATTGCAGCCGAGTCTAGGCGATTGGCGACACGGCCAAAGCGGCGGGACGTCGAGGTCCACACTCGATCTGAATGGCGAGGTCAGCGTGAGAGGGTTGGTCGGTCTGCTCGTCGGTCTAAGATTGGGCGTTATCGGTGAAACCAATGAAATTAGCGAAGCGCTTTACGTGCGCGATCTGCTCTCGGGGAAGCTTAGTCGAGTAAAGTATCTGCGCTTGTATCCTAGTGGACACAGTATCCGAGTGTACTTCACGGTCCACAAAGGGACCGTCTATCTTCTGATGCTGACGCCCAGGAAGAGCCGAACCAACCTCAACAAAGCCGAACAGAAGAAACTACGCACCCGCATGAAGTGGGTGGAGGGCAACTAACATGGCGACACACACCAACAACTTTTTCGACCTCGTCAAAGAGCTGGTACAGGACCCCGACGTTCGCACCGCGGCCTTGGAAAACAATCTTCGTCGTAAGATTGCATCCGTTCTGGACGAACGTCGTCAAGCCATGGACCTCAGTTTACGTGATCTAGCTGAGGCGATGGGGACCTCGCTTTCGCAGGTCCAACGTATTCTCCACAAGCAGGAGGGTGGCAACCTCACGCTTCGGACGCTCGTTCGAGCAGCCGACACATTGGGGCTCCAGTTGGCCATCAATATCCGGCCGACACCTGAAGAGGAGGGCAAGGTAATCGAGCTAGGTAAGACGATCGGCTACAAACAGTGGGCGGAGACGCCCACGGCCAAGCCTATGCCCAATGTCTTGTGTGGCCAGCACATGGCTTTCGTGCCATACGATCGAGGCGCTTTCATTTACGCTCAGCAATTGTCTTCTCGAAAGGCCCAGGTTGGTAGTTTCCAAGTAGAACTGGCGTAAGGAGTCTATGATGTTCGACGCCAATTTTATCTCCACCTACAACGATCTAGTCAAAGCTTCTGAGCTTCAAGGGGTCGCACTCGTGTCCGTCAGGGCGGAGCAGCGGCCGAACCTTGGTGAGCAACTCGCAGGGGAACGTGAGCTCCTTCTTCAGGTCATGCCGCCCCAATTCGTTGCACAACCCGAAGCGGAGACCCGTCGTCTCGTCTGCCGCTCTCGATTCGCTGCCGCGCTCGGAGCAGAAGAAGCGGAGTGGGTCATGGAGCCAGATGGGGGGCTTGACGCCAAAGGTGCCGCCATTCTGATCGTCGTCGAATACTTGACTGTGTTTCGACTTCCTGACGGAGCAGCGAAGGATGCGCGCTTTCCCGACTTTGCACAGCTGTTTGCTGAGCGGAACGGCGTATTCAACGCTTGGCCATATTTCCGAGAGACCGTCAGTTCGATGGCGGCGAAGATGCTTCTACCACAGGTGGTTGTCCCGCTGTTGAACCTGCCGCCGCTTCCATGGGTGAAGGAACAGCAAGGTGCCGAAGGAGGGGAGAAGAGCAAGTAGTCCGGCAAGAAATCACAAAACCCCGCACCACGTGGTGTGATGCGGGGTAAGGTGCCCCTGAGACGGCACGAAGGCCACCCGCAGGATGTGTAGCAACTTCAAAGTGGGCTACTTTCGGGCCGATGTCAAGCGCACCATGTCCCGCCGCACTTTATCGCGGCAGTGCGCGCCACGTTGCGCGAAGGCAGAGAGTCTCCTTGCCGTCATTCAGCCACCAGGTGTCGAGGTAGTGTTGGATACAGTCGTCTGGCCACCCGGTCATTCCTTGACTCCTTCCGTTCGGCTTGGAGCCCTCCACACTCTGGTGTCAAAGGAGAGCACCCCCTCTTGTTGCTCGATAGACTCCCCTGCCAGACTATCGAGCCACGCAACTCCGTGTTCAAATACACTGTCGTAGGGAACATGGACGACAACGGAAGGTCGTTTGGTGCGGGAGGCACGACGAGCAGTCAACGACGCTTTGAAGACCTGTACGTCCAGAACCACCTCCTGGCAGTCCCTGATAAACCACGAAACGCACGAATCGTAGTGGTCGTAGTCAGCGTATCCGACGATGATCGATGCAGCCGTCAGGTGAAACATGGCCTCGGCAAGCCTACCCTCCCCCATCGCGAGGACAGCATCGTTAAGGTTGAGTTCGATATTCACGTCCATGGTTCACAGCCTTCCGTTGTGAAAGTCGGTCGCCAACTCTTCGGCGAACTCAGCTTCACGCTTGTTACAGTCAATCAAAATCCGAAGTCCCGCAAAGGTCTCTCTTCAACTCGTGAACCTTCGCCTCCTGCTCGTCGCGATCCTTCATGAGGCGATCGAGTCGCGATTGAAGGTCTTCGATTGCTTGCTCGTGTGTCGCGCAGGCGTTGGCAGCTGGTTCGTCCATTTTAGGCGCGAATGCTCCGAACGCGTCGTTCATGCAATCTAGCCTGTAGGAAGACTTAGACCCGTCTTCCCTGTGGTGCTCAAGATATTCGTCTTTGATTGTCCATGTCATCATCTCCTCCTTAGTAGTCGAAGTCCCGCACAAACGGCGGCGCTCTTATTCGGTTGCTCGTCGAGCCACTCTGCCAAGTCCTGATCGATGACGAGGTTCATCTTTCGCTTGGGACCTGTGCCAAGGCGCTTGTCGTCAGGTCGCACTGGGGGTCGTGAGCCCCCGTGTTTCTTTTTCATGGTCCCTGAACCTCACCAGTCGATGGGCACGCTTCGAAGGCGGCGAGCTACTTGGGGGTTGTCAAGCTTCGACGCAGGCGCAGCGAACGGCCTCGAGGGCGTCGGCTATGCTGTCAATGGCGCCGCTCTCTTGGTTGGCCCAGTCGCCGCCTTTGGCGTAGCGGTAGGACAAGCCGCCAAGCTCGGCGTATATTTGCCAGTTCGAGCCAAAACCAGAAATGGATCCGTTATTGCTCGTGTCGACGGTTCGGCCATCGGCCTCGAGGGCGTCGGCTATGGTCTCGAGGAGGGCAGGGGCGAGTGCCTCATACCTCTCAATGCAGTTGACTGCCTTTTGGATCCAGTTTCCCACGACATCACCGCGAGATTCGATTAGGGAGTAGGCGTCGACGGCGATTCGTTGCGCTCTGGAGCCCTCCTCGCATGCCTCCCAGCTATCAGAGATGGGGATTAGCTTAGTTCGTAGGATTCGGGCTTCGTCGCATTGTTCTGTAATTGTTTTAGTCATCGTCTCCCTCCCCGTGTTGTTGTTCCCTGCTGACAAGAACCACTATGACACCCCCATCTTGACGCGTCAACACCATTTCAACATCAGGCTTGTTTATTTTTCACTCGCATTTTTGAGACTCTCAATACTGCGACTATCACTAGTGAGACTCTCATACTTGACAGTTAGGCGTTGATTCGGTCAGACTACGCGCATGAGCGCTGCGCCAGCCCACATAGTCGACAAGCACGGTCGACGATACGAACGACCCCGTCCAACACGGGAGCAGGTGGAGTTCAGCCGCGACAAGTTGAACCGAAGCTACCCGGGCCTGGTGCGCTTTCTAGGCGATCCAAGAAAGAAGAAGGCCGAGCACTTCCCACAGACCACAGAGCTATTCGAGACCGTCACCGATCGCGAGATGCGGGAGATCGGCAAGACGGGGATTCTGCGCGTCAAGCCCTCCTCGTCCAAGGGCGGATTGCTGCCTCACTACGAGAGCAACCCCGAGATGCGCCCCTACTTGGCGCGTGGGCGTTGGGCAGACCTCGGTGTCTACCACGACATGAGGACCGACGGGATCATCAACGGCCTGTTGTCCATCGAAGTGATGGTCATCAAGGACGCCCCGGTTCGTGTGACGACAGCGCTGAAGCCCACCGAGCCTGAGACGCTCGGCGCCGAGATGATCAAGTGGTTCTTGGGTCTCGAGGGACACACTGGACAGCTCGAGAGGGGACGTCGACGATTCATTTCGAACCTGTGTCAAGGGCTCCTATACGGGTTCAGCCCCAACGAGCTGACGTGGTCCACCACGACTTGGACTGGGCTCCCTGCATTGATCCCGTCACGCATCCGCTACCGCGCACCACAGTCCGTCGAGGGTTGGGTCTGGGACGGCGAGGACTTGATCGGCTTGATGCAGCTCGTTCAGACGCGAGAGAACCAGACCCATCCTGATCGAGTCTTCATTCCGATTGACCGCTTGGCCCTCTACAGCCATGCAGCCGTCGACGGAAACCCAGAAGGGATCAGTAAATTCAGATCCGCCTATATGCCGTGGAAAGTCAAGGAGTGGACCATCAAGCGCGACCAAATGGCGCGCCAACGTCTATTCGGGGGGATCAACGTCGTCAAGGAATTGGGCGATGAAAAGGGCCCCTTCGACACGATCAGTGATACCGACTTCTTTATCTTCAATGACATGTTCCAGCGTCTACTGAGTGGTGAGATCGAATTCGTTTTTCAGCCGTACGGACTCGAACTCGACATGATGCACCCAGAGTTCAAGATCGACTCCCCCGTTGAAATGCTCCGCTGGGCCGACCATCAGATCCTCATGTCGGGTAGTGCTGGCCTGTTGGGGCTCGACGCTTCGAACTCAGCATCCGCCGCGCTATCGGACGGACTCGGATCTGTGATGTTCCAGGGATTCGCCTCGGACGCAAACGACATCTACGAGGTCGTTAACGATGTCCTCGCCAAGATGCTTCGAGCGAACATTCCAGAAGCCAACGATCCAGACTACCGCATGCCACGAGCTGAGCCGTTCGGTATTGAGCACCGCGATATCGGAAGCTTGATGGACGCACTCGCCAAGGCGGAACAGTTCAGGATCATCACGCCAGACGCGAAGGACGAGAACATCGTTAGGCCGCTGGTCGGATTGCCTCGTGTTGTCGAGGAGGACCTTCAAGCTCGACGTGACGCGGTGGGCTCAACTCAAACCACACAAGACGGTGGGCAAAACCCGCAATCGGGGCCGGTGACATGAGCGACAATCAAGATCTGAAATCGAACTTCTGCGCTGAGACAGGCACATACAACTTCGACGCAAAGATTGTGGTTGAGCAGTTCAGTGCTGGCGGCGAGCTGTTCAGTGCCGACATGAGCGACGAGGACAAGTCAGCCCTGCTGGTCCGGATCAAGAACGAGGAGATTCTAGACCTCGTCTTCAAGGCTAGGGTGTTTCCTGACGCTCCCAACAAGAACAACATCAGACCACGACCCGGAACCCTTGGGTTGATCGCTGACACGGCGGCAGGCGGAGTCTGGGCCCAAGACCATCGGATGTTCAATTCGAACGCTCGTCGAGGGACTGTCATCGGCGGAAGCGTTGAGGACTTCGAAGAGGTCCCTTGGGTCATGCTGGATATGACGGCGAAGGATCCAAAGGCGCAGGCGGGAGTCGTCCGAGGTCTGATCGACTTGTTCAGCATTGGCCTGAACTTCAGCCAAGCCACTGCCGCGTGCTCCGTGTGCGAAGCGAAGGTTTTGCCGAACCGGTTTGGCTTGAGCATGAGCTGTGACCACGAACCAGGCCAGACGTTTGAAAGCGCGCTGTGCGAAGTCTTCGTTGACGGCGCCACCTTTGGACACATCGCTGATGTCCTGTCTCCAGCCGCAACCGGAACGGCTGTTTTCAATACGACTAGCACCAACAAACGCGGCATCGATTCGAGCGCCGCACCACCAGAGGATCACACCATGTCAGACAATGACAGGGAAGCGCTCGAAACCCGCGCCGCGGACGAAGAGCAAAAACGAAAGGATGTCGAGCGGAAGTTCGCCGCCAGCCAAGCGAAGCTCTTCGAACTGACATTCAAGTCAGCTGTCGAGTCGTTCCGCGTGGCACCCAGTGAGCGCGATGAGCTCAAGCAGTTCTTCGACGCCGCTCCGGATGCATGCATGTCGTCAATCGACAAGCGCAGGCCAAACCCGGCCTACGCAAGCCAGGCCAGCGGGACCGACAACGGTGGAGAGCGAGAGAACAGCAGCCAGAACGAAGACAACGTGGTCGAGTTCGATCGGTATGCCCTCCTCCGAACCGGCAAGAATTTCGATCGCAAAGCACGCGCCGACTTCATCGTGGACCGCAAAGCGCAGAGAGGTGAGTAATGGGTGTTCAAGGTGGAAGCATTCAAGCGCGTACGGCTGCAACTGAGCCCAGCGAATTTCTCATTGGTACCAACCACGAATTCCTCGCTGCAACCATGGCGTCAGGAAACGGCACCGGCAATTTCGACGTGACCAAGGGCGGAACGGCTCTCGGGAAAGTCACCGCAACCGGCCTCGTGAGGCCATGCGCTACGACCAACGTCGACGGCGCTCAAGCCACGGTCAACACCGTGACTGTCGATGAAACCGGTGGGTTCCTCACTGGCGACGTAGGGTCGATTTATTCGGCTCTCGGAGTTCAAGCGAGCGTCACAATCGACGGCGATGCCGCCTCCACTGCTGACATCGATATGACCGACGCGGGCCAAATGGACGGCCTTGCGCACCGGATCATCCTGAGCGACCCGGGCGGAGTGCTCGGGACCGTGCTGCTCGACGGCGACGGGGCCGCAGGTGCGAATTTCTCCGTGACCAACAAGTCTGAAAACACTCTCGCCCACGCAACTGTCGTTGTGGACCCGGGTGGTACGCTTGGGGTTTCGGCAACAATCGATGGTGACGGCGCAGCGGGCGCACCGTTTACGATCACCTCTATCTTGTCGGACGGTCTCGCCCACGCGATCATCGTGGTGGACCCAGGCGCGAACAACCAGACACTAAGTTCCTGGACCGCGATTGCCGCTGGTGTCGAGACGACGACCGTATTGCTAGAGACCGGCGGTGCTGGTGCTATCGCGAGCACAGTGTCTGAGGTCATCGGGGCGTACAACGCTGCGTCCAAAGTAGGGATTGCCGCGTCAACTGGAGGCGCGCCAGGAAATACCGCAGTAGCTATCGGCTCAACCGCTATGGCTGGCGCAGTTGCAGGTGGAAACCCAGCAATCTTCGGGGCTTCCAATATCGCTGCCGGTGTCGAGACGGTCAGTATCACATTGGCCCATGTGGCTGGCGCCATCACCTCGACTGTCGCGGACGTCATCTCTGAGTTCAACGCGACCAGCCAGACCTGCATCGCTCTGGCCGTTGGCGGTGCTCCCGCCAATACCGCAGCCGCAATCGGGTCCACTGCGATCGCTGGTGGTGTCGCAGGTGATACTGACCTTCAAGCGTCGAGCATCATCGCAGCGGCAACCGGAATCGAGACGCTCACGATCACTCTCGAACACAGCGGTGGAGCTATTCAGTCCACCGTCAACGAGGTTATCGGTGAGATCAACAGCGGCAGTCACTTGATGGAGGCCGCACTCGCAGCCGGTGGAGTTGGAACGAACACCGCCGCAGCCGTCGCAAGCACTCCACTCGCTGGTGGGATCGCCGCCGCTGGAGCCATCGCAAGTGCACGGACCATCACGGTTGCAAGCGCGACGCAGCTCACCCTCTCGGGTGGTGCGTTCAGTGTTGCAGCCGACGACGTCGTCAACATCGACAACGGCGCAGACACTGCAATTGGAATCCTGAGAGTGTCGAACGACAGCTATGAGGGCCGCGACGCGACCGGAACAGCGATTCACACGGAAAAGGGCATTCAATACATCGACGAGGGCTCGGTCGACGAAAGTCAACTCGCCCTGGTCAACGCCGCAATCAAAACAGACCTCTCAAACGTCACGTTCCGATAAGGAGAAACGATTATGCCTTTGGCACCTGGTGACAATCCTGATCTCCTTCGACCGGAAGTGATGGGACCCTTCGCCGAATATCACACTGAGGATATGTTCAAGAACGATGCTCTTCTCAGTCTTCTGGGTGAGCCCGATCTGATGCTGGCCGAAGAGGTCAAGCTGCCCGAACTCGAGGAGTTGCGCAAGACCGGCGACTTCACGAGTCAACCGCAAGTCGCATTCCCGATCACGCTTCTGCGGACCGGACTCAAGTACGCTCGAGCGTGGTACATCCAGCACTCGGCGCAGATGCCGTCCAACCACTTGGCGACGCTGCGCGACTTGAACGATCTCAACCTCGACAGAACCAACGTTACGATGAGTTCGGCTCGCTCCATGGCGACTCGCTGGATTCAAGACAACCTCGGCCGCATGTCTCGTGCAAATGCTCGCGCGTTCAAGCGATACATGTGTCAGATGTTGACCGCGACTGGTGCATTCAACACCGTAATCGACGGCATCAACTCGAGCCGGAACTTCGGTCCGAACATTGCGACCGCCGCCGGTGCGTGGGATGCCGCAGGCACCGACATCATCGTCGACATGGAAACGTTTTTCGAGACTCACAACCTCGCAGCCGACGGCCCAGCCACGCACCTGATCTACAATTCGCGACTCAACGCTCGCCTAGCTGTGAATACGCAGGGGCAGGAGTGGAGAAAGCGAATCCAGGACATGAGCGCAGTCGGTTCGCCTGCAAGTCGCAACTGGCCGATCAGTCAGTACGCCGATCAAAACGGCCTGACCGTCATCGACGTTCAAGAGAAGTGGGACAACGCCGGCACGCAAAACGACATGTGGCCGCACGACTTCCTGACTCTCGTGACGTTCCAGCCAGAGCAAACCTTCTACCACTACACCGCCCAAACCGAAGACAACGAGTACGCCGGAGGCCCTGCGGCCTATTCGTACCGAGAAAACAACCCTCGCAACACCATCGTCGTAGCGAACGACAACCGCGCGATCGGCATTCACAAGGCGACCAACGTCACTGTGTGTGATCTCAACTTCGCTCCTGCGACTCCTTGATCGATTGAATGGGGGCTCCTCTTTTGGGGCCCTCAGTCCAGACCTACTGGGGAGAATCATGCCTACTCTCATAAAATCACTACGGTTCATTGTGCTGGACCGCGACAACAAAGAGATCAAGGGCGCGGTGGTGATCATGCCGTCCGATCTTGTCGAGATGCACGATGGTGGCGATCTTCCCAAGTCGCTCCTCGACCTCATCCCACACGGACCACACAACGTCGGCCAAACTGGGCAGCGGATTCAGCTCAAGCGATTCGTCGAACCGCCCAAGCCAGTCGTCAAGGAACGTGTTTCTCTTCCGGTCGAGTTTGCCGAGCCCAAGCTGAAACCTCAGCCGGTTCTTCCGGTCGAGTTTGCCGAGCCCAAGCTGAAACCTCAGCCGGTAGAGCCAGACCCGCAACTCGTGACCACTCCCACCGAGAAGGACCTCCTTCGATCCTTCCTCACATCAGCTGGCGTCGAGTATCACCCACGCCTGGGTGTGAAGAAGCTTCGTGTACTCGTCGAGAAGTACAAGGCGGAGAGCACGCTATGAAAGAGATCAAGACCAAACTCAAAGGCAAGTGGGACGGCAAGAGCTTCGAACCGTTGACCGTCATCAAGATGGTGGACGGCTCAGATCTTCCTGCTGACCTACTCAAGTCCGTCCCGCACGTCGCAGTCACGACCGGCCCCACTGCTCGGCACGAGTTGCAACTCAGCAAAGCGAAGAAGGAGAAGAAGTGAGCATCTGGACGTTCGGCGTCACATATCTCGATGTCGAGGGGTTCCTTCAAGGCTACGACTTTGATGCCGCCGAGCAGACTCTTGTCGGTGGATGGATCGATCTGTCCGCTTCTGGTCTCGAGGTCCACCTTCGACACCAGGGTTGGACGTCTGAATTTGCGTCCGATACTCGCGGATATGCGCTGGCCCAGGACTACATCATTTCATCTGCGGCAGCGCGCGCTCAACGCTCGTTTACGCATCAAGATAGCGAACTCGCGCAAGCCAGGTCGCAAGGTGCGCTGGATATCCTCCAGACACTCAAAAACAAGGTCGAGAGCACGGACGACTCGTGGTCGACCGACAACCAACGTGGAAGCTGGAGGTCGAACGCCTCGCTCACTGGGCTCAGGCCAAGTGAATCATTAGGCGTTCGCACTCGAATAGCACGCAGACTCGGATTCATGAACCCTTGGAGCAAGTTCTAGATGCCACTCGCCGGTGCAAAGCTTAGCGTCAACCTGCGACTTCAGCGCAAGCAGTATATGACGACTGTCCGGCGACTGTTGTTCAAGCAGATCGGCAGAGTCTGGAAGGACTACGTGCGTTTCGACGTACGGTTCATGGGGCGCCGCCCTTCTCCGAGGTCGATGCTGTCAGCCAAGCGTAAAGGCGCAACGACGATCGAACTGGGGTGGACCGACTACAAGGGGACCAAGTTCGCGGCCGTACGTCGATTCAACCTACGTTGGCCGATCTTCATCAAGCTTGCCGACAATGTGAGCCGTAACGTCAATCGCAACCTCGAGAGGCTTATCACCTAATGGCACTCTCGATCACAGGCGAAGACGCGATCGTCGAGGCAATCAAGACATTGCTGCAGGCGCAGCTTCAGACCGAACTGACGGCGCAAACTACCGCAGCGGGGCTCTCCTGGACGCTCACTGCTCCGGACAACAGTGAGCAGGGCTACTCGACTGATGAGACTTGGAACCCGAAGAACACACAGAACTCGATCCTCATCTACTGCGACCGCGTCGAAGACATCGAGCAGTTTGTGAACGTCGGAGGTCCGATTCGGCAATCGGTTGAGATCGGGATCCGGTGGTCGTTCTTCTCGCAGAAGGGCGCGCAGTTCGGGACTCGTCGACGGCTTCAAGCCAGGGCAGTGAAGAAGTTGATCCGAGAGTATTGGTACAACACCTACGGACCGCAGACGGCAAGTTGGCTGAACACCGACAACCTTCGTGTCGAGTACTCCAACGAGAACTTTCGAGCCCAAGACGACGAGCCAGGACAGCAGGCGTCAACCGGCGACAACATCGACTATTTCATCGTCAGACCGACTTTCATTCAAAGAGTAACTGCACCGCAGACCTAAGAGGCCATCATGTCAGACGCACCAATCCAAGCCGACAGAGCGTTGGTCCTCGTAGAGGTCGAAGTCACCTACGGAGTCGATCCGACGCCCGCCGTTGCGACCAACGCATTGCTGCCTGCGTCGATGACCCTGACGCCAGACATCAATATGATCACGCGTGGGCGCCACTCCCCAAGCTACGGAGTGAGAGGAGCGATCCAAGGCAAGCGTACGTGGGCTTATGAGATCACCATGCCGCTCAGTGGTTCGCCGATCGGCCCTCCTGTGGGTGAGCCCGACTGGGGCCCTCTGATGAATGCCGCTAACTACTCGTCGACGTCTGCTGGTGGCCCTGTGACTTCGTGGACGTACGCGCCTGAACACAAGACGATGACCGGTTCGTGTACGATCTATGCGTACATGTTCGACCTCGATGGGGACCGTGAACTGTTCATTTTGACCGGTTGCCGCAACAACGCGAAGTTCAACTTCTCCGCCAACGGAGAAAGCACCGTCACCTTCACGGGGATCGGCATCTTCAACTCGAGAACGAATCCAGCCGACCCAGGTGACGGAACGTGGATCGATCCGGATGACTTCAACATCCTTCAGTCGACGGCGGTAACTTGGGGAGGTCGAACCGACAGATTCGCAGCGCTAGAGATAGACCTCGGGTGGGACGTTGTCGAGGATCTGAACGTCGGATCGGCTGACTCGGTGGTCCGAGTGCGGCTCAACCGAGCCCAAGACGGATCATGTAGCGGGTCGTACGACCCCGAGGACGTTGACACCGCAACCTACGACAGACTGGGGTCAATCGCAGCCGAGACTCAATACGCACTGGCCTTCGTGGCGACCACAAGCGGCGGTTCGGTCTTCACGTTCAGTGCGCCAGCTGTCCAGTATCTTGCGCCGACACCGTCCAGTGACAACGGTATGAGACGCTATGACCAGCCGTTCCTTTGCGCCGACAGTAGCGACGCAGGTGACGACTACTTCACATTCGTTTTGACTCACCCATAGCCGGGTGACTAGGGGGAACCATGCACTTCAAGACAACGGACCAAATCGGAAAGGATCCAACGCTAGAAATCCAGCGGCCCACCGCTGCTGGGGTTCAGCGAATTAGAATGGTACGCGAGAAAATCAACGTCATCTCAGTCGCAGGGCTGGCGGTCGGTATTGGTCTACAGAACGTGGGCAAGCGCGTGGGAGAAGCGGATGAGTTCACGATCGACGTAGCCAAGACGCTGGCCGACTCGATGAGTATTGGGCTTGTCGAAGCCGAGGACATTTCAGAGAAGGTCGCGAAGCTCGTTGAAAGCCTCACCTCAACCGTTGCGAAATACATCGTTGGAGTAAGCCCGGGTCTGTTTACGGTTGGCGGTGAAGACAAGCGGTGGAAGGACTTGGACGACAGACAGCGCGCTGACATCGTTGGGATGTTCCCTGATGTGTTCTTTGTACCAGTTCTTGATTTCCTCGACCCGCCAGCGGAGGAGGACACCAAAAAAAAGTTAGAGACGGAGCCAAGCGAATCGGAAGATCTAGAGGGGAGTCCGTCCAAGTCGACCCCGTCGTCATCACAATCCAAGGACTCTGGGCAACCTGGGATAGAGGAGGAATAGGGCTCGACGAACTGACGATCGAAGAGTTCGATTTGATCATGGAGTTCGCACAAGCTTACGAGGCGGCAAAAGAGAAGAGCGGACCTCGGAGCAAAGACACGGACTACAAGGACGGAGACCCGGTTGAGTCGATGAGGAAGCGCGGGAAGAAACCTAGAATTGTGAGCTACTAAGTTGCCGAACAACGAAACGACAAACAAGTGGATCCTGGACGACTCCCAGTTTGTCAGTGCGTTGGCTCGCCTTGAAAAGCTGACCAAGTCGGTTGAGAAGTCGCTCGACAGAGCCTCAAAGGCTGGTGACAAGCTAGGAAAGAGTGGGGAGGAGGTTGACAAAGGGGCGAAGAAGGGAGCTAGCGGCCTACAGACCCTTTCGAATGTGGCGATTGTCACTGGCCAGAACATGACGTCTCTGGCCAAGACAGCTTTCGGACTCGGTAAGAGGCTGTTCGCTTTCGCCAAGGAGGGCGCTCAGTTCAGGGACCTAGAACGTGCGTTCGCCGCTCTTGGAAACACGAAGAAAGACCTCGACGGCCTCAACAAGGTTCTGAATAAAACCGTCGACACACAGACGCTCATAAAATTTCAGAATATGGGAAAAGCGATGGGTCTGACTTCTTCAGCCATCAAAAATATGGCCACCATTGCTAAGGCTGCAAGCGTTACAGTTGGACGAGACTTGTCTGAGTCGTTCGGTAGAGCCATCGAGACATCTACGAAGAAGTCCATAGAACGTCTTGATGAGCTTGGGTTGAGTGTCGTCGACGTAAAGAAGGAATTGAAGAAGCTCGGAACTACTCTAAAGGACGCCAGTTCGAGCCAGTTCGCCCAGGCGATGACTAACGCAGCTCAGGCGATCCTTGGCGGAGTAATGGCAATCGATGCACAGGCCGACGCGTTCGCTCAAATGGAAGCGAAGCTGTCCGACGCAATCGGTGGAATGTCTGTCTTCGCGGCAGAGGTCTTGAAGGACTCAGGCGCTCTGGCTGAACTCAACAAGGTTGGCGATAAGTTCGGGAAGTTTCTTGCAGAAAATGACGAGGCTATCAGGCGGCTAGCTACTGAGGGCATCAACGTTTTTGTGAGCGCAGTCGATGATATGGAGCGCGGCATCGAATCCCTGATCTCTGGCCTGACTTTTCTGAACGATGGTCTGGATTCTATAGATAAAACATTCACCAAACTGATCGACGGTATCAACCCTGTAAACCAGGTTATGCAGCTATTCGAGGGTACACTCAACCTCGTTGGGCTAGGATCTGAGGAAGTCGAGTTCTCAATCGCGAAGTTGAACCAGAAGTACAAGGACAACGCAGCCGCGTCCGCGTCCGCCGCTAAAGCTCAGGTGATTCTCAATTCCAAGCGCAAGGAAGCGATCCGCCTACTCGGTCATCACATCGCAGGCGTCAAGACGATCAATAAGCTTCAGATCAAGAGAAACGCCGTCCTGGACTTTCAGTCCAAAAAGCGGAAGGACGCAAAGGAAGCTGCGAGCAAGCAGGAGAAGTCGAACAAAGGGCTGTCCTCATCGATTCGAGCAGAGAAGATGTCGGTTGACGAGTTGTCCGAAGCTTATGACCTGTTCGGCCATGTCATCGGACCGCAAGGTGTTGGGCTTGGACTCATCGAACTGCGCAACCAGTTCGTCAGGCTGGGGAAGATTCAGGCAGACGCACGATCGGCAACCACCGAAGCCGCTGGAAGTATCGGCTCAATCTTCGGAACGGTCACAGGAGGAGCCGCGTCAAGGACATCTGAGCGACTCGTAAAGGCGGAGAAGGAGTCAAAGAAAAGCTCTGATAAGATCGCCAAGGACCAGGCTCGAAAAGCCATGAGTGTCAAGGAAGTATGGGCAAGCGCGATCGGCGGAATCGGCGTGACGTTCGCGTCAACCTTCCAAGAAGTAGCAGCCGGGACAGCCAACTTCCGCGACACGATGGCTAACATTCTCGGCGGTCTGTTCGATGCAGTGGCTGGCGCTATTGTCGGACTCGCGACAGCTGAGGGTGCATGGCTCGCAGGCAACCCGATTGCAGCGGCTGCTCTGGCCTTAGGTGTTGGAGTCTTCACTTCCGCTCTAAAAGGATTTGCAAGCAGAGGATCGGGCGCAGGCGCTGGCGGCGGTGGCGGGAATACACCTGTCGCGCCTCGCACCAGAGACCTCGGCAGAGACCGGGCAAACCAGCCAGCTGGAATCACTCTCATAGCGGAAGGCTTCGGATCGATTAACGACCGCGACATTCCAAAGCTAGCCAAGCTTCTCAACCGAGCTCAGGCCATGGGGGCGATCAGTGCCCGTTAACACCTACTCGTATCCGGTCGTCCGCTGGCCATTTGATATCGACGGCTCGTCGCTCACCGTCCGCTTCAACGATGGAGTTGGAGGTACGACCGACAAGACTTTGGCAAACGTCACGTACGTCATCGACGGAATCGCCAGCGTCGGCCCCACGGACCTTGTTCAGAGCTTTGAAACGCTGTGTCAGTTGGCCTACAACACGCTACACGCTGCCAACAATGTAGACGTTACAATGGAGAAGGACGGGACTATTACCGTGGACAACACGGCTGCTAACCAATTCAATATCGAGTGGACCGCAGCTCAGACGACACTCGACGCGGAACTTCTAGGCTTCTCAAATGCAGCCGACACCGACACGAACCTCAGCTCAGTGACGTCGGAATTTCTGGCCCACTACCAGTGGCACCCTGGAGTCTACGCTCGGTGGGACGACCCGCCCGAGATCAAGATGAAGCGTAGGGCGTTCGGAAAGACGCTGAACGGTGAGCCCCACAAAGTGGTCTTCGCTGACGGGTGGTTTGAGCGAACTTTCGAGTGGCAATTCGTAGCAGCGGCTAGGGTGTTCGACTTCTTGGCAGACGTCTCAGCCTATGCCACCTATGCTGGGTGGACCGTTCTCGAGGACATGACGTTCGAGAATCTTTTGGCCTATCTGGACGAGGACTCGACGACAGCATCGTCACCTGAGCAGGTCTACATCTACAGCACGAACGACCCAGCGACCGCTGTCCAGTCTGCGATCTACAAGGTGACTCGCACCAACCCAGACCTGTATCATCTCGGTGTAGAGGCTAGGCGGCTGCGCGGTGACATCGGCGCGGCTCACTTCCGGATCGAGCTTGGGTTGTGGAGGGCTGCTTGACAACGAGGCGCACATTCGGCCTTGAGATCGCAGGACTCGGTGACACTGCCACCGGCCTACCGATCCGCCTAAGTCCGGACGCTGTGACGCTTGCGGGGTCGCTATACGCGCCAGTCCTCGCCAACTGGCCTGATATCGTCTCAAACGAGATTGACATTCTCGAGGGTACAACCTCTCAGTCGACGATCTCGATGGTTGTCGGTGGCCTTGATAACACGACGTACGGCCCTCAGCTCCGCCGCTTCCTTACGACGAGCCGCCCCCTTCCGGTCTACAAGCTCAAGACGGCCGTGACTTCTGCGAGCTTAACTTGGAACGTGCTACTTGAGCCAGGCGAAACGGCCCCGGCGCTCAACACGACTCTGTTCCTAGAACGTGAGGCCGCCCGAGTAACGGCTATCGCAGCGGTTGCTGGTCGTGAATACAACCTCACTGTAACCCGTGGATTGTACGGCACAACGTCAGTAAGCCATGGAATCGGCTCCTTCGATGACGGGCAGATCTTCGATCAAAACATGATCGTTACTGGTCGAGAGACGGCTCTCTACGAGCTCGCCTATGACACCCCAGCAGAGACGTTGGTGTGGGAGGGATTCCTTGAGTTGCCGTCCAGTGACTCACTCGTCGAGATCGTCTTGCCTATGCGGGACAACTGGGCATCGACTGCAAGCAGGAAATTTGGGAAGGACAGGGCGGAAGGGCTTGGCGTGTTCAGCTTGGCGGAAGAGTCCCGCCAGCCTGTCATAGCAAGGGGGGCTTGGGGCTCCGTGGGTGTCGACTTCATTTTGCCGAACGACCCAGCAAGGCTGCTTGCAGAGGACGACCGGCTTCACGTCATGTACAAGGGTTGGATTTTACCAGCGCAAACCGTCAAGCGAGGCGTCGACCGGAGCAACAATACCCGTCGATACATGATCAACCCGACAGACCATGACAATGTAAACGGTAGCTACGTAGCGGCCAACGACACAGACTTGACTGGCGACGAACTGCCTACCCACTACGGTGGCTATAATGACGGACCGATACCACCTGGCCTAGTCGTCGAGGTCTTGCTATCCGACGCTGACAACCCCTACGTTCATTTCGCGGACTCAGCTGGTGTAGCTAGCGATCATCCGCTCGACGTGCTGCGCTGCCTCCTCGTCTCGACAGGGGAGGCCACTTGGTCGAGTGGAGGCGCTAGGGTCGTGGGCAGCAACGGCTCGTACGATTGGCTCCCTAGTCCTTGGGGTCTTGGCATAGACGACGGTCGTATTGACCACACTGGAATCGATAGCCTCAAGGCTTCTGCACTCTACAGCGGGTTGCGGATGTCCAACATGATATTGGGGCTCGACGGAGAAGATGAGGTCAGCGATGTCATCACGAAGATTTGCAAATCGTGCTTCATGTTCCCAACGACAGCATCTGACGGCAAGCTAACCTTCGCCACGATCACAGACCCAGGCGGAACAGGGACGATCGCGACCGTTGTCGAAAGCGACCTGTGGATGGACCCGCCTGTACAGCTGGCTAGCCGATTCACTCCAGTGTCGACAGTCAAGATCGACATGGCGAACAGGGGCGCGACAGAGAAGCCAGATCAGGAGATGACTCAGCTCGACTTCGCCGAGCGCAACGATCGCCGCTATCCTCACCTCACTTCAGACGATGACATCGATTGCGGGTGGTTTGGGTTTGCAGGTGGTCTGTCTGGCATCGACGACAACTCTTTGACGAAGCTCCTAGGCTTGTTCTCGATTCGGTGGGCGCTTCAAAACGGACCTCTTCCCGAGTATAGATTTCGGGTAAAGCCTGGCTTTACGAAGCTGAATCCAGGCGCTGTGATCGAATTCAGTTGCTCTAACTTGTTCAACGAAGATGGAGATCGAGACGTCACTTCTCATAGGTGCATCGTCGCTGAGTCCGCCTTTAGTCTTGAGGATTTCACCCAGGAACTGACCGTCATCGACCTGTTCCCGTTGACTCGGGCGGACGGCGACATTGCCCCGGCTTGGAAGATCTCAGCCGTCACAGACTCGACACATTTCCAGATCGAGCATTTCGCATACAGCGCAGAGGACTGGACGCGGTTCACCAGCTTCGCGCTACCAGAGGAAATCGAACTATACGATAGGTATGGGGTCCTCAAGACAACCGGTCCCACCACTGTCACATCGTTCATCGCTCCAAACGTCGTGCTCGCGGTGGCTTGGTCTGACGGGGCTCCGGTGACGCCAATCGTTGGTGACGTCATTCGAATACCGAAGTGGGACGACGCAACCGCGCCCCAGAAACTGCTCTGGGCATGGAACGCAGACAGCAACGGTGAACTCGGCGCAGGTAACGACGAGCCAGACAGGTGGGGGATCTAGGTGGGAATCACGCTTCCAACTGAAACTCAACTCCAAGAGCAGGGCCAAGCCTACGCTGGCGGCGTTGTTATGGACGACACCGACAACGACTGGGAAACCTTTATCCAGCGCCAACACCGAAACTACGGACAGAACACGCGGCACATCCTAGCGAGAGGAGCATACGCCCCAGGAATTTCGGAGACTGGAGCAGGCTATACCGTCCGCTATATCGGGCGCGTTCGCTTGATCAACACTACAGTGAGGCTGAGATTTTACATCTACGCTGCCAATGTCGACATGAAGATCACGGTCGGCGGTGTCGCTCTTGCTGTCGTCCTGATTGGCGCCAAAGGCTGGGCATCGAACGCCTCTGCGTCGATCGCAGGTATCACACTCGACGCAGACGGCTATGCGGTTTTTCAGGTTGAAGGGCGGAAGAACGTCGTCAACGGCGATCACTTTCGTTGGCTCCTCACTGAAGAACCTATGGTGGTCGGGGATCTCCCGGACGCTAGCGCGGTCACAGACTTTCAGAAGCTCGACGACAAAGCCGGAGCGCCTGATCATGTTGTCGACACCTGGCTTGGCCAGACACTCGAGATAAACGCGACTGAGACGCTCGTACAGCGCACACGCGGAACTTGCCAGTGCTGGCCTATCGACTTCCCACTCCAGCTGTCGAGTGGCTACAGGCGCGCCATGGGGCCATTCAACCTAGCCGCATCGCCATGGTGTGACTCGATCGACATGTCTGTATCAGGCGCAGCTGTCGACGACGGAGTTGTCACCGAAGACATGACGTTGTGGGGCTTCACTCTTGGCGAGTCGACTGAGGTCGCTTTGGCTAGAGAGGTGACGATCGCGCCGACAGCTGTGGCGCACTCCAAATTCCACGGAATGAGAAGCGAGAACAAGCGTGGCGAGGCCGTCCAGAACTCGGCATACCTTGGGTTTGTTACTGACTCTGTGGGATCCTCTCTTGGTAATGCCACGTTTACTGATTCGTTCAGTGATGGGCAATTCAGAATCGCCACGAACCCGTTCACCGCACTCGGTCCAGATACACACGGCCGGTTTCTTAAAGCTACTGGACTCAATGGCGCCAACCTAGATGGAACAGGTAAACCCTCCTTCACAGGCGGTGAAGTATTCGAAGGATACGACCTAGCGTCATCCGATACGGATTGGGCTACCGCAAACTACATCCGCCTGAGCCCGCAACCTGGGGTGATCGGGTCGTCGAGTGGCTTGACAGGTGGACTCACAACGAACGTTCAACTCTCGATCCATCCGATCGCGATCTACAACCTCTACAGCGTTTGGGTGAACGAGTCAGCGACCATCGCGCCGAATCAAAAGGAGGATTGGCCAGACCAGCGCCCTCCCCCCAGCACCACGATGAAGTCGATCAGGGACAACACGAAACTTGCGTCGACCTACGGAACGCCTCAGATTGCACTGTGCCCAGAAGGTCAACGAGCGAACGGGAGCGCCGCGGGAAATACTCAAAGAGGGATCTGGAGGTTCATCGAAAGCACATCTGGGCCGACAGTGTTTCGGGACGCTTGTGTGTGGTCGCTCTCGGACACGTACATCCCAGCAGCCCCCAGCGCCGCGGCTGTAGTGGCCGATCAGTGGCTCGCCCAATGCCCGTTCATGGTTATTCGAATCGAGAACATGCACTTGGGCGTGGCTCCTATGCCGATTACGTGGCGACTTGCGTGGTCTTCATCGCCTGACGAGGATCTAACGGACGCTACAAAATTGACTAGCAACGTCGCGGAAACAGCTGGTGCCCCAATGACTAACTTGCAGACGGTCCAGCAATCCGTAACGCTGAGCGACATGTTCGGAGCGGCGACAACGCTGGTTAGACATGCAGCCGTCGACTACGACCACGCGTATACGAATCAAGTAGCTCTATTCAGCGAATTGATGTCTGGACTTCCGTTCAACGCGAGCCCCGAGCTAGGGCTAGACATCCCGGCGGTCGGAGTTGGCTACCCCGGGTTCTTGAAGCTGCAAGTCAGTTTCACGCCCTTGACCGGTCTAAATTCGTGGGTTGTGGTACCCGGTGGGTCTGCGTGGTACAGTAAACGATTGTAGGAGAGTACGTTATGAGCATATCGAAACATGGTGTCCCGGCAGGACGAAACACATCGAACACCGTTACCATGACGACCATGAACACTGGCGCCGCAGCAGCTCGTAGATTCACGGTTACTCAAAGTTCGGGCAACATTGGCGGTGCATCGTTCCTTCACATCTATAATGATGGGGACTTCCCGGTCTACTTCGAAGTGGGGGCGATCTTGACCGTGAATCTGACAGCCGTTGGTGGGGATGACTTCATTGGACCAGATCAGGACGCGCTCGTCGACATCACACGGATGGACGCCAGTATTTCCGAGACGGGTGTTTCGTTCTTCAGCACTTCTGACGCACCGACGATCATCATCTCGGAGGTCGACTAATGTCAGGCCCCAAGGTGATCATGCGGCGCGGTGGGCGTCGCAAGATGAAGACCTACACCTCCTTCGACGATCTCGAGGACAGCGTCACAACGCTAGACCAGCAGGGCCGACTTGCCAGTCCGACCAACGGCGTGATAGGCGCGTGGGAGTCCGACGGTGTTGACCTATTTCAGCTAGGCGGCGCCCTGCTTTCTCAAGTGACGGACTCAAGACTTGGGACCGTCGACGCTGGTTCGACTGGTGTGGTGTTCAGCGTTACAGCTGGCCACGAAGTACTCGCAACTGACACCGTGATGGTCTGGGACAAGTCAGCAGCCACTGAGCTCGCCACGTCACGCGCGGTCGTAAGCGTCACCGCGACAAGCATCACCGTCGATGGAGCCGATATCACGGTTGCCATTGGTGACGTGCTCTATGCGCTTGGAGTGAGTGAGTTCTCGATTGGCTCAGCTGGCCAGATTCGACCTGGCGCCAACGCGGTTGTTTCGTTCAGCTCTGGGCTCAGCATCAACGGCGCCTTCGTCTTGGTCATTGGCGACACCACGGTCGCTGGTACGACGAGCGGGACCCAGCTGTTCCTCCTCCTGGAAGGTGGATTGATCTCGACGACTGCTCTCAGCACAAGGGTTTACAACGACCACGACGTGTTGGTCTCTCAGATCACTTCGACAGCTGTCTTGGAGCTTCGCAACATCACGACCCAGGAGGTGATCGCAGCGTATCAACACAACGGCACAGTGTGGGCGATCGGTGAGACCGACCTCACCGTCGTCAGTTCGAGCCCGGCGAACGAGATTCCGATCGGCGCTGGCTCGTTCGTCCAGGTCGACGCGGGGACCGGCGCGTTTTTGTACGGCACTGGCCTACAAGTCAACGGAACGCTGACCTATTCTCCACCTGGCCACCCTGTGACGACAGCCGCAAGCAACGGGGCCGAAGACTTCATTTGCCTCGACGAGTTCACGGGCTTGTTCTGCGCTGCCGAGCTGTTGACCGACGGGGACATGGAGGCTGCTGGAACTGCGCAGTGGGCGACCACGAACGTTGCGGTTGCCAAAGACAACACGGTCGCAAGGACAGGCACTCAGTCTCTCAAGATCACGGGTGGCGGTGTTGCAGGAACTGGGCAAACGCAGAACGCCGCGGCAATTCCGGCGGCTCCTGTGATGGTAACTGGTTGGCTGCTTGGGGATGGCGGCTCGAACACGCACGTCGGCCTTGTAGATTCAAGCCAGACTTCATCAGTAATCTTCGACACTGCCCACTGGCATCCGTTTTGCGTGATCGTGGTATCCATCATCCGCATCTATCCGGATCGTACGGCGCCATTCACGGCTATCGCCTGGCTTGACGACATCTCGGCTCGGAGGGTCCTCGTATGAAAATCATCTCGAGTGGCTATGGAGCCCCATACACGACAGAACTTCGCGTGTTCCTCACTGACCCGCGTGATGTTCTAGCTCTGTGGGTCACTGATACGGGCGACCAAATGGTTACGGACACAGGCGACCGCCTGATCTTCAAGGAAGAGTAATGGCCGACAAGACAATCACAGACCTTGCTAACGAGGCGCCGACTCTTGCCAGCGTTTACGCACATGACAACGCTGGGGCGATATCGAAGAAGGCGACCCACACGCAGCTTCTAGCGCTGATTTCTGCGAACGTGTCGCCGCCCGATTATGCGGAGCTCGTAGTCTCAGACGGGTCGACGGCTCAGAACTTTTCGATGACCCCCGAAAAGTTCACTGGGTTCACGGCGGTCGGGCTGTCAAATGGTGCCACTCCGTCGGCAGTCACGAAGGACATCACGATCGCGACGACCGGGATCTACTTCGTCTTTTTCCAAAACTCCTTTTCTGGCGCTGGAAATGTTACGTTCGAATTTCACCTTCGTGTTGACGCGATCGAAGCTCCAGAAGGGGCACACCGAAAGATGAGTGCAGCGGGCGACGCGGGCAGCACATCGTTTGCCGGGCTCGTTAGCTTGACGGCTGGTGAAGTCGTTTGTGTCTACGGAGAGTCCAACGACGTCGCAGGTGAAAACGCCACTGCGATCGACGCTCAACTGGTCCTCATTCAGATTCCATTCACATGATACGCCTCGCTGGCGCGCTTCTCCCCCTAGCGCTGGCGATGGCCTGTTCGTCGACTACCTACTCTCCCCCGCGTTGGGTAGTCGACGGGCAGCGCCTGCAAATCGAGCACGGTGTCGTTGACGGTCCCGCCGAATACTCTCGGATCAGTAGGAAGATCCGCTACTCCGATGAGCTGTACGAACTGACTCCAGTGATCCAAGACTTCGTTATGCGCCACGAGTTCGGGCACGCGATGGGGCTCGATGAGATAGGCGCAGACCGGTTTGCGATCCATCAAATGAAGGCCGACCGTATTTTGTTGGCCTCAGATGTTGCGCGAATCGCCTCGTGGCTTCAAACTGAAACCTCATACGGTGGTCGCACCCATCCACCTGGTGTGGTCCGTGCGGCTGTCGTGATACTCGCGGGGGTGAGGAAGTGAGGTATCTACTACTAGCGATTCTACTTGTCGGATGTGTCGAAGACGGCACTAATCCAGTCGATCCAGCTGACGCAGCCGGCTGTCCAGTCGTCGAGTTCGACATCGGCGCCGACGTCCAGCCAGAGACTGCCACCACTCGAGTCGGGTGTGAGGTCTTCTGGTTCGGTGAAGCTGGTGGGCCGCTCGAACTGCTCATCTACACCGAGGCGGACGGGTCGACCTACATCTACGCGGATGGAGAATACGGCACGTCAATGACCTTTGACCGGCCTGGTCTGGTCGAGTTCAGCTTGAAGTGGGACTCAGAGGTGCGGGGGGAGGTTTACGTACGATGAAAATGGCTCGTATGAACAGACACGACAAGCTCACGCCCAACTTCTCCGCCTACGAGTTCTACTCGTCAAGCGACGCGAAACACTTCAAGGACGTCGCGCCACCACCCGACATCATGGGCAACGTCCGCAACCTAGCTGCGCAGCTCGAAGTGATACGAGCCGAGGCGAACAAGTTGTGGGGCTCATGCACCTTGAGTTTGACGAGGAGCGGCGGATACAGGACCGAGGAGCACAACGATCGGCAGGACGGGGCCAAACGATCTCTCCACCTCGTTGGTAATGCGGCGGACATTCGGATCTATTCGTATTCGGTTAAAGTCGACTCGACGAATGTTCAACAGTTGATCCTCGACCTGATCGAAAAAGGGAAAATTGACCAGGGCGGTGTGGGCCTATATCCTACGTTTGTGCACTATGACACGCGTGGAACAGCCGCGCGATGGGACTAACGTAATGGCCATCGAAAATTGGGATATCATCGGCCCCGCACTCGGCGCTCTTGTATCAGGACCGCTTGTCGGTGTACTTAAGAGCAAGCTGGTAGTAGCCTACCGAAAGCGGGCCGAAGAAGGCGAGGCGCGTGAACTTGAGGCGCTCGCGGATAACACCAAACTTCAGGCCGAACTCAGTGACGTTAGGCGCGACCGCGACAAAGCAAAACTGGAACTCCGTGAGGCGCAGGACGCTTGCGCGGATTCACACGGAGACGACGAAGATGAAGACTCTGACGACTGAGCAACTCCATGGCATCGAGTGGTTTCTTCGTGGACTCGCCGTTCTAGGCATCGGCCTGATCGTTACGGTGCTGGTCGCCTGCTCTGGCACCCAAAGCATGTCGACACCGAACGTTCTCGAGGTCCGCGGTTGCGGTGGCCTGACCGTCCAGTGGGGCGGCTCCGTCATCGAGACTGACAGCTGTGTCGTGAAGCAGGCCGACTTCGAATGTGCAGTCGTGAAGAGCGTCAAACTCAACGGTGCCCCCATGGGTGGCGGGGCGGTTCAGGTTCCAGGTGGCGACAAGAGATGTGGCGAGGTCTACGGCTGGTTTCCTGCCGGCCTCAGCGTGGGACCGCACGTTGGAAGTGTGGGGGCCCCCGCTGGTGAAGGCGGGGACGATGTTGTTGACGGTGCTGCTGGCGATTTGAGTCAGCCGTAAAACGAAACCAGCCACAAGCACGGTTCTCCTTCGACTTCCATAAGTTCCTTGATCCGCTTCTCAACATTGACGAAGCTGTCCGGCACGCCAAGGGCAAGCTGCCTTGCGCCCCAGTCGTCCGTTTTCGAGACCTCAATCCCAACGATTGACTCTTCGCCTTCCCACGACCCGATGGCCTGCGACCACGAAGGGGCCCAAGCTTCTGCGATCTCCTCGTGGACCTCGTCAGTCTTGACTCTCCACCCGAACCAAATCTTTGCGCTAGGTCTGTTTCCCATGTCTCTCTCCTCCCTTCTATTCGCCGTGTTCCTGACGACTGGTTACGGTGTCCCGTTCGACCTCGGTCTTGAGGTTCACTCCGCTGCACTCGTCGAGGGCGTTGACCCCTACGACCTCGCTGCTGTCCTCGTCAGTGAGCACCGTGGAAATTACCCTGATGATAAGGTCGCTAGTTCTGGCGTCGTCGGCGTCTGGCAAGTCGCTCCCAAGCTCTGGCCCTACGCGTGGGCCAAACATCATGGCGTCAAACTCGTAGGTACCGGATCGGAGGCACTTAAGACTCGCGGACTCCGCTCGAAAATAGCGGCCTTCGTTGTCCGGTACTCCATCGACAAACACCGTGATTGTCCTGATTCCTGTCCCCATTGGGTGGCCCATTGGAAGTGCGGACCAGGCGGTCGCGATACGTGCGGCGACCCAGTCGACAAGTGGTTGTCTATTCGGGAGTCGATGCCCTGATCACTCTTCTACACCCCAGGTCGGCCACGTGATTTGAACCCCAACGTCTCGCCACATATGCGCGCCGCAATGCTTGCATTCTGAGTCCTGGCGAACTCGCCACACTTCGTTGTCTTCTTCGTAAACGTCACCTCTAGCTGCGTCGTCTTCAATTTTCGGCTCGTGCTTGCAATCCATATCTACCACCCTCCCGCGTGTCCTGAACGTCCTACTCTACTGCTTTGCGTCAACTCGAATAGCCAAGCGTCGCGCCCAGCTGTCCTCTTGTACTCTCCAATCTTCTCGATCACGGCCTCTTTGAAGTGGCCCCGACTCATCGTCTTGCGGATTCCACTGTCTCGGCACCACTGGATGTATGAGTCCCACGCCTGGTTGAGCTTCGTTCCATATTCCACATCGTCGGTCGGCTGCGTACAGTCGTCCATCCAGCCAACGATCACATCGGTTTGCCCTTGCCACTTGCGGAGCTGGACGTGATGAGACGGCGGAATCGTGTAGCCGTCTTCGACCTTTGGAGCCGTCAAAGCCCAGTTGAGCACGCCCGGCAGCTCGTGCTTGATGATGTGGTCGGCGAGCTCGAAGTCTATGGTCTTGACGACCCACGGGAATCGGACGCAGATCCAGCGTCGCCAGAAGCCACGCGTCGAGTCGCTGGTGTTTGGGTATCGATTACAGCTGTACGCAACCGCAGCCCGAGGACGGAACGCAAACACGTTCTCCCTCATGCGCTTGCAGTTCATTCGCGTGCCGTCAATCACCATTTTGATACCACCGGACGGGATTGAACCGTAGGCGATGTCCCCGACTATGTTGAGCCTGGCGCCAACGAGTGTGGCTATCTGCTGTGGCTCGCTCAGGTTCTGCGGCTCGACGTGTGAGACGCTTGTCGAAGGAAACAGCGCCTGAACGATCTCGAGGAAGGTCGATTTGCCACTTCCCGCGAGCCCTTGCAGCATGATCGCACGCTGGTACCTGGTTGCCTCGCCCATGAGCGCGTGCCGAGTCCACTGTCTCAGCACCGTCTGGCGGTCCTCTGCGTCTGGTAAGTCCTTGAACCACTCGCCAAAGGCTTCCAAGAACCTTGGGCATTTGGCCTGAGGGTCGTAGTCAACGTCAACCTTGACGCGTTGCCTGTGGCCCCTATCAGCTGGCATGACCGTTCCGTCAGTCGAGATGAAGTGGTCCCGCGTCTGGACGCCGAAGGGCGCCTGCTCGAAATACTCTGGAAGGTCCACGCCGTCGACGGCCCAAATCAGACGACCCGCCGCCTTGATGTTGCCTTTGGTGAGCTTGATCCGCTTGACGCTCTCCCCCTTGCGCTCGTTCGATTCGGCCAGAGACCTGACACACCGAGTCATGCAGCCGTCGGTGACCTCTATCCAAGTCGACCCGTCGAATAGCCACAAGCTCCCCTCTGCGGCCACTGGATCGCCATAGCGTTTCTTGAACTGTTTGAGGGCTGCGTTGCTGAGTGTGTCATCATCGAAGTGATCGAAGAGGATCTTGTCGGGCTCGAACTCTAGCGAGCTGTCGACTTTGTAGTAGTGCTGGGCTGTGTCGCGTGGGTCGCACGGCTCGCCAGCCTTGAGCTTGTCGTTCCAGTCTAGGACTTTGACTGCCATTTAAATCTCCTGGGAGCACTGGATAGAGCAAGAGTTGCAGCATTCGCGCAGAGTCGTTTCATCGCCCTGAATGTGAACCTTGTATGGGCATGTATGTGGATCTTCACCCGGCGATCCGCACCTGCACTCAGGCTTTTGGTCGACACCTGTAGACATTTCGAGTGGTGACTGAGGTTGCAATTTTGCGTGCATATTCTTCCCCCGCTTTGTTGGCGTCGGTGGCTAGGTAGAGCGTCGCGTCATCGGGAACGCGTTCGGCAAAACGAGTGGTCCACGCGCCCGAGACGATGCCGAAGACAGGCGCATCGGTCGAGGTGCTGACTGACAGATAGTCGGGCTCTCCTTCAACAATGATAGCACGGTCGACTGTCGAGTTCGACAGCATCTCACCGGCTTTGGCGTTCGCCATGATGAGACCTCGACACTCGTATTTCGTCTCTTCTGCCCAAGGGAAGCGTGCCATTGAGCCCTCAACCGCGCGGAATCGAACGGACTTCAAGATCCCTTTGTGGTTGAACATCGGCGTGACGATCGGCATCTGACCACCCCAAGCCCAGGCTGGCAGGTTGCGCTTGGGAATGACGCGCATCAAGTCGAGTTCGACAATCCGATCGACATCAAGCCCTCGCGACACTAGCCAGTCCATCGCCTGCTTGCTCATACGTCGACACGACTCCCAGAACGGTACGATTCCAGGGGGTAGCCCCTTCTTCGGGGCCTTCTTCGTTTGGATCATTGGTGCCCCCGCTACCCCCTCAGCGATGTCCAGAGCTTGCTTGAAGGAGCAAGCCTGTGTGTGCTGGATGAGGCTTAGGACGTCGCCAGCCTCGCCACTTCGGTGACACTTGAAGCCGTTCGCAAACACCTGGGTTGAAGGTGGCTTGTCGACATCGTGGACGGGGCAGCGGTAGGCGTCGCCTCTGTGCTTGATGCCCAGGCGCTCTGCTATGTCTAGCCCGTTCAGGCGGTCTTTTAGGGTGGCTATGTCGATCATGATCTTTTGTACTTCGCGCTCAACCGTTTGTCCTCGACCAGCTTCGCCAGCGCTTCATCGAGTGGAACGTTGAGAAGCGTCTCATACCCAATCCAGTGCCGATCCAACGACCACCTCCCGACGGGTCTCGAGATGTGGACAGCCTTCGAGCCGTCCGGCCTCGTCACGCGCTGCTCGATGCGCCAGGCCCACTTGATGTTTGGTTCGCTAGCCACTCAAAAGCCCCATCTCTCAGGCTTGTCAGCACCGAGTTCACCCTCATGCTCGATGTGTCTCTTGTAGTCCTCGTGCGCCTCATCCTGCTCTTTTTTGATTGCCGCATAGGTCCTGAGCGCTGCGTCGTCGAAGCTCCACACGGACGTGCATGAAACGCCGTCGACCTCTACCCAGAACAGATCCTCTTCGAAGTCGCATAGGACAGGCTTGCCAGTGAAATGGATTAGTTTTGCTATGCTCATGAGTACCTCAAGTTGGCGGCTGATATGGGAGTGAACTCTTCTAGCTCAGGATTGGTCTTGAACGACCAACACTCAGCCCCGTCGTACTCCTGACGCTCAAGCCACCAGCCATCACCTACAATCTTAAGGTCTAGCGATATCTCGTGGCCCCCATAGCCGTTGTCATATTCGAAGCTTGCGACGCTCACAAAGTCTTCCCACGTCGCCCACGTTCCGTCGCTTATCTCCACACCGATGACGTCAAGTTCCGCCTTTTCATAGTCCGCCAAATACTCTCTCGTTTCGTCTAAAAGATTCACTCTCTCCCCTCCCTCATCTCCGGCCAACCGCGCGCCGATGTAATACCCCACAGAACCCCTAGCAGGTCGCTAGCAGGTCCTCTCTTCAACGATGTAGTAGCCCGACACACAGACCGAAGCGCCGCCCGATCCGTATCTGGTATCTTGTTGACGTACTCACCAACAGGCCCGAACGCCCGCTTGACAGCGCCAACTTGCTTGACCGTGATCGGCTCCTTTCGCCAGTCTCGACTTGCCACCTTGCGCTCGACGAGCCCCGCTGCATCGAACTCCATCACCAACCTTCGAAGGTATACCTCGATGTACTCCAGCGCCTCAGCGTCGACGTCCGACATCTTCGACAGCACGTCAATGATCACGTCGGTGGCCTCCTTGGCAGCAGATCTGAGTAGCTGCACTTCGAACGGCACTGACCGGACTAGATAGGCGTCGCGGTCGGTGAGCTTGATGCCGGTCCTCGTGACTGACCCGATCGTGGCTCTGGTCTCGTTCTTCCCCCACCGTGCGATGATCCTTGCCCCTGGCTCGAATCCCCACTTGTCCGGGAAGATGTCCTCGGTAATCCAGTAGCCGTCAGCGCACCCTGTGATCTTCATGACCATCGCAGCTTGACGAGTGTCGTCGTCTGCCTGGCCTTGAAGGACTGCCCGATAATCGAGTTTGAAGGCGCCGAAGAGGTCGTTCGGGTCGAGTACTACTGCGTGATCCTTGCCCTCATCGACGCGAAGAATACGCCCGACCTCCTGAGGGAATCGAATCTTGGAGCTCGACGTTCGCCGAAGGCAAAGCCAGCGCAGCCAAGGAAGGTTGACACCCTCCTGAAGCATCGAGACATGAACAACGCACTTGAGCTTGCCGGTCTTCAGATCGTCGAGGCGCTTCGTCTGTTCTGCGTCCTTGACCTTGTAGTGAATCGCAGCACTTGGTATGCCCGCTTCGTTCAGGATAGCTGCGAAGGCGTCAGCGTCGCTCGTGTCGACCGCGTTGACGACACCTGGGCCCTCCTCCTTGCGTATCATCTCGATGCAGGCGTCATCGACTGAGCATGCCCGCCCCATCCAAGGCTTGACGACGTACGGCACGATCACACCGTCACGTAAGGCTGCACGCGCATCGTACGTGTAGAGGAGCTTTTCGAACATGCTCAGCTCTTCAGAACTGAGTGAGCGGTAGGGCGTCGCGGTGAATCCGATCCTGCTACGCGGGTGTAGGTGATCGTTGACAGCTTCCAACATGGTCCGGCATTCCGATCGATGCGCCTCGTCCACGATCAATAGGCGGACCTTCTTCCCCCTGGCTTTCAATTCCTCGCCAAGCTTTTTGGCGCTCGGGTTGCAGCACACGATGAAGTCGGCGCCCGCTTCTTTCTTGCTGCTGTAGAACATCCCAACCTTGCGGCTAGGGCTCCTTTTACGCAGTTCCGCTGCCAATTCACGGACGAGGCGCCTAGAACTGGTCGTTACAACCACGACGTCAGCGAATTCTAGCGTCGTGGTTGCAGCCAGCTCACTGATCAGGACCGACTTGCCCGCGCCCATTACGGCCTGGATCATGCCCGACTTGCCACTCTCGATGGCAGCTAGGGCGATCGGGTATGCTTCGGTTTGCCACCTGCGTGGTGTGATTGTGGGCCAGGTGGTCATCTCGCCTCTTTGTTCAATCGCAACTTGAGCATGTCGATCCTGCGCAAGTCGTTGAAGTCGATTCTGGGCTCGCCCTCGAGTAGCTGGATCTCATCGTAGGTGATCTCGACCTCGATAAAGCGAGGACCGACGAGTCGCCTCGCTGATCGCATTATGGAGTACGGGTTGTCCCCGTATGATGAGCTTTGCTCGACGGACATCCCCGCAACCAGAAAGTCGCCCTCGACGAATGGACTGGGCTTCACGCCCCGCCGTTCGAGCTCGCGCATGAGTAAATCGCCTGCGGACTCGTCTCCGCGCTCGAAGTCGTGGGCCATCCTGATGAGGTCGGCAGGCGATTTACTCATCCCAACAACTCCCCAGCGACCTGGACCGCCTGCTCAAGTGTGATGTCCGCCCTGTGCAAAGCCCCGAACAGCTGTTCGCGAGCCATTTCAACCGTTGATCTGTCCTGTCTTGGCAGCTTGGCCAGCACGACAACCCAGTCGTACCAAGTATCACCCGCCTCGCGTAGTTCTTCTTCGAGTGTCGGCTCACTCGGATGGAGTTCCCCCAAGGCATCGTCGTACGCCTGCCGGATTGACTCGACCGTGCGCAGGAAGGCTGGATGGTAGCGCATGAGGAGCGAGGCCGGGTCTGTGCATCCGTCGGCCTGTAGTGACTGAATGGCGTGCTTGGCCGCGTCGATGGCCTTCTGGTTCTCGTAGCGTGGCTTCTCGTCGACTGCTGGCTGGCCTGGTTGCTCCTCCTGAGCGTCGCGAATCTTCTGGATTGCCTCAGGGATCGTGCTGTCGGGCTCGGGTGGTTCATTAGTCTGTTCAGGAGCACGGCCGGCAGGCTCTCGAGTCGGTTCAGGCCCACCCTGTCCTGCCTCGACCGGCTCGTTACGCACCCACTCCGTCTCATCGTCCTCCTGTTTCAGCGCGCGCTGGTCCTCCTTGCTGAACCCAAGGCGCTTGCCGAGACGCTTCAAGACAGACTTGCGGCGCATCTCTCCGTCCCAGTTCCCCCATGGCCCCTTGCGCCAGTTGACCACCGAGTCTCGAATTTTGTCGAGCTCGACCATGCTCATCCGCTCGACGTCGTAGCGTCCAGTCTTGGTGTGGACAGCGAACGCGTAGGCCCCAACAACAGAGCCTTCATCGAAGGACTTTGGCCTGTGGCTCAGTGTCCCTTGAGCTAGGTCGCACTCCCAGAAGTCGCCCTCGTGGACGAGGTAGGCCGACACGATGTCGTATTGACCGGTTCGCATCGTCATATCCCGAACGCCGACCCAGCCGATCACGTGAGTCGGCCTGCTTTTCCTCACGACGATGCTGAACTGGTTCGGCAAAGTGAGGTCGAGTCCCAACTTGTCGGCCAGCACGATCTTCCGTGCGACCTCCTCGGGTCGGCATTCGGTGATCTTGTACACGGTCTGGGCCACGTGTCGTGCGGCTTCCTCGTGTTCCGGTCCGCAGACCTCGACTAGTCGTTCTTCGTAGGTCATGTCCAAATCCTCGCTATGACGAACAGTAGGGCCCACGTCATGCCGATGACGAGAAAATTAGCGCCCCACGCCACGATCCTTGACTCAACCTCGCCGTTCCCTTTCGCCTCGTGTGCTTCGCGCGCCTTTGACCTGAGCCACGGTATCTTCACGGACAGGTTCAGAACGAGCGAGAGCAGCAGACACGACCGAAGTGGGATCGGATGCCCGACCTCGGTCCCGAGAGTCCACAGAATCCCCGTCGTCATGACGAGTCCAGCGATCATCAGCACGAAGACGACGAGGGATGATCCGATCGTCTCTTCTGACTTCACTTGCTTGCCGGCCTTCAGCGCCGCCGTTACTTCTCTAAGATTCTTCATTACTCTGTCTAGATCGTTCACTCAGTCCTCCTCATGACGCACAAGTGTTCGTTGGCCATGGCGATGCACCTGTCGATCGTGCCGTTGATTCTCACAAAGTCCCCAGAGCTCAATCCCCGAATATGCAGACGTAGGTCGTGCAAGTCCTTCAATCTCTGATGTGCGTGGTAGACGTTGTCATCGAGTTGGCACTGCTCGATGCTGCCCATGATGCCGCCAACCGTTGATTCAACGCACCGCTTGACGTGGTGTCCGTTCAGCCGGCAATCGCGGTCTGAGCACTGATCCCAAGGGCCCGATGCGTCTACGATGTTTTTCAAAAAGTGGTGTGTCATCTATCTCCCCTCCCTCGCCTGCCGCAATGCGTCGCGGACAGCCGCGTCAATGTCCTTAAGTTCACTCGAGTAGGTCATGCGCCCCCAAGCCTCGCCAGTCCCGACGATGACGGCCCACGGGTTGAGATGGATCGAGACAGCTGGCCTCTCGAGTGTCTTGAGTTCGTCTCGGAGGTCGGCGAGTGTCATTGACGGAGCCATCTTTCGCTCGCAGGTTGCGCAGCCTAGCGTCCTGTTTGGGTGGTGTTTGCAGGTCATTTGATCCCCATCATGATAAGCCACGCACGGCCTATTGAACTTGTGGCTTTGAGCCTGATCAGGAACATCGCCATGATTCCGATTATAAAGTTGATCACTTCGACCCCCAACTCCTCAAGGCGTCGGCCTTGTGTGTATACCGTTCGATGTCCGTCGGGTCCGGTATCAGGGTCCCATAGAGATCCGTCGGAAGTTGCCACTCTCCTCGCTCAACCAACGCGACCCTTTTTTCTTGCGATATTGACCCAAGCACAGCCAATGCACTGTCCTTAGACAGCCCGATCGCTTTGGCGTACGCCAGGAATTCATCGTCTGTGTGAACGTCGTCCGGTCGTTTGGATGTGTCCAAGGCCATTTCTTCACGACGAACCGCAGCCGTGATCGCTTTGTATCTTTCATGTTGCTGGTTCACATCTCCTTGTCCTTCTCGAGGTTTCCTTGCCGAGTGCACGATTCCATAGTCGCCAACTTGATGGATGATTTTCACTTTATCTCCTTGTCCTTCTCGAGGTTTCGGGCGCTCCCCTCCTTGCCGATGATGAAGGATGGGGCTATCTCGTTTGTCTTGTACTTGGCGTATTTCAACGGCTCGTCGTGTGCGAACTTTCGAGCCGCGAACCGAATAGAGCCCCGCTTCCATCCTACTCGGGTGTCGCCCACTTTGACGTACCGGCATCCGAGTGAGCGAAGCTCATTGATCATATCCAGCTTGATCTCCTCCTGCTCTTGCTCGATGTCGAAGGCGATGAACTGGAGTTCGCGGAACCGCTCGACGTGTCCGAGCATGTAATCGGCGTTTGCCCAATCGTCGCCTTCGATCTTCGGTGGGTACATTTTCACGAACGGCCGGAGGAACACTCTGGTCGTCGGCAGTGGGTTGTCGAGCGTCTTGACGGCTTTCAGGTAGCGCTTGATCAGGGGCTCGTCGCGCTTGACGATGAACTTAGAGATGTCAAGCTTGCCCTCGAAGCCCTGGATCAGCACCACTAGGTCGCAAGTCTTGCCCCCGGTGACGTACATCAGGGCCTGCATTTGGCAATAGATGTCCCAAGCGCTCGACTCGTCCCGGACCAGCGTCCCGGCTTGCATCGCTTCGAACGACACGCGCAGTTCGAACGAGCACATTACTACGTGCGTGAGAGGTTCCAAACAATACGGAGTCGCCTCCATGGCCCCCCTGGTGAGGGTCTCCGTATTGCCTGGCTTCCCCAACACCACCGGTGCGATCGCTGCCTCGATTCGTTGGTCTAGTGTGGTCGTCGTGGCCTGTAGTGCCGTCCATTGGCAGCCGTATAGACTCTCGTCGAGGAGCATCGCTAGGTGGTGAGGGGTGAA
>PJEL010000429.1_pt1 | contig 49171 bp, 74 predicted proteins | sample 1853271 | NCBI WGS metagenome assembly PJEL01 (sample SAMN08108733, study PRJNA415343) | Invertebrate metagenome, whole genome shotgun sequencing project. | host: Globobulimina | place: Sweden: Gullmar Fjord | collected 2015-08
CCGGGGATCAGCCCCTCTTTTAGGTGTGTGTAGTTTTAGTGGAACGATAGAATATAGTATATATATATAATATATTTATATATAATAATAAGAAGAAATGAATAACAACATGACAGAAAAAACTTGGGCTACAATAATTATTGGGGTAGTAGGAATATTTCTTACTGCTGCCCGAAGATACAAAAATTCTGACAGTGCTGCTGGATTAGGAGTGGCAGGTTGGACTATTGCTATAGAATTCTTTATGTGGACATAGAGACACCCCCAGTCAAAAAAGCAAACCGTCAAATATAGTACCTAAACCTATAATTCTAAAGAGAAAACATGAAAGTCAAACGGTCAAACGCAAATTACGCCCCTCAGATAGGAGATATAATAAAGCTGGAAGTATGTGTGTCTTCTAAGAGATCTTGTGTTGGAAAGGTAGTTGCAAGATCTTCATCAGCTGGAAATGCAGAATTTCGCATCGATGTAACAGTTTCGACATGTACTTCTACAGGCAATAGCCTTTGTCCCATACCACTAGAAGGTGACATCATAAGATTAGTCTGGCCAGCATCAGCCGGCCCAATAGAAATTCGAAGAAAGGAGAAATAACACTATGCCAATACCAAAGAAGAAAAAACCCGAGTACTTTATGGAGATCGATCCTAATACCTGTGAAATCGGAAAAGTTTTCCTGCCTAAAAAGCGGGACTGCCTGGTCTGTAACAACAAGTACACAGAAGAACATGACGTGTGGAGCGTAATCTGCCCCGACTGCAAAAAGAACACTGTGCTGTGCGATCATTGTGGAACGACAGTGGCAAGCAAAAAAGAGATCACCAAGATTGATGGCAAGAGTCTGTGCTCTATCTGCTGCGACCTGCTCTACGACAAGTGTAAGCACTGCCACACGATCACGAAGAAAAGCACCATGAAAGTCACTGGTGACGGCAAAAAGGTCTGCAACACCTGCCACACTGCACTTTATGGTAAGTGCAATCAGTGCGGACAAATCACACTCAATGCAGAACTCAAGCCATACCGCGATCCGTGGGTATTTTACAAAGACACCTGCAAAGCATGCAAAACCAAGCTTGCTCGCTTCATTGGGCAGAATCCAGAAGTGGACACCAGTACAAGTAAGACAATATTAAAACTCAAACGCAAGAAAAAATAGGAGGCCCTGTGGGACATACACTGGTTTTTGTATACGGCACACTGAAAAAAGGGGAGCAGAGATCTACAATCCTAACAGACGAAACATTCCTTGGGCCTGCCGTTTTGCACGGTTACAAACTCTATGACCTCACTTGGCGCGGTTACCCTGCGATTACCAAGGGCACCGCAAACAACTCGACCTTCGGGGAGCTATACTCGGTTAGTGATCGGACACTGGGCATTGTGGACATGCTGGAGGGCTCCCTGTACTCACGAGAAGAGGTCACGATAGAAACCCCAAGGAAAAAAATACGCAAAGCCATGACCTATGTGTGGAACGGCGTGCTGGAAGATTTGCAGGACGCGAAACTCGTAGCTAGTGGTAAGTGGGAAAGGAGGAACAAGGGATGAGTAGATATATAATAACAAACAATGGTGAGATCCATGATAATAATCTCACGAAAGAAGAGGCAGAAAAATGTATTGCTTATCTTATTTCAGAGGGAGAAGCTGAAATTGGAAGTATTACAGTAAGTAAAGAAGTTAGTTTTGAGACACCTAAAGTTTCAGTAGCCATCAAAGACTAGCCCTCGGCTGGTCACAACACCCCACGAAAGGAGAAATACATGTGTGGAATTGCAGGATACAAAGCATTCGGCAAACATCGTCCAACTCTCACCGAACTCCGCGAACTGATACTAGCAATCGAATCGCGCGGCGGAGATGCAACAGGCGGTGCTTGGCTGAATGAAAAAAACAAGCTGCACGTTATTAAAGGAGCAGTCAAGTCGCCCGATTTTGTGAAGTACAAAACATTCCTGGGTCTTGGCACTAAAATCCCAATGCCAAAGCAGGCGGTTTTTCATACCCGCAGGAAAACCAAGGGTGACCAAAAGAACAACCTCAATAATCATCCGATTCATGTGCGTGATGCAGGTATAGCGCTCGTACATAATGGCAGCATATCGAATGACGACGAGATTTTTGCGGACTTGAAGTTGCCTCGGCAGGCGGAAGTGGACTCGGAAATTCTGGCCCGTCTCATGCAGCGCGGAGCAGACGAAGCAGACGAACTCTACGATAACTACAATAACGGACTTAAGATGATTGAGGACAAATGCTACGGGTCGGCCGCTTTTGCCATGCTACATGAGAAGTACCCAGAGCACCTGTTTCTGGCCCGCTCGAACAACCCCATTGAGTTGCTGCTCGACAAGGAGCGAGACATATTGTTTTTTGCTAGCAGCTCTGTAGCAGTTAAAAAGGGCAATGAGAACCTGGAGAAGAAAAAACTCTGGCGCGGCTTCGAGCTCTCAGTCTACTCCTATGGCACACAACCTACAATGAAAGTGGATACAGCAATGCTGCTGGGGCCCAGAGGTATAGAGGAGACCTTCGATTTCGATCTCGCATATACAAAACCAGCATCAACACACAACTACTACAGTGGCGGTGGCTACCGAGGGTATACGACCCCCTACGAAAGAAGAGAAGAAAAAAAGGAGTTTGACGCACTGACAGCTATTCGAAACAAGCGTCTTGCGTGGGTAGGTTTTAACAATGGCAAGAAAATAGATGTCTGCCCCTTCTGTCGCACTGCTAACAAAACACTCAAGAAGCTGCCAAAGAAGAAGCACAAAGGCATTTACACTTGTATAGAGTGTTACGCAAGTGACCTCTATAAGACGGCTCTGCCAAAAACAGGGCAGGAAAAATGCGAGAGGTGTGACCAGGAATTCCTTGAGTCCTCACTCATGCAGTGGCCAGTCGGCAACTTTAGTGTGATTGAGCGCCTCGACTACCTCTGCCCAACTTGCTATGAACAGGTCTGCAAGCCTGTCAATGCATGTGCCAAGTGCGGCGACTGGAAAAAGCCGGTCGGCAAGATCCACTACGTGCACCACAACGGCTTTCTGTGTAAGACATGTGAGGAAGATGAATGGCAGGCCCCATGAAGGGGTGGCTGGTTGGAAGCCAGTTCCCCAGGGGTTCGGTGGTGGTAGGGAAATGCATAACAAGAGTTAATAGCGAGGCTGCAGGTATCTACATCAACACCATTTTGCAAATAAGAGTTGACTACAGATCAGTGGCATGTGATTGTTTTAATAGCAGAACTAAAAAACGAGACACTACATGTATGAGTATCGACGACAGTTGTTCTTCCTTAGAATCAAAGGGGGGCACCTTCCGCCTGCTCTGGCCACCAGACAGCAAGCACAAAATAGCATTCAGATTTAAAAATAAGGAGGAATGACATGGCAAAACAAGATACAAAATTTTTAACCTTGTATAGTGGTGATGGAGCTAGATGGAAAAGAAATACGAGAAAAAAAGCTTCTAAAGGCAGTCAAACATCAGGTCGAACTAAACCTAAAAACTTGTGTTGTCAGCCAACACAACTAGATAAGTACATGGCAAGACATAACCGGTCATACAGACACCCAGAATTTGCCAACTACCCAAAAAAAGTTAGGGAGATAAACAATGCATTATAAAGTAATAGGACAAGGAGAAGCTGCCCGCCTCCTCGCTGAGAAGTTAGGTGGCGAAGCAATACGCATCAGGGAGCTCACAATTCGCCAGAGACGCACGCAAATGCGTGACCCCGACTCAACCATCGTGAACTGGGGTTACGGCACAGCGTGGGCAAACGTCAACCCGATGGGCAAACGCAAACGGCCAACCATTAAGAACAAAGCCAACGCTTCGCACGCCATGCACAACGCTGGTGTGCAGTGCGCTCGCTACATGACTCCAGAACAAGCACACGATTTCTTTACTGAGCATGGAGTAGGAAGTAAACTACTGAGAAGAAATACAAGACACTCAAAAGGAAGAGATATTGTTGAAGCTTATGGCCCAGCTGATATTCGTGACGACCGCTGGTATGTCCAGCCCTTCGCCAAGGATCGCGAGTACCGCGTACATGTCATGTTCGGCCGTGCCGTCAAGATCCAGCGCAAGCACCCGAATGAACCCGATCAACTGGTCTGGAGCAATGATCACAGCCGCTTTGAGAGAGTCGCCATCACCAACCCTAGCTACCACTCCATGTGCGAAGAGGCAGTGCGAGCAGTAGCAGCCCTCGGCCTCGACTTTGGTGCAGTAGATGTCGGAGTGCGCAACTTCAAGAAGAAGTGCCCGCGAGTGCAGGCCCGCATGGAATGCACCGAGTGCGGATATCCAAGAGACGAAGCACGAGATGCGTGGGACGGAGAGACACCGCACGTTGAACAGGAAGAGGTGCTGATCTTCGAGGTCAACACGGCACCAGCACTCAATGATCATACTGCGGAAACCTATGCTGCGGCAATTCGAGGTCGGTATGAACCTGAGGAGGAGGAATGAAACCAGGTATTATGTATCCTATACTGTCAATTACTGACAGGAGACTTAAATATTTGGGGGTGGTGACTAGCATAAAAAAAATGGCAGTCACTCAAAGATATATACTTAAAAAATACCTTATTCGCGGGACAAAAAAATGGGATGACCATGACGGAAATCCTATAAGTACAAATTCCAGTATATCTTTACTGGGCCCCGCACTCTGGAATGGGCCAGAAAAAATAGAAATCAAATGGAAACCAAAAACCTAAAAGGAGGCACACCATGGACAAATTAGTAATCGGGGCAGACCCGGAAATCATCTTCCTCAACCGCGACGGAGATATTATTCCGGCTAACGAGATAGCCCACGACAGAAACAGCGGCTTTGGGCACGATGGCCACCCGTCAACTGGCGAAATTCGGCCCGGCTACTCCAGCAACATCTTGGAAATTATAGGCAAGATCGAAAACATACTATTGCAGGCGGAACACAAGCTCGACCTATCGTCCAAGATCAGCGCCATTCAGTGCGGGCACTACAAGAAAAATAAAGCACTTGGCGGCCACATTCACCTCGCCACACCCGGCCATAAGGTACACCGAGACTATGACAAGATGGCCCCTTACCTTGATCTGCTCCTGGAGGACTGCGTGGAAGATTTACTAGCGCCCAACGACGAACGCACCACCCGCATTTCCAAGGGCTACGGCCGCAAGTACAGAGACCACCAGGAAGCCATCAGGGTTAAGGAAGAAGAACGCGTAGAGTATCGGGCGCCTGGCAGCTGGCTGATCAGCCCTGAAGTGGCCTACACGTATCTCTACGTGGCTAAGATCACAGCCCTGTTGAGCTACAAGAACCCCGACCTTATGAGGGAAGTCACAGAAGCTACCAGACCAAAAACCCTGCTTCGCAAACGCCGCCTCCTTAAGGATGTGGTTACAGCTTCGCGAAGCATAGTAAAAGATGATGATACAGAACTCGGCCGCGACATACTAACGGATGTCATTGCTCCTACCTACGACATAGACTGGGACGAGGATATCAGGAAGAACTGGATTGTGTAATCATCAGAAAGGAGACACTATGATTAGAATAAAACCAGAGCAGGTACGACAGCGAGATGTTATTCAGGTGAGGTGTAAGATGTGTAAGTGTGTTGGGCATGTAGGAGCAGAGATCTACCATGACAGCTTCGAATTCATATCTTCAACAGGCTGCTACAACATTCACGAGGACAGAGCGAAGCACATTTTTTTGCTGGGACGTAAGGTGAAGGACTTGAAACTCAGCGGGCCTGCGGATACTGCTATTACTAGGGTTGTTCCTCGAGTTCTAACAGGCCGACTCGTTGCTGAAAGACCTAGAGGCGTGACAAGAACGCAGCAACTCGGTAGGGCTAACCCCTATGCAATTGATCATAGAGAAATAGCAAGAATAGTAAGAGCTGTGGAAGAACTTCCAGCCAGACCAACAAGATTTGCAAACCCATGGATTGCAGAAGACAATGAAGACAATGAAGACTAGTAAACTAATTTCAATCAGGGCTTGACAAAACACACTAGAATATGTTATACTACAAAATGAAAAAAAATCCAAACACACCCCACACTTGCCTCAAAATTTCGAACTCCGCTCTCGAAACTGCAATGACTTGCCCTCGCAAGTACTACTGGAAATATGAGCGCAAAATTGTTCCAACCGACTCCGGCGGCTCCGCACCCCTGGATTTCGGCATTGCCCTTCATCGGGCTCTCGAACTGCGCGGCATGGGCCACTCCCTCAAAGAGTGCCAAGCTGCCTTCGTCGAACTCTTTCCGCGCTCACTCGGCCCGTCCCACACCGTCCAATCTGGGCTAGCAATTCTCGACGCCTACTGGGCACATTATGCCTCCGACACAATGGAAGTGCTCCACAATGAGTACCCATTCGAGGTATGTCTCGGGCCAGTTACAATATTTGGAAGGCTGGACAAAGTAGTATACCTTCCTATACTCGACAAGCTGGCTATACTAGACCACAAGTCTACCACAAAGTTTGGCCGCTCGTTTCTTGACATGCACAACCCTAATTCCCAATTCAGCACATACATCTTTGGAGGAGATTGCGAATTCGGAGACATCGATACGTTACTGGTCGATGGTATTCTTGTGCCCTACCAATATAAACGAGAGCCAAAAGATAAAGAAGGCCAGCGCTACCAAGTCGAAAGCATTGATGGCAGTCCAGCCTGGATAATTCCAGCATTTGAAAGGGTGCCAACTACCCGCTCACCCAAGGACAAGGAGTCTTGGAAACAAAATATTTTAAGTTGGACATACAACATTTTGAAGTGGCAGAATGACGAATTCTGGCCGCGCGCTGATCGCAGCTACCTCTGCTCCGGCAAATGGGCCAACTGCCCCTATCGGGAGCTGTGCATAATACCCGATCAGCCCTGCAACATTGAGCCGCCGGCAGGCCTATTTAAAGAAAAGGAGAGACGAGATGATTAGAGCAGGAAAAGCAATACAACCAAAAATCGGGCAGATGGTATATAGTAGAGTTTTCGGGGATGATTGTGATTGTTATGGAACAGTGAAATGTTTTAATAACAAAAGAGAAGATTCTATTAGGGTTATTCTTGCACATCCAGCAAAATGTCCTGGGGCTGCCAAAGAATGTTCTTGGAGTTTAGCATTTAGGAACAGAAAAATATTTATTATGTGGCCCACAGAAGAAAAGATAAGAAGGAGATAGGCGATGACTAAACCCAAGCTAGGAGATCTTGCAATAGCAATGCATTGCTCATGTAATTGCATAGGAAGAATAACTGATGAATGCACTAGAAGAGGCAGTAACATCTATACCTTCATGCATGGTGAGCATAGAGAAGATGAAACTAAAATACTCTGGCGCGGCCCAGAAAAAATAAAGATAAGAGGCAAATATAGATGACTGACAGCATAAATTTTTTACATCACACAGAGGAAGGAACACTGGTTGAATTGCGAGGCAACACACACATGGTGGAGCACAGACTTTGTATGCGCATCGCAGACCTTCAAGAAATTCTACGCATCTACAATGGAATGTATCGGGGCAGGAAAGGCAACAAAAGTCATAGCAAACTGGCACCAATCAGCGTGCCGAAAACCATAGATGAGCACGAGCAGGAGGAGTGCAATACCTGAGGGTAGAAAGGAGCGGCAAGTTATGCCAACACAACAAGTAGCAAAGGTGGGAGATATTTTGATATCAGACATTGGCAATTTTAATGGTCAATGTGGAGGTTGCATATTTGAAATGATGCCAAAAAGAGTCCAGGGCAGAAGATTTCGAATCATCAAGAAAAACAGAGGTTCAACTTGTAATGCTCCAGGCTATTGCCATTTAAAAGAAACCTATGAAAAATTTGAGTACACCATACTCTTCCGTCCCACCTCACCCACACAAAAAATAACAATCCGATAACCCAAACAAGGAGGCACACATGACAATGGACATGCGTATAGTATCGCTACTTGAAAATGAGCACGGCCCAGGCACTCTCGTCACCGCAATCGCCGCTGACGGTTCGCAAGCTATGCTCCGGCTGGTAGTAGAGGACGAGCAACTGGAAGACTACAAGTATCACAGCATTATATCCGTGGAAGTCGGAGAGCCAAGGCGCATCGCCCTGCTCACTGACACCGGCTCAACAACTAGCCATTAAGGAGGACACAATGGGAAAAAACTGCATCGGCTGCACCGACAAAGGTGCAAAGTACCCAGAAAGCCAGTACTGTGCTGTCTGCATCTTGATTGCACAAACTGAAAAGGAGGCAAGACTATGAGCAAGAAAACAAAATACAAAATCTGTGATTGCGGCGAAGAGACCTCATACGAGGATGAGAACACCAGACTTTGTTTCTCGTGCAACACAGTCTACACGAGAGAACCGAATGGCACCTTCAAATCACACCAGCAGCGTGAGCAGCTGGACTTGTATGAGACACTAGTAGAGGGGAGGAGCAACTGATGAAGCTAGGGGAGGCTTCAAATAGAATTTGTGATATTTTAGATGACGAATTAGGAGTTCGTCATGGAGAATTGGCAGATGATATGACAACAAAAGCAATAATTAGAATTGAAGAAGAAGTTTTAAAACATTTATGTAAGGAGGACAACCTATCGCAAAAACAACAGACATAAAATTAAATAAGCTAAAAATACTATGTTACGGAAAGAGTGGTTCGAAGAAGACCCGATTTGCCGGGTCTTTTCCAAAATGCTACTTCTTTGACTGCGACGATGGCATGCTCTCACTGCGTGACACACCAGACGTAGAGTATGATACCTACATCGACGCCAACCTAAAGCAGCCAAAGGCCTGCAACGCCATGGAAGCACAGCTCGCCGCGTTACAGGAAGACCTCGACGGCATCGAAACCGTGGTTGTAGACAGTCTCACAACCCTCTCAGACCTGGCCATGAATCGCATCTTGGCCCTAAATGGACGAGCCGGCGGCACACCCCAGCTTCAAGACTGGCTACAGCAGATGAACTGGCTGAAGAACTTCATACTTCAGGTTAAAGCTCTGCCCTGCCACGTCGTCTTCATAGCGCACGAGCAGATTGAAAAGGACGAACTGACCGGAAAGCTTGAAGCACTACCAGCCCTCACAGGTAAAATGGCAGGCAAGGTGGGCCTCTACTTCGACGAGGTTTACTCAGCTCAAGTAGTGCAAAAGGGCAAAGAAAGTGAGTTTCGTTTGCTTACTAGTACTGCTGGAATTTATATGGCGAAAAGTAGGTTAGGTTGTTTTGACCAATACGAAGAGCCTGACTTTAAAAAACTCCAGGAGAAGATTTATGAGTAATAAAATAAAATTAAAAAACGGGCAAGAAGTACTAGTTAGTGAGAAGGATTTTGACTACTTAAATCAATTTACTTGGTTTATTGCAGCAAAAAAATATCCTGCTAGAGCTAGTGGTAAAGGAGGAATTTTTATTTATATGCACAGAGAAATACTAAAGCCTGCTAAAGGCATGTGTACTGACCATATAAATGGAAACCCCCTAGATAATAGGAGATCTAATCTTAGAATTTGTACACAGCAACAAAATTCTTGTAACCAGAAAATAAAAAGTAATAACACAACTGGATATAAAGGAGTGTCCTACAGGCCACACTTTAAAAAATATGAAGCTGGCATTTGGAAAAACAACAAGAGAATTTATCTTGGTCTTTTTGAAACTGCTAAGGAAGCTGCTCAGGCTTATAAAAAAGCCCCTGTAAAATATCACGGAGAATTTGGGAGGCCTGAATAACCATGCCATACAAAACACCACGCAACTACAAAACATCCAAGCTTCTTGACGACACAGTCCTCATGGACATCGTCAACGGCATTCTAAGCTTGTCGGCAGGTCAAACCCTGGCCATAACATTTGGCTCAACCGAGGCACAGAAAGCCACCCGTCATCGCCTCTACTCCATCTTGAATGGGCTAGAGAGAAAGGAGGATTTTGTAATAAGCAAGCGCACCAACACAACTCTGGAAATCACCAACAAGGTGCAGCCGGAGACCATCCTGAGGATGGAAATACTTAACACTAATAATATGGAGGACACTGAATGAGCAACGTATTAGAAGGACTGGGCAATGCCCTCGCAAACCATGTACCCGAAGCACCCTTTGAGGACGGCACCGAGATTGGCTTTCGCGTCATCGATGCCGAACGCAAGGAAGGAACCAGCCAGAAGGGCCGTGACTGGGAAATGCTGAACCTCGTACTCAGCCCCGAGCCGGACGACACTAACCCAAATCCAAAGGTAATTTATCATGCGCTTTGGTTGCCAAACAAGGATGATTCTGCACAGTCGCAGAACAAGACAGTCGGCAGCATTAAGAAGTGCTTTGATGCAGTAGGCTACGAGCCAGCTGGCGATGTTTTGCCAGAGGAGCTCTTTGGCCTAGAGGGTCGCGCAGTAGTGGTTCTCAAACCTGAGGAAGATGGCAGACCTGCCAAGAACGAAATCAAGTTCTGGGTTAGGCAGTAATTGCGATTGCTTGCTACCTAATCGTGGCAGTTACTTTGATTTGGTTAGTGAGTAACAATGAGTAGTAACTTCCTGAGCCTCTGCTTAGCATGCTTAATTACAGGAAGTCTTTCGAGAGGGCTGGCTTCGGCTGGCCCCTCTCACTACTATACATTTGACCATTTGACAATTTGACTAGGGAGGTAACATGTATTATTGGGTGACATCTGACTATCATTTAGGACATCACAACATTATAGAATATTGTGGTCGTCCGTTTACTGATGCGGATGATATGAACAGGAGTATTATTTTTAACCACAATGAACGAGTTAAGCCAGAAGATACTGTGTTTCATCTCGGAGACTTTTGTTTTACTCGTAACAGTATATCTTGGGAAGAGGCCCTTAACGGAAAGATTATTCATGTACGAGGTAACCATGATGATAATAATAACACCAAGACTATGATTGAAAAAGTACAGTTATATTTTGGAGGTTACAATATTATTATGAGCCATGTTCCAGATCATGCTTTAGCGCCACATTTTACAGTTAATGTGCATGGACATCTACATAACAATAAACCTGCAATATGGTACGACAACAATAATTTATTTATCAATGTAAGTTGTGATGTACACAATTTCAAACCAATTCGTCTTGATGAGTTAGTAGGTATGGCAGATAAAGAATTGCAAGGAGGCATGACAATTGAATTATAAGCTAGCCCTCTACGGCAACACATACAGCCGCGTCGATAGCATCCTGAAGCAAGTAGGCCTCTCACGTTCCGACCTCCTAATCACTAACGATCCCTCTGAGCTACTGCGAAGCAGACCAAACATAACTCTCGCACTAGGAGCAGCCGCACTACAGACACTTACTTCTGAGACCCAGATTGAGAAGTGGCGAGGCTCACTCCTTCTGGGAGTAGGGAACCTCAAGGTGCTGCCCACCTACGATCCCCAAATTTTGGTGCGGGGCGGACGAACTCGTGATGGAGTACCCGCTCGGCCAATTATGGTTATGGATTTTAGGAAGGCCATAGCGAATAGTGATTCGCCGGAACTTAAATATAAGAAGCGTAGTCGCTTTATACCCAAAACTATAGATGATGTTTGGAACTGGCTTGAAATGCAACCAGATTATTGGAGTGTTATGAAAAGGGTAGCAGTTGATATTGAAACAGAGCGAGGTCAAATATCTTGTATTGGTTTTGCAAAATCTTCTATTGAGTCTATGTGTATTCCTCTTATAGGAGAAGATGGATATCAGTATTGGACATCACAAGATGAAGATGAACTTTATAAAATAATACGAAGATTTCTAGCTAAAACAAATACAGCTAAAATAGGACAAAACTTTGCTTATGATATGACATGGCTAGAAAGAGATTATGGAAAAGGTAAAGTAGAAAATTTCATAGGTAATTATGACTTCGATACTCTTGTAGCTATGAACACCGTCTTCCCCGAATTCCCGCAGAGCCTGGCATTCCAGACCTCCATTTTTACAGACATACCATACTTCAAGGACGATGGCAAGCAGCATACTAAGGTGAAAGACTACCCGAAACTCTGGAACTACAACTGCAACGACGTGCTGGTTACCTATGAGAGCTACGAGAACCTAACAGAGTATATAGCTGACCGCGATTATGCACGTCAGTTTGAATTCGCTATGGACACCTATCGCACTATGCACACCATTGCCCGCCGCGGCATTCGGTTCGACTCTGCCAAGTGCACTGAGTGGCGCCGCAAAACCAAGACCCAAATAACCAACATGAAGCACGAACTAAACAAGGAGGTGGGGCATGAAATCAACCCAGCGTCGCCGAAGCAACTCAAAGATCACATACATGGCAAACTGGGCATCAAGCCCATATACAAAAGAGGGACAAAAAATATCACTCTCGATGAAAACGCGCTCAAAAAGCACGCAGCTCGAAATCCTGATATACCCCTCTTTGAAAAAATTCTTCGTCTACGAAAAGAGCAGAAGTTCTACGGAACTTATCTTGGAATTAGAACTGATGACGACAATCGCATTCGATGCAGTTATGGACTTGCTGAAACGGGAAGACTACGATCTTCTACCAATCCTTTTTGGACAGGCACCAACCTGCAGAATCAGCCGAAACGAATAAGGGAACTGTATCTTCCTGATCCTGGCCACCAGTTTGTGGAGGTAGATCTTAGTCAGGCTGAGGCACGGATAGTAGCATACGACAGCGACGACGCCAACTACATAAGTCTTTTCGAGAGAGGTGGTGATATACACAAACAAAACGCAGCTAACATCTTTGGACTCACTGTTGAAGAAGTATCACCGCGCGAGCGACAGCTCGGCAAAAAAATTAGTCACGCAACAAATTACGGAATGGGCCCACGCACAATGTGTGACTCGATCATTAAGGAACTTGGAACTGGGTATGCTATTACGCAAAGCGAAGCTAAGCAGTTCCAATCTCGCTACCATGACGCGTATCCTGGGGTTGCACGCTGGCACAAAAAGCTCCAGCAGCAGCTAGCCGATGATCGCACCCTGACCAACTGCTTTGGGCGTCGTCGCTTTTTCATGGGCCCCTGGGGAGACGGTCTCTTCAAGGAGGCCTACGCCTTCATACCACAGTCGACAGTTGCAGATCTGCTGATGACTGGCCTACTCTCTTGGGAGAATCAGAAAGATTGGAATTGGCCGATTTTATTACAAGTACATGACAGCGTTTTGATTCAGGTAGCTTTAAGTAAAGATGAATTTTTTATCCCAGCTCATATAATGGGTAGAGCAATACATCATTTCGAAATACCTATTGCAGTCAACGGCCACGAAATAATCATTCCCATTGATGGGAAAGTTGGCATGGACTGGAAAAATATGGAGGATATTGGATGACAATCTGCCCAAACTGCAAGGAGTATGAGTGGGAAATAGTAGAGACTTTACATGTTACTTACTATCATTGTAGATGGTGTAAAAAAATGTATAGGCCGCATGAATTGGAGGATATATAATGTTTGATGATGATTTATGGGAAATAGAAGATGAAGATTGTTGGGATCCTGGAGACTTTGAGCCGTTATGAAAATCCACCGAACAACAACCTGGAACTTCCGCAACGAGCAGCGCATCAGGTGTCTGCTGTGCAATAGCCTGGTCAGCCTCAAGACCGGCCGCTGTAGGTGTGGAAAAATAACCGTCGAGCAGCACGAGCCCCACATGACCATCGTGGGTACGCTTGGCACTTGGCAGAAGGAGAAGAGGAGATGAGCAAAAAACAAAAAATTAAAAATCTAATTTGTCAGAGTGTCTGTGACGGAGATTGGGACTGTGAAAGATTAGGTTGTAAAGTAATGGACAATGTAGATAGAGTGTGGGTAGGAAAGGCAACTAGATGAGGCAACTCGCCAACTGGCTCGAAGCCTACCAACAATATACACACCGCATAGAGCCTCCCGCGGTTTTCAACTTGTGGAGCGGACTGTGGGCACTGTCAGCCGCCATAGGGCGTAAGGCATGGTTAGATTTTGGGCACTTTCAGATTTACCCAAATCTATTTGTCGTTCTGACAGGGCCACCCGCCTCCCGCAAAACCACCTCCGCGGTCATTGCCAACCGCTTGGTCGATGAGGTGGAGAGCATACAGCAGGGGCCAGACATGACCAGCAAAGAAGCCCTTCTGGATTTCATGGGCAAAAATGGCTCCGACTTTCACTGGCGCGGTGAAGACACATACCATTGTTCAACTTCCATCATTTCTACTGAGTGGAGTACATTCATGGGCAGTAAGGACACCGAGCTCTGCAACGTTATGTGCAAACTCTATGACTGCGATTCGAAGTTCAACAAATGGACTAAGACACAAGGGAGTGACAAACTACGAAACGTCTACCTATCGCTGCTGGGCTGCTCTACAGCTCGCCAGATTGGTGATTGCTTGCCCCATGCAGCGATAGGCGGGGGTTTCACTTCACGAATAATTTTTGTGGTCGAGGATGAGGACAAGGCAAAACGTAACCCGCGCCCGTCACTTGATAAAAAAGAAAAAGACCTGCGCAAACTTCTTGTGCAAGACTTAGAAGAGATAGCCCACGATATTGTGGGAGAGTTCAAATTTACCGAGGGAGGCGGCCTATTCTTTGACGACTGGTACATGTATCGTGACGAACCCCTGCGAATTGATGACAAGTTCCACCACTACTGCGACCGAAAACCAGTCCATGTTAAGACGCTGAGCATGCTACTCAGTGCGGCCCGCCGTACCGATATGAAGATTGGAGCTGGCGAGGTAGCAGAAGCCATCGGGATGCTCAATGCCATAGAGCCGCGAATGCCAGAGGCACTCGGAGGCGTTGGTCTGAGCATGAGCTCGCCGGTTATTGCTGCCATACTGAGATTGATGCGCGTGTACAAGGTGATGAGTAGACGCCAGCTCCAAACCTTTCTTTATCGGGATGCAAATTTTGAGGAGCTCGGAGCCGCCCTGCAAACCATAACCTCTATGGATGTTGGTGTGGTGGCAGGAGAGGGTGACGAGTATCATTGGATAGGAGGATAGTATGAGATTTTTAATTATTTTAGTGTCCATATTCTTTATGTTGGGCTGCACTAGCAAAGAAGATATAAGAATATACTATATAAATGGGGCTTTACTAGGCTCTATTTGTGGTGTTAAGGGAGCTATTAAGATGACTAAAAAAGAAGAGGCAGAAAAAATAGCTTTAGAAATTACTTCATGTATTATTAGTGAGGTAAATGAGGAGCTGCAATGGGACGCAAACTAAAATACACAGCCGAACTCTCAGCCATCCGTGAACTGGGGCCCGGCCAGACAGCATTTTTTCGGCCCGCCTCACTCTGGGGTTTTCGTCACACGGTCTATCGCATGTTAAAAGAGTGGCTGGTTGAGGATCTGTATGTAGTGAGTCAGGAACGGGGGGGCATTGTGGTGAGACGGAAGGGCGGCTACACATTTATTTATGATTAGAAAGGAGGAAAGTTATGCCAGGAGGAGTGGAAGCATATCTTGAATTTCATAGGGAACAAATTGAGGAGAGACACAGAGAGATAGTTGCAGCGCAAGAAGCAAGATTGGCTGCAATGCAGCATGAATACTGGATAGCTAGGCCAGATACAGTTACTTGGGGCAGGACTCCAGTTACTTTTGAAGTTGCTGAAGTAGTGGAAGTGCCAGAAGAACAGCGCATACCCCAAAATCCAGAGATCACAGAACCTCTTGCAGTGCTCAGTGGGAGACTGCTCAAGAGGAAATACAAAAGGAGGACACGATGAGCAAAATAGTAGAGTGTTGTGTGTGCAAAACAAACACCACAACCAACACGGTAGAAACAGACGAAGGTACAATAGCAGTATGCCACGAGTGTGCCGACGACGCAAAAAAGAATTTTATTTTTGTGTGCGTACAATGTGGCGGCGTCTTTAAACGAGACAAGGAAGAGGCCGAACTGAGGTGGGGTGGCAAAGATGAGTCAAACCCCATAGTAATGGGCCTCAAAAAACTTAAGGATCAGCAGGTAATAATTGGGATCAGTAGTTGTATTGAATGCCCCGAAGTTGCTGCTGAGGAGGAGGAAATAGGACATGCCTAGAAATGGAACTGGAGCACCAGTATGGAGAATGCGTAAAGCCGACATCATCAAGGCAGCGAAGTGGAAATGCAAGCACTCGATGAGTGGCCTCGCTCACTGGAACTGCTACCTGAAAGATGGTCAGCACAAGGAGCGCATCGGCTACCTTGATATCGAAGCCAGCAACCTGAAGGCAGACTACGGTCTCATGCTCTCTTGGTGTATCAAGCCAAACGACAGCAAAGACATAGTCAGCGCTGCGATTACCAAAAAGGATCTGGCCGGCGGCGAGTTCGCTGACAAACGCATAACCAAAATGCTTGTGAAGGAGATGAGAAACTATGACAGAGTCGTTACTTACTACGGTACAGGCTTTGACTTACCTTTTATTCGTACTAGGGCCGTTGTTAATAATGTTCCTTTTCTTGAGTACGGTGAGCTCAATCATACGGACGTATATTATTTGGTCAGGAACAAGTTCCAGCTATCAAGTAATAGACTCGAGAATGCCTGCCGAGTCATACTCGGAAATACCAACAAAACCAGAATCGACAGCGGAAATTGGCTTCGAGCGTTACAGGGAAACCGCAAAGCGATAGCTTACATTCTGGAGCACAATGAGTACGACGTGCTGGATTTGGAAGAACTCTATGAGAAGATCATAAACTACAGGCGCCTTACGGATCTTAGCATATGAGAAAATTGTCTTGCAGAGAAGCTTTTGCTATGAGTGTACAAAGTTTTTTAGCGGCCTGTACTGCTAGAGGCTATGGTGTAACTTTTGGCGAAGCCTACAGAACCAATGAGCAGCAAGAGCTGCACAGAAGTGCAGGCAGATCTAAAGTGAAAGTGTCGCAGCACCAAAAAAGACTTGCCATTGACCTCTATATTTGGGGTGCAGTAGATGGAGGCAAGGAGATATCAGATGAGAAGTGGCTGGAACTCGGCAAAATCTGGCTAACTCTCTCGCCCAAGAATCGGTGGGGAGGTAACTTTGGCGTAAAGAAAAAAGACCTCGGCCAGATGGTTGGCTGGGATCGGTGGCACTTTGAAAGGAGAAACTGATGGGAGTACTAGATTTTCTGGGCTTCTTTAACACTACCGCTGAGGTAGTGAAGGAGACAGTTCTGGACAAGGATGCACAGAATAAAATTTTGGAGTCACTCGACACACTCAAGATGGAGACCGAGAAGCAAATTCATCTTCAGGAGCTTCAGACCGCAACCGTTCCTTGGGTTGATGGCCTACATAAAATGGGCCGCCAGATCACCAACTATCTAACAATAATTATTGTTAGTGTGCTGATGCTGAATGGTATTGAGATTACCGGCCCGGCCGCTATGATTTTGGGGGGAGGTAATGTGGCGTATCAGGTAATAAAGGGAAAGGGTGGGAAGTAGTTAACTTCGGAGGGGTTTCGGCCCCTCCTTTTTTTGTGCTGTGCTGCATAAGATGCATATCGATTTTCGACTCTATCCGCCTCACGCTTTCCTGCATATTGGTTACATCAGATTTTATTGTGTACACAGTGACCACCGCTATAAGGAGACAAGTAATTGCACTGGATGCAAGGTATGCTAAAGTGTTCCATAAGAATTGTTTCATTGTATCCCCTTTTTTGCCTGCTTCTTTAGTATTCCAAACCTCCGAATAAACCTATCTGATGTTACACCAGGCACACGTTTTGCATCTTTTAAAAGTTGCTTACGTTCTGCCTCAGGTGTCGCTAACCACCTCGAATAAAGAACAGTAGCCCGCGCCTCAGGATTCATCTCAGCCAGGTTGAGCCAGAATCTCTGTTCTTGCATGCCCTGAATCTGCAACTTCCGCTTAGCCCGCTGCACCAACCGCTTCTTATCTTCCATTCCCGCCTCTTTAATAAATGTACGAATGTCAGACTTGCCAGCCTCTTTATCAATTACCTTCTGCACAAGCTCGTCGAAGTCACGAGTAACACGCAGCCGCTTTGTTCTCTCCTTAATGTTCTCTTGCTCAATCTGTTTTTTGTGCGGCGTAAAAGGATCGGTTGCTTCTACTGTCCTACGAATAAAAGGTTGATCTAGGAAAAGCTGCTCAGATACCTTCAGTTTTTCAGATGGTGTCATGGTGTCGAAGACTTCTGCCATAACCCCACTTGCGAGAGTAGTATAGACATTGTTATATGTGAAGACTTTGCCAAGGGCTGCTTGTAACCTCTTTGGAGATAGATTTAGTTTTTCTCCTGCCGTTACAAAAGATGGGTGTGTGTAGCTGTCCCACTCATCTTGTACTTCCACCTTCCCGCCTTTCCATATATCTTCATTGTGCCAGAAATCTTTGTTTGCTGCATATCCCAGAGCTGCATTGAGAGTAGGGGGCAAGAGATCTGCAGGCAAGAGAGGTATAGCATCTTGAATAGCCGTTGCCACCAAGTCCCAATCCATCTCGTCGCCCATTGCTTTTGCCATAAGAGCTTCAGAAAATGCAGCAACGCCGCGTTGTCCCTGATCTTTTGCAACCTTGAAAAAAGTGTGTCGAGTATTGCCCTCTTTATCCTTGAACACATAAGGTGTTGTGATTATAAAGTTGTTAGCACGATCCAGTTCATTCACCTCTCTTAATGTATCTTGATTATACATGCGATTGGCTAAGTAGAGGCCAGATGAGAGTGCCATAACTTGGGCTATTTTGCTGGTGAACTGGGCAGGTTTTGCTGCCGCTGCTCTGGTGAGACCGCGAGTACCTTGTATTGCTGCATTGAGATAAGGGATGGCTGCGTCTGCTGCTTTCACAAAGCTGCCGCCCTGTGCAAAATCCAGGTAGTTTCGTGCTACCCAGGTAGCTTCTCGTTGAATTTCTTTAAGCTCTGCAGGTTTTGGTGCTCGGCCCATAGCTGTTTTAAATTCGCCCACTTTATTTTTCAGTGTTCGTTCACGCAGTGCAAGACGTGTAAGAATCTCGGAGGTCTCCCCAAAAAACCCCATAACTTCCTGCACCTTGTTGAGAGCACCCTTGGTTTTGGATGTTACACGTCCTTGATGGGTGAGGAATTCCATTCCGCCACCCTCATTAATATAGTCTGTCCAGCGGCCACTTCTCTTTAGGGTGTCGCCAGCTACTGCTGTTATGTCTTTGGATAATTGTAGTGCGGCAAGGGGCATGAGATTGCTGTGTTCCCAGGTAGTCAGCCAAATATGTGCTATATCGCGAGGTAGATTGGTAAGAGCAAACTCTGGGTTGAGGCCAGTAGCAAAAGTCTTTAATATCTTGGTGCCACTCAACCAGCCAATAATTGCAGACTGCTTTTGATTTAAGATCGGATCTCTAGTTATCCATTCCTTGGCAGTGTCTGTTGACATGAGAAGTTCTTTTTCTTTCCCATCGATGCGCAACTTCACTTTCTCTTTTCCGAGAGGGGCCTTGGCAAAAACTGGTTTGCCTGCCTTAGTGGTTCGTATTATCTTATTGATTTCGAAGACACCATTATTTGGGTTTGCTTCTGCCAACTTATATGCTGCCTTGTTTGCTCGATTTCTAAATATGCGTGTCTGGATTCGTGATGTATACTGAGACAAGAGCTGTGAAGAATCATGCTCAATGAGCCGCAATGAGCCTTCATCTGTGAGACGTGCTATACCTGAATCTGGTACAGTGATGCGTCGGCCGCCAGCAGTGAAGCCAGTGCCAGTTTCTGGATCAATGCGCTCCAGGATTACACGAGGCGAGAACTTGCTGGTGCTGCCCTTGATATTGTCAAATTCCTTTTGTGTCAGTAGCCCTTCATCTTTGAGTTCTCTGAGCTGGGCATCAAAGAATTTCCGATATTTTTCTATTTTGGGTTTTATCTTGCTGCGAATTTCTTTGGGTATTTGGGCTAGCTGTTCTTCAAAATCAATTTTAGTAAGGCCGCCCGAAAATTTAAACTTTGGGTTCTTAGTAGCAATATCAATCGAGCGCTCTGCGTTGACAATATCGTCAAAGTATTTGTGCTCCAGCTGTGTAAGATCTCCATATACTTTTTCAATTGCCTTATTGCTGTCTTGCATAGCTTTTGTGTGAGCTCCACGCAATAAATCATGATTAATTACCACCTTCTTTCCCTCAGCACCGCCTTCTCGCAGCACCTTGGCTTTAACATTTCCTGATGTATCTATAAACTGCCGCTTTGCAGACTTAAGAATACTTTTGGGTAGTTTCCTACTCTGCTGTTTCGAGAGTTCCTTTGCCTGTTTGGTAACATTCTGCACCTTGGCCGCTTTGCCTGTATAGATGGGATCTTTTTGCGGTAGAGTAATGCCACCCGTCTCGTCTTGCAAGATTCGTGCCAGCAAATTAGCTTCTTTGCTGTCTCTCTTTACCTTAAGAATTTCAGCAGTTTTTTCTGCCTTCCTCTCAAATATTTTTTCTGTTAGCTTTGCCTCTTCCCTACTTCGATCTACTTTAAGAGCTCGAACACTTTTTGGTTTCTTCGGTTTCTTCGGTGGAGAAAAGATTTTCTCCGTCATCTCTACTTCTTTCTGTACTCTGCGCTGCTTGAGAGTAGTAGGATCTGGAGTTTTCTTCGCCGCTTCCTCAACTAACTCGTCACTAAGACGAGTGAAGAGTTCTGCTTCTTGCGTATCACGAGCTACTTTTTGAGCTGCAGGTGACACATCAGGCCTCCTCAGTTCTTTCATTATATCTTCTGGACTGAGGTTGTTTATAGATTTCTGAAGTGCACGGGTGGTGAGACGCTTACCAGTACCACGTCCTGCTCTGAGAATTGCATTAACAGCTGGTGCTTCGAGAACACCGGCCGATACTACTGAAAGCAGTAGCGCTGCAGGTATAACAAGGTTTGGATGTTCCTTAGATACTTCTTCAATGCCCTGCATAATGAGGGGGTCGGTTGCGAAAGCTGTAGCACCAGACAATAAGCGACCGGCAATTCCTGCTGCGCCTGCCACTGGCAATGCCGCACCAAGTACAAACGCGGATTCTGCTCCCGTTGGCTCAATAGCCTCCTGCTCCTCAAGGTGCTGCTCAACAGAGCTGCGAAGCTCGGGACTGAGATCTTGCCTATCAAGCAATCCTATTAGTGATTGGGTATCAAGTTTTGGCTGTAATTTTTCACGCTTGCCAGTCGACACCATCTCAGATGGCAGCAATCTATCTAAAATATCTCCTTGCGCTTCACCTGCTGGAGAACTGGGAAGTAGTCGATCAAGTATATCAGCCATTATATTTCAAAACCCCTCTCTCTTAAGAGTTTTCTAGTTGCCTCTTTTAGTTGGTCTGGAGAAAACCCAGGCTCTAGTGTTTCCTGAGCTTCTTTTAAAGTATCCAAAGCTATACCATCAGTAAGAACTTCCGGCTTCTCCTCGCTAGTACCAAAAGCTTCTTTCGCTCTTTTAATCTCCTCATTAAATATTGTTTCAACTTCCTCTGCACTTTCAAATCCAGAGATACGTTCACGAGCATTTTTCATGCCCTCTTGAACCGCAACCTTAGATGTACCAAGTGCTTTGGCTAGTGTTTCTTTTTCAGATTCAGTAAGAGGGGTACCTGTGGCAGATTCTGCAGCTGCTTTCTTTAGTAGTCTTTCTTTTTCCGCCCCTATTTTTGGAGTGCCAGTAGTAGCTTTAGCCTTAATCTTTGCTTTTTCTTCTGCAATCTTGAAATCGCTCTTAATTTTTTCTAGTCCATAGTTCTTAAGTAGTGAAGCACCTGCTTCTCCTGCTTTTTCAAATGCGCCAAATGCCTCCTGAATTTTTCCTTCTTGCAACAGCTTAGTACCTTCAGTTAAAGAATCTCGTTCTGATCTAGAAGCCCCAATAATTTCAGCTCCGCCTGGCACTAATGATACCTTATCCCTGTGTTCCTTAAGCAGTGCGTCTGCCTCATCCTTCATGCCAGCCTGATCAAGTTTATATGCACGATTAAGGACGTTCTGGCCAATCTGCTTGTTGGCAGCTTCAACATTTCGTTGCTCAGTGCGGGTAGCAATATCAAGTCGCTGCTGCTCTTGCCCAATGCGCTGCTGCTGCAATCCAACCTGCTGCTGCTGTATCTTAAGGCGTTCACTTTCTTTGATCCCGCCAAATGGATCTACTATCGGCATTAGAAGCCTCCTATTCCCAGCGACTGCTGATTTAATTTTTGCTGTTGATTTGGCTGCTGGTTATTTACAAAGCCACCGAACCCACTAAAAAATGCTCCTCTAGCCTGTCCTGCCTGTTGCAATCCTTGAGCCTGTGCTTGACCTGACTGCAATTGCAAATTACCTACATTGGTGCCTAACTGCTGTGACTGTTGTCCGAGATTCCCAGCTGTTTGAAGACCCTGTCCGGCCAATCCCTGCAGCACCTGGATGCGCTGATTGAGGAGGCCCTGTCTGCGAACCGCCTCACTTGCTGCAAGTCCAACTTCAGCCTTGATGGCAGTACCACTCTGCCCACTAAATCCGCGGCGTGCCAGATTTTTACCTAGCTCCTGCAACTGAAACTCATAGAGTTCATCGCCTTGCTGTGCAGCTCCCTGCAATCTGTCCGCTTCAGTTTCCAGTTTTTCTGTTGAACGAAGGCCGGCCTGTCTGAACGGTTCCTGAAGCTCTGTAGTTACATCGAACTGCCGACGCTGCTCTTCTATAGCCAGATTTGTTGCTTCGCTGATCGCATCTGCGCTGTCACCTGCTGCTTCAGCCTGCGTGTATGCAGAGTATGCGGCACTTCCTAGCTGTATTATATCTGTCCAGGTTTTTCCCTTCTTTGCCCCCTCTGTAAATGCATTTTTTATGCTGTCTATGAAACCTGTTTTTGCCACTGTTCCTCCTGCTGATGTTGCTAATGTTGATCCCAGCTGGCCGCCACCTGAAATTCCTGCCGTAGTTCCTCCGCCCGCTGTCAATGCGCCAGATTCAAGGAGTTGTGCAGAGGTTAGGCCTTCTGCCCCTGCTGCTGCCGCCTCTCCTGCCTCGATTGCTGCCAGCTCCTCTGCACTAAAAGTGAAAGGTGCAGCTTCTCCTCCTGCAGCTCCAGGCCCAGCAAAAACATTTGATCCTGCAGTTCCTTCTGCTCCCGCTGCTTCTCCACTAAAAGCGCCAGCAGAATGTGCAAAAGCTATAGCGGCTATAGCATTCTTAGCTCCCATAGATTCTGCTTTGGTATCATCTGCAAACTCATTAAAAATATCTGGTACAGTTGCTCGTCCTACATTAAATCGAGAAGATTCGGGAGAACGAATAAGATCATCCAGATCTTGTTTAGTAATATCCTTTGGATTAATAGGTACTTTTTTAAGGTCTTCAACTACCTGATTGGGAGTTTTTATCAGTTTCCCAGGACTCTTTACAATATTAATAGAGAGATCTGCCAGCTTAGTGAAGAAATTAGCCGAGTTCTTAGTCTCCTTCCCTACAATAATTTCACTGGTATCTTTGCCCTGATTACCTCTTATCCTAAGAATAGGTTCAATTTTGTCAGCTGTAAATTGTGTGTCTACTGGGCCATATACTTTAGTAGGAGGCTCACCTTTCTCAGCTCGTATCTTATTTACTGCTTCTGTTAGATCTTTTAAGAATACTCGATCTAGTATTTGGTTTGCTTTTTTGTTAGCCATAGCGATTTACTACTCCTTTTCAGGGTTCTTCTGCCTGTATTGTGCTAACTTTTGTCTAGCTTGCCTATATGCTTCTTGGGCATTTTCCAGATTTATGTATGCGAGATTCATTGCTACATGCAGTTCTTTTTCTTCTTCTGTCATATTAACCTTCCTTGTGTCCTTGCGCTTTCATTCTTATTAAATCTAAGGCTGATAAATCATCTTGTATTAGTACTTCTAAAGAATCCCCAACACTGCCATCAAGCCTTACAATAACCCCAGCTTTTTTAAGTGTAAATCTTCCACGCAATCCGTCAGAACCTGCCGGTGCTGACTCAGAATACTCAACATCATACATATCTTCAACCATACCTTGATTAGTTTTCCAATTAGTGAGCGTGTTTAAAGCTGTTTTATTTTCTCTGATTGTTAGTCCATTAGCTATGCCACCAGCAATACTTCCGAAACGCGTGTCATCAAAAGCAGCATTGTCTGTAATGCTAATAAGTACTCTAGCAATATGCCAAACTTCGTCACTTGGTGGAGTTACTGTGTATATCAACGGGGCAGCAAGAGTACCTACAACATTCATATTATCAATTACTAATTCTAAAAGTGCGCTTGTAGTATATGCAATATCAATTGGCCTATCTACTGTTATTGAAGTATTTACTACCAGATCAGTAATTACAAAACGGGACTCTCTTATATCACCTGCGGCATCTCTAATCACTATTGGATTTCCGACAGCAAATCCTGTTGTATCTGCTACTGTCACCAATGTGTCACCTGGTGATATTGCTCCAGTTGGGTTTTCAGTGGCAGTATCAAAATCTAAAAAATGCCTATTAACTAGTTCAATATGCGAATCTGCATCATGAACATTCAATGCTCCATTGAGTGAATTTATTACATTACCATTACCATCATGCACCCAAACATTTCTAAGATTATCCATTACCACCAGCCTTCTGTTGTATCATAGTTTATTGTTATTCCTTCCGAATCATGAAGGTCAAAAGCTACTCCTGCTCCGCCATTGAATATTTCTTCAGTGCCATTAGGATCTACTGTCACATCGTTGCCAGAAGTACCTACATTGGTAATGCGATATTCCTTGCCTGCCACGCCTGCTGTCAAATCAACCTCAATTGCCCCGCCATCAGTATCACAAATAATAATATGGTCAGTAGCTAGTACAGTGTAGGGGGAATCGCCACTATCTATTCGCTTAGTATTTACTACCCTACCTGCTGCAGAAGTAAAGAGTCCATTAACATCGACACTTCCATCACTACCTCGAACAAATAACGCATTCGATAAACCACTTGCCTCTACTCTGAAATCATAGTCTCCGCCATTTTGATTAATAACTGCTTCTGTTACATCTAAATACAGAGAATTCGAGGGAGTGTTAGCTATAATAGAGAAACAGTTTTTGGCGTTTGCGGCATCTCTGAAAGTAAAATTGCCCGTTCCCCCAAGCCTTGCCTGAAAACTTCCCGCAGTATTAAACAGTGTGAAAGATGTTGTGGAAGCATTAGCAGACTCTATACGTACAGAAGCGGCAGAGGCCCTATAAACATGGAAGGGTACCGTAGGTGTATCTATCCCCACACCAACCATACCTGTTCCACCAGGTAAAAACACTATGTCAGTATTCCCTATCGTATTTACTTGAAATGAATCGGTTGCGCTATCATAATCCAATAAAACATCATCATCGGTTCCAAAAACAGTAGGTATGTCGTCATTAAACTTAATACCGTTAGCTGTCCATGTGTATAGCCCAGACAATGACTCACTAGCTGTTTTATCTAGGAGGTTCTGATTTTCTATCCCTGCAATTTCTCCGTTTACATCTGTGAAAGTTATATTATCTGTGCCAGTCATTGAGTTATCATTCATTACAATGTCTGTATCTATTGTGTGGCCAGCATTACTCCACTCTAACATGTCTAGGAGGCTGTGGTTAAGCTCACTCTCATTTACTATGAGTGTAACATCTGCATCAATCGTGCCGCCGCCATCCAGACCGTAGCCTGCGATAATATCAATCTCAGTATGGTCTACATGGATATTCCCATCCGCAATATGTGCCTCATCCAAAGCGTCTGCAGCCGCAAGTTTGCGCCGCCAGTCTTCAATCTCTCTGAAGTCTTCTGTTCTTGGTATGGGTATTATTCTGCTTGGCATTACTTGCTCATGATATCCACATCCTCATCGATGGGATTTATAAGTTCAAAAGGCGTTGCATCAGTATGTGCTATTTCATACTGACGAGAGCGGTAGCGCCCATTGCCGCCCTTATGGATGTAGTGGCTGTGATCTCCTGCGCTTCCAAGACTGAGATATTTCCAATTGCCCCAAGCCTGCTTGCCATTGTTTTGCCAGCGCAGCATCATGCGAGGAGAGGTGACTTCCGTATGGCCGCGATCTATAGTGAACACTATCTCGTTGCTGCGTTTGTAACGCGAGGTGCCGTGGCTAATGTGGCCAGTCCTACGAAAAAATCGGATTGCATCTCCTGCATCATCGTAGTAGTCTTCACTCATAAGGTAGAGTTTGCCATTGCTGTGATCACCCACATAGTGCTTGTTTCTAACATGACTGAAGGTGTGACAGTTTCCACGCCACCGATCATAGAGACCTGTGAGAATATTCCAGTTTCCCCACTGATACCAGAGACCAAGTTCATAGTCCCAAGCCAAGGTGATATTGTTTGCCGGAAAATGCAGTATATAAAAGCTGCGTCCTGCAATATTTATTACATCGCCAATTACATCTTCCACACTGCCGAAACTTTGTATCTGCTTGTCATAGGGGGTGGAGACTACTCGCGGATTTCTGCCTTCCAGCCTGATCAGCCGCTTGTCTTGATTGATGTAATGATAAGCATTGTTGAAAAATTTCATACTCCAGCGGGAGGCTGTGCCTGATTCTGTGTAGGCTCCGCTGAGTCTTGCAATTGTACCACTGTCTTGCTGATATACATCTACAGTATCATTGCCAAAAAGCGTGATCTCGCGATAATTGATAGCTATTGTCTGTATGTTATCCCATTTGCTGCCCGCTGTCTCACTGTCTGTAGCTGCCCAAGACAATGCATTGCCGGCACTAGAATATTGCATGTTGGTATCTGTAGATGCAAACAAAAAAGTATCGAGGTAGTCAAGCCCCCACACTGTAGTCGGTGCATCGGGGTCAGATATCATGGAGGTGCCTGCGATTGTGCCATTAGTGTATGCAATGCGGCCGCCGTTTGCCATGAAAATTCGTGTGCCATCCTCAGTAAACGATACTCGCACACCCTTCTCAAGCGTAGCGCCGGTGAGTTCTGTAGCCGTTCCATCGTTTGCCACTTTGAATATTTGACCGTTTGACACAGCTATTAGAAGTCTGAGATGATCACTCCAATATACCCCATCAATAGAGGCAGAGGTTCCTAGATCAACTTCAAGAGAAAGACCAGGCCGCTTTACATCACTACCCACATCATTCTTAAAGCCATCTATCAGCACTGGTGAAATGCCATCACGCGTTGATACATCGTTGATGTTGCCGTAAGCTGTATTGCCTATGTCTATCTTGACTGGTGTTCCCACTATATGTTAACCGTTCTAGATATTTCTACCCATTTAGAGGTTCCATCATCCCATATGAGTGTGAGGGTATCTGTTGGTGTCATGTTGTATGGTGAGGCACTGAGAACAATATTGCCTGCATTTGTCACTGCAACACTATGAGCAGCCAAGATTGTAACTTGCTGCCCCTCGACTCCGCCAGACGGAGAAATAATAGTCACTACACCATCAGTTCTTCCCACACTAATTTTAGAGAAGGAAGGATCAAACTGATCTTCTAGTGTTTTTATATTATTGTTTATAAATGCTGGAGCCTTATGTGCAAAATTAGATACAAGTAAACTTGAGTCAGTTCTTAGCGTGGCTATTGCAGGAGCCATTGTTGCATTGATATTGCCGGACTGGTCTTCTGCACTATGCATAAGCAGTGAGCCATTGGCCGAGATTGCTGCGCCGTTGTATCTCTGATCGTTTGAAGCGAGTGAGCCAGCATTTTTTACTAGCCAAGCCACAGACTCAAACATCACGCCTGCATCTCCCATCGATTCCCAATAGATTCCACTTTCTGCTGTGATGGTATCTACATAAATAACCAATCCTGTAGCAGATGCAAAATTGCTATTTGCCTCGAATACTATTCCTCTGCTTGTAGCATCGCCATTGGAACCAATAATAGCTGTAGCTCCAAGCGATTCAATATTCAGTCCAACTATAGTTGGATAACATTTCTTTGATCCGTGTGCATTTCCTAGAGGAGAAGTATATCCTGCAGGTGTACCAAATCGAATACCATGCTTCGGATTTTCACAGTTGAGGCCCTGAAGAAAAGGCCGCCCATTACCAAAATGCCAACTGTATCCACCAATATTCTGATTCCAAACACCAGAATTTATAAACGTGATTGACTGGTCACCAAGAAATTCAAAGCCATTACCGCCACAATTTCTGGCGCCGACATTTCGAAAAGTGGAATTATAGTTGCCCTCAGATGTAAAGCCGTTTCCCGACCAGTCAGAAAATAAGCAATTCTCAAACTCCACATTATATTTATTGGCTCCGCCGCTCTCGTAGTAGCCATGTACATTTGTGCCTGAAGTCATGCCCGGCCCTTTGATGCGCATGTTTCTCATGCGAAGGCCCGTGCCTGCGAGAGTATGAGAAATCCCACTAAAAACAGTGTTATCTGTAAAGTTAATGACTGTCTCGAAGGCTCCTACACCTTCCAGCACAATATCATTTGTTTCACGAATTCCGGTCATCTGGCCATCATATAAATAGGTTCCTGACTGGAACTGAATATGCTCAGTACTAACCATGATCTTATCTATGGCTGTCAGAGAGGCTGTAGCGCCATCTGCTCGCGCTCCCCACCATTCTGGAAAGCCCACTCGTATTGCACTGCCAAGTCTGACATCTCCCGCGCCGGCAAAAAGTGTAGTGAGGCCTGCCTGCAACGGCCCATTGAGAGTGAGAGTTTTGGTGTTGCTGATTGTAGCTACTGCACCATGAAGCCAAATAAGAGTTATATTGGCAGGAACTGTGACATTATCTGTAACCGTATTATCCACATCCACATAGACCGTAGTATCTGTAGCCCCTACATTGCTGACCATAGTTGCAAGGTCGCTGCTGTGATCGCCGCTGAGAGTCTCTACACTTGATACGCCGGAGATTACTACTGCCCCCTCAAATACTGTCGCGTCTACATCGTAAGTATCTATAACGCTGTCAGCGCTGTCTGTCACTTTGAAAGTGTAGAGGCCGTCTCCATAAATTGGGCCATTGGCGCCAAGCATGTTGCCATCTGTATCAAGAATTATTGGGTTGGGTGCCGAGGAATTTTTATCTCTATCTACCCAAGTAGTCTTATTGTTTGTTGTTCCTACATCATAGGTATATATTTTCCCGCCGCTCAAACGTGTTCCGTCTGTATCAACGAGTCCTGAAATCAAATGATCTATTTGTTTGGCGGTTGCTGCCATTATGGACGTCTCCTCTCAATATATGAATTGCGTATATATTCTTCTTCTATTACATTCTGATCTTCGCCAGCTGCCTCTCTAAATGCCTGCGCTGCACGTGTAGCTATGATTGTCTGGTCACCTGATCCAAGTCCATATTCCATTGCCAGTTCATCTGCAAGCCCCCAAATGAGAGGCTGGATCCAGCGTGACGGAAAATCCGGGTTATCGCTGGCCGCATCAAAGTCCTCTAGCATAGTGACTGCCAGATAGTGCAAAATGTGGTCTGTATCCCTTACTGACTGGTAGATATGAAGACGCGGCGTGAGTCTGCGTTCTAGTGCTACCCATGACATAGTGCCCAGCGAATCTTTGTCAGTAATGTTGAGATAATTGTCAAATGATACTACTGACATAGGCTGATCATTGCCACTTGAATCGCGATAAAAAACCTTATCTACTGAGATAACATCGGAAGCAAGCTCGAAGTTCATGGGAGTAGTATAGGCAGTGCTGTTAGCCCAGGTATCTGCACCTACTGAGGTACCATCGTTGCGCCAATACAGCTGCCACTGCGAGCCGCTTGCCGGCTTGTTGTCTGCAGTAACAGATGTGTGACCCAGAATACAAGTATACTGTACATTAGATACTATGACTGTGTCGGCTGCACTAAACTCCTTAACTTTCCAATCAATAGTCCAAAGCCGCACTCCCTTGTTTTGCCACGACTTTACTAAAACGTTGAGAGTCTCAACAGCGTCATTGACGTCTGCCTGTTCTGGCGAATCGCCCTTATCATAGGCGCCCACCTTGCGGAGGGCAGCCCTGATAATTTGGTTACGCGTTAGATCGAAGTTTGTTGATCCTGAAGTTGCCATTTGTATCCTCTATGTTGAGCAAGCAATAGATGCTGCTGTATTTCCCATGCTAGGGCCAATGTGCCAACTTGTACCGTCTGATTCTATTACTGCAAAATCGCCAACTGTTTCTGCCGTATCAGCAAACTCAATACTGTCTTCATTGACGCAATCTACATTTGCCGAATTAACATGCAGTGTGCCTTCTATGATGTTTGTAGCAGCCGGAGTTCTTACCTCATGCTGATCACCAAATGCCAAAGATGTCACAAACTTCATTTCACATCCAGCAGTAGGTGCCGGAAGTGTCAGTATAATAGCGGTTGTTGCATGACTGAGGTAATGTGTTTTGCCGCAGTCAGTCGTAGTCAGCGTATCAGTTGCAGTGTGTACCTGCGAAGACTTAATATGCCCTCCGGTATCTGTCACTAGTCCGTTGTTTGCCACAGTAGAGCTATTTGTTACAGCTCCAGTATGTGCAGTTGTGGTGCTGTTTGTAACAGCCCCTGAATTCGTTACTGCTCCTGAATTTGTAACCGTACCACTAAAGGTAGTAGCCGGTGTAATAGTTAATGGTTTGTTGCCATTTGTAAAAAGTGTGTCGCCAGTAAAGCCGGCACCGAAAGCTAAGGTAGCTGCCAGAGCTACAACACCCACAGCACCTAGAATCTTTTTAAACATTATTTCTCTCCTTCAAGATCTTCTTCAGATCCTTTTTTATTTCTTTGTCGCAATCCTCATGGTATGTGACGTAGTCTGGATAGAGGGGTTTGCCTTCAGGTGAAAATTCTGCATAAGTCGGATCACCATTTTGGAATGCCCACTGAACCCACTGATCAAAGACGCCTGCCTGCACGAAATCCGGCTGACCGGCTCGATTTCCACTACCGTCTACCAGTAATGATTCGACAAGTTTTTCTAAATCTATTTGTCCTTCTGCAATCTCCCATTTTGAGGAGTCACCTTTATCGTGTTCAAACTCTGTGCATGCCCTCTTCAATACTATCTTAACATCTTCTGGATTATCGAGGTGCTCATAGATTGCTTTTTTCACATCCTTATAGCATTCTTTACCCTCTTCTAGTGAGTCGTTGTAGAAGTAACCGCCGTAAAGTCCATGGACATGAGGTCTAACCTCGATGCCACATTTGGAGGGCCGGTCAAGAGCCTTTTCTAATTCAAAGAGTTGCACAAGCTGCCTGAGAGTTTTCATCCTGATGCAAACTTTCCAACATCCCTGACATCCTGAATGAATGAGGCCAAACTGTTTGTAGAAAATCTCATTCCACATCCAGCACTTCTTAGTCTCTGAGTGTTTCACATGAATCCAGGGCGTGTTCCAAGTAGGCATAAAATCTGCTACTAATCTACCGTTGTCTGAAACCCTGAGTGTGCCATTGGTAAGAAGCGGTTTGAGTTTTTCCATTATTTTGCTGAGAGGTATTCCTTTATAAACCATGTATTCTTTTCTCCTTTTTGTAGCCGATAAAAAAGGGAGGCAGACTCTAGAAATCTGCCCATCCCCTCAGCTATTTAAGCCTGTCTGTAAGAGGCTCTGACCTTGATGAGTGCATTAGCTGCATGGCTCATTTTGGTGCCTGTTACTTTGAATGTTACAACGTTTGCTTCTGTTGATCCGGCAGCCGCCACTGTATGAGGCATACGCTCCGAAGAGCCTACACCAGCATGGCCAGTGCTGACTGTCTGATTCTTAACTACCTCTGACTTTGTTGCAGTCAGGAGAGTGGTAGTCAGGGTTACAGAAGATACTCCAACACCAGCGGTCATGGCTGTTGATGCGCCAATGAAACTGGATGCTGAGTCAAACCCAATCGCCAACTCCTCGACAATCGCTCCGACAGGAAGATTCATAACCTTAACAACCGCACTAGCTGCAATTGAGCTCACTGCTGAACTCGATGCATCTTTAAGCTGGTTGATAGTGAATGAAGTTTCCCTGGAAACAAGACTGTTGAGTTTCAGGACTGGATTCGTGCCATCGAGGGTAAGCCTCTTTGACGTCTTATTGTCCGTAATATATACGGGTGTTCTAAGTTGTGCCATTTAGTTTACCTCCTTTTAGCTGGCAGCGATATCACTTATTGCTGTTCTTGCCATAGGCACAATGAGTGAACCGTTCCTGTAGTTTGATCCGTTGGGCCACGTAAAATACGGGGTATCCGCTTTTGCTATCATAGACCACGCATAACCGTGCTCATTACCATAGTCAAAAGTTTCATTCACGAGCGAAGGCCTTTCACCCCACGCCCATACAACTGCCTGCTTACCGAGAAAATAACACTCAGCTGCATTGGTTGTGTAAGAGCCATCACCGCTTACCTTGGTAGGTACACGTTCGTGCTCGTGGATGACAACGCCATCCCAAAGTGCGGTCGCACCCTTGAAGAGCGGATTCGAGTCCCCTCTTACCTGTGCTTCTCGCATAGCCTGCTGGAACTGAGAGTCTACCCTAAGGTCATAGAGACAATCTGGGTGCACCAACAGGATATAATATTCCTTGCCGTCTACTTTAACAGGCTGGATGGGATTGAAGTCCCTGCCGTGACCAGTTTTGGCAAACGTCTTGAGGAAACTCAGGAAGTCTAGGTTAAGCTTGTCGGCCGATGTGACAGCCGCTTCTGCTGTTGCCTGAGTTACTGAGTATGTGTTTGTGCCTGATGTCTGGTACAAGTACTGCGCACCAGTTCCAGGCCCGAGTGCATCAAAGATGAGTGAGTCGATTTTCTCGCCTCCCCAACTTGTAATGCGGTCTTTTGATATTGCGTCGATATCGTACAATTTACGCTGTCTGCTCATTGCACCATCGTCACGAACAGCATGTCTATACTGTTCAAGATAGATAGTCCAACTGGAGTCACTGATTTTTTCTTCATTTCCTTCGAGCGTACCTGCGCCTGTGATGCCGGCACCAGTAAGCTTGAAGTCGATTCCAAAATACATTCTGTCGCCGCGAGTCTTGGACAGATCCGTGTTGGTCTGTACCATGTTATTCTCGCCGTCTCCAGCAAACCGAGGCATAAAGTACGACTCAACAATTTGTTCGCGAAACATCTTCTCAATCCACAACTGTTTTGTTAGGACGTTAGTTGTAATTGCAGCAGATGCGCCTTGAGTCGTTTTACTCATTTTTTATTTTTCCTTTCAAACTAGATTCTGTTTTCGCATGAGTTCAGCGAGCTGTGTATCACTGAGATCGGCAATTTGTGTTGGAGCTGGTTCTGGATCACCTTTGGAAGCTGGGCTAGTTTTGGGAGTCAAGGTTGCACTACCCTGGGCTGCCGCATCTATTTTTGCCAGTACTTCGCTAGGTTTGTTTTTGAGAGTTGCGTTCTCTGCCTCTAGTGTTTTGAGGCGCTGCGTGGTAATAACTTCAGAGGCCAACTGAATGGTAATTGCCGGGTCAGTACGCCATGGATTGTTGCGAAAGTACTCAACTTCCGATGCATTGTATCCGCGCGATGCTGCCAGTGCAACTACTTCATCTTTGATCTCATCGAAGTTTGTAACTGCCTGCATGACTTGATCTCTGTTTACCGTATCCATCTGGTCGAGGTAGGTAGTTTCAGCTTTCGCAGATTCGGCTGCCCGCTTTTCGATCTCGTCGATTACGGTAAGGTCGTCCTCTGCTATGCGTTCTGCATACTGTCTTTTCTCGTTCTCAGTAATTGGACTGTATGCTTTCTTTCTGAGATCGCCTAACTCATTTGCCTGTCTTGTGATCATTTTTCGCTGATTAGCTTCGACTTCCGCAATTTTCTCTTTCTGAGATTTGAGGTCATCGATTGTGGCCTGCAATTCTTCAACTGTCGGGATAGTGGCCTCCGGTGGAGTATCGCCTTCGGGTGCAGCTGCGGGCTCGGTTTGCTCAGCGCTGACAAGGGCCTCGGCCAATTGGTCGGCTGTGAGTTCCTCAGGAGCAGCGGTATTCTGAATTTCCTGTTCTGGCATGATTGTTTTCTCCTTTGTCAGCAGCAACAACTACTTGCTGGTGTTCTGACCTTGTTGTTTTGATTGTGCTGCAATAAGTGTTTTTTGTATTTCTGTATCGCGGTCTGCCGCATCGGCTTCGGCCTGCGCCTGTGCCTGTGCTGCTATCGCTTCCTTGACTCTATCTTTTTCTGGGAGATCCGAAAGGTCGACCAGGAGGTCTGGCGGAACTGGAATGCCACGTCCGGCAAGTTCTGCCCACACAATAAAATTCGACTGACGTGTGGTTGGACTCCAGGCATTCTCGCCTACTACTACATCGTAGCGGGTGAGGTCTTGTGTTTCCAGGAGCTCTGTGATTTGTGCTTTACGCCCCTCAATGAGGCCCTGTTGTACAAGTGCCATTTCTTCTTCCGAGGCTTCTTGGCCAAGCTGGGGTGCGACATCTGCAGCCTGTGGGAAGAGTGGTTCGCCGCCCACCTCAACGCTATCTCGTGCTGCCTTGTTTTCCAGAATTCTAATGATGCGCTCTGGCGTATAGTGTTTCTGTATCATGGCAACCAGCATGCGGCCGATGGTTCGTTTGGCCAAGCTGAGATTATCGAATAGAAATTCGTTGCCAGTCAGTGCCTGCCGATTTTTCTGGGCTATTGCTACACCGCTTTCTGCTCGTGTACTTTCTCCAGTGAGTTCAGGATTAATGATCATGAGTTCACGCAGCTTCTGCGAATCGAGGGCCATCATGTTGACCAGCTCGTTGGGGAACTTGACACCGTCTATCTGGACAGGCGGCCGCGTGATATCTGCTATCTCGGACATAAAGCCTGGCGAACTAGAGGTGTTCTTGAACTTGTCCCTCTCAAACGGACGATTAAAGGTTTGCCCATCTATGAACCAACCATAGTTAGAAACCTTATTCATAATATCTACTGCCTGCGAATGCCGCTTATTAATTTCGCGCTGGGCATCTTTTACTGCCTCAACTTTACCCCAGAACCGATTGCCTTTCTTTTTTGCATAGAGAGGCACAATGTCAAAGTTCTGTACCGCGAGATCCGGGTACTCATCATCGATGAGGGTCATAGCGATTACAGTAGTTTTGCGCATCTTAAATGCTTTGCGATCTACCACTCTGATAGCATCTATAGTTTTTACCTTGCTGATATCTGCTGGTTTCCAGTTCTGTGCATTTATGAATAGGTCTGCCTGCGGATTCACAAGTACAGGAATCTTTTTGTGGGTCTTGCGCCAGATCTCCAGAATACGAACTTGCTTCTGTGCAAGATCAATAAGCTCGGGATTTGGCCCCACCGCAATGTTATTCTTGTCGCGCATGAAAGCTGCTTCGAACTGGAGGCCGGGGGTAGTGCGATGGAAGCCCTGCTCATCCCTATTGCCCGCCATGAAGAAGTCGAAATCGCGCTGTATCTTGTCTGCCTTATCGGGATACAGGATCTTGGCCTGTGCCAAACTAACCCACTTAATTTTGGTGAGGTAGTCACAGTCTGCCAGATCTTTACGATCATGGGGCCCGAATAGTACCTCATCCCAGTTGTACTTATTGATTACAATATCACCTTCAATATTACGATCATTGTCAATGAAGATATTAAAAAGACCGCGACCAGTGATAGCAGAGTCTTCAAATACTTCAGTTTCTTCGTAGTCATAGTTATTCTGTTCCAGTATGTTTTTTACCAGTATGGTCAGGATATCAGCAACTTTCTGATCCCCCTCTTCTACTGGCAGATATCGAATGTCGGTTCTATTCTGTCTCTGATGCCCCGACAATATATCAATCTTCGATTCTATCTCATTGATGGTGAGGGCTGCTCGCTGCTTGTTTCGCAGGTCTGCTTTTGTATCTCCATCCCACTGATCACCCATAAAAAAGGATTCTGATTCCCGCCCATCGTCAATGGACTTTTGTTCCTCGTCGCGAGCATTTTTGAAAAGGTCAATCGAGTCGCTAATGGTGCGGCCTTCGTCTTCACCTTTTGGTTTCAGCTGAACCTCGATATCAGAGAGTGCGTGTGTATGATCAGAGTCGCCTTGCACTACTTGCCCACCTTCTATCGGATGTACGTGTTTGCGATCTTCAGAAGTAGTGCCTGCCCCACTGTCATCCACAAATACTATGTGGTAGTGAGAGCCGCGGCCCTTTCCTTGTTTGTCTGTTTGTAACAGTTGTGCCATAATTAGTTTTTTCCTATGGTGCTGTTGAAGTAGTATAAATTCTGCGAGCTCCGCCGCCGACAGTTCCAGATTCCACTGCCCCTACGTCAGGAGCTGCTCCTTCCCAACCACACAGTGAAACTCCCTCCCCGTTTATAATTGCAATAGCTGAATCGACAACTATCTCGTGTGTTGTATAATTGGTACTTGTGATGGTTGCTGTTACTCCACTTGCCAGCTTGATACAGTCTCCTGGCACATCAGTAAGTTCTGCCCATGTATCTCCTATCCCCATACCATCATGGAAAAAACGGGAGTCTGCAAGAGTGATAGTATCTGTAGTCGCATTCGCTTCGTTGATTGTGGTGAGCCAATCTGCTGCATCGATAAGAGGAGAGCCGGCCATCGGGGTGAAGTTACCATTGTCTTCATCAACCCATATATCATCAGGATCATTATGCTCTGTAGAGTTTGCGTCACATCCGCAATCTGTTTTCCAATCTGCAAGATTCAGGTCATCGCCATTCTCGATAGCGAAACTTACGCCGCCAGAACGGTAATAGATGTTATAATCAAATTCTCCTAGCACACTGGCAGGAGTACTCAAAGTCAAATCAACTTCATGTTCATTCACACCTTCACTGATTATGTTATTTTTAAATACTATATTTTCGTAGCGTGAATTGAAAGCTCTCCCAAATGCAAAAGAACCGCACGGTGTACTTGCTGCTTCACAAGCTCCGCCACTATAGCCATTCATCCATAACGAGTTGTGATAAAAATAAACATCTTCAACATCCCAATAGACATCATTGTCAGCATTTACTCCAAGAGCCATTGATATCTTTTTGCCTGACTGGTCACTCTCATCTATAAGAGTTACTATATTATTTCTTACAATTATCTGTTGCTTGTCTATATTGTAACCATAGTATTGGGTACCAGAATCCCAGGCAGGAGGACTACCTTCTGAAGACTGCACAGCCCAGTATGTGGCATTTGGGGGCTCTTGATTAATGTTGTCAATTACTGCAACATATTCAATAGCGCTATGAGTTACAACACCATAACCACTGTTAGAAGCAACATAGATACCACGCATTGAATCTCCAGAAGTTTTGTTCCCTTCAACTACAACATATGCACAATCATCTATCCAGACATTACCTTCTCCATTTTGTGGGTCAGCTCCATTATCATAATATGTATTGTCTTTCACTAGCCAATATTCATTATCATTCTCACATTGTGTTCCAGTTGCTGTAACACCAAAAATAATATTATCATGAATATATACATAATCAAATTCTTGGTGTTGAATACCTTGTCTGCCGCTATTACTTATTGTGCAGTGGTGGTATTCTGCATGTTGCGCTCCGCTGGCTTGATCACCGCCAGTAATACCGTTCCATACAACACCAGTAATAGTACAATCATCAGTAGTATCGCCGTATATTTTTACTTCGTCTGCATAATTTTGAACACCGCTTCGACCACAATCATCTATATCAGGATTATGTATTATAACTTTAGATGCATTACCAGTTAATTTTATGCAGTCTCTATTTGTAGCTGATTCTGGAAAAACCATTTCAGTAAGTGTAGTTTCTGAAGCATTATCTACAATAAAAGATGCGCCACTATCTACAGTGCCACCAGCTCCAGTGACTGTAAATCCATCAAATGATACTCCATCTGCTCCATCATCTATTCTAACTACCGAACTACTGGAACCATCATGATCTAATGTGACAACCTCGCTATTGTAGGTTTCAAAACTGCATCCAGCATCATCATTCCATGCTGGCGAACCGTCATCACGAACCTGTACATACTCAACATACGTGCCTGCTCTACCAATAATTGTATCGCCAACACCACACGTTACTGCCTGCAATGCTGCATCGAGCCCTGCATAACTTGTACCATCAGTACCACTACAATTTCTATTAGCGATGCTATAGTTGCCGGCGCATGCCCCCGCCACATTGTCTGCATACCAGGTAGTAGCAAGAGCGGGTGCTGCAAAGAGCAACAAGCAAAGAATTATGGGAAGTATTCTATGCATTATTTAATTTTATAGATCCATGCAATACATATCTGGTATTGGTCTGTTGCAGGATCAGGAGTGTTTGTAACATCAAAAATTATAGTATCGATTGCACTGACATCATTGTTAGCTGTGATACTAGTTTGTGCCTCGCTGCCTGCCAAGTCTTCACAATCTATAGTTCCACTAGTCATTGTAGTCACTGATGCGTCGGTCGTATCCACATGCTGTAATTGAATATCTGCTTCTGTAGTACAGGTGCCTTTAATTGAGTTGCAGAAACACCACGCCGCCTTGACTGTAATATCCACATCTGGGGAATAAAAAAGCATGTCGTCATCTGCTGCCGCGAGCTCTTCTACTGTAACGCAAGTTGTTTTGTATGGGGTAGCATATACCCACTCTGTACTATTGCCCCTCATTCTCATCTGTTCTTCAGTAGTATCTAGTCCAATCTCTCCTGGGGCATCTAGAGTTAGAGTTGCGCCATTGGGTATTTCGAGAGATTCCGCAGCTCCAAAATCTACCGTGCTTGTAGAAGATAGCGGATCTGTGAGTGCACCTCCAGTTGCCGCACCTCCAAAAGTATTACCAGAACCTATCTCAGCTGCGTGGAGAGAAACTGCAAATAAACTGAGAACCAGCAGTGTGCCTAGATATTTCAGTATTTTCATATTATCCAATCTCCACATGAACTGAAACTGTATTGGAGGAAGATGAGGCAGATGCCACAGAATTTATCTTTGTCCTGATCGATGTCACAGGTTTATTAGTTACGTGAAAAACGGCCCCCGCTTTTGTCATTGCCACTGAACCCAGAGTGACCCAGGTCGAGGGCTCGATGCGGCCCTGCAGTACTACTGTGCCTGTTGCTGAGGAATCGCTATGCGGAGGCTGAACTACTGTAAATTGGCTGGGCCACTGATTGCTGCTCTTATACTTGTTGAGCGTAATTACAGTGCCGGTTATCGCAGAGGATGAGGCAGAGCCGAACGCTACGCTATCTATATTTTTCATATTGTTCTCCTAAGCTGTCATCCATGAATGGGAATCTGCTCTATATTGGTTTTCAAATTTTGTAATATTATTTGACTTATATTTCTCATGAATATCGTCCATGAACATCCTGTCTTCAAAGTAGGTGGTGAGGCAGAGTGCATCGGCGATATCTGGTGAGTGTTCGCGGCGCCTGCGGAGTTCTGCCTTACCTTCAATCTTTACTGTTCCGTCAGACTCTGGCTTGTACTTAATAGTAGATAATTCACCAATCAGGTCTTCATTGTTGGGGATAGAAATAAGACCCTTTTCAAACAGCGTGCGAGTATTCCACCAAAGCTCATCGCGCAGACGCTTGAAGCCAGGTTTCCTGGCACGCATCCGAACATCTACAGGATAAACAATATAATTTAGTTCTGCCAGCCTGTCGTATACTCCCTTACCAATGCCGATCGGATCGACGAAGATGGCAGCTGGTTTAGCTTTTTCGGCCTCGAGTGCGATCCAGCCTAAGAGTTCCATAGTATTTTTCGTAGTGTGCGACTTAATATCAATTACCTTAGATCCGCGGCGCTGCAGAATCACAGACTTGTCTCCGCCTGCTCCTACATCCACACCAAAAAACAGGGGCTCATTGGTGACTTCAATGTCGCGATTTACTGCAGCTTCCACCCATCCGATTGGTATTAGCACATCATCATCAGCTAGGGGAAAGTCTCCTGTAACACGAACCCGATAAACATTACTATCCAGACCGTACTTCAGGCCCATCTCATGAACATAGCGCTCAGATACGATAGGTGAGTCCTTGCATGAGAGGTGGTGTGCTGACCAAAGAGATTTATCTCTGGTATGCGAGCGATAAAAGTAGCCATCGCTGCGAGTTGGGTTTGATAACATGAGAGCATAAGAATTCTCGGAGGTGAGCATTCCTTCTGCAGCCTCAAAAATCCGGTCATCAATACCTGATGCTTCATCGACCAGCAACATAATGTGGCCTGCATGTCGGCCTGCCAGTGCTTCTGGCTTGTCGGCTGTACGAGCGGCTGCCCACCAATCCTCAGGGCCAAGTACACACTCAATACGTTTCTGCTTCCAGCTAAATAGAGATGTAATGAGGGGCGAAACACGGCGCCACTTGGCCGCTTCTGACCAAAGCACGTCATAAAGTTGGTGAAAGGTAGGGGCGGTGCAGATTATCTTCGATTCGGGACGAGTCAGAAGAAACCAAAACACCGCCCAGGAGGCTAAAGTAGATTTCCCAACACCGTGACCGGCGCGAACGGAAACCTTCTTGTGGGAGGAAAGAGATTGGAGGACACCAATCTGCTGTTTAGTTGGTTCTGCTTTAAATATTTCTTGTACAAAGAGCACTGGATCCCAGTAGTATTTCAGGGAGAGTTGTTCCATGCCTGCTGCTAGTTGTGCGAGTTCGCTAGGCGTGTCCAATAGGCTCCTCTTTATCGTTTAGATCCAGGGGGTTAACCGGGGCATTGGCCTCTGCTTTTTTGGAGGCGGACTCTAAGGAGTCGCGAAGCACCTGGATAGTGTGAGTGTGCGAAGTTTCTTTCTTATCTGCAACTTTAACCCCAAGCCTATCCATTGTACGCTCTGCCAACCCAACCCTGTAGGTCTTGAAATCCGGGTCGCCGGAGGTAAGAGTCTTAGCCACTATATCAATGCAAACATCAAGAAGCTGCTCCAGCTTTTTCTTTGCGGATTCGGGCGAAGTCTCACCAAATAACATCTCAGCTCGGGCTTTACCAGTATCACTATTGATATACTTAGATACCATTGTTCTTTCAATGCCTAGCACTTTACCTATCCCTGCTACAGGAGTTCCGTGCACATTGTGCATGAGAAGCGCATAGTCGTGCCAGAGTTTGGCACTGGTATCTACCTCAAGTTTGAGCTTAGAAAGCTTCTCGATTTCCCTGAGCAGCTGCTTATTGAGGGTGCGGGCCGCCTCAAGCTGCTTCTTGTTAGGTTTGCCGGCAAGTTCTTTCTTTAATTCGGCCTGCTTGGCCGCGAGTGCTGTTTTTGGTTTGGGCAAAATTCCTCCTGTCAGTTTTGTACTACTAGTATAACACATTCTGGCACCAAAAGTCAACCCCCACACAAAAATATATTTTTCCAGAATTTTATTTCGCGAAAATATGTGTACAATACATACCATACCTCCATATATACCCCGCCATACCCCTACACCCCGCCCCTGCCTCGCTTCGCTTGGCACACTTCTTGCTACGTCCTTTCCCTAATGGTAGTATGCTTCTTGCTATACCTCTTTGGAGTAGGGAAAACGGCTGTATCATTTTGACTACAGAGTGTTGCACTTTTGACACACCAGAATTAGTTGTTATTAATTAGGGAGTTAGGAGAGTTATCCACAAGTTACTAACAATTCGATAGTATCATAATGACTTCATTGCTATTATGCAATTCCTATGCCACTCTATATAATGTAAGTAGTTGCACTCTGGCACAGTACTTGCTTACTATACCATTATAGATTACAGACACACTAGATCATTGACAACACACAGCACATAACTATAGCGTAACAGTATAGTTATGTCAAGAATAAGGTTTATGACCTCATGGCATAATATGACCTAGGGTTATAAGTTTTATTACCTCGGTAATAGCTCATATAGGAGCTACAACATTATGACAACAACAGCACAGAACACAGACAAAGCGCACAAGGTTACAGACAAGATGAAAGTAACCATAGAGCGCAAGGCAGACGATAAGGTTGCATACCTCTTGCAGGTTGCAGAATGCAGGGAAGAACTACTGACTGCTGAAGTAGACATGAGAATTGCTACTAAACAGACATGGGAAAAGGTTTTGGATATCACAGTCATAGCAAGCGCAAGCAAAATTAAGCTTACTCAAATGGACATTGCAACCAGTATGCAGGTATCACAGGGCTATGTCTCAAGGTGCCTCAAAACTGTGAAGAACGAAGGCGGAGAACTTGCAGAATATGACAAAGGCTTGATTACTATTGATGGTAAGCAAGTCCAGAATCTTGCAACTACAAGAGAAAACGAACAGATGGCACAGGCAAGAGAAAAGCTCACAAAAGAGAACATGATACCAACTGAAACAAACCTGATTGAACAAGTTAAGGACATGTTCGGAACAGACCTGACAAGGGAACAGACTGCAAAGTATCTTGAACACTACGAGGGCAAGAAGCTGACAGACCGGAAAACCTCCTTGGTGTCTGCTATCAATGGAGTAGTTAACCATAAGGACAAGAATACATCAGGAATTGAGAGTAACCCGTCAGATGGTGATAAGAAGCAGGTTCTGATTGATGCTTTCAAGGACATCATAGCAGAGAACTCTGATAACGGCGTTCTGCTTTCAGCAATGCGCAAGACAATAGAGGGAGTAAAAGCCTCTCAATTGAGCGACGAGAGGAGAAAAACAGAGATAGCAGAAATTGAAGAAACAAACAGCTAATAGCACTAACACTAAAAACAGGAGTTTATTACCGAAGTAATAATTTTTATAACCATGAGGTAATAACTATGAATTGTTTGTTTAGTAACAACCATATGACATATAAGGATAGCAGTACAGACCATACGAAATGCTATAGCTGTTTTATATGGTTGGTTACTACTATTCAATTGAGTGAGATGCCAGCAAGCATAAATTAGGGATAAAAATGCATATTTATTATTATAAAGATTTCTTGTGTCAGATAAGAGATAAATTTGTATCTCTTGACTACTGCTACAAACTTAAATGCAAGAAAAAGAAATGCACAGAACTGCTACATCATATGGCAATGCAAACGAAAGGAGGCACTACAGAATGAGCGAAACACCAGTAACAAAGAAACTTAAGAGAGTGATAGCAAAATACGAAACAGGTGACATATCGCAATATGAGCTTGCGAAGGAAGTGATACAAATTGTTTTTGAACTGCTATAGAAAGGAACAGCAATGACACCGTGTAGACTAGACACACTGATAGAACAACCAAAACTCTACACCTACGTACTACAGCACAAAACCATACATTGTGCCGACACACTAGCATTTGCACAAGTAATTTCGAAACTCGGCATCGGTAGGGCACTAGAGCTAAAAAAGCTGGCAGACAGGGATATGGGGAGGGCGGAGCAAGCATGAACACGACCGAATTTATAATTCTTACTGTACTAGTACTATTTGCACTAGTAGTACTACTAGATATGGAGTAACAGCCATGAATTATTCTAATGAAACTAAAGAATATATAAGAATATACTATAAGTACTATAACGAAGCAGACAAAATAATCTCAAAATATGGTGATATCTGTAAAATACAAAATAATATGTGTATAGCACACAGAGAAAAGTTGTACAAATTTAGCTCTAGCTCAACTACTTGCTGCCATAACTGCGAATCAAAAAGTCTTAACACTAAAACAGGTTGCACCATTAAATCACTAGGATGTAAACTCTGGTTATGTTACTATATAAAAGATACATATCCAATGCTGGCTAAAGAACTGCAAAAATTAAAATCTAATTTAAATTTCGAGCCAGTACCCTATGGAATTTTTCAGTCCTGTTATTCTGATGTTCAAAGAACACTAAAATACCAAATATCACAAATATACGAAGGAGTAAATTACCCAGTATGAACCACTACGCAAGCACAGACAACAGCAACATACCAATAATCATGACCGACCGCCAGATCGAGCATTACGACTTGACGCACTGGGACTGGTCGCCGGTATCTCTTTGGCCTCGTATTGCTATGAGATGGAACGGGGCGGGACACTAGGCAGGTGCTGGGCACGTTTGGGCGACGCACCAGAAGGTGCTACTATAATATACAAAAAGTGAAAGAGAGGTGAAAAATGCATTATGGTGGGCATAAACACAAACTAAGATGTAACTGTATTCATGACTCTATACAAAGAATGAAGCACTATGCAAAACAATCTGATTGTTTAGTGATAGAATTCCAACAAAAATGCCAAAAGTGCGGATATAATTTCTGGCATGTAGAGTCAATTAACCCTGACATAAGAAAACAATTAGATATCTTATCCAAAACACTCTATGAAATAGAACAAACAATGATATTTATAATATAATGAGAACCAAAGCAAAAACCTTCGTCTTCTGCCCTTGGCTCCTAGCTCAGCGCACAAACGGCCTCTGCAACATGCACAACGCACGCCGGAAGCACCGAGAACACGGCTTCAGGGGCATAATAACGTACCTAGCTTGCACGAACTTCGCTTGTAGGGGCTTAGACCTCAAAACGGAGAATCGAGTGCTTAGAGACGACACGCATCATGCAATGAAAGCCAGCGAGAGGCGGAAAGGATTGATGTTTATATCATGAAAATACCGTATATAGGAGATAGGCAAGACGAATTGGAATATTCTATGCTTGTTGATCCAGATACATGTGAGGTGCTGGAATGCTTCTTGCCTGTGGATAGGGTGTGTAAGGAATGCGGAGATGCGTTTTATGTCAGGTCTGCCGCAATTTGGGAACTGTGGTGTCCGAAATGCAGAGATAAGGTATGATAGCAGGCAGAGAGGTGCGGGTTGGGGATGTGTTTATGGGGCGAGGAGGCGAGGAGAAGTACAAATTAGTTCTCACTATCCAAGAAATAACTCCTGGAATGCATTACAGGTTTTTGTATCACAACTTGGATAGTGGGGCTAGGTTCATAAATTACCGAAATAGAAAGGAGTTTTTTAGGTATTTCAAGCCAATACTCCTATACAACAACACCAAGATACAGGTAAAAATAACCCTCAAGAAAGGACAACCATGAGCGCAAAAAACAACTGGCGACCAAGCAAAGGCGACTGCTCACCAAGAGGACTGAACAACGGATACGTAGCACACAGACAAAAAGAGGCACTAGAGAGTCAGCCACTTAAGATAGAGAGGCTGGCGGAGCAGTACAAGGACAAAGGAGATCAGCAGTTTTTTGTCTTCCTCATGAAAGCGGCTCGCAAGTTTCGTGTTGAGCATGAGATGGCTGTCTGATGGACAGACGACAATTACAGGTAGGCACTGTTTTAAGGCCGAGGCCGGTCTGCACGTTCTGGAGAAAGGACACACTTTTTATAATTACGAAGGTAACAAACGGACGAGCTGAGTTCTTCTATTATTCAGGAGTGCCGCTGGAACCTGAGCGTACTGTAAACTACAGCATACAGGAAATTATAGATTCCAATCCGACTGTTTTGTGGGTTGGGTCAGCAGAGGAAGTAAAAATAAAACTAAACAGAGGAGGAGGATAGTATGGATTTTAATAACTCGTATATATCTTGTGGGATAGATGAGGCGCACTATCTTAGTGAAGGGACAGCCCTGGAAATAGCGACCGAATTTTACAGTTACGAGGACGATTACCCAGGATTCTTGCTTTTTTCAGATGTTACAGGTAAAAACCGGGGAGGATTAAAATTGGCCGCAGAGCTGCGCAAGCTGAAAGTCGGCACAGTAACCTCACTTGGCCCAACTCGAAATCCGAGAAGCGGCAACAGGATCATGCTGTGGGTGTTCAGACCGAACCACAAGGCATTTAAGAAATGGTATAAGGAACAGAAATGATACTACGTAGGGAGCATCTTCGAGTGGGTGTGTATTTTAAGCCTACAACAGTCAATCGTCACGGCTGGAGATCAGATGTGGTTTTTCGGGTATCAAAAATTACTAATAATATTGTCACCGCTCAGTATTGGACAGGCAACAGTGGGCTGGAGGGAGATACTGTTCAATATACAATACCCCACTTACTATTCAGACAGCCTACAATAATATGGCCAAGTCCGCAACCAATAACAATACGATTTAAGAGGGTGCGATGGAAAAATACGAAGAGCTAAAAACAGGGGCAATTTTACTATTCAAGGAAAACAAGAGGGTTAATTGGTACGGTAACTTTTTTATGAGACTGAAAAACCCTTATGACGGTAGAATACTCAGGCTGCAATATATAAACATGGAAATTATTAAATCCTCAGGAAACTACAACACTGACCTGAAAAGCATACAAAGTTGGCGGCCCCGAATTCTCTGGAGCGGCCCCGAAACTATAAATATAAAAATGAAAGGAAAGGTACATAGATGGCCAAAGTAAACATCATGCAGTTTCCGATAGGAGCTGACCCCGAATTCTTCTTTACTCGTGCTGGCCGCATTGTAGGGGCAGAGCGTGTGTTACCCAAAGCAGGCCTGAAGACGCGAGATGGGCTCGACTCAAAAGTCATTATCGACGGAGTGCAGGCCGAACTGAATCCGATTCCGTCAATATGCAGAGCAAATTTTGGAAACCATATCAAAGCATGTTTTGTGACGTTGCGAAAGGAACTTGAAGCGAGAGAGGGACGGGCATTGGGCATTAGCACCAGCCAGATGGTACAAGTTAGCCAGAAAGAGCTGGACAGGCTGACAGATGAGAATAAGAAATTCGGGTGCGATCCCTCTCTCAACACGTACAAGGAAAAAGGGCCAAGCGTACAGATTGAGGATATGAATAAGTTTAAGCCGAGAATGGCGGGCGGGCACTTGCATTTTGGGAAGCCGAAAAGTGTTTGGGTCGGCAATGATTCTATAGTGGAAGCACTCAGCGATCCGGCTCGCACTGTTCCGATACTCGATCTTCTGCTGGGCAATACCTGTGTGCTGATCGACAAAGGCACTGGGCCCGCCAAGCGGCGCAAATATTATGGACGAGCGGGCGAATATCGAATGCCAGAGCACGGCATAGAGTATCGGACGCTGAGCAATTTCTGGCTCCACTCCTACCAGCTTACTAGCTTCGTGACAGGCATGGGACGTGCAGCGGTCAACATTGTGGCTAGCAGCATCAGGAATGGAGCAAACTATGACAAGATACTCTCGGAGTTTGTGTCGAAAGCCAAAGTGCAAAAAGCAATTAATAATAATGATTTTAACCTAGCGTGGAATAACTACCAGAAAATCAAGAACTACTATCTTGAACTGGTGGCAGGAAACATGGGCAATCTGCCGATAAATACTAGCAATCATTCGTTGTTTGAGCACTTCATTACGAAGCCCATTGAGTACTGGTTTCCCGCTGACCCGCTGACCCATTGGTGCGAAATGCCAGAGGGGCACGGCTCGGGGTGGGAAAGCTGGGCAGAGCAAAAACTTAGGCCGGACATGGAGAAGGCCGGAAAGGAGGAGAGAGTATGATCAAGAAATTACTTTGCGTTTTAGGGGCTTTAGCAGGATTTAAATATTTTGCAGCTCCGACGCTAGTTAAACTTGTACCGTTGCCACTGCCAGCTTTAACCATCAACATAGTTGCTGGAGTAATTGCCGGATGTATCGGTATAGGAATAATAATTTGTTTATTTGAGATATTTGGATAAAAGAAAGGAGAACACGCATGATCAAAGACACACTACAAATTCTGGCAGTACTGTTGGGCGTGAGATGGTTGGTGATTGAGCCAATGAAGCTATCTGTAGCACTCACACAGCCAGCAGCGGTAGCAGCCGTCGTATGCTGTAGCCTAGTGTTGGTTACGGTTGCGGTTGGGTTGAGCATTAAACATAGGGGGAGGTAGGAATGATAGTAGACTGTAAAGGCAAAAAATTACTGTGTGGACAGACTGTAATCTCAATTTCTGGTCATTTCGAAGGAAAAGCAACTGTAACGAAGGCAGGTAATCCATCTGTTAGAGTACTGCTATCAAATGGAGAAGAATCCATACCAGAAGCAAGAAACCTAAAAATCATATCAGCCAAAAGCTGGGGAGGACGTACAATGAAAAATCTCGCAAAACTCGTCGTATCGTATTTCGTAGTAAAATACTGGGTAGTGAACAATGAGCTGGCTCAGGACATCTATGGCAGGATTAAGGAGCAGCTGGATAAGGTGGTGAAATAACATGGCAAGAAGAATCAACATAGAAAGACAACTGATCGTACACTGCAAAACACTTAAGCAGGCCAAAGCAGTATATGCCTCAGCAGACCCCCAATCAGTAACTTTCGGGCCAGCAATTCACTGGGAAAAGCGGGGCGCTTTCCTAGCCTACAGAATTAGAGGCGGAAAAATACAGGGTTATGACAACATAAATAACTACTCCAGCCAATCAAAAACCGTACTTGCTGCAGAGTACCTGAAAACTGGCAGATCCCACTACCTCCCCGCTCTACTCGCCATTCCAATTGTCTGGTGGCTAGCCAAGAAGTACGGCGAAGCAACAACCGCCCTAATGCGGAAGGGCTACAAAACAATACGAGGGAGGCTAGGACAATGAAAATCGGAACAAAAGTAACACTGAAAGAAAACTGCGAGTATAAACATCAGCAGGTAGGGGTAGGCACAACAACAATAGAACCTGAAGACGGCTGGGTACTAGTACAATGGGAACGCGGCGGCGCGTTCGGTTACCCTGTAAATGACTGCATAGTGGTACATAACTACAGCTGGCCCCTCGCCTATCTGCTTATATTGCCGGTGCTCTGGCTGAGCTGGAAACGCTGGGGCAAGGAGGTCACGAAATGTTTACAGTGGCGCTAGTACTATTCTGCTTTGCAGTAGTGTGGACAACAGGAGTTTTCCTCTTTCATCGGGAATTTGATAAGAGAGTTCCCTTTAAGCATGAAGGTGCCTACATTCCCATAATAACAATTACGTGGGCTGTAGCTTTCGCTGTGATAGGGTGTACATACTTAGATTAATAACTATAATCTAATTACACTGGAGTTCTCCAACTCCACACTGATATTACATAAAAAAGAGGGCACGAAATGCAGGAAATGAAGTCAAACGGTCAAATATGGCATTCAGCCGTTTGCCGCGGGTATTGCAAGTGCACGAGAACAAACAGTTCCTCGGCCACCCGTTTGACGGTTTGACAATTTGATAATTTGACCGGGGGTCTCCCCCTCTCTTTTGTGTGTGTAGTTTTAGTAGTACTATAGTATATAGTATATATATGTGATA
>PJEL010000430.1_pt1 | contig 49136 bp, 30 predicted proteins | sample 1853271 | NCBI WGS metagenome assembly PJEL01 (sample SAMN08108733, study PRJNA415343) | Invertebrate metagenome, whole genome shotgun sequencing project. | host: Globobulimina | place: Sweden: Gullmar Fjord | collected 2015-08
CAAAAAACTAACACTAAGTAATAGCTGCATAGATTTTTATTTTTTACAGTAAACTGTTATTTTAAAAATTTATTCTCTAAATAACAAGAAGAAGAAATAATAAAAAGTGAGATATCTTTAGGTAGTTCTACTAGAAGTTCTCTTTCCCACTTGGGAATAAGACAGTCCTTAATAAAATCCTCCCAAACAATGATAGTACCACTGTAGTTGAGGCTTAAATTATTTAATTGCTTCCTTTCCATTACAGCTCTGTTGAGATTAGCTCCCACAAATTTTGCACCTATAAGAAAAGCCCCTCTAAAATCACTATCTCCTAGATTTGCTTTACTAAAATCAGTTGCTCTGAGATCACTATAGCCAAAATTGATATTATCAAACTTAGCTGCTCTAAAATCAAGTTCACTAAGATAAGCATAATAGAGATCACTTCCAGATTTAATTAATAATTCAAGAACTTTATTATTTCTAAATAACTTAGCTAAACTAAGCGCTGTTTGGCCATAATGACTTTTTCTGTTTAGGTTAGCTCCAGCTTCAATTAATAAATTAACAATTTTGTAATTGTGGCAACATGCTGCTATGTGTAGAGCTGTTTGACCATCACTATTTTCTTTATCTATATCAGATCCAGCTTCAATTAATAATTTAACTATTTCATATATTTGGTAATGTACTGCTATGTGAAGAGCTGTTTGACCATCCCTATTTTGTTGGTTGAGATCACTAATTAAGCTTATATATTTATTAATACGATGTTTTAAGAATTCCATAAATGAAATGTTTGCTAATTCATTTATATTAAGGTTATAGTATAATAGGCTTATTCTGTATTTTTTTATAAAATCATTTAATATTTCGAGTCTTTTTCTATCTATGTTTTTTCTATGATTAATCTTAAGCCTTTGAAAGTCATTTTTTGCTTTTTCTATAATGCTACAATGTTTGTGAAAAAATATTTTTTTATTTAGAGCCCCAATTTTTTTTTGAACATTTCTAATCTTAGAACCTAAGCTTTCTTGCAATGTATTAGAGTTTCTTTTTATACTTTCACCATTCGATATACAAGAGTTATTACCACTATTAGATGAACCTATAATTGGATTAATGAATATAGAAGATAACCAAACAAACTTTATGATTTGCATATTTTTATATTAAATATAATTAAGTGCAAATATATGCTATTTTATAGTAAATATTATTATGTGATTATTTTTTGGTTGAAGGAATTGATAATATTTCATTTTTATAATAACATACGTTGACGCATTGACTCGTAAAGAAATACTGAAGCTGCCACAGATACATTAAGTGAGCTAACTTCTCCTTTCATTGGTATTTTAAATGAATGATCAGTTAGTTCTTTGTGAGCTGGTGCTATTCCTAAGCCTTCGCCCCCCAACAGCAGAGCTGTTGGGGGGCGAAGGTTCGCTTTCCAAAGAGGAGTTTTTGATTTTTCTCCACAAGCAATAATTTGCAGTCCGCTATTTTTGATATATTTGAGTTCTTCTGATAATTTGTTAGTTCTACAAACATTTAAATAACTTAGTGCTCCTGCTGAAGCTTTCATTGCCTCAGAGTTTATAAGTGCTCCCTTCTGCTGCTGAACAACCAAAGCATCAACTCCCATGCTAAGAGATGTTCTTGCAATGGCTCCAAGGTTTCTAACATCACTTACCCCATCCAGTATGACAACTAGAGGATTCTTACCTTCCTCAAAAGCACTAGTTATACAATTATCCAAATTGACAAAAGGAATGGGAGAGAGAAATGCAACTACTCCTTGGTGCTGTTTGGTTGTGTATTTTTTTAGGGCAGCTAAAGGTACTCTTGATATTGGGAGTTGATTTTTTTTTGCCAAAAAAATCAACTCCTTCCTTAACTCACTAGCTTTGCTTGGTTGCTGTATGAGAATTTTTGCTATTGGATGACCTGAGTTTATTAATTCAATAATAGCTCTTATACCATATACTATATCCTTTTCTTTTTTTACCATAGTTAGCAAAGATATATCCTTTTATCCAGTAGATTGAAACTATCCACAACTTTTCTACTTGTATAGAATTAATAACCTTGGAGGACTAATATGAGAAAAATAGTTACTTACGTAGTCTATACTTGGTAGACTCTTAAGCTAAATTATATATAAGTAGCAACTTCGAATATTTAAAGATTATTTTTCATTAGGCTGAAAAGTACGGCTATAGTTCGTTTTTTTGTAGTTATTCTTTGCCAAATAGACGTTTGGTTACCAATAAAATAGTGAATTTAGTCGAAAAAGCTTTATTGAGTGATTTTGAAAACACATTAGGAATAACTTCAATTATAGGACTAGTTATATCTATTGTTATGATTTGGAGCTTAAAAATGTAGTTTTATGCTTGATATAATGGCTTCTTAAATATTTTTTAATAAAACTAGACATGCTTTCTTTAAAAAATAAACTAGTAGAGGCAGGCAAAGATTAAAAATATTCTAACTTGTTTTTCTACTTTCTTCATTTTTTAAAACCATATTATCATAATAAGAAAAACTGTTTTTTAAAAAACAGGTCAAATGATGCATACTTAACTCACAGTAAAAGCACTGAAGATAATGAACTTGCCTTATAAGATTAAGATTCTTAGGTTTCGCACTTGTCATTGTATTGGCACTTCCCATATAAATTATTATAACTTCTATTATTGGTGCTTCTTTTCCACTAATTATTTGTTGTGTGGTCTATCTTTAGTTGCTGACCTAATGATTATAATATTGGTTGATGAAGGACCTTTTATCTACTTTAACCTTGCAATTTATCTAACAGTAAAACTTAATTTAGGAGAGTTAGCTTGGAAAGCTTATTTTTGTGTATTGAAAAAGATATCTATTATGACCAAAGTACTTAAAATACTAAAAAACTTTATTTGCAAATATTATTTGTTGACATTAATGAGCTTGTTAAATATATGTAGTAACATTATTGCAAACTCTAGCGAGCAAGAGGATGAGCAATTAGATAATAATAATTATGACTTCTCAGAGCTTATTGATGAAGATCAAAAATCAAATGAACTATTATTAGGGACAGTAATATCTGGTGGGGTTATTGCAGTAATAGGGTATGTTTGTTTCAACCATAATAGAAGCATTGCAGGGAATAGAGCAGCAGTGGATAGCAATAGCGTTAAATTAAACCCAGAAAACAATAACCCATTAAGTTGTCTTGAGTTTTTTTATAGAAAAAACGGACGTATAAAAAAACTTAAAAATAAAGATTATCGCGAAGTCAAAAAATATCTTATTGATAAGTTCAATAAAGAGGGGATAAGACTAAATATTACTAATAAGGATAAAAAAAACAGTAGCAGCAAATGGACTGAAAGTTTTGTTGATATGTTTGTTGGAGAGGGAGGTTTACTTTTAGATGTATTATTAGCGATGGTTGAAATTATGGTAGATTGTTATGGTTGTGATGATACAAAAAAAACTCTAAACTTCATAGATTCTAAAAAAAGATACTCACATTCTATTTTAGAGGAGGTTACTACTGGTGGAATTTTTATAATAGAAGACTCTCTTAAATACAAAGCAATATATATTAATGTTGTTAATGTTCTCTTGGGTTATGGTGCTGACCCAACACACGAAATGAGTAACCCAAGAATTGATGTTTATAATGCAATTATAGATAATTATAATAAAGTCCTAAACAAAAAAAATGTATTGCCTAAGTTACCAGAATCTTGTACTATTAAAAATTACTTAGATTGTTGTGACTCAAGTATAGAAATAAAAAAAGTCAATAATAAGTGGCAAGCTTCTTATAGAAAAAAATAGCTTCTATTATTAATCATATCAAGTCAGCCTAATAAAACAACTGTAGAGCTTAAACTTACAACTGCTTTTGTATTGTTTATAAAAATAGGTATCTTTATCTGTTAGCCCTCCAAAAGGCCGACCTTCGGCCTTTTGGAGGGCTAGAGGAAGTTTTTTGATGTTAAAAAACTCAGGATTTCAAAATTTTTTATAATACACAAGAAAATTTTTCGTATTTCAGTGAAATAGAACTTAGAGAACGAAGAGTTGGTTGTATTATTTTAAATATTAAGGCCAGTCGATTGCAATAGTCTGTTAGAATTATTCTATTATGCAATTCTAAATATCTTCCACAAAAGCTAGAAAATTATTAAGTGGTTTTTGTGAGCTTATAGATTACCAATGACAACTAAGCAATAGAACTATAAACACAATCTCTCTTAGAGTAATAAATTACAAAAACTAAAAAAGTTATATGAAAACTCATTCATGTTTTAAGATATATATTAAAACATAATTGATTTGATGCCTCGATCTTTATATTAAATGCATACTAACTTCTCAACTATCATAGATAAAGAGTAATTTTGCATAAATATATAGTTGACTTGGAATAATGTTTTTTTTTCGTTTGTGGATTATTGTCGGTTGCTTTTTAGTAATGGCCAATAGTGGTTTATTAGGTAATTTTCTTATTTTGCGAAAGCAAGCTATGTTGGGAGATGCTATCTCCCATGCTCTGCTTCCTGGCATTGTTTTAGGATTTATTATTTCTAATACTCATAGTAATCTATTTTTTTTAATTGGAGCTTTTGCATCTATTTTTTTAGCATTTTTAATTATTGGATTCCTTGAAAATAAAATTGGGCTAGATGGAAACCTAGCACTTGGTCTTACATTTACTTCTTTCTTTGCATTCGGAGTTATTCTTATCTCTGTTTATACACAAAAAGTTGACCTAGATCCCAAATGTATACTTTTTGGGAATCCTATTTTTATACCTTTTGAAAAATTTATTTGGAATGGATTGGATTTGGGGCCTAAGGCAATTTGGACTTTATGTTCTATTCTTTTGCTAAATATTGTACTAGTTGCGCTATTTTATCCATATATAAGAATTAGTAGCTTTGACCCTTTCTATGCAACACAAAGTGGAGTAAAAACATCTATTTGGTACTATCTACTACTTTTTTTAACAACACTTACCACCTTGTTTAGCTTTAAAATAGTGGGATCTACATTGGTTATTGCTTTTTTAGTAATTCCTTCTGCAACTGCTTATCTTATGAGTGATTCACTACTTAAAATGCATTTTTATACACAATTAATCAACTTAGTTGTATCTGTAGTTGGATTTTTTTTAGCAGAATGGCTGAACGTCTCAATCCCAGGAGCAATGGTTACTTTATCAGGGATTTTATTTGCACTTACATTTGTGTCAAGATGTTTGATACAACCTATTTGATTTTATTTTTTGGGTTTTAGATATAATATTATTTGTAATGTAATAGATTTTAGTTGACTTTTTGGTTGAGCTTTTAAGTTATTAGTAGAATGCACATAATTTTAATTTTTAAAAGAGTATTATTGTTTTTTAAAGTTGCAAAAACATACTTTATTGTTTGTATCTAAAGTTTTTGTTATCATTACCCTGATTTTTGTTTAATTTAAGCCAAATATTTTATAAACTAAAAAAATATTGTGTATAGTAATTTACACAAAAAAATATATTACAAAACCTCTTAAGCCTAATAACTGGTATGATTATTGATAGCAAACAACGTATAATAAGGTGGAAGTCTCTGCTAGAAAAAAATAATCTAAAACAGCTTCACAAAGAGATGTCTAGTTCTCCTCCAATAGAAATTGCTGATTTTTTAGGTAAAGAGGTTGAGGCAACACGTCTTCGTATATTTCTTTTATTTGATAAGCAGCTACAGGCTATGATTTTATCTCATCTAGAAGACCAACAAAGACAAGAAGTAGGATTGGTTATTTCGTCAAAAGAACTTGCGAGCATTTTGGTCAATATGGAGTCTGATATGAGAATTGATTATTATCAATGTCTACCCAAGGGAAAGCAAAAGCAATTAATATACTTTCTACCAGACCAGGTAAGTAGTGACTTAGTCAAGCTAAGTAGCTACCCAATAGATACCGCTGGAGGTATTATGAGTACTGATTATGTAACAATAAGTCTCAAAATGAGTGTTAGGCAAGCTTTAAGCAGGATTCGTGAGTATGCAACAGACAAAATGGAAATATATTATATATATATATTAAATGAAGTAAAAAAAATGGTTGGAATTGTTTCTTTAAAAAACCTAGTATTAAGTGATCCTAATGAAAAAGTAAGTAATCTAATGTTAAAAACATTTGTCTCAGTTAAAACTGATGATGATAGGGAGTTGGTGGCACGTAAAATTGAAAAATATGACTTGGTTGCAATTCCAGTTCTAAACAAAGATGAACAATTAGCTGGTATTGTCAGCTATGATGATGCAATGGATGTTATTCGTGCAGAGCAAACAGAGGATATGGAGCGCTTTATGGGTATTATCTCCGAAGATAGAACAACATATCTAGAAACCTCAAGCCTCTCTCATTTTAAAAAGCGTATCTCATGGATTATTGGGCTTTTTATTGTTAGCTTTTTATCTGCTATTGTTATGCACCATTATCAATCTGTTCTTGGAAAACTTTCAATACTTCTTCTATACTTACCTACAATTAATGATTCTGGAGGAAATGCTGGAAGCCAAGCGGCCACAGTAGTTATTCGTGCACTTTCTCTTGGGCAGGTTTCTATACGAAATTGGCTTGAAATTTTGTGGAAAGAAATAAAAGTAGCACTTCTGTTTACTTGTATATTATTTTTCCTTGGATTTTTAAAGGTATTATTATTTTCAGGTTCATTTTCAGAGTTATTTTTTGGGCAACACGAATTTGCCATCCCAGATCAAGGTCTTTACATGCTTGCACTTGTAATTGCATTAGCTCTTTGCTTACAAGTTCTCGTAGCCACTATACTTGGTGCTTCCCTACCACTTCTTGTTTTTTGGTTGGGAGGTGACCCAGCTCTAGTAGCTAGCCCAATGATTACAACATTGGTTGATGTAACAGGCCTTTTTATCTATTTCAACCTTGCAATGTATCTACTTAGTAGCACTAACTAGTAGCAATATTTTTAATATTAGCATCGTATTAGTTACATTTACATCGTTTGGTATTTGGGTTTAAAAAGAGAACATTTTTAGTATATTAATTTAAATAGTATAGCAGTATAGCAGTATAGCAAATTAAAAATAAAAATAGTATTTACTCTATGAAAATATTAAAAACTCAACTTAATAAAAACAACTTCTTGGCAATACTTTTTTTCTTTAATGCAGGTAGTAAAATTATTGCAACATCTAGTAAAGAGAGTGATTATAGCAATCAATTAGATGATGACACCTCAGAGATTAGTGATGAGCAGGATACAAAACACGAAACACCTAAACTAATAGGTGTGGTAATAGCAGGAGTGGGTTTTGTGTTTTTAAGAGTTTTGTCCACTTAATTTTTGTAACAAAATACCGTAAAATGTGTTTTGCTAAAGAAATGTTATCCATAATGAAAGAATCCATTGAAGTCTTGAGTAAAAAATGAGATGTGAGCTTTTAGAGTTTTGGGGTGAATATGACCTCCTACATTTAATGGTTTCTATCCTCACTAGTATAGCTTTATGTAATTTTGTTGGACTAACCTAAAAAGGAGCCTATTGGTATGAAGTAAGAAAGAAGTTTGGCAAATAAATAAAATCTAAGCTCTGTGGTTCTCATTTATAGAGTCCTAGTTATTAAAATAGTATCTTGTGGTGGAGATAGTTTAGATGTAATTAAAGAGTATGTAAATAGGTAGCGATTACCATCTTACCTAAAGGGTATTAAGCAATATAGGAGAGAAAGACCTATGATCGGCAATAAACTTAATATAGTAGGTACAGGAAAAAATAGGCGTGGACAACTAGGTAGCTAAAGCGCCAGAGATTGCAGTACTCATCTTGTTCAAAATAACATAATAAATAAAAAATACAATTAAAAAAAGTTTTGATACTACAAAAAAACTGAAGGCCAAAGTTCCAGTGTTATAATCCATAATTTGTTGTTGATAGAAAGCTTTATTTTCTTCATTTCTCATAAGTTCTAAAGCATTCTCAATTATATATAACATATTGCCGAGTGTAACTGTTACTTGAAGTTTATCCATAACCTGAGCTAAAAAACTTTGATCATAACAACTTCTTTTCCAAACATAAAAATTTAAAAAATATCTTCACTCTTTTTACCATTTATGTGTAAATTGCAATCTCGTATAGAATATCCTCGGGAAGATTCCATAATACTAATTAAATATTTTTTTGTTGTTACTTATAGAAGAGGTTCCAGTTTTATTAGTTTTAGTATTAATAAAGCCACCTGCTGCAACAACATTCTTAAATGATGTAGTTATTGATAAGGCAGCAATTAAGCAAGTAATTAGATTTTCATAATTCTGAAACCAAATATAATATAGTTATATAAAAATCTTAAATCCAGGTTGTAATTAGTGTGGACTACAATACAAAGATATAAATTTATTTTTTCAAACTTGAAAGTCATATATTGTCAATATGAATTATTTGATTAAGTTTATTTCTTTACCTTCTACTATGTAGCTCTTATCCTTACCTAGAGTGTTGAAGTGAAGAATCACAAATAAATAATGAAAAAACCAAATTGGAATATTTGTTGTTGTGGTTGAAGTAAGTTATATGTCAATTATATGAGTAATAAATTAAAAAAAGCTTCTTACTTCCTATTAGATGCTGGCCTTTTCCTTTGTGGAGCAAGTGTTTTTGCAAGTGGAAGTGATATAAATGCAGTTTGCAACAATAATAACTTAATAGCTACTGCAATAAGCTCTCAAGATTTTAAGGATTCACGTAACACTGACAGTATTAATGTCACAGGAGGTAATGGCTGGACAACTTTAATGTGGCCTGCAGCCTTTGGAGAAAAAGCAAGAGTAGAGTTTTTAGTAAAAAATAATGCAAATATTGCTTTTTTTGATAAAAAAAATAAAAGAACTGCTTTAGACTTGGCCGTAATATATGGTCAAGTAGAAATAGAAAAATACTTAATAGAGAAAAACGCACCCTTTATGAATGAAAACCTATATGGTACAACAGCTTTAGGCCATACATTAATATATGGAAAAGATGATGTGTCGAAGTATTTGGCAACAAATAAGTCTATCCTGAAGCTAAAAATAAAAAAGGAGCCTCAGTTTTAATCTATTATGTCACTATAGGGAGACAAAATGAAGTAAAGTATTTAATAGAGAGTGGGGGCTTATCTTGTAATTTAGAAATGAAGAGAATGAGACACCTCTAATGCTTGCAGCAAAATGGAGGTGGGAAAGAAGAGAATTTGTTAAGCTTTTAATAAGAAAGGGCGCAAAACAAAATGTTAGAAGCAACAACGAAGTTGTAATATATTTATAAAACAGGTTGAAAGAGCTTTTAAGAGAAGAATTAGAAAAGAGTTTTTAAGCTTAAATCCTCAATTTCAGCAAAGAGACAGTGAGGTTGATAGGGTTAAAGACACAGCCTCAGTCAACCTTAACAACATAGGTTTCACATTACTAGGAGCTTTGATCTCTATTTTGATTGTAGTTATCCGCAATAGTCTATCAGGAGATAAATATAGAATATAACTTGTAATTATAAAAGTTGATTATAACCTAAAAACAAGAACCTTAGTCTCCTTTTTATCAACTAATTTAGGGATTGTTTGGTAACAAAAAATTTCCCTATTTAATATACTCTTCGTTTATAAAGAATTCTTTTTTTGTATAAAATATTTATTTTGCTTACTTTTTTTGCTTGAATGTTTTTTTAAAACGTCTTAGGTAAGGTTCTAAAATAGTTTGTTTTTGATGCTCTTCTTTCAAGTTAAGAAGTTAAGCCCTCACTTTTAGTATAAGGTATTTTCACCTCGATACCTATGGTATATTTTTATATAGTAGTTTTTTATTTGCTTTTTTAGTTCGAAATGGTGCTGATACTTTTATTAAAAATTTATCTAATCAGAGGGCTTTAGATATGGCATCAGAAAGTGCTTATCCCAGTAAAAATGATGATGTTGTCAATTATTTATCTCAAGAAATCATTAAACGCACTACATAAAATGGAAAAGGAGCTCATTTGGCATATGAGGGATGGAGGTTATAGGTTGTTGTTTATTTTGAACTTGGCTTTCATCACAAAAAGAAGCACCTAGTCCTTAGGAAGTACCTTTTTTTGTAAACATAGTTTGAGGCTCTGTAAGAACGATGATTTTTAACATTAATTTATGATAAGTTATTAGGTTTGTTGCTTAATAAAAGTAGCTCTACCATCTCTTTTCTTAAAAACTCTTGCATTAGTGGTTGATCGCAACGTTATTTATGAAAATTTTGACCTATTGTACCAACTCAAGTTAGAAGTAATAATGGGCAACGCTCACATCATCAGAGAACCAAGGGTTTCTTTTAGGTTATATTTATGTAGTAGAGGGTATTTGCCACACCTAAAATGCCTCTTTAGTTCCTTAGTCTTCGTTTTTTTGCGTTAGCATTTGTTTACTTGTCATATCATATTTTGATAATAGCTAAAAAGTGTGTATCTTTGTGAAAAAGCTTAGCATAAGAATCAATAAATTATGAGACTACACAACAAAAAAAGTATTTTAGTTAAATCACTTTTTGTAGTAACAAGTGTATTCTTACACAGTGGATTAAATTGTACTACTAGTAACATGCACGGAGCAGAATCTGAAAATAGTACTGCAGAGATAGAACATGAAAGTATGATTCGTAATGCAGAAGAACCTGAAAATAATATTGCAGAGATAGAATTTGAAAGTATGATTCGTAATGCAGAAGAACATCAAAGTAATGAAGTAAAATTAAAGTTAATTATAGATAGCTTTTATAGAACCACTAATATATCGCCTTCTAATCATGTGCTTTTTGTAACAGAAAAACAAGTAGCAATAAAATCAGAATTGGAAAAAATAAACACTTTAAAACAACAAGATAATTCTATTCTTAATTGTAATATTGGAAGAGATAAAGTTAGTGTTTTAACTTATGCATTAACGCGACTTAATGTGAGTAATGAGTTAGTAAGGTATTTAATACAAAATGGTGCTAATGCTAATTATCATAATCCTAATGCTACTGGTGCATGCAATAGTAAAACTCCTTTATTGATAGCAATAGGAAAAAATAATTTAGAGATGGTAGATATTTTATTTCAAGAAAGAGCTCAACTTAGAGAGCATTACAGTATAAATGAAATTCAAAAAGCTTTCGATGCTGCAGTAAAAAAAAACAGCTACTTCTGCAATAGCAGTGAAATTATAAATTATTTAATTACTGTTAAAGAAAGCATGAAGAGTAATAATACTACAACTTATAAAAAAAGGCTACCTCAACGCAAGGATACTACAAAAAGGCTACCTCAATGCCGCAATGATAATCATAACAAAAAGCAATCTCAACTAAAGATTCATAATCAACTAAAGATTCCTAAAAAAATTAAAATAGATCCCAAAGGGATACCCGTTTTCAAAATTATAAATGATTTGTATTGTAATTTTAAAGAAAGAAAGTCTTTTAATGATAATGATAAAAGAAAAATCAATGACGAAGTTGAAAAATTAAAAAAATTAATCCGAGCCGATAGAAGTTTGGCTAATTGTATTGTTGGGCCAAATAAGATTAGTGTTTTAACCTTTGTAATATCGGCTCCTACCTTATATAATGGATCTAATAACCGTGCTGCTTTTCAAGTTCCAGTTGTTAATAATGTTAAATCCAAAAACCCTAACGATACTCTAACATCCAGCCCTCGAACACATTTACACGATGTGCTTCATAAAATAGCAGAATTTTTAGTAGAAGAAGGTGCTAATGTTAATTTTACAAACCCTAACTCTGTTCCAAGATACAAAAATCGAACGCCTTTAATGATAGCAGCTATGATTTTGGACTTAGAGATGGTCGATTTGTTATTTCGAAATGGTGCTCATGATTGGATAAAAGACTCCTATGGTAATACTGCTTTACACATTGCAAAAACTCACGCCAATAAAAATGATGATGTTGTCAATTACTTATCTAAAAAAATAGTTAGGCGCACTACAGTTGAAAGGGAAAATATTCTCATTAAAAATATGGAAAAAAAACGAACAGGGTTAGAAAATTATTATCTGGAGCAGATCAAATACACAGAGGATGATAATGATAAACTCAGAAAAAAAATGAGTGAACTCAGAAGTGATATTCAAAGTATCAATGAAGAAAAACTCGGTTTCAAAAATCAAAGGGACGAATTACAACAAAGACTTCCCCTACTTTTTGCTGAAAATGGCAGAGTCCAAACTAATAATAACACTCTCACAAGGAACAATAATTATCTCGGTCCTAGAAATGATGAGCTCGAAATTGAAAATTTCAATCTCATAAAAAGAAATAATTATCTCAAATGTATAGTGCTCAAAATTACTTTAGCAGCATTCGTTATTATTAGTGTTAGTGCAGCGTTTACCATAGCTCCTACAACCAGAAATAAAATTTCTAATATTATGCCTTCTATATCAGAAAATGCTCAAAACGAGTTATCAGAGCCAAACCAAGAAAATTTCAGGCAATTTGAAAAAATAAATGGTTTAATGAATGAAAAAAGTACTTTAGAGAGGGATTTGGAGTTTTGTGAAAATCAAAATAATGACTTATCTAACGATATTTTCAATATTACCAATATTAATTTTGGTTTAGAGAGATCTCTTGAAAGTTGCAATCAGGAATTAGTTTCTAGTGCTGACAATTATGTCAATATCGACGATAATCAATTATGTAATTGCCAACCCGAAATCCAAGTAAAACAATCAGATATTGATTCCTGTAAAGAAGAAGCCAATAGGTTAAATAAACATAATCAAATTTTAGCTGAAACCTTAAGATCTAAAAAAGAAGAAGTCAACAAAGAAAAAACCAAATTTGAATTGTGTAATACAGAATTAACAGACGAAAAGGAAAAAGTTAAAAATAAGCAAGCCACTATTGAATCTAAAGATTTTTTTTTAAAAAAGTGTTACGAAAAAAATGAAAATAATGCAATGCTATTAGCTACCTGTCTTAATAAAGACAATAAAGAAGTTGAATTGTGTAATACAGAATTAAGAGACGAAAAGGAAAAAGTTAGAAATAAACAAGCCACTATTAATTCTAATAAAGAAAAATTAGAAGAATTAGACCAATTAAAAAAACAAGCCAAATCACAGGGATTCTTAGCAAAGATATTAACTGCATGTTCATTCGTATTAGCATCTGCAGTATTTCTTAAAATCAAAAAAGATAATAAAAAAACAAACACTTTACTTAAAGAAAGTCAAAAAAAAGCGATCGCATCAGAAACCCTAATAGAATCATTGAGGAAAGATAATAAAAAAACAAACACTTTACTTAAAGAAAGTCAAAAAAAAGCGATCGCATCAGAAACCCAAATAGAATCATTGAAGAAAAAAGATAACAAAAACTTAAACACTAGTCTTAAAAAAAGTCAAAAAAAAGCGATCGCATCAGAAACCCAAAAAGAATCATTGAAGCAAGATAACAAAAACTTAAAGACTCGTCTTAAAGAAAATAAAGAAATGGTGACAGCAGCAAAAAACCAAAAAGAATCATTGAAGCAAGATGGCAAAAAATTATCCGCTAGTCTTAAAAAAAGTCAAAAAAAAGCGATCGCATCAGAAACCCAAAAAGAATCATTGAAGCAAGATAACAAAAACTTAAAGACTCGTCTTAAAAAAAGTAAAGACACCCAATCCAATAAGAAAAATTTGAATCTTACAAAAGGTAACAAAAAGCCTAAGATGAATATAATCTTTGTGGTAGTTATAGGGAGCATTATATTATCTCCAATCTTACTTTTTCTTTAATGGAGTATGCAAAGACAGCACAGTAGTACCATTTCTTAAAAAGAGTTAAACTGGCAGATAGAAATATATAAAACTTCAGTGATAATTATTGAGCATCATTTTTGTACGTTAGGTATTGGAAAACAAGAATAGTCTTCTTGCTATCAATTAATTTAGGGATTGTTAGGTAATAAAAAATCACCTATTGATATATTCTGCGTTTATAAAGAATATATTCCATTTGTATAAAATATTTATTTTACTTCCTTTTTATGCCTTAAATGTTTTTTAAAAACGTCTTAGGTGAGATTATAAAATAGTTTTTTTGTTTTTCTATTTCTCTACTACAACAATCATTGAGATAAACTATTTTTGCCACTGCGTGCGGTTTATTATAATTGTAGGGATAGTAGGTATTGTGTATTTAAGAATTTTATAAAGGTTTATTTGTAATAAAAAACCGCCCAGAGGTTTTAATAGGGAAAAGAAGGCTCTAATGAAAGAAACGATTGAAGTCTCGAGTAAAAAATTAAGGTGAGTTTTTTGTATTTGGTGGTAAAGGTAATCTCCTACATTTAATGGTTTCTAATAAGCACTATGGTAGCTTTGTGTAATTTTGTTAAACTAGCAGAAGAAAGTGGATTGTTTCCGTGGTGCAATAAAAAAATTTAACAATCCACTAAAAACGAAGTTGTGGGTTTGGATTTACAGGATTCTAGTTGTTAAAGAATCTAATGCACAAAGACCTTAAGTTGATGTATTGTCCTATGATACATAGGACAATACATGATTAGGTGAACTAAATAATGGATATTAATTAAAAATTTTATCAACAGTTAGAATTGCCCTAATTAAAAAATAGTATTAATTTTAACTTTTTAATATTTCTCTCAACATAAATATCACTCTTCAGTCATGGTATTGATAGAAGCATTAACCTTATTTTTGAAGTGAATAATAGTAAAAAGGGCTGAAGTAATTGCAACAGTTTTAGTAAATTCAGATGGTGCATTCGAGCTACAAAAATCACAAAAAACCTACACATCAATACTACGACAAGAGCCGAGTACATAAAGAAATAGTAAGTTAGGTAGATTAAGTTTGATTGATCGTTTTTGGCTATGATTTTTAAATATACTAGATCTGAGTAAACTCAACTTTGTTGCTATTTAGATAAAGAGAACGTATTAATGAAAATAAATAGATATCCTCCTATTTGTTTTATATAACAAAATATTTTCAAAACAACCTATATCATAAGCTTAACAAAATGGAGTAAAATTGTATAAAAGAGAGCATAAGCTGTCCTCAACCTCCTTTTTGCAAAATATCTATCTTAATAAGCTTTTTTGTCTCTCTACTGCAAGTATTTACATCTATTATTTTGTGTTTTGTGATGATAATTGTTTATCTTTGACGATTTAAAGATATAAATATATAATACATGATTATAAATAAAAATAAATCTCGAACCGTAAAGCTATCAATACTATTATCTATATTTATTACTTTAAGCAGTATACACTCATCCAGTATACACTCATCGTCAGTGCAAGAGGTCAAAAGTCATTTGCTTTCATCTATTAATCAATTGTGTTTTAATGGAAATTATAGCCCTGAACTATGTAAAGCAGTAAAAAGTTTCTTTGAGAAAACTAAAGAAGCACAAAGTACTGAGGAGTTAATAGATCTTACTAATAATTGCAAGGAGCACATTTCATCTAATATAAAGGCTAATAAAAGCTGGATAAGAAGCGGATTAGAAAAACTGGCTTCTCCATTTAAATTACTAAGTGCACGATTTATAGTAGGCGCAGAAATATTATTCGTAGCTGGAGCTTTCATAAAAGCCAACTATGATGAAGATATAACAAAAATACTCTCTTTTGCTAGAGACTCATTAGGATTAAAAGAAGCAGAAACAGTATTAATTAAATCACTTAATGTATTATTTTATGGTGATAGTGGTGTATATGATTATTTTTGCTACAAAAAATCAGGGGACATTTGCTATAAAGATCTTAATGAAAATCCCTCAGTACTTCTAATTAGAATCATATTATTTTTTTTGATTGGCTATTTTATTCAGATGAGTTTATCAACTTACAATAAAAAGAAGAAATTAGAGTTAAATAAGTTTATATCAAACTTAGAAAGAAAAATAAAACCATTCAAAGCAAAAAATCAAGCAAAAAATCAAGCAGAGTTAAACTCTGCAAAAAAAAATTTAGAAGCAAGTATTGGGCTTGGTGAGTTAGAAATAAATCAAACTACAACATTAAAAGAAGTCTTAAAAAAAGCGAAAATTACTATTGATGAAAAATCATTACTGATATCAAAAAAAGAAGCAGTAATAAAAAATTTAAAAAAAAGTAATAGTGATCTAGATAATCAGCTGAAAAAAAGAGATTTTAATAGAGCAAAAGAGACTAATGCGATAATACAAACAGAAATCGACGATTTAAAAAAAAAGAATAGTGATCTAGATAATCAGCTGAAAAAAAGAGATTTTAATAGAGCAAAAGAGACTAATGCGATAATACAAACAGCAACCAACGATTTTAAAAAAAAGAATAGTGATCTAAAAAAAAAGAATAGTGATCTAAAAAAAAAGCTATATGCATCTTGCTTTTTTCTATCAGTTGTATCAGTTGCTTTGGTAGCGATTGCTTATTATTTTTATAATGATTGTTTCTTTTTGTTAGAGGGGAAAAATGATTATCAAGAAAAAGATATTGACTTAGACGAGAATAAGTAAGCAAGAAATTGCTTCTTTTAAAGCCTCATGTAATCTCCATATAATTGTTTTATGTAACCATAATAAAGATTTGAGAAATACTAGAGACTACCCTCTTTTATGTGGAAGTTAAGTTACTCATAGCTTCTCCTTGGTAGTTAGTGATGTTATTACAAAGAATCCCTTTCCCACAACTCTTTGCATATAAAGTTTAGTATTAATTTTATTTTAAAAAGCATTAATAAAAATACAAGCATTCTTGTCCAATTCATCTCTACGTTCGCAATTAGTACATAAAGATAGTTGACTATTACGATTTTTGGGTTTTAGAGTGAAGTCAATTAGCATATTCTCAGGTTCTGGGATAAGTCAGCTTACCTTAAAGACAACTTTGTTTTTCCTCATAGGCATAATATGAACTTCTTATACTAACACCAACACCTTATACTCGTTTACTTAAGCTTTCTACATATCACTTTATTTTTTTTGTTTCTTTGTCTTTGGGTTCCCTCATTTGTTTGACATTTAAGTCTTGGAATAGGAGAACCTTTTTTAAGGTTATTATCAATATATTTTGGCTTGTTCGGTGACAAAAATTTTACTATTTTGAGATGCTTCTTTAAACCTACGACCTGACCTCAGGTTTATCTAACCTTAAGAGCTTAACAAAAGTAAATGCATTGTATTGCTGTTAAGCAGCATAAAATATGCTTTTTTTAAACTATTTTAAACCTTCTTTAATTTTAGTACTTATTTAAAGGATGGCAGTTTTTAGTAGTATTTTACTTACCTGCTCTTATACCAATACAGCAGGGTAGCCCTATGTAAAGTGATATTTGCCCTAGGGGTGTTGGAATTTTGATTTCAACTCCTATTGTTTTAAAAAATTTTGCTCCTGTTTTTTTTGCTATGTAGTAGAGCAAGTCGACAAATATTGAGAATTTAATGGATTCAACAAGCCAACGTAACTCTAATGTTGTGGATAGAAAGCTTCTAGATCCAGGTATGGAACAAAAACTAGATTCTTCTGGGACTCCGCGAAATGGGATTGTTTCTGGATTTAATAAAGCACAAAACTCTTTCTGAGGTTTTGTTTTTTGTTGATTTTGAACAAAATTGTAAAATGGTGTTTCCCATCCTCCTATGGTTATCCCAGAAGATAATGAGCCATAAATAAATAATGAGTGGCTTTTATCTACTTCAATTGTTTTATCTATGGTTACCTTGGTTTGTAATACTGGAGTATTAGTTTTTATTGGAAGAAATAGCTTGTTGTTAATTTTACATGTAATGTGTGAGTTTTGATCTTTGTTGTGCGGTTTATTTTCTATTACCCTGGAGTCATATTGCCAAAAAAAGTTAATTATGAATCTTTCAATTACACCAGAAAAATGTATAATATTATTAAAATTAAATGAACGCTTTTCTAAGGAGGCCTCCAGGGAGTATGAGGTTGGGTTTTGTAGTTCTTTACTTTCTATTATAATAGAACACCCTCTATGAGTTCCCCTCTTACCTAGTAATCTAGATTTTCCTTTAATACTTAATCTAAATGGTTTGTTTTTTATTAGTATATATGGTTCAACCCAGGAGATTGTACCTCTTGGGTACTTATTCCAAGTCAAAAATAAATCTCCTTCGACTTTTCTCATAAAATAAAGCGGAATAATGCCTTTCGTTATTTTGTATAGGGGTAAATGAGTTACACCACCAGAGATATGTAGAGTAGAGTTGCTTATCTGAGCTCCTGAGCTAAGAGTAAGTTTATTATTTAAGTAACAATCTACTACAATTCTTCCATTATTTTTTTTACTATTTTTAAAAGAGATGGAACCTTCCTTAAATAAATTTAATTCATAGAGTATTGACTCACATTTTTTTATTTGACTAGGACTAAATGGTGCTCCTTTTTCTAAGTTATGTTGTTTTAGTATATAAGATATTAGTTCAGAGTAATTATTTTTTTGTGAATGTATATTCACTTCTTCTATTAACTGTGGTGAGGCCTCCTCTATATAAATATCAATTTCTACTTTTTTATTTTCTAGCTTGGTTGTTACAATTTGTAAGTCTACATTTTTTTTAAAATCTTCCCAGTATAGGTTTGAGAGAATTTCTTTTTTCTCCATAATTTCATTTTCAAAAAAACTAAATGGATTATATACCATTCCAGTATGCAATCCTATAATTTGCTCTAATTCTTCTTTGGTATATAGTGAGTTCCCAATGAGGTTTATTTTACCAATATTGTAAATGCTACCTTTGGATACTTTGAAAAAAACTGAAACTTTATTTCCTTCTACTAACATTTTCTGTGATATGGAAACATCACCATATCCCAATGATTGATAGTGCATTTTTAGAACGTTTATATCTTCCTCTACCTTTGACTCAACAAATGGTGGAGGTGAAATGATAAGTCTTTTAAATGATCTGTTTAGCTGACTTATTAGATCTAAAAAATTTTTCGAGCTTTTATTTAACCAAATTCCACCACTACTGTATGGTAAAAAAGATAAGTAGGAGGGCTCTGTTTTGCTATCAACTTCCAGCTCTACTTTATTTAAGTAATACATAGTACCCCTATTAAGTATTATGTCAACAATAATACTTTCTTCATTTATCTTTTCTGCTTTAATTTTTAGCTCAATATCTAAGTAGCCTTTTTTTATAAAAAAATTAACTATTTGTTTTTTTAAAGAATCTAATCTAGAGTAGATAATATAAGTACCTACTTTAAAGTTTATAATATCTTTAGATATTTCATTGACTTCTTTCTCACTAAACCCATCCCAATTAATTTTTTCTAATTTCGGATTTTTTTGTAGTATAATAATTTCAAGATTAATAACATTTGTTTCTCCAGCCCTATTTGGAATAATAACAACGGCATATCCTTTTTTATATAGATTTTCTACTGCTTCCTTTAATTTTTTATCTTTAGGTAAAAGTATAGTTTGCCCAGAATGAAGTAATGATATTTCTTCTATTAATTTTTTTTCATCTTCAGATAAGCGATCATCATCTTTAATAGATATATTACCCAATATGTATAGTCCAGTAGGTAATGCAAAAGAGCTATTGGTTATTGTTGTAATCAAAAAACAAAAAGGCAGTACTTTTAACTTTCTGGTAGCATTTCTACTTAACTTTAAAAAAAAACTATATGGCTTTGTGTATATAGTGTTCATAAATAAGCGAAATATAATGTATGAGTTAATATTTATACATTATATAGTGTGCATTTAGTTCACATATTTTTTTTCAAAAAATTTAAATTAACACTTTTAAATGTAATAAATTCAAAACAAGAGCAATATTATATAAAAAAGGGCTTAATCTCGTTTGAAGTACTACGTTATCAATAAAGCATCTCCGTAAACAAAAAAGCGATAACCATTTTTTATAGCTTCTGGATATACTTTATTAGCAATAAAATTAAATCCTCCAAATCCAGCACTATTAATGTAGGGAAGAGATTTTGGTAGATAAAAATTAGTCAAAAGGCAATCTGCTACTTTAAGATTATAAGGAGGATATATAAATTTGCTTGTCCATCCATCTTCCACTGTACGAACTCCACCAATACTTGATATCGCAGATTCTATACACTGAAGAGTAGAAACATCTACAGCACAAACTTTTTTTCTATTTTTTTTTACTTTATTAATAATATCTGCATCCTGCTTTTTGATAATATATGGATCTGAAGATATCTTATATTTAGCCAAGTCTTCTCCTTCTAAAGTTGATAGGTTGCTATAGCTTGCATGAAGTGTTATTTCAGGAAGTAAAATTTCTTTAAGCTCTAATGTCTTTAATATAAGATTTGTAAAATGAAACCCTGCAACTGGAGGGACTACAGAACCTTCATATTTTGCAAATATAGTTTGATAACGTTCAAAGTCAATTTTTTCAGACACTCGATTAATTCCTACAGGAAGTGGAGGTGAGCCTATTCTATTAATTAATATTCTAAGATCTTCTGAACTACCATCAAAGTCAAACCTAATAGTTCTGCCACGAGAAGTAGTATTATCAACAACCTCTGCAATAAATGCATATTCTCCAAAGTAAAGCCTATTACCTACTCTTATTTTACGAGCTGGATTTATAATTGAATCCCATAAATGACGTTCTCTATTTAATTCTCGAAGCAGAAGAACATCCACATCAGCTCTTGTACGTATTTTGTTACCTTTAAGAAAATTTCTGCCTACTTTTGTATTATTCAGTACCAATGCATCACCTTTGTCAAAAAAATTTAAAATATCTCTAAATTTATGGTGCGTAATTTTTTCTGTCTTTCTGTCAGCTACCATCAACTTAGAATCGTCTCTATATTTTAGGGGATATTGAGCTATTAGTTCTTCTGGTAATTCAAATGCAAAACGAGATAGTTTCATAGTTATTATTGGAAAGAGAAAGTAAACGACTTATAAAGTCACAAAGATAGGTATAGATTGTTCAAAAATCAGCTTTATAGCAAATATAATGATGTGTTGGAATAATTTAACTAAATAAGTTAACTAAATCTAGTTTTTTTAACCCAATACAGATAAACAATGTAGTGAAATTAATTAAAATATTTAAAGCATATAACCAGAGATTATTTGAAACAATTGCTCTTATTTTTGTGTCTGCATTTGGTTATGTTGGGAATTTGTGTTACATTTGCAACAACATAATTTTTTACATCCATACCATCATGAATAAAACCCTCGAGAAAGATTCTATTGCTACTTACATTCTTCACTATTTCGGTTATGCGTTAGGTTGTATGTTTATGGTAAGTCCATCATACTCATCACTTCTCCAAAGCATTACCAAACATGATAATTTGCCAGATATATCAGAAGAAAAAATCCCAACAGAATTGACTGATACTGTTAGATTTTTAACTAATTTCTTTTTAGATGATAATAATATTACTTCAACATTACCTACATCTAAAAAAAATGAGTTTATAAGGCATGAAGGTATTGTTCGTTCTTTTATTGACTCTCATGATAAAACCTCTTTAAAGAAAAAGCATATTGCGCAAAATTTTATTATACCTATTATTGAATTTAGAAGGATCAAAGTTTTATTTAGATTAGCGAGTAAAGAAACTTTGAATGAAGAGCTAAATACCGTATTAGTAGAAGAAAAAATAAAATTTCTACACAATTCTTTTGACCAGATTATTCGTAAAAATATGGGGAAACAAATTACTTGTTTAATTAAAATGATAGAATTTATTCAAAGTTTTGATTATAGATTCAGTTATAAACAGGAAAAAGATAACAAATACTATTCTGAGATTTTTAAAAAAAGTGAAAAAAGAATTAAATCTTTAATAGAAAAAAGAGATAATCTAAAAACGAAATTTAATGACGCTAAGAAAGAAAATAATAACCTAGTAGATGAAGTTGAAAAACTAAACATAGAATTTACTAATACAAAATCTGAATATGAGAAGAAAATTAATGAACTAAACAGTAAAATCTCTCAATATCAAAATAGTGCAAAATCATACAACTTAGAACTTACAAGTAGAAAATCTGAATATGAGAAGAAAATTAATGAACTAAACTTAGAACTTACAAATAGAAGTTCTGAGGCTGAGAAAGAAAATAATAGCCTAAAAGAGAAAATAGCTCAACTTAAAAATGGATGTTTTGTTTTATTAGTATTTGTTATAGTTATAAGTAGTTTTAAAGCTATTTATTAATAAATTCTTTGTGAACAATTTATTTGAAGCATTTTGGTAGGATTTCTGAGCTAGATCTACTTGGACTCTTATTTTTTTTAAACTCTTATACAAAATATACAAATCTTTCATATAGAGCACCACTTTGTTCTGCTTTGATATTCTTTCCTTTCAAAGATGAGAAACTGTAGACATGGTAGATTAGATGGGGCTGGTAATAATAACATTTTGTTTATATGCAAAACTACTATCTCATTGTATAGCCACACTAAATGCAACCCTCTAATATATAATTATTACAAACTAGAGCCCTCCTAACTTATAGATGTTATAGTTTTTATTATGAAGGTCTTTTACGTGGCTTTTTAGGAGATTTAAATGTTTTTTTACAGCTTCTACTCATCACTTTTTTAACTGGCATGAAAGTATTTCTCATAATTAATAAGATTTAATTTGGAATCAATAATTATATTTCTACCTTTATGTAAGTCTTATTATATATATCAAGCTGTAGTATTTTTCCTACATCAGTGTTAAAAGATGGTTGCCTACGATACTCTATACCTTCAATAAGACATGCATTTTCTATTATGGACTCTTGTTATCTCATAGAATAGCGCAAGTTAAGTTATTAGCATTCTTGAAAGTTCTCCCTTATATTTTCTGCATTAGTAAAGAGAGACTTTCCTTTGTTTTCAATATTGTTTTACTTGCTTTTTTTGCCTTGTAAGTTTTTTTGAAAACACCTTAGTTGAGGTTCTAAAATAGTTTTATTTTTTTTCTTCCCTACTAAGGTCGAATGAGCCTTCACTCTTTAGATCACTGGATGGATATTTTTACCTCATCACTCTACCCTAGAGTATATTTTTATAAATAATCTTTTCCCTGCTTCTTAAGATAAGGGAGTTGTTGTTTCTTAGTAGGTTGTTGTTTGTATTGAGTTTGACTTGAATAAGAAAAGGAAACTTTAACTTTAAAGTACCTTTTCTTTATGTAAATAGAGCTTGATCTCACCAGAGCGATGATTTTTAACACTTACTTATCATATATTGACAGTTTAATAAAAAGTCGCATTACCACCATATTTGCCTTTAATAACCGAAAAATAGGTGCCAAAGTTAAATGAATGATTGCTAAGTCATCTTTTATTTTGTTATTGGGTGAGGACAACTTTTTTTTAAAAAATTTTGGTATGTGTCATACCACTTATAAATGGAATTCCTTGGCAAAAATTCTTGGAACATCAATCAACCAAGCTGTTTCTTCTTTTTTTTATATTGGTAGTATGTTTGAAGAAAAGCAGGATATTTACCTTACGAAAGATAAAATACATCTCACTTTTCATCTATATTTTTTGTATTACAGCTATAGGGAACTTCTACTCCATTCAAAGGATTAATATTTTTTTTGTCATGGGTGGGTTAAGCTTTTAAGCGAATTCCCCCCTCAATATATCGTAGATATAGCACCTCCCTACAATTAAAACAAGTACTGCTACTATGGATAGCAACTATAATTTGAGATATGACAGATATTGTATTTTTAAGAATTTTGTACACCTAATTTTTGTAACAAAATACCTCCCAATGGTTCTTACTAAATAAAAGAAGGCTAAAATGAAAGAACACCTTGAAGTCTTGAGTAAAAAATGAAAAGAGTTCTTTTATAGTTTGGAGGTGAACACAACCACATACATTTAATGGTTTCTATACCTCCTAGGGTAGCTTTATGTAACTTTATTGGACGCTTGAAGTAGAATAAATGCTTACATAAGGTTAGGAGTCAAATAAAAGCGAAGTTATTGAGTTACCATTATAGTAAAATAAATTAAAAGATATCAACACATACTGCATGCGATTATTTGAAGTAATTACTATTTTTTACTCCGTATTTGATTGTCTTGGAAATACATGTACGATGTTTCACAATATTTTATGAAACTAATTAACAAGAAATACAAAAAAATTCTCTCAATTCCATCTTTTCACTATTTTTTTGATGTATTATCTTGTTTATTTTTAGTGAGATCTTCCTATTCAACCCTTGTTTCTAAATACCGTGAACTTGAGCCTTTGGAGCAAGTACTCGATGAGATCGAACAAATTAAGAAATTTATAGGGCATTTTAATTCATTTCTAAAGACAAAAAAGGAACAGCTATTATCTCAAGAAAAGCAAATTCAGTCTCTAACCAAAGAAGCTCTCCATTTTGAGTCTTTAAAAGAAAACAGAGCTAAAACTATAGAAGAAAAAAAATCCTAAATGAAGAAAAAACGAAGCTAGAAACTAGCTTTAATACCCTTATTACTAAGATAGAGACTTTATCCTCAAAAATTTCTGAAAATAAAAAAGCAACTAATAAACTAAAAGAACAATTATTACAACTTGAAAAACAACAAGAAACTAAAACTTTGGAGCTTAATAATATTAAGCTCAGAAGCTTCTCTAAGTAAGAAAGGAAATAGTGATCTAAAAGAATAATTACAATAATATCAAAATGTGTATTTTATTTTATTGATATTTACAATAGTTAAATTTACTACAAGAGTCTATAATAATAAGCAGTTTAAAGCTATTTATTATAAATACTTTTTTTTATTTTAATATTGTTACAACTAAGTTTTATAGGAATATTCTATTTTTTTTGTCTATTTTTTTTCAAAAATAGGATTACATGACTTAGCGTTTTGGCTGTTGGGATTTTGTATAGCATGGTGAGGTTGAGAAGTTTTGCAGACTCTATTCTTTGGCGCTAACTTATGCCTTTGCTGCTGGGGAATAAACTATTTTTTTTTGTGCATTTCACTACACACAAAGTCACACACTTAAAATTAGGTGTATCCAAAGAATATTATAAAGACTACCTTCTGGTAATGTACTTAGTGTGTTTACTCTTCACTTAATCGAAGGCTAATTAATAGAAGAGCGAAGCATGCCTTATAAGTAGAACCTTAATAATATCAAGCAGTGCTATTCCTTTACATGATAATATTAAGTGGTATTTTTAGGAATAATATAGAGAAATAAAACTTTTGTTAAGTGACTGTGATATCTTTGCAATAGTAATAATGCTCGCTACTCTTGGGTTAAAGTGTTGCTAGTTTTTTAAAAATCTTTATGCATTATGATACCTAAACTAACAGTTTGGTTAGCTTTTATTGTTTTTATGGTTAATTTTTTTATCTCATAAAATCCCCCATAGTAATTGTCCACAATAAAGAATAGCTGTGTATATAATAAAGATTACATACATATATATATTCCACTCAAAAGTTTTATATTCTAGGGATTCCATTTTAATATTACTGGCTGCATATATAATTTTTGGGCTAAAAATACTCGTTGCCACAGTACTAAAAATTAATAATACTAAAGGCCAAACTAGATAGATTATAGGAAGTGATGCCCACTTGCTTAACCATTCTAATTTTCTAAAAAAATAATATGCCATGAAAGAATTTATAAATGGTAAAACAATTGCCATTAGAATGGTATACATTGTACTACATACAACTAAGGGCTTAAACATAATCGAATAAACTATAGATGTAATTATAGTATAGATAAAAGTTTTCGTAAGGCTATTAAAAATTTCAGTTTTATAAAATGGCTTTTTTTCTATGTTTTGAACCGCTTGATTATCTAAGTGCTGCTCATCTTTGATCTCTACATAACTTTCATCAATTCTCTGATAATCTACTGTCGTTGACTCTAAAAATGAAATTGACAGAATCAAGTATAAAGCTAGTTCTATTTTTTTCTTATTCATAGGACGGTACATTTTACTCAGTATACAAATAATAAAGCTATTTGAAGAATCTGAGGCTACTACCTTTCCAAGTTTCTAAGCTTAGAACCTATATATATGCAATTAAAGGTGATTACCCATATTGTATATGTACACACTAATAGTTTACTAGGCCAATTAAATTAGTATTTTAGGGGTTTCTTTTCTAAAATAAGGTTTATTGGGATTAGCATTTAGGCTGTTGGGTTTTGGTTTCGCAAGATGAGGTTAATGGATTTTGCGGATTGTCTTCTTTAAGTTGACTTATGTCTTGATTGCTGTGAGGATAGTTTAATTTTTTTGTTGTTGGAACTCCAAGCTCCTTAATACGTGTTGTGCGCTTGATTAAGTTTCCTCTTCCTGTGAACAATTTATTTGAAGCATTTTGGTAGGATTTCTGAGCTAGATCTATTTGTACACCTATTTTTTTTAAATCTTCTACAAAAGAGACAAATTTATCATATAGAGCACCACTTTGTTTAGCAATTTCTACAGCATACCTATTTTGATATTCTTCCTTCCATAGATGAGAGACCGTACGCAAAGTAGCTAGTAGGGTAGATGGACTAGCAATAATTACACCTTGTTTATACGCAAAATCTAGCAGTGAGCTATCTCCCTGTATAGCCACACTAAATGCGGACTCTAATGGTATAAATAATATTACAAAGTCAATTCCTCCTAGCTTGTAGATGGTTGTATAGTTTTTATCATGAAGGTTTTTTATGTGGCGTTTTAGAGCACTTAAATGGTTTTTTATAGCTTCTTGCTCATCACTTTTTTCACTGGCATGAAAATATTTTTCATACTCAATAAGATTTAGTTTGGAATCAATAATTATATTTTTACCCTTAGGTAAGTCTATTATTACATCAGGCTGTAGTCTTTTCCCTCCCTCTGTGTTAAAAGATGGTTGCCTACGATACTCTCTGCCCTCAACAAGACCTGCATTTTCTAATACATTTTCTAATATGAACTCTCCCCAATTTCCCTGCTTCTTGTTATCTCCTCGAATAGCACGAGTCAAGTTATTAGCATCTTGGCTTATCTTTTGATTTACCTGATATATCTGCTTAAGTTCAGTTTGCAGAGCTACCTTATGATCTCTGGTTTCACGATGATTGCGTACTACTTCTTGCTTAAAACTATTGATATTCATAGAGAGAGGTTGTAAAATTTTCTCCAATGCCTCTTTATTCATGCGTGTAAAACGATCTCCTTTTTCTTCAAGAACTTGATTTGCTAGTTTTTGAAACTGCAGAGAAAGTTTTTCCTCATTTGAAACTAGTTTATTACGTTCTTGGTGGAGGTGGAGTTGGAGACCCTCGTTGAGGGTCTCCAACTCCACCACTCTACTTCTAAGCTTTGTTAACTCTGCTTCTATTTCTTTTTTTTGGGAATTTGAGTTTTCTAACTCACCTTGCACTCGATTAATTTCTTTTTCTTGCATGGTTAATTTACCTTTAACTATCCCAAGATAGCATAGTAGGATAGAAATTGGTATTATTGATATAAGTGTTAAAATTATGTTGTACATAATGGAATCGGTTCTATAGGCTATTAATGTAGTTTGTTGAATTAATCCAAATATAATTGCTTTTTATTAGTTGTGAATATAAAAAGTTTATTGTATTAGAAAGAATATTCTTAGCTTACTACAGCATAAATCTAATAGAATTGTTATTATAAGTCGTTGCTCTCTCTCAAAATTTTTACTTTTTATGGAAGAACTATATTTTTGACTCTTTTAAAAACATATTTTCTTAGCCTTAGAATTTTTTTATATCAATAAAGTACTTCTATTCTACCAACCACCTTAAATAATAATCCTTACTCTCAAATAGCTTGTTTGCCTTGGGTTGTTTTAGATGGCTCTTACTATATTTTTATACCAATTTAATTTTTTTGAATGAATAAATATGATCCAACCACAATAAACACACATAAGAATGTAATAAAGCACTATTGATTATATCTTGCTATATACGAGAGTATGGTTAGATTTACTATCTCTTTAGTTATAAGTACCACTTGAAGTGAATGTAATTAAGAACAAATATACTACTATTTTTGGGTTTTGTCTTGTCTTTGAACAGTACAAGTAAAATTAATGCAACTCTTTATTATAGTCCTATAGTAAAATTAATAAACTTTAAGAAGTTGCAACATAAAACAGAAATAGAGTAAAGTTAGTATTGTAAAACTTATCTTATTGAAAGAATAAAAGAGATCTATATAAATTGTTCTAGTTCATTTTTAGAAAATCATAAAATGTTAGGATTAAAGAATTCATTAGAAATAAAAGTGTATTAAAATGAGAGTAAAAAAGGAGATATAAAATACAAAGTAAATACAAAAATAGTAATTTTTGATAAATGATATTTAGACTATTTAGTACTTAAAAGTATAAAAAACAGATTAAAGGAAATGAATATTACTCATAAATATCATGTTGAGATAGAGTTCCAGTCAGGTTCAAGTAAAGAAGATAGAAAAATATTAGTCAGCTTGACTAATAAAAGAAGAAGTACAATAAAGATGAAAAATATAAGATAATAAGCATAAAGAAAATAACTGTAAACTCATTAAATCATTTTTTGGATATATAGAGAATCTCCACAAAAAATACAACCCTACTGTGCGTGAAATGAACAGAGCTAAAACTAGAGTAATAATAGTACAATCTTTATTCTTTATAGCTGTAGTTTCATCTGATGGCAACTATTCTTAAAATAATTATTATGATTTACTTTAGGAAAGTAAATTCTGACTACCAAGATCTAACCTAATATTATTAGATATATTTAAAATTAAGTTAATAGAAATGTGAAGTTTATATTTTCTAGACCTATGTTTGAAGCTAATAAAATAAGAATAGTTAGTTTTTCATAATACTAATTTATTATAAACTATACCGATATGTTTAAGTCTTTTAATATAAACGGTTAAAATATTCCCCATAATATATGTTTAAATGTAGAATTTGTTTTTTGTTATGGTGAAAAATGTGTATATTTGTCATATTGAATATAGATAATATTAATAATCTTGCGTAATATTTTATTTCTTATTAGATGTAAGAAGTATTATGGGCGGTATGGAGAAGTAAATCATAACTAAAATTTAATTATAATACTTTGTGTTACTGTTAATAATATTGAACGAGTGATGAGATATAGGAGTTATTGATATTAAGTTATTGTCTTAATGGTTAAATATTTCACTTTAGTGTGTATGGCTTTAAGATTTTTTTAGATGTTAATTATATTAATATCTAAAGTTATATAACTTATTTATTAAAACTTATAGAAGGTATTAGTTGCACTGTTTTTATGATATTGTATGTATATGAATTTTTATATCATATACGTCGCCTATCTTGACATTTATTAACAATTAACAACAGTAATTAAACAAATAGTATGAGAAATTATTATTCAGGTAGTAAAAAAAACTACAACAGTGAAACTCACAATAACAGATTCCGTAATAGAGGAAGCAGAAAATTTGCTAGTAAAAGAGGACGAAAGGTAAGTAGACTTGATGAAAGTGTATTTATTAAAAAAGCAGTACCTTTTGAGGAAACAATATATGAGGCATCTTGCCTTATTAAGGATCTTCCTATCAATGAGCAATTAAAGGAAAATCTTATAAAAAAAGGTTACAATTCACCAACTGAAATCCAAGACAAAACTATCAATGATTTGCTCCTAGGAAAGAACTTATTAGGGCTTGCTCAAACTGGAACAGGTAAAACAGGTGCATTTTTAATTCCATCTATAAATAATCTTATATCTAAAAAAGCTGGGTTTCAAATATTAGTTGTTGCGCCAACAAGGGAATTGGCTATGCAGGTAAATCAAGAGTTTAAAAGCATTACAAAAGGCCTTAGACTTTATAGTTCATGCTTTATAGGAGGCACAAGTGTTAGAAGAGACATTCAAGTATTAGGTAGACCCAGCCATGTAGTTATAGGTACACCAGGAAGGCTGATGGATTTATGCAAGCAAGGTGCTTTGGATTTTTCAGCTTTTTCTACTCTCATATTGGATGAATTTGATAGATTATGTGATATGGGATTTTCTGATGATATAACAGAGATGGTTAGCTCTATGGCAAATAGAAAACAAACAATCCTTTTTTCAGCAACTGAAGATAAAAAGCAAAGAAGTTTTATTGATAAGCTAGTTAAAAATCCTGTTGAAGTACGTGTTAGCAGTGGTAAAAATACTGGTGACCATATAGAACAAGATATTATTAGAGTGCAACATGGTGAAAAAAAAATGGACGTTCTTATTAATATGATAAAAAGTGATTCTTTTAACAAAGTACTTGTTTTTGCTGAAACAAAGAGGATGGTTTCAAATATATGCAGAGACCTTAATAGGGCAAATATTAAAGCTGATGAGATACATGGTGATAAGTCTCAAAATTATAGAATGAGAGCTCTTAGATCATTTAGAAATGATAGAATAAAAGTTCTTGTAGCAACTGATGTTGCAGCAAGAGGGCTAGACATTTCTGGTGTTACAGAAGTTGTTAATTACCAAAGGCCTACCGATCTAGATAGCTATATCCACCGTATCGGGAGAACTGGTAGAGCAGGTAAAAGCGGTAAGGCGTTTACTTTTGTTGATTAGATAGATTCTGGGATTTATTATTTATCTAGAGGTGCTTTATAGTATTTATTACTACCTATAATATCTGATAAATTTTAGCGAGCAATTTATAAGTCTTAATATACATACTATTTTTTAGGATAATTTTTCTTGTGTATTTAGTCAATATTTTAATTATGCTCGAAGACTTGATGTTCTTTGCAATACTAAGGATAAATGGGGCAATAAATAGTATATATTGTAACGACAAAGAACTAATAAGCTATGAAAGGGAGGAAAAAATAATTAATGACTACTAATCAAAGAAAGAAAAGGGGGAAATAGATTTAAGCTATATAGAAAATCATTACAGATTTTCAAATGAACACTTATTAATGCTTCTCAATGATAGAGAAGCTCAAAAAAGAAGTGTTGCTGCTAGAATTTTAGGAGAACGAAAATTTAGAGAATCAATTACCTTTTTAATTTTGAGATTAAGCAAAGAAAAATCGCTATATACCAAAATTGAAACTTCTGAGGCTCTAGTAAAATTTGGAACTCATGCTATTAGTGAGCTTATAGGTTATATTGGGAAAGTTGGAAAAAATCAACATAAAAAGTTGCCTGAAGATATTTTTATTAAGAAAAACTATCCCTTACCTAGAGATATTATTATTAGAACGATTATAAAAATGGGTAATAGTACATTTTATTATCTTAAACCTTTTTTAATAAGTAAATCCCCAAGCTTTTTGTCAGAAGTAGTTGACGCTATTGGATATATCACTTTCTATACTAAAGATTATAGCTTATTGAATGACCTTTTGATACTTTTTGATTTTAGTGAAGGGTTAGAAGTGCTACGTTGGAAAATAATTAGGGCATTTCAAAGTTTTCCAAATGAAAAAGTAGTCAATAGATTAGAAGTAATATTTAGAAAAAGTTCTATTCCTGCCCATAGATGGGAAGCAGTTAGAAGTTTGGCTCAAATTAATAATAAAAAAACAAAAGCTTTAATTAAGGAAGCTTTATTAGATTCTAATCCCATTGTTGCAAAAATGGCTAAACAAACTTTAAGTTGGAATATTAACCGCAAAAACTGTTAGGAAGCTGCTTTAACTATGCTACAAAATTTACATTTATGTAATACATCTAACCAAATTTTATAGAGCCTTACATACAAGCTGAAGTTCTGTTGCCTATATTTTTAGATATTATTGTAATGGAACTTCTATGATTTTTGTGTTTTCCCTAGACTGAACTCTTTATCATTTATACGAAGTTTATTCGCTTTTATAAAAATATTCAACCTAGAAAGTTCCATCACAGTATTAAAGTCACCCTTTTTATTTATGTACTTATTATCCAACATATTTTTTGATATTAACTTAAAAAAATAACCTTCTGGCAAATCTTCTTTTTAGTTTCGTTGAAATAGTGCTTAATACATACTTTTATAGCTATAAAAGAGCTGTTAGGTTTATTTTGAATAAACATTATTTTTTATCTCACCTGGAGCTGTAGATGAAAAGATTTAATCAAAGATTCTTCCAATGAGAATTGTCTTTTTGAAATACCATAAGATAGCACTATAGGGAACTATAGGAGAGGAATTTTATAGGCTTTTCTTTTTTTCATATCAATAAACACTCTTTTCAAGAATGCTTATTACTGCCTATTAATATCAATGTTTTAGAGGATAAGACAACTATTTTTAAAAGTTGCTTAAGTATGGTTCTTTTTACTAAAGATATACCTAGCATATTAACATCACGAAATCAATTAGTGATGTCTTTGTAATAAAAAATACACCTCAATCTGTATATTAACAAAAATTACTATTAATTTAATACTATGAAATTAATTAAACAGATTGTTAATATGATTAAAAGAGCAATAACTTTTAAGAAAAACCCTATAGGTTTTTATTGCAAAACTGCACTTATTTTATCTATGCAAGTTAATTCTTGCTTGGCAACAAGTAGGGCATTAGATCCTAATACTTTTAGTCACTTGGAGATACTCCATAATGACAATAAAGTTTATAATCCTCATATAGTTAATAGTGGAGAAGAAGATGATTATAAAGCTTCTAAGATTAACAGCAACAACAATTCCAATACCAACAAAATGCTTAAGGAATTTAAAAAAATGCTACAAATACTAGAGAAGCCAACTTGTACTTTTACTATAAGTGATGTTCTTAAAAGCTCTAAGGTACAATCAAGTGTCTTAAAGAGAACAATAGCTATAAAAAAAGAGATGATAGCTATAGAGGAAGGAATTCTAGCTAGGAACAAAGAGATAGTAATTGGATGGAAAAAGCTAGCATCTGCATGGAAAGAAGAGGAAGTTGAGGAAAAAGAAATGATAATCGAAGTAAAAAACTTAATAGCTATAGAGCAAGGAACCCTAGAGGATACTCCAGGTATTAATAGCCTCTATGGCACATTTATATTAAATCATTTTGTATCACTTACAAAAAAAACACATGATACTTCGCCTGAAGTAATAAAAGAGATCCATAAACTGGAAGAAGATAATATAGCTGCAGTAAATAAAGTGATATCTCTAAGCGAAGAGCTAAAAAATCTAACATCATCATTAAAAGACCTATAGGTTTAGATATAACACAGATTTAGCAACATAACACTACCTATGATAACAAATTGATATTTATACTCGTAAATAAACTTGCCATTTTTAGAAAACTATAACTACTTGGTTGATTTATACCTATATCATATTAACTTGCTTCTACTACTTTAAATGTTGGTTGTATACTAACAAAAAGAAAGTTTTTTAAAGATTATTTCTTTTGCAATAATTCAGGACATCTCCTATTGATGCTATGTAGGACTTCATCTTATATATATTACCTTTACATATTTCTAAAGCCATTAAATAATGGCTAATATTAATTCACGTGATGCTAAATTAAAATTGCAACTTATAACCTCTCCTGCATCAGAAAGATCCTCAAGTATCTCATCTAGAGTTTCTCCAAAAATCATTTTTTTATTTTATTTAGTATACTTTTAGTGTCAAATATAAATGTTTTTTGATTTATATTGAAATGAGTAAGATTCATTATCTTTTCTTTTGTCCCTTCTGGGATTTTTCCATATTGATTAAAGTATTCCTGCCCATCACAGATTCTAAAATAAGCACAGCCTCTTCCTCCTGATCCCTTATTCATTAATCTTATTATAATTGGTTTTTTGCCAATAAGTTACAGTTATTCTATATCCTATTTCCAATTTACCTCCTAATTCATATGCTAGTTTTTGTTGATTTTAACAGACTATTTTAGGTTATACTTTTATACTCTACCTTTCCTAAACTTTTAAAATTATCAATTTTATTATTTTGATTAAACTTAGAGGTCATAATTGTGCTTCCATCAGCATTTGGTATACTTAAAATATAGTCATTCAGTGTATATATTTTAATCCCAAATGGCTCTTTTATCCCGTTAATATAGATTAGTTCTATTTTTTTTATTATGCCTCCGATTATATTATCAAAGTATTGAGAAGTGTTTACTTCATAATACTCATAAATAAACTGAGATTGCATGGTCGTTTCCATCCATCCTTTCATCCTTTTATCAAAAGTATGCCAATGGTAGATAACTTGAGGAACTTTAATTTTCTTTATTATTGGTAGCCAAATATCATTGACTTCTCTAGACAACTCATACATTTTATCTCCACTATCATCAAATAATATGCATAATCTTATGTCTATATCTGCAATATTTTCTTCTCCCTCTGGTGGCCATACTTTGAAAACAACTTTATTAATAGACAGGCCTATCCATCTCTTTAAAATATTATACATTTTTTACTAAGGTTGCTTTTTGAAACCAATTATTTGATGTTTTATTAATTATAGTAATGAACGTACCATCCTTTCTTGTAACTATCATTTTTCCTTCACATATATAGAATTTAGCACACTGAAAGCTCTCCCACCTTCCTATACGAGTTAATTTTGCATTATTAAACAATTTATTAATTTCTACTTTTAGTTGTGGCAATATTTTTTGTGCTTCTTGTGCTGATTTATGACTATACCCCAATATTTCCCGATGTTTTATCAAATGCCCTTTTGAGTTTTTTCCCCACCTCAAAGTTTTACTAATAGCTCCATTAACACAATTTGTTTTCTTGGGAGCTAGTACTGGCCTCAAGAGTGATGACTCTATGTTTGGATTTTTGGCTAGGAATTTTGCAAATTCAATTTTTGTCTCCAACTCGGTTGCTTTTCTTGATATTTTTGTTAATTCTATTATCTGCTCTACACTTGCTACTTCTTGTATTAGTAGGATATATCCCTTTCTTATTTTATCTAATGCTTCCTCTGATATCAATCCTGCTTTTAGAAACTCTGATTCTAATAGTGGGTTTTTTACTATAAACCTTGCAAGTTCTACTTTCTGCTCAATGCCCTTTGCTCCTCCTATTATTCTAGTTGCCTCTATTAGCTGCTCTGTATTTATTAATTTTTTTGATAATAAAGAATATAGCTTTTGGGTTTTGTATATGGCCTCCTCCGATATCATGCATGAACCTAAGAAGGCTGATTCTAGGTATGGGTTTTTGCCAAAGAAACGTCCAAGTGCTACTTTTTGCTCAAGCCCTTTTGTCTCTATTGCTATTTTTGTTAACTCTACTAGATGCTCTGGTTTTGCTCCTAGTTTGTATATTTCAGTTCCTAGCTCTGTGGCCTTGCCTGTTTTTCCTATTTTTCCAGATATTACTTCTTCTCCAAAAAGCCAAAGAATGACTTCCGTACCTATGTAACCCACCTTATGGAGCAGGGCAAGACTTTCTTTATTCTTTTTTTCTCCCCAAGCTTTTGGATCTTCTATATGTAGAGAATTTCTACACATTTTCTTTACTTCTATTTTTGAATTACTTTTATACCGATATTCTTCTGGGTTATTCCACTCATCCTTACATTCATCTATTACGTATTTTACTCCTTTTACAACTCCATACGCTACTTTTTTTGCTTTTTGTGTTATTTCTATTATTTTTTTGGTTCCTAGTTGCTGGTGCTCTACAAACTGCGAGAGGGCTTCACTTTGATAGGCTAATAGCTCATTTTCAGCTATTTTATATAGGTCAATACTGCTTAGTGATGGATTTTCTTTTGATGTTTTGTATACTCTACATATTACTTCTACTATCTGTTTTCTTAGTTTATGCTCTATTAGGCATTTTGCTACTAGAGCTTTGGACTCAAATTGAAACTTTACTACCGAAGATATATTTCCTACCACTGAGAATAGAAAATTCCCTAAGTCCCTACAACTCGACCAACTACCTTTTCCTACTGACGTAATATCCTCCATATCACTTGGTGGTGGTGGGGTGTTTTCTACCCCTAGTATTTGTCTTATCTGCTTGATGTTGTCATATGACTCATCTTCTATGCTTTTTAGCTTCTTTCTTTGATTGCTTTTTTCTTCTCTATCAAACTCACAATAATCAAAATAACTACAAGGAATAAGGCCTTTCCTTTCTTCTTGTGAAGAGGTTCGTATTTTTTCAAGTTTTTTGAGGTGGTAGTAGATTGATGCCTTATCTCCTTTTGTTAGTTTACTATTATTAATTAGGTCAATATATTTTTTGCTTTTTTGAAAATATTTTACGGACTCCTTTTCAATATCACTAATGCTATACCTATATTCTTCACCATCAAAGTATGAACTTATTATTCTTCTATTGATTTCTTCAAATGATTTAGGTGAAAAACTTTCTTTGATTTCTCTTATTGCTTTTTTTAATGACGCTGCTCTGCGACATATGTCTTCTAAGGCTATATGATTTTTTTCTTCTAAAGCTTTAACTACCCATTTCTTTAATTCCTCTGACTCTTTTTTTATGTATGACTCTTTTTCAGAATTGCCTAGTCTTTTGAGCTTGTTTTTGTACTCTGTATAAAGGTACTCTTTCCTAGTTTGCTCTATGTGTAACTTTAACTCTGGGAATACTTTTAAAAGATGAAATAGAGCATTTTCTTTTGTGCAAAAATCCTGCCTATGTTTTTTGCCTTCTTCATCTTTTATTATAAAGCTGTAGTAAGTTTCTCCCTGCTCTGTTTGTGTTTCTGCTATTATTCCTTGCTCTATTAAGGTTTGTGCTATGGTTGTGTAATCAGCTCCTCTGAATGCTCTTTGAAGCTCTTGCTCTCTACGTGCTTTTTCTTCTTCTATTAGCTTTTTGCTTAGCTTCTTTATGGCTTTTTTTGTTGCTCTTACTACAAAGTCATTTTCTACTGAGTTGGTTGCACTTATATAAGATGGTACTATATAGTCTACACCTATCATTGCCCCTGTTAGTAAGCTAGTAAATTCTCCAATATAGGCTGATACCCGTATACTCCTTCTTCTTTTGTAAAATTCTTGCTGAGGTGATAATTCAATTTTTTTAAGTTCATTACTTATTTCACGCTCATTTTGATTATTGTTAGTATTATTGTTGTTGTATCCATCTGCAAGCTCACTTACTACTTGACCTACTGCTGCTCCTGTTGCTCCTGCTAAAAAGGTTTTTGGGTAGCTTGTTTTTGATGGCTGTTTTGTTAGTGCTTTATACTGCTCTTTTGTTATTTTGCCTCTTTTGTATGCAGATTTTAATTCAAATTGATGTTGTTGCTCTGCTACAATTTTTTGACCTGTTGCCATTGTTCCTCCTAAGAAAAAATGTCCTGCTTTATGATAAAGATTTTTTTTGTTAAAAAAATCTTTTGATTGTTGTGTATTTGATTGATGGTCAATGGAAGGTTCAATTTTTCCCATTAACTCATTTTGTTCATCGAGTTCAACTTCCATACTATCACCTAACTTTTTTGCACCATATGCTCCTGCTCCTTTAATAACCCCATTAGCACATCGATAAGGTAGAGATCTTACTACACGCGATATGCGTTCTTCATATGGCTGATCTTTTCGCTCTTTCTCATCTGCTATTAAGTGCAGCGCTGACTCCTGACCTACATCTAATACAGTGCCTACTGCCTCACCTAGTAAGCTATGGGATACATGTTGGCCGAGTGTCGAGTTAATTTGCCCACTAGAAATACTAATCATAACTATTGGGATTAATGCATCTTTACATACAGCCAGGATACCATCTACACTACTTAGTTTTTTAGCTATTTTTTGAATATCTAGTCCATCTCTAATAATAGTATTTGCAGTTGTTATTCCTAGATCTTTTCCAATAGACCTAAAAATAGACTCTCCTACCCCACCTGCCTTCATACTTAGTTTTAAGGCTAAAGAGCCACATAGTGAGGCACTTATCTCTCCAGCGGCAATAGGAACTATTATATTTAAAGGATTTATTGCTTGAACTATTACATGCTTTATTAAGTCCTTAATGAGATTTACTTTTTTTATTTGGACTTTCTCTACTTCTTTTTTATGCTCTTTTTCAAATTTATTAAATCTACCTATTAGGATACTTAGTTTATTAATCAATTCTTTTTGATCTACTATTTCTTGACCATCACTTTCTATAGTGTTCTGAGTGCTGTGAGAACCGTCGATGCCTTGCTCTTTTTGTGTTGGATTTATTAGTGAACCACATAGTTTACTTAACTGATCTAGTTGATTGATCAACTCTATTAGTTGATCTTCTTTTGATAGTTTATTATATTCTTCTTCTTCTTTCTTTGCTTTTAATCTCTTTTGTACTTTAATTTTTATACGCTCTTGCCATTTGAGAGCTTCAGCCTCATGCAGTTTATATTCTTCAAGCTCTTCCAACTCTTTAAGCACCTCCTCTAGATCTTTTATTATACTGCTTATTAATTTACATTCGTTCGATTCAGCGTAATGTAATATGCTTTTCAATTTTCTACACTCTTCTTCTATGTAGCCAGACATTATGTCTATTTTTTTTTGGGATAGCATACTGATATATTCTACTGTGGCTACTTCTTCTATAAACTTTGTAGATAGTGGCTTTAGTTCAGTGTTTTTTTGAGGTGCTAGACATTTAATTAGATTTATGCTAGTAAGCATACTTGCTAATGGGCTGCAGGTGCTACTAGCTTGTGTGGTTTGTAGTAGACCTAAAAAGATTAGAGATAACTTGCAACTTATATTTTTCATAATTAAGAACTGTAAATTATTTGCTTCTTTATGTTTTTTATAATAAATACCCAGCAAACATAATTAAAAAAATTCAGATAAAATGCTATAGATAAAAGATAGATATAATTATGCGTTTTTTATTATTATCATCCGACAAAAACCACTTTCTTGATATACTAAATATGATTCCTGCTATTTTTTAAAAAATATTATTTGAGGAATTTGGCAAAGAAGTGCCAAAGCTTATATGCTTACCATTAAAGCCGTAGCTCTTCTTTTATTAACTTCGAACTTTAATGATTAAAACCTATTTTATTTGCCAATTTGATAATCGAAGATTATCAAATTTTAGAAAGGATGCGATAAGCTTTGGGCTTCCTTTACAAAAATTAGGTTTAAAAGATCCACTTATAGATTGTTTATTTCTACCAAAAATAGTTGTACTAGTTGGCTAGACTTTTATTTTTTCGGGCTATATATATTTGTTGCGTTGCCTATTTTTTTATTCAAATTTTCTGGAAGCTTAGTTGTATAAGTTGTTTTTGAACTGTTAGTAAGGATACTGTTTTGGTTGGGGTTATTATTTATAGTTTTAATTCGCTTATTGTTATTTTTTTATATTTATTGTAGGTTTTATGAAAATTTGCTGTTAGATTTATAGTATTAAAAGAGGTTTCTTTTTTTTGCTGTTTATTTCTTAGTATTTAATTATTTTTCATATGTTTTATAAGGATTTGTTCTTGTTTTTTGCTTTGTTGCTTGTTCCTATGCGGGGTTGTTTGGCGACAAGTTTGCCTAATAATAATGGAAAGACTTCTCGGTCATCTGTTGCTGGAAAAAATAATGGTAAAAATTTAAATAGGGAGGATAATAATCAATCTATTAGGTGTGATGTGGCACAAAGATATAGAATGGATGAGGAGGCTTGGATGAGAGAACAGATTAGGCTTATAGAAGAGATAAAGCTAAGAGAGGCTAAAGGGGGAATGGTAAAAAAGAAAAATCAGATGGATTGTGATACAAGGGCAAGTATGCAGGTGCCCTCTAATTATTTAGTAGATAGAAGTAGAAAAAATAATAACAGTAATAGTAATAACTATAATAGTTGTGAGGACTATTCAATGCAGGAGAGGAAGCAGGAAAATACTACAACTATAGGTGAAGAGGATGTTGAGGATGATTGGATGAAGGAACAAATAAGACTCGTAGAGCAGATGAAGAAAAGAGACGAAAAGATAGTAGAAATGACGGCTAAGATGGCGGAAATGAATGAGAAGATTGAAGAAATGAGAGAGAGGGTAGTACAGAGCAATAATAGAAATGGTATAGCAGAAGAGTGCGAGGGATTGAATGGTAATAATAACAACTATGGTGACAATAATACTAGAGATTATAGTGATGGTGAGCCTGCTGAGTGTTATCAGCATCCACTTCCTGATGAAGAGGAGGTAGGTATGAAGAGTAATAATAACAATAGTACTCCAAAATATGTAGTAGATGGTGAGGGTAATCAAGAAACTACGACTTATTCTAATGAGTTGGTATATGAGATGATGCTTATAGAACAAAGTGAACGTCTTGAAGCTGAAAAAGCGGAATGGAGAAAGCAAAAAAAAATGGAGAGAGAAGAAGATAAAAATAGGGAAAATAGAAGAGAGTTAATAGCAGATGTAAAACTAGTTGCATTGAGAATAAACAAAATAAACAGTACTGATGTTTTTGTAGCTTGTGAAAGGGAGGTCAAAAAGTTTGAAAGTAAAGTAAGTGATTTTTTACAACAGAATGAATGCAAGATGCTTGAACTTGAAATGGAAAGGGTAAAAAATAGTATTATAGAAAAAAGGGTAAGGTATAATTCACAAGAGATAAAGGATAAATTTTGTGAAATGGTTTGTGGAGTGGTAACCATTTTAGAAAAAAATGAAATAAAAAATATTATTATAGATGTAGAGAATTTGAAGAAGGCTCCTAAACTATGTGAAGAAAAAATAGATAAGGAGATTGCGACAAGCTTAAAGTTGTATGTAAATAAATATGGTATTTCAGAAATGAGTATTGGCATACCTGATTTGGAGCTGGTTAAGTCAAATTATGGCCCTGATAGGGGGGAGCCTATTATGTTCTATTTGTTTTGGTTTGGTTTAAGATGGTCTATTGAAGTTTTAATAGATGCTGGAGTTAATTTGGAAATTGCAAGTAGGTGCGGGATATTTTATTATGCTGTTGCTTTAAGGTGGTATGATATGGCATATAGACTTATAGATGCTATGGCTGATATCAACTATAAAGGTTATAGGTTTAGGGGGTGTGCACCTATTCATCTTTGTGTTGGATTTTTAATTGAATTTAGTGAAAATAATTTCATAGGAATGCCTTTAGAAAAACGTTCTTTAACAATAAAAGGACTTGAAAAAATAATGCCAGAGATTGAGATGGTAGAGTTAGCAGATCGGCTTATAAAAGCTGGTGCTGATGTTAATTGTAAGATTTATGGTGATGAAGTTTATAGAGATGAACTTGATCTTTTTTCTGCTGGAGATACCGAGACATCCCTTTTTATTGCAAGATTTGAAAGACGATTCTGTGATCTGTTTTATGGAGATAGCCTCCTTCATATTGTAGCCAGATTAGGATTCACAAAAATGATCGACCGTCTTATTTGTGCTAATGCGGATATCTATTGTAAAAATAAAAAGGGCTATACCCCTTTTCATCTTGCAGTTGAAGTAGGAGCAATGGAGACAGTTGAACATTTTATTTTCTCCTGCAAGGTCGATATTAATTGTATGACTGGAGGGTCGTTACCGTGGGAAGCACCTCCAAATCGTAAGCTTTTTTATCCTACTGTTCCAGAGCATATTAGAATACTTAATATTTGTAACCTTACACCCCTTCATATTGCAATTCTACTCGGAAAAATGAAAGTAGTCAGCCGTCTTATAAAAGCTAGGGCTGATGTTAATTGTCGAACCGAATCGCAGCATATAAAAGGTTTTAATGGATATACACCCCTTCATCTTGTAGCTAAATTCGGAGAAGTAGAATTAGCTGATCTCCTTATTTTACACAATGCAATTGTTAATATTAGAGATTCATCTAGTAATACAGCTCTTCATTTTGCTGCTAAAAGAAGCAGTGTCGAAATAGTTGATCGTCTTCTTTTGTGTAAAGAAATTATGGAACATATTGACTCTAGAAATGAATATGGTTTTACAGCTCTTCATGTTGCTACTAAAAGCGGAAGTGTCGAAATAGTTGATCGTCTTCTTACTTTTGGGGCAAATGTTAATTGTGTGGTTCAACCAGAAGAAGTATTCATAGAGTTTTGTAAAAAGCACTTTAAAAGCTCGCCCAATGAAGAAGGGTTTACGCCACTTCATTTTGCCGCTTCAATGAGTGGAAAAGAAGAATTAATAGATCGCCTTATTTTGAGTGAAGCCAATGTTAATTCTAGAGACAAATTAAACGATACACCCCTTCATATTGCAGTTATATACGAGGAAGTAGAAGTAGCTAAAAGGCTCATACATGCTGGAGCAAAAGTCAATGCTTTAAATAAAGCAGGTCGTAGCCCTCTTGATTTTTTAGAAAAAAAATATTATCTTGATGTTGATGAGGAGCTTGGAAAGATGAAAAAACTACTTATAGATGCTGGTGCTAAACCAAATGGAAGTGGATGTGTTGTGCAATAAAAATTGTTTATAAATGCTCAAATTATAAATAACCCAGAAGAACGATAAATTACCTCGTGAAAATATTAAGTCCTATTATACAGTTATCTACTATTTATCCAATTCGGCAATATACTTTTGTAAGAGTAAGGTAAAAAAGGAAACATTGTTAAATGAATATTTTGATACTGTATTTGAGGACTTGAAAACAATGATATATGTATAGTCTTTTTTTGTATTGGTAAGAAATAGAAAATTAATAACAAAAAAATGTGTTTATGTAACACTCCACAAATGACCTATCGTAGCAATGTCTTTGGTTATAGGTGAATTTTATCTTAGAGATTAATCTCAATTTTCTACTCTAACTGGATTTATATTTTTCATATTATATATATCGTATTCCAAAATGTGGCTATGTAATCATTTAAAGGAAATAACGGCATTAATATATTGATATTATATGTAGCGTAAGAAGATTTAGCTTGATAAAAACTTTCCCCTACTGAACCTCAATAAAAATCTTTAAGGCAATAGAGCTTATTATTTTATCTTATTTTTTAAGTATGTTATACAAGAATAATTATCTGCTCTTATTCCTAAAATACTATTCATTTCTACTATTTTTGATTTATTTGCAGGGCTCGTGAAAAGTCGTATATAATAACTTAAAAATATTATTAAATAGTTTATCTGGCTTGGCTAGAAGATGTAATGTTATTTTAAAACTATCTATTATAAATTTTATAGGAGATTCAATCTGCCTAAAAATTTGGGGTTTTCTGTACTTATTCTTCATATCGTAGCTATAAAAATAAACGAGAATTATTTTACCTTTGTCATTTTCTCTATATTTGTGATATTTATTTTTGTGTGCTTCATTTATGCAGGTTCAGCTATTATGAAACAGTATTTATTCTTACTCCTGCTATATCCAATATCCAAGTAAAAGAAACTTTTATAAAGTTTATTAACTTTTTACTAAGAAAAAAACCCAGATTATACAAAACACAAATGGGGAACTCGAAGTCTATTAAAAGACAAAAATTGGTCTATATGAAATAATAGGGCTTAAATCCTTTGCCATTGTTTGTTACAGATAACATAAAGTAGTGACGGTTAGATATTTTTCTATATCTTATTTTTTTCTAGCTTTAGAAGTACCACTTTGCAACTAAAAAAATAATAGGAAAGCTGATAATTGTGCGTTATAAAAATATTATAAAAAGCTCTGAAAGTTTAATTGGTAGTTTTCTACTCAAAATCAAAGCACCTAATTCAGAAAGGTATATCAGCTGTGAGAGAGAAAGAACTCCGATAATAAATCTTGTAATTGGGCTAAGCTACCTTACTTACTAATATGCTAGGAATCATCATATCTGCAAATCCTATAAAAAGAGATTGAGCAACTATTTCGCTTTCTTTTATTGCAATAATTCTCATTAGTGGTGCAAAAGGTTTACCTAAAATAGTTAATAAAGGTGTATGTATTTATACGAAAAGGCTCAAAGTAGCTACAAACATTACAGTGTGGAGCAATCCCATTGTTAGCTCCAAGATATTTTTTGCCCCCTGTAAAATAAACTTTTTAAGGGATTGTTTTTCAAATTTTTTCAGTGCAGAAATCCATCATTGCTGTAAAAGTTTATAAAAAGGAATTTTTGATTCAATCTTTCTGGTAGATTTTCTACCGTAGATGTAATTATGTTTTTTTTAGATAAGGGATATATTTTAGGAATTATTAATGCACAAACAAGCCCAGAAAGACAATTTGCAGCATAGAAAATACCAAAATAATTTAACAATCTAATTTGGGTTAAAACTAGAAAACAGAAGCTAACTGAAACGGCAGAAAAAATATTTTAAATAAAATAAAAAAATTATAAAACTCTATAAACTCACATTTCTAAAGCCAAACAAAACCTAGAAGAGCAGATGCCTTAGCAAAAAAGGGTTTCTTTGTTCTATAGAAAAGAAGCTAGTCATCCAAAAGCTTATAGACTGCATCTAAGCACCTGTTTACAGCAGAGAATAAAAAATAAGATCCAGCCATATAATATCTATTTTAGAAAGTGTCTTGGATAAAAACTCTAATAAAAAAATTATATTTACCCCCAATCACAGATTCAATACAAAATAAACCATACTACATAATAAAAAATGAAAAATGAAAAAAATTCTTTTTAAAAAAGTTATCCGCGACAAACTCTATCAAAAATTTTTAGAAGAAAATGTCAAAGTAGATAAGATCAATCTAGACAACGCATCAAAAAAACAAAAATTAAAAGAAAAACTCATTGAAGAAGTACAAGAAGTTATAGAGGCTACTACCAAACAAGAGCTAACAGAAGAATTGGCAGATCTGCTAGAAGTTATTTATACAATAGCACAAAAAAGTGGTATTTCTAAACAAGAGCTTGCATCCGCACAAAAAGAAAAAAGAGAACAAAAGGGTGGATTTCAAGAATGTATCTACATAGAATCTATCACCATTTCTGAACATCATACAAAGCTAAACTATTTTTTAAGCAGGCCAAAAAAATACCCTCAACTATAATAGGTAATAGTCTCTTAGTGGATTTAGAATATAGTTAAATAATTTGCCTGACATTTATTAGCAGGCACTCAATAGCAAAAAGAACAACCAAACGTTCTTCTAGTAGCCTTAGGTCTTTATGCTATAGTTTCTAGTTGTGTCAACGGATTTATTGATGAAAAGGTAATATATGGAGCTAATAAAACAGTAATTTAAGCTAAAAAATAAAAAATTGTGTGTTTATTCTTTCTTTATATTTCCATATAAGAGTTTTTAGTTAGATTTGCTTGAATATTATCAAAAAAACATAATAAAACAAATAATCTTTAACCATAAATCATGAAAAATCTAGGAAGTAAACTATTGTTTCTACTTGTAAACATACAACCTACCCTACAAACCACACAATCAAGCATAATTGCTAAAAGCCAAACACCAAAAAAAACAGACGAGCTGGCCTATCACACAAGAGAAGAAACTCAATCAAAAAAAAGCGATAAAAACCCCTTTAATTCGCAGCAGCAGAGATTTAGCAAAATTCAGCAATCCCATAACAGGGAAGCAATGGAAATAAATAGGAAAAAAGAAAATAATAAGTCAGTAAAAAATCAAACCGAAGCCTCCTCTTTTAATATAATAGCTCCTATTGTAATTAAAATGATAGGTTCTGAGCTTGGTAATATTGTGGCATCAAAGCTAGAAATGAGGTTATCAGGAATAGGAGTTATAAGAAATATTTTATATAGACCTATTTTAAATTCTATATCAAAAAAAACCACCGATAGTCTACTTGCAAATGAATTCGACATTAAGGAAACAGTTAAAGAGTTGAGTAGCACAGATAACATATTAAATACCTCTAAGGAGGTACTACAAATATTAATAACAAATGGTATCTCCTCAGAAATAAACAATAACCAAAATAGCAACCATACAAAACAAACATTTCGTCAACGTGCAGAGTACAATATACTAGATGCAACTGTAGGTAGTGGGCTAGAAGTAGTTAAAGAATCCATAGCACACTTATTGGAAGATTCTCATGAGAAAAAGTCCCAACCATATAAAGAGAAATTATCACGTATAGCTAGGTCTTTTCCAGTTAGTTGTGCCAATGGACTGATTAATGCTGCAGGAGCATATGGAGCTAACAAGTTAGGGGAAATCAGAGAATTTGGACAAAAAAATAAAAGTGAATTAATAGAAAATAGTGAATCTTTCTCTGTGCAACAATCAAAAAACTATTTTTCAAAAAACAATATTCTTCACAAAGCAGGGCACTTTACATTAGGTGGTTTAGTGGCAGTGGGGCAAAAAACTCTATCAGACTCTCAAGAGCAAATTGAACTAAAAAGTGCATACAAAAGAGGTCTCTTCACAGAAGAGCAATATCAAGAAATAAAAAATCACCAATCGCAAACCAGCTACAAAAAAACTTTTTTAGCAGGAGCAACAGGAGCAGCAGTAGGTCAAGTTGTAAGTGAGTTTGTAGATGACTACAACAACAAAAACACAAATAGTAATAATTGCAATAAAATAAAACTATCCCCTCAACAAGAATTTAATAATAGAAAACAAAGCATACTCAGGTCGGCCAATATTGGTAAGCTTTCTAGCCTAGCAACTGGTTCTATGATTGGGAGTGATTATATAACATCTTCTTATAAAGGTGCTACTAATTCAATAGAAAATGACTTTCTACCAACAGCTAATTATAAGGCTCTAAAAAACCGTAATAAAAAACTAGAAAAACAAGCTAAAAAAAGGGTTGAGGCACAAAGAAAACAAGAGCTCGCCCGACAAGAAGAGGAAAAGAGCCGCCAAGAACAAAATCTTCAAAGAGCCTACAGAAGAGCTGACTACACAACCATTTCTCAACACTTAATATCACAAGGAATAATAAAAGAGTCACAAACATATCAAGGTGAGAAATACTTCAGTTTTATAACAACAGATAAAGAAGGCAAAAAATATAGACAGGATTTTCGCACAAAAGAAAAAGCCTTATTTCATTTTCTAAAAATAGACCCAGAATTAAAATTACACATAGACAAAACTAGAAAAGAATACCTTCACACGATTTACAAAAATAAACTAGAAATACTTAGTAAAAAAAGCAAAGAGGCTTATATGGCCTATCTCAAAGAAAAGGTAGAGCAATTAGAACAGAAATTTGAAAAAGCAAATAAAGAAAACAACGATATAAAAAAAGCAGACCTACATCTTAGAGCAGAGTCACTAAAAAAAGCAATAAAAGAGGGATTGTTGCCTTTATATCAAGCAGAGACCGATTTTAGTTTAAAATCAACCTATATTGATAGAGAATGTGAGTACAACATTACCGAGTTTGAAACCAAATCAACACAAATTATTAAAGAAACTCCTAAATATATTGAACAATATAATAGATCAAAGCTAAAAGAAGGTGATAAAATAGCCCTTTCATATCACCTCAAAAATCTTCACAAAACACGCAGTCAAGCAGCAATCCACAGGGAATCTTTGATTCCCTGTGGATACGAACAGGGTTATAATATTTATACAAAAGAAGAAATAGAGGAAAAACAAAATCAACGAAGAGAGTTAAAATCAATAGAAAACAAAGCCTACAGCAACATACAACAGATAAGAAATTTACTAGGAGTAGAGAACACCCCACCACCCCCAACCCTAACAGATAATTTCATAGAAATAGGCATAGGAGCAAAAGAAAACATAGTTGAGCTAGGTAAATTTTTCTATTCAGTAGCAGAATTCACTGCTAAAACAACAAAGCTTCAGATAGAAAATCAACCCTTAGTACAGATAGCAAAAGTAACTCACGACGTATACAACATAGTAAAAGAAAATCCCTCAATAAGTCATAGCGACCTACTTAAAATTGCCAAAAAAGAGCTCCTAAACTGCAAAAAACAAAGCATAGATAATATACAACAACATCAAGATCAAACAATAAAAAAACTACACACAGCGGCCGAAGGAATTATAAAAAACGTAAAATACTATATAGATGAATGCAGGAATGATTGGAAAAATCCAGAAGAAGCTCGCTATAAAAAACAATCTCAAGAAGCAATCAAACAACAATGTAGTCAGTCACTACATATAGAAGATCCAAAAGCCTGGGGAGAAAAAAACAATAAAAAAACCCTTGCCCAAAAACGTATGATAGGTTACATAGGTACAGAAGTAATACTTTGTGCTTTAGGAGAAGAACTAATACCTGGAGCAATAGCGGGCAAAGAAGCAAAAGCTACAGAGGAAGGTTGTTTGCTAGTAAAAAGAGCATTAAACTCAGAACAACTATCAGAGGTAGCAAGGGTAGCAAAAACCACAAAAAACCTTGAGGGGAAATCTGAAATCGCAAGATTACTTGTCAAAAAACCGCATCAAAAATCAGCTCTCTTAAAGACAGCAATAGTTCCTAAGAAATCAGTATCAAAAACCCAAAAGCTATCCAGGGTACTAGTTGAAGCTGAACAAGTAAGTATAACTGGGACTATTAAAGTCTCAAAAATATCTAGTAAAACTATAAAAGTAGAAAAACTTAGTGAGTCAGCTTATGAAATAGCAAAAAGGGGAGGTAGGCACTCTGGACAATATAACCTATATAAAAATAAACCACTTAAACAATTAAATAAAGCACTAAGATCACATAGAAAAACACTTAAAGAGCATAAAAACCTAATTAATAATCCTGCAAAGTATCTAAAATTATACAATAAAGAAAAAGATGGTACATCTTGGGCGGGACTTAAAACTCAACACAAAAAAATCTTATTAAAAAAAAAATGGCCTAAAGATATACAAAGAGCCAAGGAAAACATAAACGTAATTAAAGGCATTATAAAAAATAGAAATAAATAATATGCGAGCTGATATAAAAACATATAAATATTTTATTATAGACTTTGTAGAAAGAACAAAAGAAGAATATTTTGAAAAAATAAAAGATTCACAAAAATTACAAATGGATTGGGATAGTGAGGATGAAGTATTTTATAATGGGTTAAGAGATGGATTGTATTGGGGGCTGTCAAATTTTAGAAAAGATGCTATAAAATTTAGGCTTCCTTTAGAAGAATTAGTTTTAAAGCAGCCAATTACAGATTTAATTACAAAAAAACACGAAATAGAAATAAGCACTATCCCAGTAAATATAGATACATACAAAATTTTTCTTAAAGAGTTTGTAGAAAAAACAAAACAAAAATAT